>Ga0156023_1123_pt2 | contig 35997 bp, 37 predicted proteins | sample RifCSPlowO2_02_FD_107677 | JGI IMG/M metagenome (GOLD analysis project Ga0156023, IMG submission 107677) | Betaproteobacteria bacterium RIFCSPLOWO2_02_FULL_67_26
GTGCGCGGCCGCGGCATCGCGGCGGCTGCGCTGCTGCCGCTCAACCTGCTGATCGCGTTCTGGCAGACCGCGCGCGCCATCTTCGCGCACCGCCCGGACATCGTGCTGGGCATGGGCGGCTACGTGTCGTTCCCGGGCGGCATGATGGCCTCCTTTCTCAACCGGCCGCTTGCGATCCACGAGCAGAACTCGGTTGCGGGCCTGGCCAACCGGGTGCTGGCGAGACTCGCGGACCGGGTGCTCACGACTTTTCCCGGCGCGTTCGGCGAGGCGACCGCCGTGATCTGGACCGGCAACCCGGTGCGGGAGGAGATCGCCACGATGGCGCCTCCTGAAAACCGCTATGCGGCACGCGCCGGACAACTGCGGTTGCTGGTGGTGGGTGGCAGCCAGGGCGCCCAGGTGCTCAACACGCTGCTGCCCGAGGCGCTCGCGCTGGTCGCCGCGGACGCGCGCCCGCGGGTCCTGCACCAGGCCGGGTCGGCGCACCACGAGGCGGTGCTCGCCCGCTACCGGGAGCGCGGGGTCGCCGCCGAAGTCGTCCCCTTCATCGACGACATGGCCGGCCGCTACGCGGAGACGGACCTGATCGTCTGCCGCGCCGGCGCCACGACGATCGCCGAAATCGCCGCTGCGGGCATTGCCGCGGTGCTGGTGCCGTACCCGCACGCGGTGGACGACCACCAGACGATCAACGCGCGCTTTCTCGCCGACCGCGGCGCCGCGCTGCTCATGCCCCAGCGGGAGCTGACGCCACAGCGCCTCGCCGGGGTCCTGGTTGAATTCACGCGCGAGCGGCTGCTGGCCATGGCGCAGGCCGCGCGCGCCGCGGGCAAGCCGGAAGCGGCGCGCACCGTGGCGCAGATGTGCATCGAACTCGCGGGGGCCGCATGAGGCACAAGGTCAAGCACGTGCACTTCGTGGGCATCGGCGGGTCGGGTATGAGCGGCATCGCCGAGGTGCTGCTGACGTTGCGCTACAGGGTCAGCGGCTCCGACCTCCACGAGAACGCCTCGACCCGGCGGCTGCGGCAACTCGGCGCCAGGATCCACATCGGCCACGACGCGGGACATGTCGCCGGCGCCGACGTGGTGGTGGTCTCGAGCGCGGTGAAGGACGACAACCCCGAGGTCGCCGCCGCGCGCGCGGCCCGGATACCGCTGGTGCCGCGCGCGCTGATGCTCGCCGAGCTGATGCGGCTGAAGCAGGGCATCGCGGTGGCGGGCACGCACGGCAAGACCACGACGACGAGCCTGGTGGCGAGCGTGCTCGCCGAGGGCGGCCTCGATCCCACGTTCGTGATCGGCGGCAGGCTGGAGGCCGCGGGCTCCAACGCGCGGCTCGGCGCCGGTGAGTTCATCGTGGTCGAGGCCGACGAATCCGACGCCTCCTTTCTCTACCTGCAGCCGACGCTGGCGGTCGTCACCAACATCGACGCCGACCACATGGAGACCTACGACCAGTCGCTCGACAAGCTGCGCCAGGCGTTCGTCGATTTCCTGCAGCGGCTGCCGTTCTACGGGGTGGCGGTGCTGTGCGCCGACGACCCCAACGTGCGCGCGATCCAGCCGCAGCTGACCAAGCCGATCGCGACCTACGGGCTCGCCGCCGACGCGCAGGTGCGGGCGGTGGACATCACGGCGAACGGCACGCAGATGCGGTTTCGGGCGGTGCATGGCGGCGGCGAAATCGCCGTCACGCTCAACCTGCCGGGCGCGCACAACGTGCGCAACGCCCTGGCGGCGATCGCGGTCGCCCTCGAGTTGGGCGTCCCCGACGCGAAGATCGTGAAGGCGCTCGCCGAGTTCAAGGGCGTGGGGCGCCGCTTCCAGCAGTTCGGCAAGGTGCGCCTGCCGGGCGGAGGCGGCTTCACGCTCGTGGACGACTACGGCCATCACCCGGCGGAGATGGCCGCGACGCTCGCCGCCGCGCGTGGAGCGTTCCCGAAGCGCCGGGTGCTGCTCGCGTTCCAGCCGCACCGCTACACGCGCACGCGCGACTGCTTCGAGGATTTTGTCTCCGTGCTCTCCACGGCGGACGCGCTGGTGCTGACCGAGGTCTATCCCGCGGGCGAGGCGCCGATCGTGGCGGCGGACGGCCGGGCGCTCGCGCGCGCCGTCCGCGTGCAGGGAAAAGTGGAGCCGGTGTTCGTGGAGAAGGTTGCCGACCTGCCCGCAGCGATCCTCGCCGCGGCGCGCGACGGCGACGTCGTGCTCACCATGGGCGCGGGCTCGATCGGCAACGTGGCAGGCCGGCTCGCGAGCCGGGTTCGCAGCGTGAACGGCGCAGCATGAACATGGCGGAGACAGACCATCTGGCGGCGGCGGGCCTGCGCGGCGAACTACGCACGCGCGAGCCGATGTTGCGCCACACGACCTGGCGCGCCGGCGGCGTGGCCGAGCGCGCCTATTTTCCCGCGGACCTCGAGGACCTCATTGCTTATCTGCGCGCGCTGCCGGCCGGCGAGCCGGTTCACATGACGGGGCTCGGCAGCAACCTGCTGGTGCGCGACGGCGGGCTGCGCGGCACCGTGATCTTCACCCACCGCGCATTGCGCGAAATGCGGCTGGACCATCTGGGCGTGCGCGGCGGGGGGATCTACGCCGAAGCGGGCGTGGCATGCCCGAAGGTGGCGCGCTACGCCGCGCTGAACGAGCTCGCCGGCGCGGAATTTCTCGCCGGCATTCCCGGCACGATCGGCGGCGCGCTCGCGATGAACGCCGGCTGCTACGGCGGCGAGACCTGGGACATCGCGGCGCACGTGCACACCGTGGACCACGCTGGAAAGCGGCACACGCGCACGCGGGAGGACTACGAGATCGCTTACCGGCACGTCCAGCTGAAAGCAGAAGGCGGAAGGCGGAATGCGGGCGACCCTCATCCCTCGGAAGAGTGGTTCGTCGCCGCGACCTTCGACCTGAAGCGCGGCTCCGGCGCCGAGTCGCGCGCGAAGGTCACGGAACTGCTCAAGCGGCGCATCGCGACGCAACCGCTTGGCGAGCCCAACGCCGGCTCGGTGTTCCGCAATCCCCCGGGCGAATACGCCGCGCGGCTGATCGAGGCGTGCGGGCTGAAGGGGCGCGTGATCGGCGGCGCGCGGATCTCGGACAAGCACGCGAACTTCATCGTCAACCGCGGGCGCGCGCGCGCCGCCGACATCGAGGCCCTGATCGAGCTGGCGGCACGCAGCGTGAAGGAAAAGTTCGGCATCGAGCTGGAACGCGAAGTGCAAATCGTCGGAGAGGCGTGATAGGTGATGGGTGACGAGCAACGAGCAACGAGTGACGAATAGTTTCGGAAAGGTGGCGGTGCTCATGGGCGGGCGTAGCGCCGAGCGGGAAATCTCGCTGAAGAGCGGGACGATGGTGCTGAATGCGCTGAAGAAAAGCGGCGTGGACGCGCACGCCTTCGACCCGCGCGACCGCGGGCTGGAAGAGTTGAAGGCGCAGCGCTTCGACCGGGCGTTCATCGCCTTGCACGGACGCTTCGGCGAGGACGGCACGGTGCAGGGCGCGCTGGAGTATCTCGGCATTCCCTACACCGGCAGCGGCGTGATGGCGAGCGCGCTCGCCATGGACAAGTGGCGCACCAAGCTCCTGTGGCAGGCCTCGGGGCTGCCCACGCCGCAGTATGAATTGATGACGGCACGGACGGATCCCGCGGCGCTGGCGAAGGCGCTCGGGCTGCCGCTCATGGTGAAGCCCGCCCGCGAAGGCTCCTCCATCGGCATGAGCAAGGTCACCTCGGTCGAGAAAATCGAGCAGGCCTACGCGCTGGCAGCGCGCTACGACGAGGTGGTCATGGCGGAGCGGTTCGTCGAGGGTGCCGAGGTCACGGCGGCCATCCTCGCGGACGAGCCGTTGCCGCTGATCCGGCTGGAAACCCCGCGCGAGTTCTACGACTACCAGGCCAAGTACTTCGCCGACGACACCCGCTACATCTGCCCCTCCGGGCTGCCGGCCGCGCAGGAGGGCGCGGTGCAGCGCCAGGCGCTGGAAGCGTTTCGCCTGCTCGGGTGCAGCGGCTGGGGCCGCGTCGACGCGATGCTCGACCGCGACGGCCGCTCCTACCTGCTCGAGGTGAACACCATCCCCGGAATGACCGACCACAGCCTGGTGCCGATGGCCGCGCGCGCGAAAGGAATTTCATTCGAGCAGCTGGTGGTGCGGATACTGGAGACGGCGCATGTGGGATAGACCCGGGCTCCTGAACGCAACCGCCGACGCGCTCTACGCCGTCGCCGCGTTCGCCGCGCTGGCCGGGGCGGCGGTGCTGCTCGCCCGCCTCCCGGCTTTCGAGCTGCGCGAGGTGAAGATCGGCGGAGCGTTGAATCACGTTACCCGCGGCGAGATCGAGGGCGTCGTGCAGCGCGAGCTGCGGGGAAATTTCTTCACGCTCGACCTCGTCGTCGCGCGTGCCGCGTTCGAGCGGCTGCCGTGGGTGCGCCACGTGAACGTGCGGCGTCACTGGCCCGCCGGGCTCGCGGTCGCGCTGGAAGAGCATGTGCCGCTCGCGCGCTGGGGCGGCACCGCGCTCGTCAACACGCACGGCGAGGTGTTCCAGGCGGCGTACGACCCGCAGCTGCCGGCGTTCATCGGCCCGGAGGGCACCGCCCGCGAGATCGCGATCCAGTACGTGTACTTCAGCCGCAGCCTGCGGGGGATCGGCGAGACGCCGGTGGAGGTGCAGCTGACGCCGCGGCGCGCCTGGCAGGTGAAGCTCGAAAGCGGCACGACGCTCGCGCTCGGACGGGAAAGCATCGAGGCCCGGCTCACCCGCTTCGTGGAGGCCCACCCCCGCACGCTCGGGCGCCTCGGGCGCCGGATCGAATACGTGGACCTGCGCTACGCCAATGGTTTTGCCGTGCGCATCCCCGAGTTGCGGCATGAGAAGCCGGAGCCCGGGCGCGGGCCGCGGACGGGAAAACGGCCGGGAGCGGGCGCATGAACAAGCCCCGGGACAGCAAGAAGCTGATCGTGGGGCTCGACGTCGGAACGTCCAAGATCGCCGCGATCGTCGCCGAGATCCGGCCGGATGGCGGCTTCGAGATCATCGGCATGGGCAGCAATGCCTCGCGCGGGCTCAAGAAGGGCGTGGTGGTCAACATCGAGACCACGGTCGCCGCCATCCAGCGCGCGCTGGAGGAGGCGGAGCTGATGGCCGACTGCAAGATCCGCGACGTCTACACCGGCATCGCGGGCAGCCATATCCGCAGCTTCAACTCGCAGGGCATGGTCGCGGTGAAGGACAAGGAGGTCGCGCAGGCCGACATCGAGCGCGTCGTGGACACGGCGCGCGCGGTGCAGATCCCGAACGACCAGCAGATCCTGCACGTGCTCAACCAGGAATTCATCATCGACGGGCAGGAAGACGTGCGCGAGCCGCTCGGCATGAGCGGGGTACGGCTCGAAGTCAAGGTGCACATCGTGACCGGCGCGGTCTCCAGCGCGCAGAACATCGTCAAGTGCGTGCGCCGGTGCGGGCTCGAGGTGCGCGATCTCATCCTGCAGCCGCTGGCGTCCGCCTCGGCGGTGATCTCGGAGGACGAGAAGGACCTCGGCGTTGCGCTGATGGACATCGGCGGCGGCACCACCGATCTGGTGGTGTTCACGCACGGCGCGATCCGGCATACCGCCGTGATCCCGATCGCGGGTGACCAGATCACCAACGACATTGCGATGGCGTTGCGGACACCGACCAAGGACGCCGAGGAAATCAAGGAGCGCTTCGGGTGCGCCCTGTCCCAGCTCGCCGACCCGCAGGACATGGTCGAAGTGCCCGGGCTCGGCGACCGCGAGCCGCGCCAGCTCTCGCGCAAGACGCTCTCCGAGGTGATCGAGCCGCGCGTTGAGGAGCTGTACTCGCTGGCACAGACGGAGCTGCGGAGGAGCGGCTACGAGGAGCTGCTGTCCTCCGGCGTGGTGATCACCGGCGGTTCCAGCGTGATGCAGGGCATGGTCGAGCTGGGCGAGGAGCTCTTCCACATGCCGGTCCGGGTGGGCTACCCGGCGTACAGCGGCGCGCTGGCGGAGACGGTGCGCCACCCGCGCTATGCGACCGGCGTCGGCCTGCTGCTGGCCGGCGCGCAGCAGCACCGCTCGCGCGAGCTCGCGCGCATGAACATCAGCACTTTCCAGCAGGTGCTGGAACGGATGAAGTCGTGGTTCACGGGAAATTTCTGATTTCGGGCAATCGTCGACTCGGCAAAAGGAGGCAATCATGTTTGAGATAGTGGATGCACAAGCGCAGGAGGCTGTCATCAAGGTGGTCGGCGTGGGCGGCTGCGGCGGCAACGCGGTCGATCACATGATCGAGAAGGGCGTGCAGGGGGTGGAATTCATCACCGCCAACACGGATGCGCAGGCGTTGAAGCGCAACGCCGCAAAGGTGCAGCTGCAGCTCGGGGCCGGCATCACCAAGGGGCTCGGCGCGGGAGCCAATCCCGAGGTCGGGCGCCAGTCGGCGCTGGAGGACCGCGAGCGCATCGCCGAGGCCATCGGCGGCGCGGACATGCTGTTCCTCACGGCGGGCATGGGCGGCGGCACCGGCACGGGCGCAGCGCCGGTCGTCGCGGAGCTCGCCAAGGAGCTGGGTGTCCTCACCGTGGCGGTGGTGACGAAGCCCTTCGCGTTCGAGGGCAAGCGCCAGCGCATCGCGCACGAAGGGATCGAGGCGCTGTCGCCCCACGTCGACTCGCTGATCGTGGTGCCCAACGACAAGCTGATGGAGGTGCTCGGCAACCAGGTGACGCTGGACCAGGCGTTCAAGGCCGCCAACGACGTGCTGCACGGGGCGGTGGCCGGCATCGCCGAGATCATCAGCTGCCCGGGCATGATCAACGTCGACTTCGCCGACGTGCGCACGGTGATGGCCGAGATGGGCATGGCGATGATGGGATCGGCGAAGGCCGCCGGTCCCGACCGGGCCCGGCTCGCAGCGGAGCAGGCGGTCGCGTGCCCGCTGCTGGAGGATGTCAACATCGCGGACGCGCGCGGGGTGCTCGTCAACATCTCGGCGAGCAGGGCCACGTTTCAGCTGCAGGAGATGTACGACGTGATGGGGACGATCAAGGCGTTTTCGGCGGAGTCCGCGCATCCCATCATCGGCACCGTGTACGACGAAACGCTGGGGGACCAGTTGCGCGTGACGATCATCGCCACCGGGCTCGGCCGGCCGCTCGTCCGCCAGCAGAAGCCGCTCACCGTCGTCACCGCCAAGACCGGCACCGACAACCAGCCGCTGGAGGTGGACTACGGCGCGCTCGAAATGCCCGCGGTGATGCGCTCGAAGCGGAACCGCGATGCGACGGTCGAAGCGATGCGGCAGTCCGGCGTGGAAATCCTCGACATCCCGGCGTTCCTGCGCAAGCAGGCGGATTAGCGGAAAGTTACACTTTTTTTGCAAAGCAGCATGGGTGCGTGTTAGTATTGTTGCGTTAACAACCTGAAAACTCAGGGAGTTTTGCTTGATCAGGCAGCGCACGCTGAAAAACATGATCCGCGCCACGGGCGTGGGGCTGCATACCGGCGCGAAGGTCTACATGACGTTGCGGCCGGCGGGGCCTAACACCGGCATCGTGTTCCGGCGCGTCGATCTCCAGCCGGCCGTGGAGATCAAGGGCGAGCCCTATAGCGTGGGCGATACGCGCCTGTCCTCGAGCCTGGAGAAGCACGGGGTCAAGATCGCCACCGTCGAGCACCTGATGTCGGCGCTGGCGGGCCTCGGCATCGACAACGCCACGGTCGACCTGACCGCGCCGGAAGTGCCGATCATGGACGGCAGCGCCGGGCCGTTCGTGTTCCTGCTGCAGTCGGCCGGGGTCGAGGAACAGAACGCGCTGAAGAAATTCATCCGCATCCTGAAGCCGGTGGAAGTGCGCGAGGGCGACAAGTGGGTGCGGTTCGAGCCGCACGAGGGCTACAAGCTCACCATGAGCATCGACTTCGCGCACCCCGTGTTCGACAAGACGCCCCAGTCCGTGACGGTGGACTTTTCCACCACATCCTACGTCAGGGAGGTGAGCCGCGCGCGCACCTTCGGCTTCATGCAGGACGTCGAGACGATGCGCGCGCAGGGCCTCGCGCTCGGCGGCAGCCTCGACAACGCAATCGTGATGGACGAGTACCGCGTGCTCAACACCGACGGGCTGCGCTACGAGGACGAGTTCGTCAAGCACAAGGTGCTCGACGCGATCGGCGACCTCTACCTGCTCGGCCATCCGCTGATCGGCGCGTTTTCCGGCCACAAGACGGGTCACGCGCTCAACAACCGGCTGCTGCGCCGGCTGCTGGAAGACAAGCCCTCGTGGGAACTGGCGAGCTTCGAGCGTCCCGAGGACGCTCCGGCGTTCCTCGCCTGGCAGCCGCAGCCCGCCTGAGCGGCGCGCGTACGGGCGCCGCTACCTCACTTTTGCGCGGCCGCGTACGACCAGGCGGTGGAGCGCGGACTTCAGGGGCGAGTCCGGAAGCGCATCGGAGAGCCGAGCAAAATCCTGAATTGCATCAGGGGGTAACGGGCGCGGGGTGAATTTGTCCTCAGCCTTGATTTTGTGCGGTTTTACTTGCACTTCCACGCGGATTCCAGTAACCTCGTTCGCCTGTTCACGAACGTGCAATAGCAAGCGCGGTGCCAGCTGTCTCAATTTGGCTGCGACTGCCGCGTTGTCGGCCACAACAATAAGGGTCCCCGACTTCAGGTCAGCGACCCCGCTTGCGGCAGCAAGCGAAGGCGGAGAGGCTTCAAACAGCAGTTGCTGTAGGTCCCTCAGGCGGCGCGCTTTGCGCGCGAGCGCCTCGAGGTTGCCCGAGGTGGCGATGACATCGCCGATCTTCTGGACAGGCACCGGGGGGTGTCGGGAGGAGGACGATGAATATTATCCTGGTTTCCGAGAGGCTGGCGAGAGCGAGGACGATTTCCCTCGGGCTGCCGCAGCTCGCCCTGCTCGGCACGGGCTTCCTGGTTTCCGTGGTCGCGGTCGCGGCCGCGATGAATTTTCTGATCCTGCGCGTGGCCGCCGATTTCAACGTGCCCTACCTGCAGACGATGCTGCTGTCGGCCCAGCAGGAGCAGCACGAGAAGGCCCAGTCCTACCTGCGGGAGAACCTGAACGCCATGGCGGTGAAGCTCGGCCAGATGCAGGCCCAGCTGGTGCGGCTTGATACGCTGGGCGAGCGGCTTGCCAAGCTCGCGGGCTTCAAGCCGCAGGACCTGGTTTTCGGCGAGCTGCCGGCCCGGGGCGGCGCGCTCTCCGCGCTCCCGTCGCACGACCTTTCGCTCGGCGATTTCACCCGCCAGCTCGATTCGCTGACGCGCCAGCTGGACGATCGCGGCGACAAGCTCGGAATACTTGAGTCCCTGTTTACGCTCGACAGCGCGAAGAAGAAGCTCATCCCGACCATGCTGCCGGTGGAAGGCGGATGGTATTCCTCGAACTACGGCTGGCGCATCGACCCGTTTACCGGCCAGCGGGCATTTCACGAAGGCATCGACGTGATGGCCGAGCAGGGCACGCTGATCCGCGCCGCGGCCGGGGGCGTCGTGGTCTTCTCGGACTTCCACCCGCAGTATGGTAATATGATCGAGATCGATCACGGCAACGACCTCATCTCGCGCTACGCGCACGCATCGCGGCGGATGGTAAAGATCGGCGACGTGGTGTTGCGGGGCGTCAAGATCGCCGAGGTCGGCAGGACCGGACGGGCAACCGGGACGCACCTGCATTTCGAAGTGCGGCAGCGGGGCGCGCCGGTGAACCCGTCACAGTTTCTGCGGTTGCCCGGCTGATTTTAGAGACGGAAATTCTGAAGGGGGGTGGGGCGTTTCCCCACCCCTTTTTGTTTAGGTGTCTGGGTTCCATGCAATGATTCAGTCGCTACTCAGAAAGGTGTTCGGAAGTCGCAACGACCGGCTGATCAAGCAGTACCAGCGGCAGGTGCGCGCGATCAACGCGCTCGAGCCGCAGATCGAAAAACTGACCGACGAGCAGTTGCGCGCCAAGACCGACGAGTTCCGCGCCCGCATCCGCGACCGGATTGCGGCCATTCCCGGCCCCACCGACAGCGACGCAGAGCGCGCCCGCCCGCTCGAAGCGGAGCAGGCCGCCGCCCGCCGCGAGGCGCTGGAGGAGCTGCTGCCGGAGGCCTTTGCGGTGGTGCGCGAAGCGGGCCGGCGCACGCTCAACATGCGCCATTTCGACGTGCAGCTGATCGGGGGCATCGCGCTGCACAACGGCAAGATCGCCGAGATGCGCACCGGCGAGGGCAAGACGCTGGTCGCAACCCTTCCCGCGTACCTGAACGCGCTCACCGGCCAGGGCGTGCATATCGTGACCGTCAACGATTACCTGGCGCAGCGCGACGCCGACTGGATGGGCAAGATCTACCGTTTCCTGGGGCTCACCGTCGGCGTGAACCTCTCGCAAATGGAGCACGACCTCAAGCAACAGGCCCTTGCCGCGGACATCACCTACGGCACCAACAATGAGTTCGGCTTCGACTACCTGCGCGACAACATGGTGTACCAGGTTTCGGAGAAGGTGCAGCGCGGGCTGCACTACGCGATCGTGGACGAGGTGGACTCCATCCTGATCGACGAGGCGCGCACGCCGCTCATCATTTCGGGGCAGGCCGAGGACACCACCGAGCTCTACGTCAAGATGAACCAGGTCGTGCCGAAGCTCGTGCGCCAGATGAAGGAGGACGCACCGGGCGACTACTGGGTGGACGAGAAGGCGCACCAGGTGATCCTCTCGGAGCAGGGCCACGAGCACGCCGAGCAGCTGCTCGAGCGGGCCGGGATGCTCGCGTCCGATACGAGCCTCTACGACCCGGCGAACATCATCCTCATGCACCACTTGAACGCCGCGCTGCGGGCCCACAGCCTGTTCCTTCGCGACCAGCAGTACGTGGTGCAGAACGACGAGATCGTCATCGTCGACGAGTTCACCGGGCGGCTCATGGCCGGCCGGCGCTGGTCGGAGGGACTGCACCAGGCGGTCGAGGCCAAGGAGGGCGTGGCGATCCAGAAGGAGAACCAGACGCTCGCGACGATCACCTTCCAGAACTACTTCCGCATGTACCGCAAGCTCGCCGGCATGACCGGCACGGCGGACACCGAGGCCTATGAGTTTCAGCAGATCTACGGGCTCGAGACCATGGTGATCCCGACCCACATGCGGATGATCCGCGAGGACCGCATGGACCAGGTCTATCGCACGGCGCGCGAGAAACACCAGGCGATCATCAACGACATCAAGGACTGCTACGAGCGCGGCCAGCCGACGCTGGTCGGGACCACCTCGATCGAGAATTCGGAGCTGCTTGCCGGCATGCTCGTCACGGAGAAGCTCCCGCACAACGTCCTGAACGCCAAGCAGCACGCGCGCGAGGCGGAGATCGTGATCCAGGCCGGGCGGCCCAAGATGATCACCATTGCCACCAACATGGCGGGGCGCGGCACGGATATCGTTCTGGGCGGCAACCCCGAGCCCGAAATCAACTCGGTGCTCGCCGACCCGGCGCTCGACGCTGCCGTGAAAAAAAAGAAGGCCGAGGACATCCGCTTCAACTGGCAGCAGCTGCACAACCAGGTGGTGGCCGCGGGGGGGCTCCATATCGTCGGGACCGAGCGCCACGAATCGCGCCGCATCGACAACCAGCTGCGCGGGCGCTCGGGGCGCCAGGGCGACCCGGGGTCGAGCCGGTTCTACCTCGCGCTCGAGGATCCACTGCTCCGGATCTTCGCCTCGGACCGGGTGGCGGCGATCATGGAGCGCCTCAAGATGCCGGAGGGCGAGGCGATCGAGCACCGCTGGGTGACGCGCTCGATCGAGAACGCCCAGCGCAAGGTCGAAGCGCGCAATTTCGACATCCGCAAGCACCTGCTCGAGTACGACGACGTCGCCAACGACCAGCGCAAGGTCATCTACCATCAGCGCAACGAGCTGCTGGAATCGTCCGACATCTCCGAGACGCTGAACGCGATGCGCTCCGATGTTATCAACGGCACCCTGAACCAGCACATTCCCCCGGAAAGCATGGAGGAGCAGTGGGACACGGCCGGGCTGGAGCGGATGCTGGAAGCCGAGCTGCGCCTGAAGGTTCCGGTCACGCGCTGGCTCCAGGACGAGCCGGAGCTCGAGCAGCAGGCGCTCGGCGCGCGCATCATCGAGGCCGCCCGCAAGCTGTACCAGGACAAGACCGCCAGCGTGGATGCGCAGGCGATGCGCCACTACGAGCGCGCGATCATGTTGCAGAGCCTGGACACGCACTGGCGCGAGCACCTCGCCGCGCTCGACCACCTGCGCCAGGGCATACACCTGCGCGGCTACGCGCAAAAAAACCCGCAGCAGGAGTACAAGCGCGAAGCGTTCGAGCTGTTCTCCATGATGCTGGAATCGATCAAGGGCGAGGTGACCAAGATCCTGATGGCGGTGGAAATCAAAAGTCCCGAGGCGCTGGCGGCGGTCGAGGAGCCGGCGGCGCCGAAACAGGTCCAGTACCAGCACGCGGAGTATGCGGGCGGCGGCGACACTGCCTTCGAGGCGGAGGCGGAAGGCGAGGTTGCGGTGGCCGAGCGGCCGCAGCCGATCCGGGTCGGCCAGAAGGTCGGACGCAACGATCCGTGCCCCTGCGGCTCGGGCCGGAAGTACAAGCATTGCCACGGCAAGCTGAGTTGAAATAATTCCCGCGTCGCCTCTGTGCTGGCGCTTCGTCCCATGCCCGTCAATTTGAAGCCGCCCGATCCGAACAGCCTGCTGCCCGTCAAAGGGGTCAGCCTGGGCGTGACGGAAGCGGGCATCCGCAAGGCCGGACGCAAGGACCTGCTGGTGATCCGGCTGGACGACGGCGCGCGCGTGGCGGGCGTGTTCACGCAGAACCGCTTCTGCGCCGCGCCGGTCGTGGTCGCGCGCCAGCATCTCACGATGCTCGATCCGGATGCCTCGATACGCGCGCTGGTGGTCAACACCGGCAATGCCAACGCCGGCACCGGCAAGGAGGGGGTAACCGCGGCGCGCCAGGTCTGCAGCGAGCTGGCGAAGCTCATGGAGTGCTCGGCGGCGCAGGTGCTGCCGTTCTCGACCGGCGTCATCATGGAGCCGCTGCCGGTGAAGAAAATCGTCGCGGGCCTTCCCGCGTGCCTGGCGAACACCCGCGCGGAAAACTGGGCCGTGGCCGCCGAGGCGATCATGACGACCGATACCGTGCCGAAAGCGGCCTCGCGCCGTGTCAGGATAGGCGGCCGCGACGTCGCCGTGACCGGCATAGCCAAGGGCGCCGGCATGATCCATCCCGGCATGGCGACCCTGCTCGCCTTCGTCGCCACCGACGCGCGCCTCACCCTTCCGTGCGCGCGCTCGATGGTCGCGCAGGTGGCGAGCCGCACCTTCAACTGCATCACGGTGGACGGCGATACCTCGACGAACGACTCGTTTGCGCTGATCGCCACCGGCCGGGCGGACCTGCCGGAAATCGGCGACGCGAAGTGCGCCGAGTTTGCGGCGCTGGCGGAAGGCGTCGCGGCGGTGGCGGGCGAGCTCGCGCAGGCGATCATCCGCGACGGGGAGGGCGCGACCAAATTCATCACGGTCCGCGTCGAGGGCGGGCGCAAGGAGGACGAGTGCCGCAAAGTGGCCTATGCCATCGCGCACTCGCCGCTGGTGAAGACGGCGTTCTTTGCCTCCGATCCCAACCTCGGCCGCATCCTCGCGGCGGTCGGCACTGCCGGCATCGCGGACCTCGCCGTGGACAAGGTCGACCTCTACCTCGATGACGTGCTGGTGGTGAAGAACGGCGGCCGCAGCCCCGGCTACCGCGAGGCGGACGGCCAGCGCGTGATGATGCAGCCCGAGATCACGATCCGCGTGGTCCTCAACCGCGGCTCCGCCGGCGCGACGGTGTGGACCTGCGACCTGTCGCACGACTACGTCACCATCAACGCGGAATACCGCACTTGACGCGGGGCAGTTAGAATCCCGGCATGGCAAACGCGGACAAATTGCTCAGGCAGGCGGAGGGGCTGGTTGCGCGCCTGGAGCGGCTCCTGCCGCAGGAGGCGGCGCCCGCCGACTGGAAAGCCTCGATCGCGTTCCGCTGGCGCAAGAAGGATGGCAAGGGGAGAATCGAGCCGGTGCGGCACGTGCACCGCATCCGACTCTCCGACCTGCAGGGCATCGACGTGCAAAAGGCGCTGGTGGAGCAGAACACGCGGCAGTTCGTGGAAGGCTACCCCGCCAACAATGTCTTGCTGACCGGCGCGCGCGGCACCGGCAAGTCCTCGCTCATCAAGGCGCTGCTCAACAAGTACGCGCCGCGGGGGCTACGCCTGATCGAGGTGGAAAAGCAGGACCTGGTCGACCTCGCCGAAATCGTGGACCGCATCTCCGCGCGCCCCGAACGCTTTGTCCTCTACTGCGACGACCTGTCGTTCGACGCCGGCGAGAGCGGCTTCAAGGCGCTGAAGGTCGTGCTCGACGGCTCGATCGCCGCAGCCTCCGAAAATTGCGTGATCTATGCGACCTCCAATCGCCGTCATCTGATGCCGGAGTACATGCAGGAAAACCTCGACTACAAGCACGTCGGGGAGGAAATCCACCCCAGCGAGACATCGGAAGAGAAGGTATCGCTGTCCGAGCGGTTCGGCCTGTGGGCTGCTTTCTATCCATTCGACCAGGGCGACTATCTCAAGATCGTCTCCGTGTGGCTCGAGCATTTCAAGGCGCCGGGGGCCCGCTCCGCGGAGGCGCAGCGCGCGGCGCTGCAGTGGGCTCTGATGCGCGGCTCGCGCAGCGGCCGCGTGGCGTGGCAGTTCGCCCGCGACTGGGCGGGAAAGGCAAGAATGAAGGCGGAAGGCGGAAAGCCCAAAGGATGAAGTCAGAAGTCAGAAGGCAGAAGGCAGAGAGCTCCAGCGACCCTCATCCCTCATCCCTCATCCCTCATCCCTCGAGTCGCGTCGAAGTCGTTGCAGCGGTGATCACGCGCCCGGACGGCCGTTTCCTGCTCGGCCAGCGGCCGGCGGGCAAGGTCTACGCCGGCTACTGGGAGTTCCCGGGCGGCAAGGTCGAGCGCAATGAGGCGCCGCTCGCTGCGCTCAAGCGCGAGTTGCACGAGGAGCTCGGTATCGATGTCGAGCGCGCCTACCCCTGGCTGATGCGGGACTACGACTACGCGCACGCGGCGGTGCGGCTGCGCTTCTTCCGTGTAGTGCGGTGGGCAGGCGAACTGCGCGGGCGCGAGAGCCAGCGATTCGTGTGGCAGACCCCCGACGCGATTTCGGTGGATCCCCTGCTGCCCGCGAATGCCCCCATCCTGCGGGCGCTCAACCTGCCGCCGGTTTACGCCATAACCCACGCGCAAGAGCTGGGCCGGCGGGAATTCATGCGCCGGCTTGAGCGGGCGCTGGACGCGGGGCTGCGTCTGCTGCAAGTTCGCGAGAAAGACATGCCCGAAGGCGTTCGGGTCCGTTTCGCGGCCGAGGTGGTCCGGATGGCGCACGCCGGCGGCGCCCGCGTGCTGGTGAACGGCGACGCTACGCTGGCGCAGCGCGCGGGCGCCGACGGCGTGCATCTCACTTCGGCCCTGCTCAAGCGCCACGATCAGCGGCCGGCGCTGGCGCTCGTTGGCGCTTCCTGCCACGACGCGAACGAGCTCGCGCGCGCGCAGGCGCTCGGAGCGGACTTCGCCGTGCTGGGTCCGGTCAAGCCGACACCCGGCCACCCGGGCGCGATGGGAATCGGCTGGGACGGAGTGGCCACGCTGCTGAAGGATTGCCCGCTGCCGGTCTATGCGCTCGGCGGCCTCAGACCAACGGACGTGGAGACGGCCTGGCGGCATGGAGCGCACGGCATCAGCATGATGCGGGGTGCGTGGCCGACCTAGCGCTTGACCCGGTCTGCTGCTCGAGCGCATGATTTTTTGAAGCTAAAGGAGGCGGACCATGGCACGCATACGGCACATCGCGATCGGCACGCAGGACCCCGAGGGCACGGCCCGCTTCTACATCGATGGCCTCGGCTTGAAGGAGGTGGGCAGGCTCGACTCCGCGACCGCCGAGGGCTATTACCTGAGCGACGGCCACATCAACCTCGCGATCCTGAAATTCAAGAGCGACGAGCCCGCCATCACGGAGGGCGCGCCCAAGTACACCGGCGTCCACCACTTCGGTGTCGAGGTCGAGGACATGGAAAAGGCGCGGGCGCGGTTCGAAAAGGCGGGCGCCGTGCACCGCCCCTACCCGGGAACGGAAGAGATGGAGAAGCGCGGCAACGTCGAGGTCAAGTTCAGCGGGCCGGACGGCGTGACCATAGACCTGTCCGAGCACGGCTGGGCCGGCACGAAGTAGCGTTACTCGTTTCAGGTCGTGGCCGGCGGCTCGCCGCCCGGCGCCGCGTCCTCGGGCCGGTCGTTCGACTCGGTCACCGGAACACGGTATTTCTCGGTGGCCCACGCGCCGAAGTCGATCAGCCGGCAGCGCTCGGAGCAGAACGGCCGCCAGGCGCTCGCCGCCGTCCATTCGACGGGCTTGCCGCAACGGGGGCAGGGCACGACGCGGGGCATGGCGCTCAGAGATTACAGAAGGTGAGCTCGAACTCGACGTCGCCTTCGGCCGCCTTGGGCCGCTGCATGCCTTCCTGGGTGGTGAAGCGGATATTGAGGGCGTACTTGTTGGCGCTGATCTCCGGCACGCATTGGTACTCGCGCTTCAGCCGGATGCGCAGCATCTGCGACATCCGTCCCGCCATCATCTGCTGGTAGACGCCCTGGTACGCGATTTGCGCGGTCGTCTTGCCGGACTCGCGCAGCAGCCTCAGCACGATCGCGATCCCGTCGCGCATCGGCAGGAACGGCGAGAGCCACAGCTGCAGGTCGTGGCGGTGCAGGTCCGGGCCCTGCTGCAGCCAGTAGTGATACGAAGGCAGGTCGAACTCGCACACGCCGCCGGGGATGTTGGTGCGCTGGCGGATGCCCATCAGCCATTCGTTCTCGCGCAGCTCCTGCCCGATCTTGCCGGAGGCCTTGAACAGGCGCGAGGAAGCCTGGTCGATCTGCCACAGAACGTTGTCGAGCGCCTCCTCCGACACGTCGGGGTTCTCGCGCAGGGACTCGAGCGTGTGTTTCTGCCGCTCCAGTTCCTGCAGCAAGTCGGACTTCAGATCCGCGCGGCCCGATACTTCGAGTATCTCGAAGATCGACAGCAGCGCGACGTGGTGCTCGTGCGGGTCGTTCTTGTGCAGGAAATAGTCGACGCGCTCGAACAGGTCCTCGAGCCGCAGCAACGTGCGCACGCGCTCGCTCAGGGGGTACTCGTAGCTGATCACGGCGTTTGCGGCCTGTTGTCGATGCGCCGGTGGGGCGGCGTGGGGGAAGTATTCATCAAAAACTGAAAAAAATAAAGGGTTTAACCCCGCGCCTTGCCCGCGAGCGTGAGGTATTTGGCATGCAGCTTGCCGACCTGGCGGCGCAGCGCCTCCATGCCGCCGTCATTGTCGAGCACGTCATCGGCGCGCGCGAGCCGCGCCGCGCGCGGGAGCTGCGACGCCATGATCGCGCGCACCTCGTCGGCGGAAAGCCGGCTGCGCTGCGTGGCGCGCTCGACCTGCCGCGACTCGCTGCAGTCCACCACCAGCACGCGCCGCGCGAGGTCGAGGCAGGCGCCGGCTTCCAGCAGCAGCGGCACCATCAGGATGACGTACGGCGCGCGCGCCGCGGCGACGCCGGCGCGCGACAGTTCGCGGATCATCGGATGCAGGATGGCCTCGAGCTTCGTCCTGGCCGCCTCGTCGTCGAATACGAGGCGCCGCATCCGCGCGCGGTCGAGGCCGCCGCCGTCGGCAACGTATTCCGGCCCGAATTGTTCGCGTATCGCGCGCATGGCGGCACCGTCGGGCGCGGTGAGCTCGTGCGAAATCGCGTCGGTGTCCACCACCGCGGCGCCGAGTGCCTCGAACATGCCCGCGGCCGTCGATTTTCCCGATCCGATGCCGCCGGTAAGGCCCACGCAGAACGGCATGGCCAATCAGAAGAGGTCCAGGTAGTGCCGGGTCAGCGGCTCGCCCCAGAACAGCGCGATCAATCCGGCGACGGCGAGGTAGGGCCCGAACGGGATCGGCACGTTGCGGCCGTGGCGGGCAAATACGATCAGGCCGATCCCGACCGCTGCGCCGACGAACGACGAGAGCAGGATCACGAGCGGCAGCACCTTCCAGCCGAGCCAGGCGCCGATCGCCGCGAGCAGCTTGAAGTCGCCGTAGCCCATGCCCTCCTTGCCGGTGGCGAGCTTGTAGGCCCAGTACACCGACCACAGCGCGAGATAGCCGGCGGCGGCGCCGATCACCGCCGAGCGGAGATCGGTGAAGACGGCGCCGAGATTGAACAGCAATCCGGCCCACAGCAGCGGCAGCGTGATGCCGTCCGGCAGGTAGAACGTGTCGAGGTCGATGAACGCGAGCGCGATCATCGCCCACGCGAAGATCAGCGCGCCGAGCATTGCGGCGCCCGGCCCGTAACGCCAGGCGGCGTAGCCGGCGAGCCCCCCGGCAAGCGCCTCCACCACCGGGTAGCGCGCGGAGATGGGCGCCTTGCATTGCGAGCATTTTCCGCCGAGCGCGATGTAGCTCGCGATGGGGATGTTCTCGAGCGCGGCGATCCGGTGCCCGCACTTCGGGCAGGCCGAGCGCGGCACCACCAGGTTGTACTGCGCCGCGGGCGGGGGCTCGGCGCCGGCCAGTTCCGCGCTCTCGGCGCGCCACTGCTGCTCCATCATCTTCGGCAGGCGGTGGATGACGACGTTCAAGAAGCTGCCAACCATCAGGCCGAACAGCACCGCGATGGTGACGAGCACTACGGGGGAATTCTGGAGGAGCGCGATGAAGCTCAGACCGCCGCGCCCAGCTTGAAGATCGGCAGGTACATCGCGACCACCAGGCCGCCGATCAGCGTGCCGAGCACCACCATGATCATCGGCTCCATCAGGCTCGTCAGCGCCCCGACGGCGTCGTCCACCTCGGCCTCGAAGAAATCCGCGACCTTGCTGAGCATGGCGTCAAGCGAGCCCGCCTCCTCGCCGATCTGCACCATCTGGATCACCATGCTCGGGAAGACGTCGGTGCCCTGCATCGACGAGGTCAGGCTCGAACCGGTCTGGACCTCGCTCTGGATCTTCTTGGTCGCTATGTAATATTCGTAATTGCCCGCGGCCCCGGCCACGGATTCGAGCGCCTCGACCAGCGGCACGCCCGCGGCGAACATGGTGGCGAGCGTCCGCGTCCAGCGCGCGATTGACGACTTGCGCACCAGGTCGCCGAACACCGGTATCCGCAGCATCACCTTGTCCATGACGATCTGCATCTTCACGGAGCGCTTCCAGGTGTAGAAGAAGGCGTAGGTCGAGCCGCCGATGCCGCCGAAGATCGCATACCAGTATTCCGTGAAGAATTCGGAGATGGCCATCACCACCAAAGTCGGCCCCGGAAGGTCGGCGCCGAAGCTCGAGAACACCGACTTGAACTGCGGTATCACGAAAATCATGATCACCGCCGTGATGATGAACGCGACGATGACGATCGCGATCGGGTAGAACAGGGCGGCCTTGATCTTGCTCTTGATGGCGAGGATCTTTTCCTTGTAGGTCGCGAGCCGGTCGAGCAGGGAATCCAGGATACCGGCCTGCTCGCCCGCGCCGACGAGGTTGCAGAACAGCGCGTCGAAGTAGAGCGGGTGCTTCTCGAACGCCTGCTTCAGGCTGGAGCCGGTCTCCACCTCGGTCTTGACGTCGATCAGGAGGCGGGCCACCGCGGGGTTGCTGTGCCCCTTGCCGACGATGTCGAAGGCCTGCAGCAGCGGCACGCCGGATTTCATCATGGTGGCGAGTTGCCGCACGAACAGCGTGATGTCCTTCTCGGTGATCGACCCGCCGCCGCCCAGCTTCTGCTTCTTGATATCGTCGACCTTGATGCCCTGCCGGCGCAGCGTGGCGTTGACCTGGGCTTCCCCGGTCGCTTTCATCTCGCCGCGGACGGTCTTGTTGGACTTGTCCTTGCCGACCCAGGTGAAATTGAATTCCTTGACGTCCGATTTTCTGGCTGCCGCGGTTGCAGTTGCCATGGCTGATCTCCCGAATACCCCAATGAACCAACGGCTTAGGGGAATTAATCTTCAAATGATGCCCCTGTTGCCGGGCTTTGTAAAGCCTAATTTTCCACAACGGCGCCGGGCGGAGCCGCGCTACACGCCCGCCGGCGGGACCACGCGCACCGCTTTCACCACGCGGTCGTGCGTCTGCACGATTTCCAGCGGGTAGCCCGCGATCTTGACGCTGGTGTTCGGCTCGGGAATGGCCTGCAGGTGCTCGAGGATGAGCCCGTTCAGCGTTTTCGGCCCGTCGAGCGGGAAATGGAAGCCCAGCTTGCGGTTCAGCTCCCGCAGCAGCGTCGCGCCCTCCACGAGGTAGCTGCCGTCGGTCTGGCGCGTGAAGCCGCCGGTCTGCAGCGGCGACTGCGTCGTGAACTCGCCGATGATCTCCTCCAGGATGTCCTCCACCGTCACCAGCCCCATCAGCTCGCCGTATTCGTCCACCACCAGGCTCATGCGGTCCTGCTGCTCCTGGAAGCTCTGCATCTGGGAAAAGAGCGGCGTGCCGGCCGGCACGAAGTGCGCCTCGCGGGTGATCTCGCCCAGTTTTTCCAGGGTGAGTTCCTCGTTATGCACCAGGTTCAGCACATCGCGTACCCGCAGCGTGCCCACGATGTCGTCCTGGTTGCCGCGGTAGACGAGCAGCCGCCGGTGGTGGGCGGTGGCGATCTGCTGGCGGATGTCGTCGAGCGGGGCGGAGAGGTCGATGCCCTCGATGTGATTGCGCGGGACCATCACGTCGTCCACCGTGATCGCCTCGAGGTCGAACAGGTTCAACAGGATCGAGACGTGCTTCTTCGGCAGGAAGTTCGAGGATTCGAGCACGATGGTGCGGATCTCCTCGACCGAGAGCGCCTGCGCGCCGGACTCGTGATGCCGGATGCGCAGCAGCTTGAGCAGCGGCTTCAGGATCGCATCGGTGGACGTGGACAGCAGGTGCACGAACGGGTTGGAAATCGCCGCCAGCGTTCGCATCGGCCAGGCGACGAGCCGGGCGATGCCCTCCGCGTTGTGCTGGCCGAGGCGCTTCGGAACGAGTTCCCCGACGACGATGGTGACATAGGTCACGGAGATCACGATAACCGCGGTCGCCAGGGCGCCGCTCGCCTTTTCCTCCAGGCCCAGCGCATTGAACCAGGCGCCCAGCGGCTGGGCGAAAACCGCCTCGCTGAAGATGCCGTTCAGCAGCCCGATCGAGGTGATGCCGATCTGGATCGTGGACAGGAAGCGCGTCGGGTCCTCGCCGAGCTTCACGGCTACGGCGGCCAGCGCGTCTCCGCGCTTGGCCAGCGCGGCAAGGCGCGGCTTGCGCGCGGTGAGCAGCGCGACCTCGGACATGGCGAACGCGCCGTTGAGGAGTATCAGGCTGGCCAGTATCAGCATTTCCATGGTTTCACCTTTCAACCCGCGCGAGCGCGAGTGATGAGTGATGGGTGATGGGTGATGCGCAGTGACGACCGGGTCAAATCACGACTCACGACTCACGAATCACGCTCTTCCCAGAATGACCTCGAGCACGAACTTGCTGCCGACGTAGGCGAGCACCAGCATGAGAAAGCCGGTGAGCGTCCAGCGCACCGCGACGCGCCCGCGCCAGCCGTAGAGGTGGCGGCCGCCGAGGAGCAACGCGAAGATGATCCACGACAGCACGCCGAACACGGTCTTGTGATTGAGCTTCGCCGCGCGGCCCAGCAGCTCCTCCGAGAACACCACGCCGGTGGCGATCGTGAGCGTCAGCAGGATGAAGCCGGCCCAGATGATGCGGAACAGCAGCGATTCCATCGCGAGCAGCGGCGGCAGCGCGCGCAGCGCCCGCGGCAGGTTGCCGTCGTGCAGGCGCCGCTCCAGGAGCGCCATCAGCAGCACGTGCAACGAGGCGATGGTGAACAGGCTATAGGCCAGCATCGCGATCAGCAAGTGGATCTTGAACACGAGGAGATCGGTGTTGGGCAGGGGCCTCAGCGAGGGAAACACGCCGGGCAGGAGCGCGGCTGCCGCCGCCAGCGGCAGCACCAGAGATTGCAGGCCGTCGAGGCGGTAGTGGAAATTGCCGAGCCAGTAGATCAGCACCGTGAGCCACAGAATCGCCGAGACGGCGTTGCCGACGCCGAGGTGGAGGCCATCCGGCGCGAACAGCGCGCGCGCGAGCAGCCACGTGTGCAACCCGAGCGGGGCCAGCACCGCGTAATGCTCGAAGACGTTGAACGATTCCGTCGTCTGCGGCGCGCCGGCCGCCGTGCTCCAGCGGGCGCGCCAGGAGTAGAACGCGAGTGCCGCGTAGAGCAGCGCGTTGACGAGGTAAGGTAGAATTTCCGGCACGCAACGAGTCTACACCAACCCCAACCGGCGGCTCCAACGTGTTCGACAACCTGACCGGGCGCCTCGCCCGCGTCGTGAAGACGCTGCGCGGCGAAGCGCGGCTCACCGAAACCAACATCCAGGAGGCGCTGCGCGAAGTGCGCGTGGCGCTGCTGGAAGCCGACGTCGCGCTGCCGGTGGTGCGGACCTTCATCGATCGCGTGCGCGAGAAAGCGCTCGGCGAGGAAGTGATCAGCAGCCTCACCCCCGGACAGGCGGCGGTGGGCGTGGTCTACCGCGAGCTCGTCCACCTCATGGGCGAGAAGAACGATGCGCTCGATCTCGCGACGCAGCCGCCCGCGGTGATCCTGCTCGCGGGGCTGCAGGGCTCGGGCAAGACGACCACCGCGGGCAAGCTCGCGCGCTGGATTAAATCCGAGTTGCGGAAGAAAGTGCTGCTCGTGAGCTGCGACGTCTACCGCCCGGCGGCGATCGAGCAGCTCGGGACGCTCGCGCGGCAGGTCGAGGCCGAATTCTTCCCCTCCGCGGTCGGCGAGCAACCAGTGGACATCGCGGTGCGGGCACTCGATCACGCGCGCAAGCACTACGTCGACGTGCTGATCGTGGACAGCGCGGGACGGCTCGGGATCGACGCGGCGATGATGCGCGAGATCGGCGAGCTGCACGCGGCGCTCGAGCCCATCGAGACGCTGTTCATCGTGGACGCGATGCAGGGCCAGGACGCGGTCAACACGGCGAAGGCGTTCGCCGACGCGCTGCCGCTGACCGGCGTCATCCTGACCAAGCTCGACGGCGACGCGCGCGGCGGCGCGGCGCTGTCGGTGCGGCAGGTCACCGGCAAGCCGGTCAAGTTCGCCGGCGTCGGCGAGAAGCTCGCCGCGCTGGAGCCGTTCTACCCCGACCGCATGGCCTCGCGCATCCTCGGCATGGGCGACGTGCTCTCGCTCATCGAGGACGTGCAGAAGAGCGTGGACCGCGAGGAGGTCGAGAAGCTCGCGAAGAAAGTGAAGTCCGGCAAGGATTTCGACCTCGAGGACTTCAAGCAGCAGGTCGCGCAGATGAAGAAGATGGGCGGGCTCGCCGCACTCGCGGACAAGCTGCCTGGCAACCTGGCGCAGCTCGCGCAGGGCGCGCCGGGAATGGACGACCGGGCGATCCGGCGCATCGAGGGCATCATCAACGCCATGACGCCGGGCGAGCGCGCGAAGCCCGAGATCCTCAAGGCCTCGCGCAAGCGCCGCATCGCCGCCGGCGCCGGCGTCACGGTGCAGGAAGTGAATCGCCTGCTCAACCAGTTCGAGCAGACGCAGAAGATGATGAAGATGATGGCGAAGGGCGGCGTCGCCAAGATGATGCGGAACATGAAGGGCATGTTCCCGGGCATGCGCTAGCGCAAGCAGCGAGAACCGTGATTCGCGAGTCGTGATTCGTCACGCGTTTCTTATTTCAAGCTGAATCCCTTGCCCCGGATGAAGGCGCCGAAATCCTCCCGCTCGGGGACGGAATACTGGCGCGCCTTGTCCTCGGACCAGCCGTAGAAATCCACGTTGGCGTAACGGTCGGCATAGCGTTGCTTGCGGTACGGCTGCAACGCGTGCCGCCGGCGGTCGTAGGCTTCGTTTTTTTCCTTCGGCCATAACCGGGTCGGACCAGCGCGACGCCTAGATTCGGGGAAGCAAGAAGGTCAATTAAGGTCGGCGGAGGGGCTTAGACGCGCGTTATCGGTGTTCAGCGGCGGTGGAAACCTCAGGGAGAGACTTCCGCGCGCCACTTAAGCAATTACCGCTTCGAGCCGGATTTCCCCGGCGACCGAGCTGACCTTTTTCATGCGCCCATGGCCGGGGAGCACTTCTTCAGCGACGAGCACAAGTCCGAAGCGCTGCAGTTGAGCGATCTCACGCGTCACCGCGCTGCGATCTCGTCCCAGGCGCGACGCAAGCGAGCCGATCGAGCCGGGGTGCGCTTTTACTGCTCGTAACAGCTTTAGTTTTGCCGGGCTCAAGACCTGCATCATGTCAGCCGGGTCCTCGAAAGTGATAAGGTGCGATTCCGGCAGGCGCCTGCCGATACGTGCGCGTTGCGCGTATTTCCGCCCGCGCTCAAAGAACTCGCGCGCTGTGCCTGCCCGTACGGTTGTCCGTTTCATTGCCGCCTTCCTCTGATATAAGGGCCTATTTCCGCCTCAAACCTTGCTTCTATTACCTCGAAGCTGGTCGTTTCGACAGGCGAGACTTCGCCAAGATGATGGCGATGCCAAACGCCGTGCTGGCTGTCGTAACCCAGGACGCGGCCATTGTCGCCGCGATGGATCTCTCGATTTATGAACGCCAGGTTAAACCGCATAACCTTTCCATCGGCGTCCACCCAGATTTCCCGGCGCAGCTTCCCGTTTCCCCGGCGTCTCGATATCTCGTGGGTTTCATCCACGATCTTAACAAGCCGCGGCACAGGCATGACGAACTATATCATGTCTGCGGCCTAACGAGTCCCCGATTCACGATTGGTGAGTTCGCGCGCGTGTGCAAGGGGATCAGGGACCCCATTTAAAGTGGAGCTGTTCAGTAAGTTAATGCTCTTTTCCTGCGGAGGACAGACTACGGTTTTGTTTGGAGCCCCTGTTCGCCGCTGAGCAGTTGCGGCTAAGAAGAAATCGACCGAGGGTCGATTTCTTTATTTGAGGCTGAAGCCCTTGCTGCGGATGAAGGCGCCGAAGTCGGCGCGCTCGGGGACGGAGTACTGGCGCGCCTTGTCTTCCGACCAGCCGTAGAAGTCCACGTTCGCGTAGCGGTCCGCGTAGCGCTGCCTGCGGTACGGCGCGAGCGCGTGCCGGCGGCGGTCGTAGGCGTCGATTTTTTCCTTCACCCCGGATTCGTCGTAGCGGTCCACGTGCACCGTGACCTCCAGCGGCAGCCGCGCCGAAATGCGGCCAGGTTCCGCCGGATAGCCCACGCACAATCCCGCCACCGGGAACACCGCGTCGGGCAGTTCCAGCAGCCGGCTCAACTCGCGCGGGTGGTTGCGCACGTGGCTGATCGGGCAGGCGCCGAGGCCGACGGCTTCGGCCGCGCGGATGAAGCTCATCATCACCAGCGCGGCGTCCACCGCGGCGTTCAGGAAGTGGTCGAGGTGCTCGTTGGCGAACGGCTTGCCGCGCCAATCGCCGATTTGCCGTATCCGGCGGTTGTTGCCGCAGAAGACGAGAAACACCGGCGCATTCGCGATCCACGGCATGTCGGGGATCGAGTCCGCGATCGCCTTCACCTTCGCCCGGTCGGCGACGTGGATGATGTCGGCCTGCTGCAGGTCGGATTTCGAGGGGGCCGACAGGGCGCACTCGAAGAGCAGGCGCAGCAGGCCGGGCGCGACGCGCTGGTCGCTGAATTTGCGGTGCGATCGATGCTCCGCCATGCGCGCGAGTTCGTCGAGGCCCGGCAGGTCGGCGGCGGCGGACAGCGCGGCGCCAAAGCGCTCGGCAAGCGCGGCTTCGACGCGTTGGGCGGGATTTCGAGGTGCATTCATGGGGCGCTCCTGCATGAGTAGCCCGCATGTTACTGCGCCTTGCGAAAATGGCAAAAACTAGCGTAGAATCACGCCCTTTCCGCATTTCCGGGCAGGCAGGAACACATGGTCGTCATTCGTTTGGCACGCGGCGGCGCCAAGAAGCGCCCGTTCTTCAATCTGGTGGTGGCCGACTCGCGCCGCGCGCGCGACGGCCGCTTCATCGAGCGCATCGGATTCTACGATCCCAAGGCGCCCGCAGGGCGCGAGCGGCTGCGCATCGACGGCGCGCGACTGGCGCACTGGAAGGGCAAGGGCGCGCAGCTCTCCGACACCGTGGCGCGCCTCGTCAAGCAGCTCGGTGAAAAGAAAGCCGCCTGAGCGGCTGCTGACGATGGGGCGGATCGCCGCCCCGTTTGGCGTCAAGGGCTGGATCAGGATCCAGCCGAACACCGCGGCCCCCGGGAATCTGCTGGCCTACCCATCCTGGTGGGTGGGCCGCGAAGGCGACTGGCGGGAAACCGCGGTTGCGGAAGCGAAAGTGCAGGGCCGCGCGGTGATCGCGAGGCTTGAAGGTTGCGACGACCGCGATGCTGCTGCGGCGTTGCGGGGAAAATCGGTTGCAGTGCCGCGGGCGGCGCTGCCCCGCCCGCAGAGCGGCGAGTACTACTGGGCCGACTTGATCGGCCTGAAGGTGACGAACACGGCGGGGCAGGAGCTGGGCCAGGTGACCGGGGTTCTGCAGACCGGCGCGAATGACGTGCTGGTGGTGCAGGGCGAGCGCGAGCGGCTGATCCCGTTCATCGCGACGGTGATGCGGGAAGTGGATCCCGAGGCCGGCGTCGTGCGGGTGGATTGGAGCGCAGAGTACTGATGTTCCAGTTCGACGTCATCACGCTGTTCCCGGAGATGTTCGGGGCCGTCACGGAGAGCGGGGTGACCGGCCGGGCGCGGGAGCGGAAGCTGTTCGAGCTGGTGCTGTGGAATCCGCGCGACTTCGCGGCCAACAGCTACCGCACTGTGGACGATCGGCCGTACGGCGGCGGACCCGGGATGGTGATGATGGCGGAGCCGCTGGAGAAGGCGCTCGACGCGGCGCGCCGGCGGCAGAAGAGCGCGGGCGCGCGGCGGAGCTGGACCGTCCACCTGTCGCCGCAGGGACGCCCGCTGAATCATCAACGGGTGATGGCGCTCGCGGCGTTGCAGGGATTGGTGCTCCTCGCCGGGCGCTACGAGGGCGTGGACGAGCGGCTGATCGCCCGCGCGGTCGACGAGGAAATCTCGATCGGCGATTACGTGCTGTCGGGGGGCGAGCTCGCGGCGATGGTGGTGATGGATGCCGTCGTGCGGCAGCTGCCCGGGGTGCTGGGTGACGCGGATTCGGCGAGCCAGGATTCGTTCGCGAACGGGCTGCTCGACTGCCCGCACTACACCCGCCCCGAGGTGTACGGCGGCGAGGCGGTGCCGCAGGTGCTGATGTCCGGCAACCATGCCGGGATCGCGCGCTGGCGCCTGAAGCAGGCGCTGGGGCGGACCTGGCAACGGCGGCCGGAGTTGCTCGAGGGCCGCGCGCTCTCGGACGATGAGCGCGCACTGCTGGACGAATACAAGAAGGAAGCACAAGGAGCCTGATATGGACATCATCAAGCAGCTCGAGACCGACGAGATCAAGCGGCTCGGCAAAGAGATACCGGACTTCTCGGCCGGCGACACCGTGGTGGTGAACGTCAACGTGGTGGAGGGCGACCGCAAGCGCCTCCAGGCCTACGAGGGCGTGGTGATCGCCAAGCGCAACCGGGGATTGAACTCGTCCTTCATCGTGCGCAAGATTTCCTCCGGCGAAGGCGTGGAGCGCACGTTCCAGACCTATTCGCCGCTCATCGCCAGCATCGAGGTCAAGCGCCGCGGCGACGTACGGCGCGCGAAGCTCTACCATTTGCGGCAGCGCACCGGCAAGGCGGCCCGCATCCGCGAGAAGCTGGCGGGCGCGGAAGAAGGCGCGCCGGGCGAATCCACCGAGTGACGGACGTCCGGTCCCGGACCCAGGCGGCGCGAGCCGCCTTTTTTTCGTCCTGATGCCGGCGCGCCGGCGATAGAATAGTTCGATGCGATCGGCCGCCGTACTGCTGCTTGCGCTCGGGATCCCGGGAAGCGCGCCGGCGTTGGAAACCGCGCACCGTCTCGCCGACTCCGACGCGCCGCATCTGGCGCTCGCCCGCGTCGAGCTGCTGCAGCCGCGTGACCCGGACGCGCCGCGCTGGGCCGAGTGGGAAGCGCTGCGCCTCACCTTGCTGGTCGGGCTCAGGCACAACGGCGAGGCCTTGGAGCGCGCGGCAGCGCTGCCGGCCGGCATGCCCCGGCCGGCGCTGCGCCAGAGCCTGCGGGCGGCCGCGCGCGCCGCGGTGGCCGAAGGGCAGGGCGCGACGGCGCGCGCTTACGCCTCGCGCCTGCTCTGGCAGCTCGAGCCGGCGCCCAATGAAGCGCGCGCCGCGCGGCTCCTCGTCATCGAGAGCTACGCCGCCGAGCGGCAAGGCGAGGCCGCGTTTCGGGCGATGCTGCGCTTCGAGCAGGATTACCGGCCGCTCGCGCGCGGCGTGGCCGAGCAGTTCGTCGAGCGGCTCCTCGATCTCGGCATGGAGAAGGAGGCCGTCAACTGGCTGGCGGGCCTCGACGATGCGAGCGCATTGAAGCTCCAGTTGCGGCTGCGGACCGGCCTCGCCGACGCCGATGCCGTGATTGCCCAGGCGCGCGCGCAGCTCGCCAAGGGCGGCGGGCCGGACTACTGGCAGGTGCTGGCGGCGGCGGCGGCGAAGCAGGGCAACGGCACGCTGCGCATCGAGGCGCTGGAGCGACTGCTGAATCACGGCGGCGGAAACGGCGCGCGCGTACAGCCGACGCCGGCGGCCGAGCTGTGGCAGGTCTACCAATCCGAAGCCCGGGTTGCCGCCAACGCGGGCCGCCTGCTGGCGGGGGACGACACGGCCTGGCTCGATTACGCCGCGCGCCGGCTGGGCGCGAGCCCGCAGCAGTCGCGGGCGCTCTACGCCCACGTCGCCCGCGACAGCGCGGCGCGCGACACGCGCCAGATCGCGCAACTGCAGCTGGTCTTCTCGCTCTATCAAAGCGGCCTCGATCGGGCCGCGTTGCGGCTGTTCGGCGACGACGGCGCGGATTCCGCGGGGGTTGATCCCCAGGCGCGGTACCTGCTCGGCAACATCGCGGAAGCGCGGAACGCTCCGCTGCTCGCCGTACGGTATTGGCAGGGGCTTGCCCCGCCGCCCGACGCGAGCGCGGAGGAATGGGCGGTGCGGCTCGCGACGATGCAGTGGCGCTCCGGCGCGGCCGAAGCGGCCGCCGGCACGCTGCGCGCGCTGGCGAAGCGGGCGCAGCCGCTGCCGGACCCGGCGGCCGGACGCGCGCTCGCGCTCGCCCGGGAAATGCTCGCCGCGGCGAAGCCGGATCTCGCGCAGGAGATGCTCGCTGCGCTGCTGCCGCTCGCCGGACGCAGCCGCGCGCGCGAGATGCTCTACGCGCTGGGCGGGGCGGCGGAATCCGCGGCGCAGTTCGCGCGCGCCGCGGACTATTTCCTGCGCTCGGCGCTTGCGCTCGATTCGCCGGCGCCCGATGCGCCGGCGCTGCAAGCCCGGCTGGCTGCCGCAATGAACCTCGCGCGCGCGGGCTACCGGGATGACGCGCGCGCGCAGTTCCAGTGGGTGCTCAAGAACTCGAAGGACGCGGCGCACCTCGACACCGCGCGCCGGGAACTGTCCAGATTGTAGAAACGCCGACGCGCCGGGAAATCCCTTGTAATCGGGGCGGCTTGCGCGCTACGATTGCGGGCACAACAACAATATCCGTCGCATTTCCTTGTTCATCGCGGGCCTGCGTGTATGCCGGCCCGGTTCAGGAGTCGAAATGATCCAGGTATTGGTACACGACAAGAAGGACACCGTCGGCGTCATCGTGATCGAGGGCGTCAAGGCCGGCCAGGAGCTGACCGGCTGGGTGATGGAGGACGATTCGACCATCAAGGTCAAGGCGCTGAACGACATACCGATCGGGCACAAGCTCGCGCTGAAGGACATCGGCAACGGCGAGACCGTGATCAAGTACGGCTTCGACATCGGCAAAGCGGTCGCACCGATCAAGAAGGGCGAGCACGCGCACGTCCACAACATGAAAACCAAGCGCTGGTGAGAGAGAGGGGCTACAAATGATTTCAGGCAAGACCACGTTCCAGGGCTACCGCCGCGAGAATGGGCGCGTCGGCATCCGCAATCACGTCCTCATCCTGCCGGTCGACGACCTGTCCAACGCCGCCGCCGAGGCGGTCGCCCACAACATCAAGGGCGCGATGGCGATCCCGCATCCCTATGGCCGGCTGCAGTTCGGCGCCGACCTGGATCTGCATTTCCGCACGTTGATCGGCGCCGGATCGAACCCAAACGTCGCTGCCGTCGTGGTGATCTGCATCGAAGAACAATGGGCCAAACGCGTCGTGGACGGCATCGCGAAGACCGGCAAGCCGGTTACCGGCTTCGGCATCGAGCTCCACGGCGACCACGACACGATCCTGCGCGCTTCCAAGGTCGCGAAGGAGTACGTGCAATGGGCGTCCGAGCTGCAGCGCGTGGAGTGCCCGATCAGCGACCTGTGGGTCTCCTGCAAGTGCGGCGAGTCGGACACCACTTCCGGTTGCGGCTCGAACCCCACGGTGGGCAACGCTTTCGACAAGCTGGAGCCGCTCGGCGTGACCCTGTGCTTCGGCGAGACCACGGAAATCACCGGCGGCGAGAACATCGTCGCCGACCGCTGCGCGACCCCGCAGGTGCGCGAGGCGTGGATGCGGGTATTCAACCGCTACCAGGAAGTCATCGACCGGCACAAGACCAGCGACCTGATGGACTCGCAGCCGACCAAGGGCAACATCGCCGGCGGTCTCACCACCATCGAGGAGAAAGCGCTCGGCAACATCCAGAAAATCGGCAAGAAGTGCAAGGTGATCGGCGTGCTCGACAAGGCCGAGAGCCCGACCGGCCCGGGCCTGTGGTTCATGGATTCGTCGTCGGCCGCGGCGGAAATGGTGACGCTGCTCGCCGCGGCGGGCTACGCCGTGCACTTCTTCCCGACCGGGCAGGGAAACGTCATCGGCAACCCGATCCTGCCGGTCATCAAGCTCACCGCCAATCCGCGCACGGCGCGCACCATGAGCGAGCACATCGACCTCGACGTCTCCGGCCTGCTGCAACGGCAGAAGAACATGGACCAGTGCGGCGACGAGCTGCTGCAAGCGATGCTGCGCACCTGCAACGGCCGGCTGACCTGCGCGGAGGCGCTCGGCCACCGCGAATTCGTTCTCACTCGGCTCTACGAGTCTGCGTGAGAACGCAGCCGGGCCCCGGTACATGACCCGGCTGCGTGGCGCAGATGTCCTCGCCCGCGCGCTGGCGGGCGCGGGCGTGCGGCACCTCTTCTCGCTGTCCGGGAACCAGATCATGCCGGTGTACGATGCCGCGCTCGATGCGCGGCTTTCGATCGTGCACGTGCGGCACGAAGGCGCGGCGGTGCACATGGCCGACGCGTGGGGGCGGCTCACCGGCGAGCCCGGCGTGGCATTGCTGACCGGAGGGCCCGGCCACGCCAACGGCGTCGGCGCGCTGTATACCGCTCTCTCCGGCGAGTCGCCGGTGGTGCTGCTTTCCGGGCACGCGCCGCTCGCCGAGCTCGGGCGCGGCGCGTTCCAGGAGATGGCGCAGGCCGATCTCGCCGCGCCGGTGACCAAGGCATCCTGGACCGCGCAACGCGCGGAGACACTGGGGGAGGACATGGCGCGTGCCCTGCGCATCGCCCGCTCGGGGCGCCCGGGGCCGGTGCACGTGAGCCTGCCGTTCGATGTCCTGGAGACGAAAGTCGAGGGCACCGCCGCCGTTGCCACGGGGGATGCGGCGCCCGCGGCGCAGCGGCTCGGCACATCCGCCGTGGACGCTGTCCTCGCCGAACTGACGCGCGCGCACCGTCCTCTGGTGCTGGTCGGGCCGGCCATGGCGAACGGGGCGGGACGCGCGGCTCGCGAGCGGCTCGCGGAGGCCGCCGGCGTGCCGGTCGTCTGCATGGAGAGCCCGCGCGGCGTGAACGATCCCGCGCTGGGCGCTTTTGCCGACGTGCTGCGCGAGGCCGATCTCGTGGTGCTGCTCGGCAAGCAGCTGGATTTCACGTTGCGCTTCGGCGCGCCGCCGGCGCTGGCCGGGGCTTGCCGCTTCATCGTCATCGATCCCGAGCCGGCCGCGCTGCAGCGCGCGCTGAGCACGCTCGCTTCCCCGGAGCGCGTGCCGCTGTCAGCGGTTGCCGACCCGCTCGTCGCGGCCGGCGAGCTGATCGAGCGATCGCGCGTGACCGGGCCGCAGCAGTGGGCGCGGGAAGTCGATTCAGCCATAAGATTCCGCCCCGCCGAGTGGAAAACCCTGGTTTCGCGGTCCGAAGGGGCGCTGCATCCGGTCGAGGTGGGCCGCGCCGTGCAGCAGGTCATCGACCGCGCCCGCGAGGCGGTGCTCATCGTCGACGGCGGGGAATTCGGGCAATGGGCTCAGGCGTGCACGAGCGCCCCGACGCGGCTCATCAACGGGCCCGGCGGCTCCATCGGTTCCGCCATCCCGTTTGCCCTTGCCGCGCGCATCGCGCGGCCCGATGCGACCGTCGTGGCCATGCTGGGCGACGGCACGTTCGGTTTTCACCTCGCCGAGATCGATACCGCGGCGCGCGCGCGGCTGCCGTTCCTGGCGGTCATCGGCAACGACGCCTGCTGGAACGCCGAGCACCAGATCCAGTTGCGGACCTACGGCCGCGAGCGCGCCCACGGCTGCGAGCTGCTGCCGGCGCGATACGACCAGGCCGCCGCGGCGCTGGGCGGGCATGGCGAGCACGTTGCGCGGGCCTCCGACCTGGCTGGCGCGCTGGAGCGGGCGCTGGGGTCGCAGCGGCCCGCGTGCGTGAACGTCATGGTCGAGCGCGTGGCGGCGCCGACCGTTGCCCGCGGCGCGCCATTGCGCGCCGGGGCGATGCATTGAGCGCGGCCACATGAGCACGCTATGCGTAGCGGTCTGGCGCGGGCAGGAGTCCGGGCGATTCCAGGAGTTCGACGTGCCGCGCCGGGAGAGCCAGACCGTGCTCGATGTCGTCACTTATATCCAGCGCTCCCTCGATCCCACCCTGGCGTATAGGTTCGCGTGCCGTGTCGGCATGTGCGGCTCGTGCGCGATGACCGTGAACGGGCGCGCGCGCTGGACCTGCCGCACCCACGTGGACAAGGTCGGGGAGAGCGGCCGGCTCGAGATCGCTCCGCTTCACAACCTGCCGGTGGTGCGCGATCTCGTCACCGACATGACGGACTTCTTCGACAAGTGGGCAAGGGCGCGCGGCCAGTTCCAGGGCGGGACGACCCGCAAGGACGAATTTGCGCGCGTCGCGCCCGACTCCCCGGCGCGGCGCCTGGCGGACGCGGCGATCGAATGCATCGGCTGCGGCGTGTGCTACAGCGCGTGCGACGTAGTCGCATGGAACCCCGCCTATCTCGGGCCGGCGGCGCTGAACCGCGCCTGGACGCTGATGAACGATGCGCGCGACACCGGCAACCGCGCGCGGCTTGCGGCGGTGGCGGGCGACGCCGGCTGCCACGCGTGCCATACGCACATGAGCTGCAGCGAACGCTGCCCCAAACAGATCGCCCCGACCGCCTCGATCGCCGGGTTGAAGCGAGCAACGATCGCGGCGGCGCTCCGGGGCGATCTGGGTGATGGGTGATGAGTGATGAGAGACTGAGCGTGCGGACACAGGTGCTGTTGTGGACGGCGCAGCGGGCGAGCGCGGCGGTGCTGGCGATTTGCGTGGTCGTGCATCTCGCCACCATCATCTACGCGGTGCGCAACGGCCTGTCGGCGGCGGAGATCCTCGGCCGCACGCGGGGCAACGCCGCCTGGGCGGCGTTCTATACGTTGTTTGTGGCGGCCATTGCGGTACACGCGCCGATCGGGCTGCGGACCATCCTCGCCGAGACCTTCAGCTGGCGGGGACGCGCCCTCGACATCACCGTGTTGGCGGTCGCGCTCACGCTCGCGATGTGGGGCTTCCGCGCCGTCTACGCCGTGTTGATATGAAAAACGACTTCCGCGCGCGCAACCACCCCGCCTACTGGGCGTTCATCGTGCACCGCGCGTCCGGCGTGCTGCTGGCGGCCTTCCTGCCGCTTCATTTCTGGGCGCTCGGACAGGCGCTGCACGGCGAGGCAAAGCTCGAGACGTTCCTGCGCTGGACCGACCAGCCGCTGGTCAAGCTCTGCGAGACGATGCTGGTGCTGCTGCTCGCCGCCCACATGACCGGTGGCGTGCGCCTGCTCGCGCTGGAGTTTTTGGCGTGGCGGGACTGGCAGAAGAGCCTGCTTGCGGCCGCGGCAGGCGTGGCGCTTGCCGCCGGGCTGGCATTTCTGCTGAACGTCGTTTGACCCGGCAATCCCGGCATGCCTGCGGCGGTCACGCGCGATGAAACGGCCCAACTTCCTGGTTATCCTGATCGATGACCTGCGCTTCGACGAGTTCGGGGCCGGCGGGCACCCGTACCTGAAGACGCCGCACGTCGACCGCATCGCGCGCGAGGGCGCGCTGTTCGAGCGCGCATTTCACACCACGCCGATCTGCTCGCCGAACCGCGCGTCGGTGCTCACCGGCCAGTACGCGAGCCGCCACGGCATCATCGACAACGTCGCGCGCGATGCCGCGAGCCACCGGTTGCCGAACTACCACCTCGAGCTCAAGCGCCTCGGCTACGAGACCGCCCACATCGGCAAGTGGCACATGGGCAACGACGGCCAGCCGCGGCCGGGCTACGACCACTGGGTGAGCTTCGACGGGCACGGCCGGCTCAACGACCCGAGGCTGAACGAGCAGGGCCGGTACGTGCAGCGCACCGGCTACATTACCGACATCATGAACGCGATGGCGGTGGACTTCGTGAGCCGCGGGCACGACCGGCCGTGGTCGCTATTCTTCGCGCACAAGGCGGTGCACCCGGACGCGGAGCAGGCGGCGGACGGCACGTTCAAGATGGACGGGTATCGCCCCGCCGAGCGGCACAAGGACCTGTACCGCGGCTGCGTCTTCCCGAAAAAGCCCAACATGCTCCCCGCCGCCGAGATCGTGAAGCAGAAGCCGGCGTGGGAGGAGGCGCTCCGGCTGCGGACCAACGCGCAATCCCGCGCGCTGCTCGACGCGATCCACGCCGGCACCCAGGAGGAAATCCGCCTGCGCGCCTGCATGATGGCGGCGGTGGACGAGGGCGTGGGCATGCTGCTCGCGGCGCTCGCAAGGACCGGCCAGCTCGACGACACTTTCATCCTGTTCTTCGGCGACAACGGCTATTTCTTCGGCGAGCACGGGCTGGGGCCGGAGCGCCGGTTCGCGTACGAGGAAGGCATCCGCGCGCCGTTCATCGCGCGCTACCCGCGGCGCATCAAGGCCGGCACGCGCGTCAGGGATCTCGTCATCTGCCAGGACATCGCGCCGACGCTGATCCAGCTCGCGGGCGGCAAGCCCGGGCCGCAGATCCAGGGGCGCTCGCTGCTGCCGCTCCTCGCTGGCGCCAGGGGAAAAGGCGGCGCCGGCTGGCGCAAGTCGTTCCTGATGGAGTACTGGGCCGAGAACGCGTACCCCTGGCTCGTCGGCATGACCTACAAGGCCGTGCGCACCCCCCGACACAAGTACATCCGGTGGGTGAACCGCGGCATGAACGGCGAGCTCGACGAACTGTACGATCTCGACCGGGACCCCTACGAGATTGCGAACGTCATCGGCCGCCCGGGCTATCGCGCGGTGCGCGACCGGTTGCGACGCGAGCTGCGGCGTCTGGTGGTCGAGGCGAACGGCCTGTAGCACGGCGCCTTGCTGCGGCAGGGGACCCTGGAGTAAGGTAAGGTGGTTAATTCGTCAACCAAGATCAATCATCAGGAGGTAATCATGCGAATCGTGAAGTGGCTCGCCCTGCTGGCCGCGGCCGTCATGGCGTTCGC
>Ga0156023_1008_pt3 | contig 34452 bp, 37 predicted proteins | sample RifCSPlowO2_02_FD_107677 | JGI IMG/M metagenome (GOLD analysis project Ga0156023, IMG submission 107677) | Betaproteobacteria bacterium RIFCSPLOWO2_02_FULL_67_26
CGCGGGCTGGAGCCGCTGCTGGTCGGCCAGCGCGTCCGTGCCGCCGTGGTCCGCGACCGCCGGATGCGCCAGCCGGTGCCGCGGCGCCTGCCGCAACTCATCGCCGGCGCCACCATCCGCTCGGTCGCGCGGCGCGGCAAGTACCTGCTGGTGGATTGCGGCAGCGGCACGCTGATCCTGCACCTCGGCATGTCGGGACGGCTGTGGGTGGTGCGGGACGGTGCGGCGCCGAATCCGCACGACCATTTCGATCTCGTGCTGGACAACGGGACGGTAGTGCGCCTGCGCGACCCGCGCCGTTTCGGTCTCGTGCTCTGGCAACCGGGCGAGGCGCTGCGCCATCCCCTGCTGGCCGACATCGGCCCGGAGCCGTTGTCGGCGGCGTTCGACGGTGCGGCCCTTCATGCGGCAACGCGCAACCGCAGCGCCGCGGTCAAGCACGTCCTGATGGACAGCCACGTGGTCGCGGGGGTTGGCAACATCTATGCCAACGAAGCTCTCTTCCGCGCCGGCATATCGCCACGCATCGCCGCGCGGCGGCTCACTCGCGAGCGCTGCCAGCGGCTGGCGCTAGCGATCCGAGAAACGCTTGAACTCGCCATCGTCGCCGGCGGCAGCAGCTTGCGGGACTATGTGCGCAGCGACGGCCAGGCCGGAAACTTTCAGACTCAGTTCCAGGTCTACGACCGCTCAGGCGAGCCGTGCCGGCGCTGCGGCACGGCGATCAGGGAGATCCGGCAGGGGCAGCGCTCGACCTACTACTGTCCCAAATGCCAGAAAGCGTGAGTATTCCGTTCACTGTTCACCGTTCACGCCTTTTCCACTTGCGGCACAGACGCGGGTCGTATAATATACTTCAATCAATCTGATTAAGACTGATTTAATGATGGATACCCGGGTCATAACCGCCCATCTTCCGGCCGAACTCGCCGAGAAACTCGACGGTCTTTCCGAACGCCTGGACCGTCCCAGGGGCTGGATCGTCAAGGAAGCCCTCGCGTCCTACATCTCGCTCGAGGAGAAGCGGCACCGGCTCACGCTCGAGGCTCTGGAAGATGTCGATGCCGGGCGCACGGTCGAGCACGCCCAAGTGGAGGCGTGGGCGCAGGGCCTGTCCGGCGGCACGAAACGGCGCACCCACCGCTGATCGTGGCCCTCAGGTGGACCAGCAAGGCGCATGCCGACCTGGTGCGCCTGTATGAGTTTCTGGCTCCCGTGAATACGGCAACTGCGGTCCGGACCGTGCGTCACCTCGTCGCGGGCGCGAAACGAATACCCGCGCACCCACGCCTCGGCATTCAGATGCCCGAGTTCGCGCCCCGCGAGGTGCGAAAGGTCCTGGTGGCAGACTACGAAATCCGCTACGAGCTGACCGCTAACGACGTCTTCATCCTCCGAATCTTTCATACGCGCGAGGATCGGTAAGGCGGCATCGTCGGATCACAGATCACGCTTTTTCGGCGGTTAGCTTGAGATATTTCGCGTGGAGCTGCTCCTTCGTCTCCACGAAGTTGGGATCCAAAGGAATGCAGTCCACCGGGCACACCTTGCGGCACTGCGGCTCGTCGAAATGGCCGACGCACTCGGTGCACTTGCGCGGGTCGATGACGTAGATCTCCTCGCCCTGCGAGATCGCGTCGTTCGGGCACTCCGGCTCGCACACGTCGCAGTTGATGCACTCGTCGGTGATGATCAGCGCCATAAGCGAGCGGCGGGGAACGGGCCCCTAATGGGCTTGCTTCCGCGGTTTCATTTCACCTGCCGCCGAGCTGCCTGACCTTTTCCCGGAGCCGCCGGGCGACCAGCGGCGGCACGAATTTCCTCACGTCGCCGCCGAGCACCGCGATCTCGCGCACGATGGTCGCGGAGATGAACATGTGCTGCTCCCCGGGCGTCAGGAACAGGGTTTCGACGTCGGGATAGAGCCCGCGGTTCATGCCGGCGAGCTGGAATTCGTGCTCGAAGTCCGACACCGCGCGCAGCCCGCGGATCACCACCCGCGCCTTGTGGCTGCGGACGAACTTCATCAGCAGGCCGGAAAAGCCGACCACCTCCACGTTGGCCAGGTCCTTCAACACCCGGCGCGCCATTTCCACGCGCTCGTCGCGGGTGAAAAACGGCCGCTTGGCGCTGCTGTCGGCCACCGCCACGATCACCGCATCGAACAGCCGCGCCGTGCGCCGGATCAGGTCCTCGTGGCCGAGCGTGATCGGATCGAAGGTTCCGGGGTAGATCGCTTTATGGTTCATCCTGGAGTCCATTTCAGCAATTGATAACTGACCTGTCCGGCGCGGCCGTGCCGGTGGATCTCCCACCCCGGCGCCAGATCGGGCCGCGCCGCGCCTTCATAATAGACCAATGCACCCGGCGCGAGGCGGGGCGGCAGCAGCGGCGCGAGGCGGGGCCAGTGGCCGGCGCGGAATGGCGGATCGACAAAGACAACGTCATAGACGCCGCTGTCGCCGCGCAGGAATTCTAGCGCATCCGCTCTGACCAGTTCCACGGCGGCGGCAGTGAGCGCTTCGCGGCTTGCGGCGAGCGCGCGGTGCACCGCCGCGTCCTGTTCCACCATCACCACGCGCCGCGCGCCGCGGGAGGCGGCCTCGAATCCCAGGGCTCCGCTTCCGGCAAAGAGATCGAGGCAGACCCGGGCGGTCAGGTCCTGGCCCAGCCAGTTGAACAGGGTTTCCCGCACCCGGTCGGGCGTCGGGCGCAGTTCCTTGCTCGCGGGAAAGGACACCAGCCGGCTGCGCCACGCCCCGCCGATGATCCGCACACGGTTTCTGCCCATACGGGAGAAGACGGGAAATCGGGAGAGCGGGAAATCGGGAGATGGGGGTTTTCGGTCGTTCGCCCTCCCGCACTCACGCTCTCACGCCCTCCCGTGTTTAAGGTTTGGCTTCATCCCCGGCAACCACCACGGTCACCATGCGGCCGGGATGGACCCGGCGCCGGAACGCGTCCCGGATGTCGGCCACCGTGACGCGCTCCACGTTCTTCACGAAGTCCTCGAGGTAGGTGAGCGGCAGGCGGTAGAAGCCGATCATGGCGAGGTTGTCGTGGATCTTGCGGTTGCTGTCGATACGCAGCGGAAAGCCGCCGATGATGTTCTGCTTGGCCGCCGTCAATTCATTCTCGGTCGGCCCGGCGCTCACGAACTCGGCGAGCGTTGCCCGCGCCACGGCGAGCGCCTCCCCGGCCTGGCCGCGCTGCGTCTGCATGCCGATCAGGAACGCGCCCTCGCGCTTCAACGGCGAAAAATAGCTGTAGGCCGAGTAGGCCAGGCCGCGCTTCTGCCGCACTTCCTCGGTGATGCGCGACACGAAGCCGCCGCCGCCCAGCACGTAGTTGCCGACGAACAGCGGGAAATAATCGGGGTCGTCGCGGCGCATGCCCGGCGCGCCGATCATGATGTGCGCCTGCGTGGCGTGATGCGCGATCGTGCTGGTCGCGCCCGCCGCAAGCGCCGCGACCGGCGGCAGCGGCGGTTCCGCGCCATCGGCCCGCGGCAGGCCGCGCGTGACGTCCTCGGCGATCGCTTCCGCCTGGGCGCGCGTCAGGTCACCGATCAGCGCCACCACGGCGTAAGAGGCGGCGTAGTGACGCCGGTAGAACTCCAGCAGGTCCGCGCGGGTGATTTTCTCCACCGTCGCCACTTCGCCCAACGCGCGCAACCCGTACGGATGGTCGCCGAACACCAGGCGGTTGAACGCCACCGACGCGATAGTGCCGGGCTGGGTGTCGGATTCCTTGAGTGACCCGATCAGCCGCACCTTTTCCCGCTCGAGCGCGTCGCGCGGGAACTCCGGGCTGCGCAGGACGCGCGCGAAGAGTTCGAGGGCCTGGCGCCGCTCCCGGTCGCTGGAAAGCGTGCGCAGCGCCATTCCGCCGCGGTCGGTGTCGAAGCGCCCGCCCATTTGCGCGCCGACATCGGCCAGGCGCCGGGCGATTTCGTCCTCGCTCATGCCGTCCGCGCCCCGGTTCAGCATCCGGACGACCATGCCTGCCAGCCCGGCATTGTCCGCCCGGTCGTACGCCGACCCGGCCGGAAACTCGACACTGAGATCCAGCATCGGCAGATCGTGGTTCTCGACGAAATAGACGCGCGCCCCGCCCGCGGTCTGCCAGTGCTGGATCGGGAGAATCGCCGACGCCGGCACCGCCGCCACGGCGAGCAGGGTCGCAGCGAGCCAGAGGATCGCGTGCTTATTCGGCATGGCGCAAGCCCACCGGTCGCGTCGCCGGCCGCCGGCCGCTCATCGGCTGCGGGTCGAGCGTGGCGATGGTCAGGGCATCGTCCTGGAAATACTTGCGGGCGACCTCGCGCACCTGCTCCGGCGTCACCTCGCGCAGCTTCGCAAGCTGCAGATCGATCGTCCCATGGGGAATGCCGCTCAATTCCATCACCCCGATCTGGCGCGCCTGGAAGAACATCGAGTCGCGCTGATAGACGTGCGACGCAACCGCCTGGGCCCTCACCCGCTCGAGCTCGTCCGCGGTCACGCCGTCGTCGATGATCTTCTTCATCTCGCGCCGCAGCGCCTGCTCCACCTCGGCAACCCCTCGGCCCGGGGTCGGCGTCGCCTCGAGGTAAAAAAAGCCGGGGCCGCGGGCGATGCCGTCGTAGCCCGCGCCCGCCGAGCTCGCCACCCGTTCCTCGCGCACCAGGGTGCGGGGCAACCGCGCCGCCTGGCCGCCGTCGAGCACCGCGGCCAGCATCTCCAGCGCGTACGGCTCCCAGTCGGCCCCGGCATCGCGCAACGGCGGCACCCGGAACGTCATCACCATGTACGGCAGCTCCGCCGGCGCCTTGACGGTGACGCGCCGCACGCCCAGTTGCGGGGGCTCGTCCTGGGGCTTGCGCGGCGGCAGCTCCCGGGCCGGGATCGCCCCGAAATGCTTCTCGACCAGGGCAAACACATCTTCCGGCACCACGTCGCCCACTACCACCGCGACCGCGTTGTTTGGCGCGTACCAGCGCCGGTAGAAATCGCGCGCATCCTCGACCCGCATGTTCTCCAGGTCGTTCATCCAGCCGATGACCGGATTGCGGTAGGGGTGGGCGGTCAATGCGCTGGCCATGAGCTGCTCGTAGGTGAGCGAGCGCGGCCGGTCCTCGGTGCGCAGCCGCCGCTCCTCCATCACCACTTTGATCTCTTTCGCGAATTCCGCGGGCAAGAGCGTGAGGTTCACCATGCGGTCGGCTTCGAGCCTCAGGGCGAGCTCGAGCTGCGACTTGTGGAGCGTGGCAAAGTAGGCCGTGTAATCGTGGCCGGTAAATGCGTTCTCGCGCCCGCCGGCGGCGGCGATTAGCCGCGAGTACTCGCCGGGCTGCTGAGAGGACGTGCCCTTGAACATCATGTGCTCGAGCACGTGCGCCACGCCGGTGGTGCCATTCACTTCGTCGATGGCGCCCACCTTGTACCACACCAGCGCGACCGTCACCGGCGCGCGCCGGTCCGGCTTGACGATGACGCGCATCCCGTTGGCGAGCAAGCGTTCGGCGGTATCGCTCGCCGCGAGGCACGGCGGCACGGCGAGCGTCAGCGCGAGCAGCGCGCCGGCAAGTGGCTTGAGTGAGATCATGGTTTTCCGCTTCGGCTGCAGTGGATTTCGGGCTAGAATTGGTGCAAATCAGCGGGCAGGATACCCGATTTCTCCCGCACGTTCCCTTGCCTACCCGCTTCTAGACTGCGCAGCCCTTGTTAAGTTTCATCAAATCCTCGACGACCGGGAGCGGTGGCTGGTTCGCCCGCCTGCGGGATGGGCTTTCCCGGACGCGCGAGCAGTTCGGCGGCCGCCTGGCCGGGCTGTTCGGCGCGGCGCGCCCGCTCGACGCGGCGTTCTACGAGGAGCTGGAAGCCGCGTTGATCACCGCGGACGTCGGGGTGGCGGCGAGCGCGCACCTGATCGGCGACCTGCGCGCCCGCGCCCGGCGCGACGGCATCGCCGATTCCGCCGGCCTCAAGCAGGCGCTGCAGGCGGCCCTGCGCGATCTGCTGGCGCCGATCGCCATCCCGCTCGAAGTGGATGCGCACCGGCCGTTCGTCATCATGCTCGCCGGCGTGAACGGCAGCGGCAAGACGACATCGATCGGCAAGCTCGCGCATTACTACCAGTCCCGCGGCAAGTCGGTCCTGCTTGCCGCCGGCGACACGTTCCGCGCGGCGGCGCGCGAGCAGTTGATCGCGTGGGGCGAGCGCAACAACGTGGCCGTGATCACGCAGCAGTCCGGGGACGCCGCGGCGGTGATCTTCGACGCGGTCAACGCCGCGGTCGCCCGCGGGATAGACGTGGTGCTGGCGGACACCGCCGGACGGCTGCCCACGCAACTGCACCTCATGGAGGAGATCAAGAAGGTAAAGCGCGTGATCGCGAAGGCGCTGCCGGGCGCGCCGCACGAGGTGCTGCTGGTGCTCGACGCCAATACCGGCCAGAACGCGCTCGCGCAGGTGCGCGCGTTCGACGACGCGCTCGGGGTCACCGGGCTGGTGCTGACCAAGCTCGACGGCACGGCCAGGGGTGGCGTGGTTGCCGCCATCGCGCACGCGCGATCCGATTCCTCCCGCGAACGGCCCATCCCGGTGCGCTTTGTGGGTGTCGGCGAGGGGCTGGACGACCTGCGTCCGTTCCACGCCGAGGAGTTCGTCGCCGCGCTCTTCGAATGATTTCATTCAGCCAGGTCACCAAGCGCTATGCCGGAGGGCTGGAGGCGTTGCGCGGCATCACGCTCACGATCGAGAACGGCGAAATGGTATTCATCACCGGCCACTCCGGAGCCGGCAAGAGCACGCTGCTCAAGATCGCGGCGGCGATCGAGCGCCCCTCCAGCGGCAGCGTGATCGTCAATGGACAGAACATCGCGGCGCTGCGGCCACGCGCGGTGCCTTTCCTGCGCCGTAAATTCGGCCTCGTGTTCCAGGACCAGAAGCTGCTCTTCGACCGCACCGCGTTCGACAATGTGATGCTGCCGCTCGCGATCACCGGCTTCGAGCGGCGCGAGGCGGCGCGCCGCGTGCGGGCGGCGCTGGACAAGGTCGGCCTGCTCGCCAAGGAACAGTCCTTTCCGGTGACCCTTTCCGGCGGCGAGCAGCAGCGGCTCGCGATCGCGCGCGCCATCGTGCACCGCCCCGCCATCCTGGTCGCCGACGAGCCGACCGGCAACCTCGATACGGCCCATGCCTTGGAGCTGGGCGAGCTGTTCCGGTCCTTCAACCAGGTCGGCGTCACCGTGATCATCGCCACCCACGACGAAGCGTTCGCGGCGCGGTTGAAGCCGCGCCTCGTCCTGCTCAGGGAAGGAAAACTGGCCGCATGAGAGCGTGGCTATGGCATCACCTCGATGCCTTGCGCATGACGGCCGCGCGGTTCGCGCGAACGCCGGTGGCGACGCTCCTCAACGTCGGGGTCATCGGCATCGCACTGGCGCTGCCGACCGGGCTCTACGTCGCGCTCGTCAACCTGCAGGGTTTCGCGCACTCGCTCGTATCCGACCCGCAGCTCTCGGTGTTCCTTGCGCTCGACGCCAGCCGTGCCGAGGCGGGCCGGATCGGGGCCCGCCTGCGGCAGCATCCGGGGGTGCGCGAGGCGCGCTACGTCCCGCGTGACCAGGCGTTGAAGGAACTCAAGGCGAGCACCGGCCTCGCCGACGTGGTGGAGAGCCTGCCCCAGAACCCGCTGCCGGACGCATTTGTCGTGCTGCCGCGGGACGCTCAGCCGCAGGCGCTCGAGGCACTGCGCGACGAAGTGAGCCGCTGGCCCAAGGTCACTCACGTGCAGCTCGACGCGGCGTGGGCGCGGCGCCTGGAGGCGGGATTGCGGCTGGCCCGGCTGGCCGCGGGGCTGCTGGCAACCTTGTTTGCCTTCGCGCTGGTGGCGGTGACCTTCAACACCATCCGCCTGCAGATCCTGACCCGCCGCGAGGAAATCGAGGTGTCGAAGCTGATCGGCGCGACCGATCCCTTCATCCGCCGGCCCTTTCTTTACTACGGCGCGCTCCAGGGCCTGGCCGGTGGTGTCGCGGCCTGGGCCATCGTCTGGGCCGGAGTGAAGCTCCTGAACGGGGCCTTGTCCGAGCTCACCCAACTCTACGCGACGCGCATCGAGCTGCAGCACCTGGGTCCCGAGGACAGCCTGAGCCTGCTCGCGTTTTCGGCCGGGCTCGGCTGGTTCGGGTCGTGGCTTTCGGTCAGCCAGCATCTGGCCCGGATCGAGCTCGGACGGGAGCTGCCCAACCCCCTGATTTGAGGCTGATTTTGGCCCTGGAATCGCGCCTTAACACCCTGAATCAAAGGAACTTTACCGGGTTCTGGCACTCCTACATTGAGAGTGCTAGAATGTTTCTCTAAATGAGGCGCCTATGACCAGTCTTGCTTTGCCAGTCCTATCGGCTACCGGCAGCCTGGAATCGTATATCCAGTCCGTCAACCGCTTCCCGATCCTGACCCAGGAGCGGGAGAGGGCGCTGGCCCGTCGCTACGCCCGCGAGGGTGACCTCGATGCGGCACGGGAGCTCGTGGTGTCCCACCTGCGGGTCGTGGTCGCGATCGCCCGCGGCTACCTGGGCTATGGGCTGCCACAGGCCGATCTCATCCAGGAGGGCAACATCGGGCTGATGAAGGCCGTCAAGCGCTTCGATCCCGAGCGCGGCGTGCGGCTGGTGTCGTTCGCGGTGCACTGGATACGCGCCGAGATCCATGAATACGTTCTGCGCAACTGGCGGATGGTGAAGATCGCGACCACCAAGGCGCAGCGCAAGCTGTTCTTCAACCTGAGGAGCCTCAAGCAGAGCCTCGCGAGCCTCGGGACCGAGGACGTCAAGGCAATCGCCAGGCAACTCGGCGTCAAGCCCGAGGAAGTGGTCGAGATGGAAACGCGGCTCGGCGGCAAGGACATCGCGCTCGAGCCGGCGGGCGAGGACGACGATGAGGGCTACGCCCCGATCGCCTACCTCGCGGCCGAGGACGCGGAACCCGGGCGCATCCTGGAGCACGAGGAAACCGCGCGGCTGCGGAGCCGCGGCCTGGAGCAGGCGCTGGCCGGTCTGGACGCCCGCAGCCGGCGCATCATCGAGGCGCGCTGGCTCGCCGAGAAGGAAGCCGCGACCTTGCACGATCTCGCCGCGGAATTCGGCGTGTCCGCCGAGCGCATCCGCCAGATCGAGGCGAAAGCCCTTGCGAAGATGAAAGGTGTCGTCGCCCGGCACGCGGCGTAATTGCCGGCACGCCTCCCGGCAAGAGCCCCGGCCTGTCCGGGGCTTTTCATTTTCAGTTCGTCCCCAGCAAGATGCGGATGTCGTGCAGGAAGGCCGGCGCGCCTGCGCCGTACTGCGCGAACAGGCGCAACCGCCCCTCGCGGTCGAGGATGAAGGTGCCGGCGCCGTGGTCCACGCTGTAGCCCCCACCCTTCACCGGCTGTTTCTGGTAGTACACCTTGAATTCTTTCGCCGCGCGCGCGGTCGCCTCCGCGTTGCCGTAAAGACCGAGGAAGGCGGGGTTGAATGACGGAACGTACTGCCTGAGCAGCTCCGGGGTGTCGCGCTCCGGGTCCACCGTCACGAACAGCACCTGCACCTTGTCGCCGTCGGCCCCGAGCGCCTTCACCACCTGCGCCATGTCGGCGAGCGTCGTGGGGCAGACATCCGGACAGTGCGTGAAGCCGAAGAACACCGTCACCACCTTGCCGCGGAAGTCCGCGAGCGTGCGCGGCTTGCCGTTGTGGTCGGTGAGGTCGAGCGCCTTGCCGAAGCCCGCCCCCGACACGTCGGTGAGACTGAACTTCGGCGCGTCCCCGCCGCGACCGCAACCGGCGAGCGCGGCCGCGATCAGTACCGTGAAAATTGTTGCGGCCAGCCGCTTCAAGCGGAAACCCCGCGCCGTCCGCCGTCAAAGCGGAATGCGGAAATAATGGTCGATGAGCAGCGCCGCGAACAGCGCCGTGAGGTAGACGATGGAATAGCGAAACGTGCGCTGCGCCAGACGATCGCTGTACGCGGCGTAAATCCGCACCGCGTACCACAGGAATACGGCGTTCAGCAGCAGCGCGCAAGCGAGGTAGATCGCGCCGCTCATGCGGGTGACGAAGGGCATCAGCGTGACCGCGCTCAAGATCACCGTGTAGAGGAGGACGTGCAGGCGCGTGAACTTGTCGCCATGAGTGACCGGCAGCATCGGCACCCCGGCCCGGGCATACTCGTGCTTGCGGTAGAGGGCGAGCGCCCAGAAATGCGGCGGCGTCCAGGCGAAGATGATGAGGAACAGCAGCAGCGCGTCGGGCGCGATCTCGCCCGTCACCGCGGCCCAGCCCAGCACCGGCGGCATCGCGCCGGACGCGCCGCCGATCACGATGTTCTGCGGCGTCATCGGCTTCAGCAGCACGGTGTAGATGACGGCATAGCCGACGAAAGTGGCCAGCGTCAGCCACATCGTGAGCGTGTTGACCCACTGGTAGAGGATGAAGAGCCCCGCGCCGCCGACGATACCCGCGAACGCGAGCGTCTCGCGCGAGGTCACCTGCCCGAGCGGCAGCGGCCGGCGGCTCGTGCGCGTCATCAGCGCGTCGATCTTCTGCTCGACCAGGCAGTTGAAGGCCGCCGCCGCGCCCGCGGTGAGCGCGATGCCGAGCGTCCCCGCCAGCAGCGCCTGCAGCGGCACCATGCCCGGGGTCGCGAGGAACATGCCGATCACCGCGGTGAAGACGATGAGCGACACCACTCGCGGCTTGGTGAGCTGGTAGAACTGGCTGAACCGGGAGGCGAGCGCCGGGCTCGCGAGGCTGGTGGACATTATCTACTGGCCGCTATTTCGCTTCCGCGGGTGACTGCTTGAAGACGACGAAGTTTAGCACCACCAGCGCGGCCAGCAAAAGCGCCGCGCCGGCATTGTGCGCCGCCGCCAGAGAGAGCGGCAGATGCAGCAGCACGTTGGCGATACCCAGTCCTGCCTGGACGAGCAGCAGCGCGGCGATCGCCGCCCCCACGACGCGCAGCGCCGGCGTCCACAGCGCCCACAGCGCGAGCCCGCCGACGTAGACCAGCGTGACCAGCGCTCCGGTGCGATGGCTCCAGTGGATCGCGATGAGCGCCTCGTGGGAGAGCGGCGCGCCGGCGGCCGTCACCCCGAGCTCGCGCATCACGTGGAATGCATTCCTGAAATCCATGTCCGGAAGCCACTGTCCGTGACACGTCGGAAAGTCGGTGCAGGCCAGCGCCGCGTAGTTCGCGCTGACCCAGCCGCCGAGCGCGATCTGCGCGGCCAGCACGGCAATTCCGAGCGCGGCCCACGGGCGTATCCGCGACGCATCGGGCGCCGCCGCCGCGGGCCCGAACTCGCGCAGGGCGAGCCAGGTAAGCAGGCTTAGCGTCGCCATGCCGCCCAGCAGGTGAAGGTTCACGATGGCGGGCTTCAGCAGCATCGTCACCGTCCACATGCCCAGCGTCGCCTGGAATGCGACCACCGCGACGAGCAGCGTGGCCAGCCACGGCGACCCGCCGGTCTCGCCGCGCTTTCTCCAGGCGATCACCGCGATCGCCAGGATCAGCAGGCCCAGCGTGCCCGCGAGATAGCGATGGAACATCTCTTTCCACGCCCGTCCCGCATCCACCGTTTTCCCGGGGAACGCCTGCTCGGCGCGCGCGACTTCGTGCGGCTCGTCCGGCACGCCGAGGATTTTCCCGTAGCATCCCGGCCAGTCGGGGCAGCCCAACCCCGCATCCTCCAGTCGCACGGTCGCCCCCACCACGATTACCAGGAAAGTGAGGGCGACGGCGCACAGGACGAAGGCTCGGTACATGCTCAGCCGATCTGCGATGCCTTCAGCAGCCGCGCCAGGTCCTTCACCATGCGCCGCGGGTCCGGGTCGCGCGGAAAGCGCATCACCAGGTTGCCGAGGGGATCGATCACGTAGATGTGGTCCGCCACCGATCCCGCGGCCGGAAACCGCTCGAGCACTTCGGCCCCGGCGGCGCGCACCCGCCAGGTTCCCTCGTAGGGCGCGATCGCGTCGGCGCGCGGCGCGGCATCGTCCGTGATGAGCCAGGCCCGCTCCACGCGCTCCATGTCCTTGCCCTGTGTCAGCCGCAGTTGGCGCATATAGACGAGCTTCCGGTCGCAGTAGGCATCACAGCGCCCCGAGTCCAGGGTCACCAGCACCCATTTTCCCCGGAGCTGCGAGAGCCGGAACGGCGCGCCGTCCGCGAGCGCCAGCTTCGCCTCCGGCAGCGGCCGCGGCTCGATCAGCTCGCCGTAATTCACCGTGCGGGCGGGAGGCCAGAAATAATAAAGCAGGTACGAGGCCGCCACCGGCGCGATCGCCAAGGCGACCATCAGCCACAGGCTCGCGAGGCTACGTTTTTTCGGCGGCGCGTCGGACATGCGTCACGAGGTAGAACACGAGTATCGTCAGGGCCAGCGCGAGCCACTGGAATGCATAGCCGTAGTGCTTGTCCACGCCGAGGTCCGGCGGGTCCCATTCGCGCGCGAGGCCGTCATCGAGCGGGCTCTCCTGCTGGATCACGACCGGCTGCAGCGCAATCGGCACCGCCTGCCGGTAGCGCTCAAGCGTCAGGTTCTGCCACACCTTGCCCTCCGCTGACTGACCGGAGAGCTCGAGGAACCGCCGGCTCGGTGTAATCGCGAGCCCGGTGATCTCGACCATTTCGTCCGGCGTCTTCACCTCGGGCAGCCGGGCGCGGTCCCGGGTTCCCGCGATCCAGCCGCGATTCACCAGCACGTAGCGTCCGCCGCCGCCGCTGGTGCCGCCGCCGGCGCTCCCTATCTCGAGCGGCATCACCACGTGATAGCCCGCGACGCCGCGCCGTATCCGGTTGTCGATGAACACTGCGTGCCTGGGCTCGAAGCGCCCGCGCACCGTCACGCGCCGCCACTCCAGGTCCTCGGCCTTCATCGCGTCGGCGGGCAGTGTCACCGCGGGGCCGCTGGCGAGCGCCTCGAGCCGTGCCGCCATTCCTTCCTTCTCGTGCGCGCGCCCGAGCTGCCAGTTGGCGAGCGCGAGCGTCGCGGCGATGCCGGCGGCGGCGGCAAGCGTGGTGATCGGGCGCGGCTCAAATCGGAATGGACGGGACAAAGTGGCGAGCGGCGGACGCTTGGGCTACACTCGAATCGGATTCGCCAACACCGTGAAATTCGTCGTCATCCTGTTCCTGGTCTTCATCGTCGCCAGCCTCGGCTCGGCGCTCTATTTCATGGTCAAGGACAAGGGCCAGGGCGAACGCACGGTGAGGGCGCTCACGGTGCGCATCACGCTGTCGGTGGTGCTGTTCGTGCTGCTGATGCTCGGATTCTACTTCGGCTTCATCACCGGCAAGCTGTAAAAAAACGCCGCGCCGATGTTGTGACATCGGGCGCGGCGCCTGCTCCCCTACTGACGGGTTCCCCCCTTGTTATTCGCGCGCCTTGTTGTGTATTGTTGTTGGTGTTGTGCGGCTTATATCCAGTAGACGAAGATGAAAAGCCCGAGCCACACCACGTCGACGAAGTGCCAGTACCACGCCACCCCTTCGAAGCCGAAGTGGTGATCCGGCTTGAAATGCCCGGCGACGCAGCGGAACAGGATCGAGGTCAGCATGATGCAGCCGATGGTGACGTGGAAGCCGTGGAAGCCGGTCAGCATGAAGAAGGTCGACCCGTAGGCCCCGGTGGTGAGCTTGAGGTTGAGCTCGGAGTAGGCGTGCCCGTACTCGTAGATCTGGCAGGCGAGGAACAGCAGCCCCAGGCCGATGGTGGCGAACATCCAGGCGATGAGCTTGTTGCGGTCGTTGCGGATCAGGGCCCAGTGCGCGAGCGTCACGGTCACGCCGGAAGACAGCAGCAGCAGCGTGTTGAACGCGGGGATGCCCCATGCCCCCATCGGCGTGAACGGATCCTTGATGCCCGGGCCCGTCGCCGGCCAGGTGGCGTTGAAGTCCGGCCACAGCAACTTGTGCTCGAGGTCCCCCAGCCAGGGCACCGACAGCACCCGCATGTAGAACAGCGCCCCGAAGAAGGCGGCGAAGAACATGACCTCCGAGAAGATGAACCAGCTCATGCCCCAGCGGAACGAGACGTCCACCTGCTTGTTGTACTGGCCGCTCTCGCTCTCGTGCGCGACCGTGTGGAACCAGCCGACGATCATGTAGGCGAGGATCGCCACGCCGAGGAACAGGATGAACTTGCCGGGCGACCAGCCGTTGAACCAGGACGCCGCCCCGGAAGCCATGCACAACAGCGCGATGGAACCGGTAATCGGCCAGGTCGAAGGGTCTGGAATGAAATAGCGCGCCGATGGGTTCAACATTCTGCAATCTCCCTTTTAACTCGTGATGGTGCGAACCAGCATCACCAGGCTCAATACGAGTATCGCCGCGGCGATCACGCCCGCCACGATCACCTGCACCGGCGAGAGCGTCACCGCGTCGTGCTCGTGCGCCGCCCGCCTGCGAATGCCGATGAAGGCGGACAGCACGGCCTTCGCCACCTGCAGCGGCGTCGCCTTGCGCGGCGATTCGGGTTCCAGCGTCGTCGCCATCAACTGTCCTTCCCGGCCTTGCCCTCGACCTCGAAGAACGTGTAGGACAGCGTCACGGTGTTCACGTCCTGCGGCAGGCCCGGCTCCACCACGAACACCACCGGCATGCGCCGCGCCTCGCCCGGCGCCAGCGTCTGCTGGGTGAAGCAGAAGCAGTCGAGCTTCTTGAAGTAGCGCCCCGCGAGCTGCGGCCCGAAGCTCGGGATCGCCTGCCCGGTGACGCGGCGGTCGGAGCGGTTGCGCACCTCGAACGTGACCTGCGTCAGCGCGCCGGGATGGATGCGCACGCTCTTTTCGACCGGCGTGAAGGTCCACGGCAGGTTGCTGCGGAGGTTGGCGTCGAATTCGATGGTCAGGAAACGCCCGGTGTCCACCTGGGTGTTCACAGGGGGAAGATCGGGCTTCAACACGCTGTTCAGCCCCAGCGCGTCGCACAGCACGCGGTAGAACGGCACCATCGCGAAGCCGAAGCCGAACATCGCGCAAGCGACGACGAGGAGCTTGACCAGCGTCTGCTGGTTGGCCTGCGCGTGGCTCACCATACCCAGTGCCTGATCACGACCCCGATGTAGAACGCGGCCGCGATGGAGGCGAGCACCAGCGCCGTCTTGAGTTTGCTGCTCATGCCCGTGCCCGCGTCCGCGTCCACTGCCCACCCCTTACTTGACCACCGGCGGCGTCTCGAAGGTGTGATAGGGCGGCGGCGACGGCAGCGTCCACTCCAGGCCGTGCGCGCCTTCCCACACCTTGTCACTCACTTTCTCGCCCGCGCCACGGATGCACTTCACGACGACATAGACCAGGATCAGCTGCGACAGGCCGAAGCCGAACGAGCCGATCGAGGAAATGAAGTTGAAGTCCGCGAACTGCATATTGTAGTCCGGCACGCGGCGCGGCAGGCCGGCGAGTCCGGTGAAATGCATCGGGAAGAAGGTGATGTTGAAAAAGATCATCGACAGCCAGAAGTGCCACTTGCCGAGAAGCTCGTCGTACATGTGGCCGGTCCACTTCGGGATCCAGAAATAGACGCCGGCGAAGAGGGCGAAGAGCGATCCGGCTACCAGCACGTAGTGGAAATGCGCCACCACATAGTAAGTGTCCTGCAACTGGATATCCACCGGTGTGATCGCCAGCACCAGCCCGGTGAAGCCGCCCATCGAGAACACGAAGATGAAGCCGCAGGCGAACAGCATCGGCGTCTCGAAGGTCAGCGAGCCCTTCCACATCGTCGCGATCCAGTTGAACACCTTCACGCCGGTCGGCACCGCGATCAGCATGGTCGCGTACATGAAGAAGAGTTGCGCCACAGCGGGCATGCCCACCGTGAACATGTGGTGCGCCCACACGATGAACGACAGGATCGCGATCGAGGCGGTCGCGTAGACCATGGAGGAATAGCCGAACAGGGGCTTTCTCGAAAAGGTCGGCACCACCTGGGAGACGATGCCGAAGCCCGGCAGGATCATGATGTAGACCTCGGGGTGGCCGAAGAACCAGAACACGTGCTGGAACAGCACCGGGTCGCCGCCGCCGGCCGCGTTGAAGAAATTGGTGCCGAAGTGACGGTCGGTGAGGAGCATCGTGACCGCGCCCGCGAGCACTGGCATCACCGCGATCAGGAGGTAGGCGGTGATCAGCCACGTCCATACGAACAGCGGCATCTTCATCAGCGTCATCCCCGGCGCGCGCATGTTGAGGATGGTGGTGATGATGTTGATCGAGCCCATGATCGAGGACGCGCCCATGATGTGCAGCGCGAAAATCGCGAGGTCCATTCCCGGCCCCATCTGCGTCGAGAGCGGCGCGTAGATCGTCCAGCCCGCGGCGGTGGCGCCTCCCGGCACGAAGAACGAGGCGACCAGCAGGGTTGCCCCGACCGGCAGCAGCCAGAAGCTCCAGTTGTTCATGCGCGCGAACGCCATGTCGGGGGCGCCGATCATCATCGGCACCTGCCAGTTGGCGAAGCCGACGAAGGCCGGCATGATCGCGCCGAACACCATGATCAGCCCGTGCATGCTGGTGAGCTGGTTGAAGAACTCGGGTCGCCAGAACTGCATGCCGGGCTCGAGCAGCTCGAGGCGGATGCCCATGGCGAGCAGCCCACCGATGAAGAACATGGTCAGGCTGAACACCAGGTAGAGCGTGCCGATGTCCTTGTGGTTGGTGGTGGTGATCCAGCGCATGATCCCATAGGGATGATGGGCGTGGTCGCCGTGACCGTGGTGCGCGTGGGCAGCTTCCATAGCGTTCTCCAGAATACCTTTCGTGTTCCCGTTTACTTCCGCGCGGCCTTGACCTCGGCCGGCGTAACCATGTCTCCGGCCTTGTTGGCCCAGTTGTTGCGCGTGTAGGTGATGACGGCCGCGATTTCGACGTCGGACAACTGCTTGCCGAACGCCGCCATCGGCGTCGGCTTGCCGTCCTTCACCACACCGTTCAGGACGACGGCAACCTGCGCGTCCTTGGGACCCGTCACGATCTTGGAGCCGGACAGCGCGGGGAAAGTCCCGGGCACACCCATGCCGGTCGGCTGGTGACAGGCCACGCAGTTGCCGGCGTAGATCTTCTCGCCCTGGACCTTCAGCTCGTCCAGCGTCCACTGCTTGCCGGGATCCGGCGCTGCGGCGGCCATTTTCTTCTTCTGCTCGGCCACCCACGACGCGTACTGCTCGGGGCTCACCGCCTCGACTACGATCGGCATGAAACCGTGGTCCTTGCCGCACAGCTCGGCGCACTGCCCGCGATAAATGCCAGGGTTGTCGGCCTTGAACCAGGTGTCGCGCACGAAACCGGGGATCGCGTCCTGCTTGATGCCGAGCGCCGGCACCCACCAGGCGTGGATGACATCGTTCGCGGTGATGATGACGCGCACCTTCTTGCCCACCGGCACCACCACCGGGTTGTCCACCTCGACCAGGTAGTTTTCGCCCTTCGGCGCCTGGTTCTCGATCTGCTCGCGCGGTGTGGACAGCGTGCTGTAGAAGCTGATGCCCTCCTGCAGGTAGTCGTAGCCCCATTTCCACTGGTAGCCGGTCGCCTTGATCGTGATGTCGGGACTGGAGGTGTCCTTCATCGAGATGATGGTCTTGGTCGCGGGCAAGGCCATCAGAACGAGAATGATAAAAGGAATAATGGTCCAAGCAATCTCGACGCCAACATGCTCGTGAAATTGCGACGCCTCGTGCCCGATCGACTTGCGATGCATGACGATGGCGTAAGTCATGAAACCGAACACCACTACGAAGATCCCAACGATGATCCACATGATCAGCGAGTGCAGATCGTAGATCTCGCGCGCGATGATGGATTGCGGCGGCTGCAGGTTGTACTGGTTGGCCAGCGCCGTCCCCGCCGCGAGCCACGCCGCCACGGCGGCCGAGGATCGTAACCCCTTGCTGATCATGCTTCCCTCACCTGAGTATCGTTAGCGTTATGGTGCGGAGCCTGCGCTACCCCAAGCGGCGCTTCAGCGCGCGCGCCAGGTCGAGCCGCTGCGCGTCGTTCATATAGTGGCCGATCTCCAGCTCCCGGCCGTGGGAACGCAACGCGAGCCGGCCGCCGTCCCCGCTGGCGATCACGCGCGCCCAGCACCGGTTGAACTCGAACCGCTGCGTGCGCCCCGCCTCGTGCCGCTCGACTTCCACCCGGTCGCCGTCGATCGCGACGCGCTCGTAGTCCGCGGCATGGCGATCCACGGTGCGGAACGCCAGGTACAGCACCAGCATCTCGAGCCCCGCGAACGGCAGGACCATCCACGCGCCGAGCGCCGCGAACGCACTGGCAATGCCGACCGAAACCACGAAGAGAAAGGCAAAAACAAGAAACCTGCCGGTGGTGCTGAGCGAGTTATTGCGGCGGGCGACCAGCGAAAATTCAGCCGCGTGCGCTACCTCGCTGCAATCCATCCCTGCGGTCATTGTCTGCACGCGCCGATATCCGCATTGAGCGTGTGGAATTTATCACAGCCCCCTCGTCTAGGCAACCGATGGACAAGGCAAAAACTTCTGTATTCGCAACAAGTTGCGGCGCGCGGATCACAGCGAATTGCCAGCGCCCAGCGCGGCCGCAATAGCGGCAGGATCAGGCGCGGAAGAGTGGGCAATGCGGGCGATCAACGGCGCCGTGATAAGCGCTTCCAGCGTTCGCACGTTGTCCTCGACCGCGGCCATCGCCGGATCGATGTGATTGGCGACCCAGCCGGCGAGCCTCAAGCCGCGAGCGAGGATGGATTCGGCGGTCAACAGCGCGTGATTCAGGCAGCCGAGCCGCAAGCCGACAACCAGCACTACCGGCAGCGCGAGCCGCGTGGCCATGTGCGCGCTATCGGTATCCGCGCCGAGCGGCACCCGAAAACCGCCCGCGCCCTCCACGACCACCACTTCCGCCAGCGCAGCGAGGGCACGGAAGCTCCGCTCGATGCGATCAAGCGTGATCGTCACCCCGGCCTGCTGCGCGGCGATGTGCGGCGCGATGGGCGGCGCAAAGCAGTACGGATTGGCGTGCTCGCGCGGAACGGAAATGGTACTGGCCGCGATCAACCGCTCGACGTCGTCGTTGACGAGCCCGTCTGCGCCAGGCACGGCGCCGCTTGCGACCGGCTTCATTCCAACTGCCTTCACGCCACGGGCCGCAAAAGCCCGCAGCAGGCTGCACGCGACGAGGGTCTTGCCGACTCCGGTGTCGGTTCCCGTCACAAAAAAGCCGTGGATCGTGGATCGTGGGTCGTGGGTCGGCAAATCAAGACCTTTATCCGTTGCGGGGCTTGATGTCGAAGACGGGGCGGCCGGCGGGGCTCACGCGCGGTTGCGATTTCCAGGCATGGCCGTAGACCACTTCAAAACTCGCCGGGAGCTTCCCGTCGCGGCGGAACGCCTCGTAATTCCGCGCCACCCGCGCGAGCAGCGACTTGCCGGCAAGGCCCGGGGGGCGGCCGCGCGTGACGTTGTGCGCGCCGATCGCCTTGAGGTCGCGCATCAGCCCTTTCACGTCGTCGTAGGTCAGGGTCACCACCTCCATGTCCATCACCGGATCGGCGAAGCCGGAGGCCACCAGCGTGTCGCCGATGTCGTGCATGTCGACGAAGCGGTGCACATGGGTGTAGCGGTCCACGCCCTGGAAGGAGGCCCGCAGCTCCTTCAGCGTGTCGGGCCCGAAGGTGCTGAAGAGGAGCAAGCCCCCCGGCGCCAGCACGCGGTGCAACTCGGCAAAAGCGCGCTGCGGCTCGTTGACCCATTGCACCGCCAGGTTCGACCAGACCATGCCGGCGCAGCCGGTCGCGAGCGGCACCTGCTCGATGTCGCCGCAAACCGCGGCGAGCCGTGACCCATTGCGGTCGAGCAGTCGTCGCCACCATGGGCGCCGAGCCCGCGCGCGCCGAGCCATCGCGAGCGCGAGGTCGAGCGCGATCACGCGCGCGCGCGGCCGGCGCGAGAGCAGCCCCGCGACCGCATTGCCGGTGCCGCTGCCGGCGTCGAGGATCAGCGCCGGGTCGAGCTTGATGTAATCGAGCCGCGCGAGCATGCGCCGGCAGACCTCGTTCTGCAGCACCGCCGCCGCGTCGTAAGTCGCCGCGGTTGCCTCGAAGGCGCGCCGCACCAGCCGCTTGTCCACCGTCAACGCGTCATTCATCGAAAAAGTCCCGCAACGCCCGCGCCACCCGCGCCGGCTGCGACAGGAACGGCGCATGCGCGCATGACCGCAGCAGGCGAAAACGCGCGTCGGGCAGCGCCGCGGCAAGCCGGCGTCCCGCCGCGGGCGGCACGATGCGATCGCGTGCGCCATGCAATACCAGCGCCGGCTGCCGCACCCGGGGCAGCTCGCGCCGCAAATCGGCGCTCGACAGCAGAGCGAGGCCCGCAGCCAGCACGGAGTGAGGCGGGCTTCGCTCGTACAACCGCTGCAGCACGCCGGCGACCCGCTGCCCGCGCGAGTCGCCCCTCGCCTGTACCGCGACAAATCGCGCCAGCGTGCCGGCGCGGTCATCAACGAGTGCCCGCTCGAATTCGCTCAGCACCGCGGGCGCCGTCGCGCACGGCCAGCCGGGCCGGCTCGTGAAGCACGGGGTCGTCGCAATCAATGCCAGGCGCTGGACCTGGAGTGGCGCGCGCCGCGCCCAGGCCAGCGCGGCTTCGCCCCCGAGCGACCAGCCGACGACACCGCAGCGGCGTGGCGCAGCGCGGGCAATGGCGGCAACCATCGCCTCCAGCGAGTGTGCCGCGCGCGCCGTATCGGCGCCGTATCCGGGCAGCGGCTGGGCGTGGACGCGAAACCGCGGCTCCAGCCGCCACGCGAAATCGTCCCAAGCGCCGGCGCCGCTTCCCCAGCCGTGCAGCAGCACGACGTCGCGCACTTTCATTGCAGCGCGTTGAGCGCGCCGGCGAGACGCTCGACTTCGGCAGGCTCGTGCGCGGCTGAAAGCGAGATGCGCAGCCGCGCGGTGCCCTGCGGCACGGTGGGCGGGCGGATCGCCGGCACCAGCAGGCCGTCTCGGGCGAGCCGCCCGGACACCGCGACGGCCTCGTCGTTGCCACCGATCACGAGCGGCTGGATCGCGGTCGTCGAAGGCGCGAGCCGCCAGCGCCGGGTTTGCAGGCGGTCCCGCAGCAGCGCGATCAGCTCCCGAAGCCGGGCCCGCCGCCAGTCTTCACGGCGGATGAGGTCGAGACTTTTCACGAGCGCCAGCGACAGCAGCGGCGGCGGCGCGGTCGTGTAGACGTAGGGCCGCGCGCGCTGGATGAGCGATTCGATGACCTCCGCCGCGCCCGCCACGAAAGCCCCGCACACGCCCGCCGCCTTCCCCAGCGTCGCCATGAGGATCACGCGCGGGGAACGCACGCCGAAATGCGCGAGGGTTCCCCGCCCCTCCGGCCCCAGCACCCCGAAGCCGTGCGCGTCATCGAGCAACAACCAGGCATCGTAGCGCTCCGCGAGGGAAACCAGCTCCGGCACGGGCGCGATGTCGCCGTCCATGCTGAACACCGCGTCGGTGACGATCAGCCTGCGGCGCGCGCGCGAGGCGGCGAGCAGCCGTTCCAGCGCATCGAGGTCGAGGTGCGGATAGCGCTTGAGCGCCGCGCGCGAAAGCAGCGCGGCATCGTTGAGCGACGCGTGATTCAGGCGGTCGGCGAATACCGCGTCTTCCCGGCCCGTCAGCGCCGTCACGACGCCGATGTTCGCCAGGTAGCCGCTGGAAAACAGCAGCGCGCGCGGCAGGCCGGCAAAGGCGGCGAGCCGCTCCTCCAGCGCGTGGTGCGCGGCCGAATGGCCCAGTATGAGATGGGAGGCGCCAGCGCCAACGCCGTAGCGCGCGGCGCCCTGCCGCGCCGCCTCGATCAGCTCCGGGTGAGCGGCGAGCCCGAGGTAATCGTTACTGCAGAACGCGACATATTCCCGGCCGTCCACCGTGACCCGCGCGCCTTGCGGCGATTCCAGCACGCGCCGAGTGCGCCTCAGGCCCTGCTCGCTCAGTTCCGACAGTTCGTCGGCCAGCGCGGAGAAGATTGTCACGACTCACCCGGCAGGCCCATGGGCCGCAGGCCGAGCTTGGCGAACAGCGCGCGGTCGGCGTCCACATCGGGATTGCCGGTGGTGAGCAGCTTCTCGCCGTAGAAAATCGAGTTGGCGCCGGCGAAGAAGCACAGCGCCTGGACGGCTTCCGCCATTTCCTGGCGGCCGGCGGAGAGCCGCACCATGGCCTTCGGCATGGTGATGCGCGCGCAGGCGATGGTGCGCACAAATTCGAGAGGGTCGAGCGGCGGCGTCCCGTGCAGCGGCGTTCCCGGCACCTGCACCAGGTTGTTGATCGGCACCGATTCCGGGTACGGGTCCATGCTGGCGAGCTGGGCGATGAGGCCGGCGCGGGTGCGGCGCGACTCGCCCATGCCCACTATGCCGCCGCAGCAGACGTGGATGCCGGCGCGGCGCACGCGCCCGAGCGTCTCCAGCCGGTCGTCCTGGGTGCGCGTGGTGATGATCTCGCCGTAGAACTCGGGGGCGGTATCGACATTGTGGTTGTAGTAATCCAGGCCCGCGGCCTTGAGCTGCTCGGCCTGCCCCGCCTTCAGCATGCCCAGCGTCGCGCAGGTCTCGAGCCCCTCGGCGCGCACCGCCCGCACCATCTCCGCCACCTGGTCGAGGTCGCGCTGTTTCGGGCCGCGCCATGCGGCGCCCATGCAGAAGCGCGTCGCGCCGTTACGCTTCGCCAGCCGCGCCGCAGCCACTACCTGATCGAGCGGGAGCAACTTTTCGTCGGCGACGCCGGTGTGATAGCGCGCGGCCTGCGGGCAATAGGCGCAGTCCTCCGGGCAGCCGCCGGTCTTCACCGAAATCAGGGTGGAAAGCTGGACCGCGTGGGGGTCGAAATGGCTCCGGTGCACGCCGTGCGCGCGGTAGATCAGGTCGTTGAACGGCAGGTCGAACAGCGCTTCGACTTGTCGCGCGCTCCAGCGCCCGGCGATGTCAGCGGCAGCAGGCGGGAACTCGTTAAGGTTAGGGGTATCCATGAGGCTCCGTCGATGGGACCGGGAAAAATGTTGCGTTTTGAGACACTTGCATCTTCGGCCCGGTTTCGGGGCTTGTCAAATTCTGTTCCTCGATTATTAAACAACTGCTTCGTGCGTGCACGCCGCCTGCTGCCGCAATCGTGCCTGCTGTGCGGGGTGAACGGCGCCCACGGGCCGTTCTGCGAGGCGTGCCAGGCGGACCTGCCCTGGTTGCCACGCGGCCGCTGCCGCGTGTGCGCCCTTCCGCTCGCGAGCGGTTCCGTGTGCGGAGCGTGTCTCGAGCGGCCGCCACGCTTCGACGCGGTCGAAGCCGCATTCGCCTACCGCTTCCCGGTGAATGCGCTGATCCTCGCCTTCAAGTACGGCGGCCGGCTGGCGCTGGCGCGGGGGCTCGGCGAGGCGCTCGCGCGCGCGGCCACGCGAGACGTGGATGCCATCGTGCCGATGCCGCTCTCGCCGGCACGGCTCGCCGGGCGCGGCTTCAACCAGGCGCTCGAGATCGCACGGGTGGTCGCGGCGCTGACGGGAATTCCCCTGCTGCGCGATGCATGCCGCAAGGTGGCCGATACGCCGCCGCAGGCAGCGCTGCCATGGCGCGAGCGCGCGAACAACGTCCGCCGCGCCTTCGTCTGCGACGCCGATCTCGAGGGCAGGCGGGTCGCCGCGGTGGACGACGTGCTGACTACCGGTGCGACGTTGAACGAGCTGGCGCGCGTGCTGCGCAGGGCGGGCGCTGTCGAAGTGGTGGGATGGGTGGTGGCGCGAGCGCTGTGAGTTACTGCAGCTGGCGCATGCGCTGGTCGGCAAACGCGGCGAGGTCGGGATTGAGGCTGTTGGTGGCGCGCGCGCGGCGGTAGGCTTCCTGCGCGTCGGCCGACCGGTTGGCGGTCTGCAGCGAGATGCCGAGTCCGAGCCACCATACGCCCATGGCGGGCCGCAGCCGCAGCGCGGCCTGGAACTGCTCGATCGCCTCCTCGTGCCGGTTCTGGCGCTGCAGGACCGTGGCGAGAAATGCATGGTAGTCCGCGTTGCCCTGTGCATGCTCGAGGCCTTTCTGCAGGGTCGCCGCGCCTTGCGCGTTGTCGCCGCGGTCCACCTGCAGGCGGGCGAGCGTCATCGTGAACCCGGTCTGCGCCGGGGCGAGCTTCACGCCCTCCTGGAGCACGCGCTCCGCCTCCGTGAATTTCTTGCCCGTCACCAGCATGCCCACCAGCCCCTGGCGCGCGCCGTGATGGCCGGGATACAGGTTCAGCGCCGCCTGGAAGCCCTCCTCGGCCTCGGCTGACCGGCCCTGATGCAGGGACGTCGTTGCCTTGCGGTATTCGTTGTCCGCGAGTTCGCGGGGCGTCGGCTGCCGCTCCTGTTTTTGTATCTGCGGCTTGCCAGCAGGCGCCCTGGCGGACGCCACCACCGCGGGCGGCGGGGCCGGTTCGGGGCGTGCAGCCGGCGCAGGCGCGGCTTCGCTCCGGGCGGAGGCGTCCGACCCGGCGCGCGAGATCACCCGTGATGTCGGTAGACGCTGCGTTGCGGACGGCTCCTGGGCCGGGACCGGCCTGGCGACTTGCCGCTGCGGCGGCGCGGGTGAGTTGGACAACTCCAGGCTCAGGCGTGAGGCCGGCCCTTCGGACTGCGCATCGCCGTCGCCTTCCGCGCGCGGCCGCGCATCCGTCGTCACCGCCGTCGGGGCGGCCGCGACTCGTGCGACGGCCGTCCCGGTGGCGCGCTGGGTTGCAAGCGGGGCGAGGGCGCGCTGGGGCGTCACGTCGAACCCGGAAAGGAGCGCCCACGATCCCGCGAGCGCACCCGCTACGGCCAGGCCGCCCGCGGCGATCCACCCCCAGTTGAGCGGGCGCTCGTCTTCCGGAAGCGCCCGCACGTGGTCGGGCAGCGCGCCGCGTTCCACCGCGGAAGCACGCCGCTTTTCCAGCTCGAGCAGTACCTGGTTGATCACGCTCATACGAGCAACATCCAGCCGATTCCGCCCACCGAGAGCACCAGCATGGCGAACCCGAGCCACCACCAGGGCCGCCGCTCGTGCACCATCGGCGTGTCCGCGGCGGCCTTGCGCACGTGGAGCGGCAGCACGTGGTGCAACCCTTCGCCGTAGGCGAGCAGCATGGCCTTGTGCGACACGATGTTGATGAGCCGCGGCACGCCGCCGCTGAACCGGTGCACGAGGCGCGTCGCCGGCCGCGTGAAGAGCCGGTTGCCGCGAAAGCCCGCCACGCGCAGGCGGTGCGCGATGTAGTGATCGACTTCGCCGCGCTCCAGCGCCGTCAACCGGTACTGGAACGTGATGCGCTGCCGCAACTGCCGCACCGACTTGTGCTCGAGCTTGTGGTCGATTTCCGGCTGGCCGAAGAGCACCACCTGCAGCAGCTTGCGCTTCTCGGTTTCCAGGTTGGTGAGGAGCCGCAGCGCTTCCAGCGTCTCGATCGGCATCGCCTGCGCCTCGTCGAGAGCCAGCACCACGGTCTTGCCCTGGCGCGCGAAGTTGAGCAGGGCGCGCGTAAGCTCTTTCATCAGATGGTGCTGGTCCGCCTGCCTGGAGAGCGCGATGCCGAGCTCCTCCGCCAGCGCCAGCAGCAGCGTGCGCGGCTCGAGATAGGGATTCAGGATGTAGGCCGAGACGTGGTTCTGGTCGAGCGTCGCGAGGAAGCGGCGGCAGAGCAGCGTCTTGCCGGTGCCGACCTCGCCGGTGATCTTGATGAAGCCCTCGCCGTTCTTGACCGCCACCAGCAGCGTGTTGAGCGCCTCCTGGTGCGTGGTGCAGGCGTAGGCGAAGCTCGTGTCGGGCGTGATGCCGAACGGCATTTCGCGGAGTCCGAAGTGATTGCGGTACATGATGTCAGCTCCGTCGGGTCACTGCGTGAACGGCGACTTGACCGGAGGGGGCTCCAGCGCCCGCAGGCGGTCGCGCGTATCGGCCACGTCCTTCTGCCAGTTGCGGTCGCTGTGAACGATGGTGGGCTTCAACAGGATCACCAGCTCGTTCTTCGTGTTTTCCATCGCGCGCTGCCGGAACAGCCCGCCGATGCCGGGCGCGTCGCCGAGGCCGGGGACCTGCGAGCCGCCGCTCTTCGTCTCCTGGCGCATCAGGCCGCCGATCGCCACGATATTGCCGTCCTGCACGCGCACGATGGTGTCGGTCTCGTTGATGTTGCTCGAGGCGAGCGGCAGCGTGACGGTGCCGAGGTTGCCGAGGTTCACGTCCTTGCGCTTCTCGATCACCGTGCTCACCTGCGGATGGATGTGCAGGATGATGTTGTTGTGCTCGTCGATCTGCGGCGTGACGTCGAGCGAGATGCCCGAGAAGAACGGCTGCACGGTGATGGTCGGCGTGACCGTCGTCTGGGTGCCGCTGGTGGTCGAGGTGGTCGAGACGTTGGTGACGAAGTAGTCGTCGGTGCCGACCTTGAGGACGGCCTTCTGGTTGTTGATGGTCGCCACGCGCGGGCTGGACAGCACGTTGACCGCGCCCTGCGTTTCAAGGAACGTCAACAGCGCCGCAAAATTGCTGGTCTGCAGCGCCAGCCCGAATACGCCGCCCTGCACCGCCGCATCGGCCGCCAGCGAAGCCGCCGCCCCGAGCGTGGCTGTTACGAATCCTATGTCGGTGCCATCGGGAGCGCGCCCGGTCGGTTGGGACAACGGGCCGGTATTGCCGATGCTGGTGTTCGGCCGAACGACGCCGCCGACCACGCTGGTGCCGCCGGAACGGAACGCCGCCCAGTTGATGCCCGCCCCGTAACTGTCCTTCAGCGAAACATCGATGATTTTCGCCTCCAGCACCACCTGCCGCTCGACGATCAGTTGCATCGCCTTCAGGAACGACTCGACCGAACGCTGCTCCGCGGGAAGCGCGCGCACCACGATCACGCCGGACTGGGAATTGACGATCACGCTTCGGCCGTCGGCGCTGCCGACGATGGCGGTGAGCGACTTCGCGATGTCGCCCCAGAAGTTGCTTTCCGACGAGGTCGTGACGCGAACGCTTTCAGTGGCCCGCGACGTCGGGGCCGGGGCGCCTGCCGTGGGGGGCGCGCCAGACGACGCCCCGCCCGTGTCGGTGATCGAGCCGGAGCTCACCCGCACCTCGCTGCGGCCGGCGCGCTGCGCCTGCAGGTAGTTGACCTGGAAGACCCGGGTCTGCATCGTGACCGGCAGCACCGAGATGCGGTTGCCCTGCACCCGGTATTCGTAGCCGTAGAGGTCGCGCAGCGTCTCGAGCGCCTCGAGCACGGTGACATCCTTGAGGTTCACCGAAATGCTGTCGCGAACTTCCGGATGCACGATCATGCTGTAGCGCGTGCCGGAGACGATCGCCATGAACACCTGCGCCGCCGGCGCGTTGTTGACGTTGAGATCGAAGCGCTGGTCGAGCGGCTTGCCGTCCGCCCGGGGCATCTCGACCACCAGCGGCGGCAGCAGCGCCTGGCTGACCGAGTCCGGCGCCACCGGCTTGGTGCGTTCCTTGACCGCCTTCTCGATCTCGGCCGAGATCCGTTCGTAAGTGGCGTCGCGGCGCGCCGGTTGCTCCGCGCACCCCGCGGCAGCGACCATCACCACAACCATGACTATTCGTCGCTTCATGTCACGCCCTCCTCTACCGCGTCGCCGTGCTGCCCGGCGCCGCGGAATCCCTTCCACTGCGCCTGGCCTTGCTCTTGCGCGGAGCGGTCTTCGCGGCAACCGGCACGATGTCGCGTTTCTCCACGCCCGGATAGAGCTTCAGCACCTGGCTCCCATCGACGCTCTTCAACACCACTTCGCTCTCCGCCACCTTGATCAGCACGGCGTCGCCGTATTTCTCCCCGAGCTTGACCATCGCGCCGCTGATGATGGCCGCCTTCAGCGTCGGCGAAAGCATCACCGACTGCAGCACCAGGCCGCCGCCCTCGGCGTCGCCCGCCACGTCGGGATCCGCCGTCGCCTGGCCCGAAGGCGGGCGCGTCGGGTCGTTCATCACCTGCGCCGCAGCGCTCGCGGTGAGCAGCGCGACTGCCAGCGCGAGCGGGGCGGCGAGTAACGAGTGACGAGTGACGAGTGACGGGTTCATACAATCAGCCAGGCCTTGTTCAGGCTTAGGGTCTGCACGATCAGCGTCACCCGCAATCTTGGATACTGCTCGGTATTCACGCTGATGCGGCTCCAGAACATCCGCCATTCCAGCTTCTCGAGCTGCGCGAGGTACTCGTGCAGGTCGGCATACGATCCCTGCAGCGTAAGCTCGAAACCGTGCTGGTAGATCACGCGCTCGGCCGCTTTGGGCGCCGGCTTCGCGGCCGTGCCTCCAGCCTTGGGAGCGGGCGCCGCGCCCGGCGCATTGAAGCGCTGCACCGGCAGCGTGCGCAGCGACGCGAGCTGCAGCGCGCGGCGGCCGCCGAGCATCTCCTCGAGCAGCTTCGCCATGCGCTCGGGCGGCACCAGCCCCCGCTGCAGCCCCTGCATGCTCTGGTCGATCTCGGCCAGCTGCTTGCGAAGCGCGTCGCGATGCGTGCGTTTGACCGCGTTCGGATCCACGACGGCTTCCTGCACCTTCATCAGGCCCTCGGCGGTCCTGATGTTCTGGCGCGACTCGGCGACCTGCTGCGTGAGCCGCTTCTTTTGCGCCTCGAGCGGCTGGAGCGCCAGCGTATCGAATACGAGGGCGGTGCCGACGACTACCGCAGCGAGCACCAGCACGCGCTCGCGAATCATCAGGGCGTCGAACCGCGCGGCGAGCTTCTGCCATTGCTCCAGCACGGCCTTCATGGCGTCTTCTCCGTCCTGACGACGTCGGAGGTGGCCAGGCTGAATTCCAGGAAGCGCGGCGCTCGCGGCGCTTTCCTGGCGTCCTTGCCCTTGTCGGCCGCGGCCTCGGGCGCGGGCCGGTTCATCTCCAGCCGGGCGAAGCTGCGTCCCGCCAGCACCTGCTCCCGGTTCAGGCGCTGGATGTAGCTCGGCACGAGGTCGGGGCTCAGGACGCGCCCCCGGATTTCCAGCTCCCCGCCGCCGGTAATGGTGAAGCCGGTGAGCCACAGGCCGTTCACCGACTGCCGCGAGAAGGCGCGCAGGTATTCAGCGAATCCCTGCTGGTTGCCGAACCCCCCGCCCTTCAGCGCATCCATCGAGTCGCGCGCGAGCTTCAGCTCGGCCTCGAGCCGCGCGATGTCGCTTTCGAGCTGCGCGTCGGGCTTGGCCGTGGCGGACTTCCCTTTGAGCTTGTCCACGTAGCCGCGCTGCGCCTTGAGCAGGCCGTCCGCGCTGCGCAACTCCTCGGTCAGGCCGTTCACCTGTTGCCAGAGCGTGTAGTGATAGCCGGACAACGCGGCCAGCGTGATGCCCAGCAGCTGCACCACCGTGCCGAGCGTCAACACCCGCCGCTGCTTGCGGAAAGCGGGGTTGAAGAGGTTGATGTTCTGGCTCATGCGCCCGCGTCCTCCCGCAGGGCGGCGCCGATCAGCTGCAGGCACTGCGCCTGGCGCGCCTCGTCGTGCAATTCCGGGATGTGCGGAAAATCGAACATCTCGGACAGGTGGACCAGCGCCACCGGCACGTCGAGATTGGCGGCGAGGTGCTCCCGCATGTCCTCTGCGCCGGGCACCGGCGTCACCATGACTTTCGCCACCGCGATATTGCGGAACTGGCGGTCGAAATGGTCGAGGGAGCGCTGCAGCTCGAGCACCAGGCGGTCGTACAGGCCGCTGCGGGCCTCGGGGCTGGCGCCGGCGAAGCTCGCCAACGAGATGTCGATGCGGCGATGCTGGTAGAGCTCACCGCCGCAGGTGAACGTCAGCAGCCCCCCGTGCTCGTCGAACGCGAGCAGCGCGAGGGCGCGTCCCGGCGGCTCGAGCCGCTGGGCAACGTTGCGCTGCGCCAGTTCCGGTATGTCGATGACCTCGAGCGCGATGTCGGCATCGTTGAACGGCTTGACGCTGGCGGCGATGACTTCGTTTTTCGCGGCGACCGCCAGCATCTGCTGGGCGCGGCCCGCTGCGCCTTCCGCCGGCGGGATGAATACCGCGTCGATCGTGGCCGCTTCCACCGGGTAGTCGATGAGGTCCTTGAGGCTCCAGCGCACCGCGATCCTGGCTTCCTCGGCGGGAACGTTGGGCGCTTCGACTTGCACGATCTGGTAGGCGCCGCTCCGCAGCAGCGTCGTGCACCGGTGGCGGTCGAGGTTCAGCTCGCGGCGCAGCCGGCCGAGCGTTTCCACGTCGCCGCCCTCCTTGCGATAGGAGTCGCACAGGAGGATCTCAGGCCGCTCCTTTCCCGCCGCGAGGACGTGGCACACATCGACCCGGTCCGGCAGCAGGTTGACGCAAAACCAGCCCGGTTTTTGCCCTTTGGAACCGAAAAACCTCATTTTTTGGGGCCCATTTCGACCAGTTAGCCGAAACTACCACAAAAATCAATAATGTCAAGGCTTTGGGGCGCTTTTTTGAATGATCTTACAAGAGGTGTTGTGTAACCAACTATTACGGCTAGAAATTCTCTCGGATATCTATGATTTCCTCGGTGCCCCGATACACCCCAAATGTGGCCCGGGCGGTGGGGTTCTGGGTGTAGGTGGAGGTCGTCCAGTTGCCCTGCAAGAACGCCTTGTCGGCACCCACTACCGCGGTGGAGGAACCCCCGATGCAGGTGGTCGGGCCGGAAACCGAGGATTCCAGGCGCGCGGTCAGTATCACGCTGCCGTTGTTGGTCGCGCCCGGCGCGCTCATCAAGAGCGTTGCGCGGCCGTTCGTGAAGGTTCCTGCAATCAGGCTGGTCTCGCACGCGTCGAGGTTGGGTGTGTACGTGCCGAGCTCGATGTTAGTGGCCAGGATCGAGGTGCACTGGTCGGCCGCGTTGGTGACGAAGGCGTTGGCCGGCGCGCCGCTGAAATACTGGGTTTCCATCGGCACGGCGAGCGACACCAGCTGGGAGCCGCTGGCGTTCGAGAGCCGCAGCCTGCCGAACACGAAGGTCTTGCCGCCGGTCAGGCCTGCACCCGTATTGAAGTCACCGCCATCAAATGCCACGGACGAAAAGGTGAAGGTGTTGCTTGCAACCCCGTCCGAGTCGGTGGCGCTGATCCCGATGTTGATCGCCGCCTGGAACGGGTCATCCGGGGTCGTCGTGCTGCGGCTGTAGTTGTAGCTGTCCGAGCCGCTCAAGGTCACCGTGCCGGTGCCCGTGTTGTCATCCAGCGCGGCAACCGACGGGCTACTCTGGGTGAAATTCAGGGTCTTGCCCGGATTGGTGGTGGCGGGCGTCGCCGTCACGCCGCCTGCGGTGAGCCTCCACAGGCACTGCTGGTAGTTGGTCGTCGGGGTCGGTGAGCCGAGCCCGTTGCGCGCGGTGACTTTTACTTTCGGCTCCCGGGTGAGGACATAACCGAAATTCTGCCCGACGTAAGTGAAGGAGCGCTTCGGAGTGGGCGCGGACGCAGTGCATAAACCGTCCGTGGTTCCGAAGGTCTGGAATAGCGGTGGCATGAGTGCGTCAAATACCTCTATCAGGAAATCGTTCGGTATGAATCGGCCCGCGCTGAAGGCCGCGGTCTGCGGCACGGTGCGGGTCGCTTGCGAAGTGTCCGCCACGTCCACCGCCGCATAGGTCTTGTCCTCCAGCGTGAGGCCGAACACGCCCGCCTCGCTGTAGGTCGAGGTGGAATTGAGCTCGCTGCTGACGATCGAGAACGCTCCCAGCGCGAGAGTTCCGAAGTTGCAGGTGAGACAGGACGCCGATCCGCCGGGAACCGCGCAGGCGGCGGACTTCAGCGTGGGGCTGCCCGCGTGGGCCGTCACCTGGTAGTAATTGGTGGCGCCCGCCGGGACCGCCGCATTCACGCGGATCGAGAACGGCAGGCCGGCTTTGTGCACCGGCGTCCCATTGAACGCGGTCGCATTGAGGGTATTGGTATTGCCGGGTGTCGACGACGTGCCGTCCGAGGCCGTGAGGTCGAAGCTCTGGGGACGGATCGCGAAGGCGTCGCCCGCGCAGCCGGTCTCCGACGGCGGTGACGTGGTCACGGTCATCCGCACCCGGACGTTCTTCCAGGAATTGCTCACGTTGAAGTTCGCGGTCGCGGTCAATTGCGCCGCAGTGAAATTGACCGTGGTGGACGCGATCACCGTCGTCCAGCTCGACCAGCAGTTGTTGGCGAAGGCTCCGCTGCTGGTCGTGCCGTCGAGCAGCTCGACCAGGACGGTCTCCGCGGTGCCGAAGGCTTGCACCGCGGTTACCCCGGCATCCAGGTGGGCGATGGTCAGCGTGAACGCGGTGCCCGCGATCTTGGTCCGGATCAGGCCGTGCACCGAATTCGCCGGGGTCACATTCGGCGGATCGTAGGCATTGAAGCGGTTGAGCGTAGCGCTGTAGCCGGTTCCGGTGACCTCCCCGATTGCGAACGCGCCGAAATCGGCCTCGCCGGAAACCTCCATCGTCGGAGTCGCGGCGCTGTCCTGGTTGTCGGTGATGGTGGCGCCGTTCCACGCGCCGTCATAGCGCATGACGGCCAGCAATCCGGAGGTGAGCCCGCCGTCCCGGTCGGTGGTGTCGTACTGGAATAGCGCGTCGTAGGTGGTAAGCACGGTCCCGCTGTTCGCGAGCGTCCAGTAGCGGTTGACGCTCAACGATGCGTTCAAGGAGGATGTGCCGATCTGGGGGTGGTCTCCGGAGGTCGCGCTGACCGTAATGCCGCTGCCCGCCGGGCCGCTATCGCTGACGCTGGCGAAGGTCATGGTGGCGGGCGAGTAGATAGTCCCCGTGCCGACCGGAAACGTCCGCGAAAAAGTGGTGCCGGTGGGGATCAGCCATTTCAGGTTGCCCTCCACGAACCCGCTGGTGCGCGCGATGGCGCCGGTTGGGGTGCGGGAAACGTAGAGCACGTTGGCGCCGGTCACGACCGCGCCGGTGGTGAGTGTCAGCGTGTTCGTCACGGTAACGTTATGGGTGCCGGTCAGCGTGACGCCGTTCGCGTTGCTGACCGTCAGGTTGTAGAACGTCGTGAGGTTGGTCGGGGAGCCCGAAACCGTCGCCGTACCGGAAATGGCCTGGGGGCCGGAGCCGTTGAAGGTGACGGTATCGCTGCCGACTACGCCGTCGTAATTGCCGTCGTTGGTGAAATTTCCCTGGATGGCGGTGTTGGCGTTCGTTCTGACCGGCCCGGTGGTATTGCTGATGACGAGGTGGTGGTAGGTCGTGTTTTCCATCGTCTGCGCGCCGGTGCCGTTGTACTCGACGATGTTGTCCGCCGCCGTCGCGGTCAGTGCAGAAATTGCGTTCGCGTTGCCGCCGATCTTGAGGGTCCGGTTCGCGGCGTTGATGAAGGTATTGGAGCCGGTCAGGTTGCCCTTGACCTCGACGGTCGTGTTGTTGGTGCGCTGGCCGTTGATGACCAGGTTGCCGTCGAAGGTGAGCCCGCCGCCGGTGCCGCCGAAGCTGCGGGTATTGGTGCAGGTGTAATTCCCGGTGCCCGATATGAAACTGCCGGCCGTGTTGTCGTTGTCGAGGTTTCCCGCCAGCGCCACGTTGACGTTGCCGGTGTTGTTCCACAACCCGCTGAGGGCACTGATCGTCACGTCGCCGGTGAAGGTCTTGCCGCCGCCCGTCGCGCTGATGCGCACCTCGCCGGTCGCGGTGGTGGTGCCGGTGATCGCCACGGTGCCGTTGGACGCAATATCGAACAGCGCTCCGGCCGCCACGACGAGACTGACCGTCACCGAGACGTTATCGGCCGTGTCGGTCGTAAACGTTCCGTTCTGCACCGTGACGTTGCGCGCGGACAGGGTCCCGGTGGTGCCAGCGGTGGCGGAGCCGCCGGCCTTGTCGATCACGAGGTTGGCGTAGGACACGGCGGCGCCCGCCGCCACCGTGGCGGTGCTGCCGGTGTCGTAGGTGAAAGTGCTGGTCGTGCCGGGCGTCAGCGTGCCGAGATTGTTGGCGAGGATGAAGCTGCCCGACAGGTTGAGGCTGCCGGCGCCGCCGCTCATCGTGACCCGGGCGCGCGTGTTGTTGCCGACGTCCATAGTCAGATCACCGTTAATGTCGAGCGAGCCGGTGGTGATGGTGATGTTGGCAATGCGATTGTTGCTGGCGCTGTTCTGTTCCAGGCTGACGTTGCCGTTCACCTCGGCAATGCCGGCGTTGATATTCCAGGTGCGGGTGCCGTTGGTGTTGGTCGAGGTATTGATCGTGACTCCGCCCGCGCCGACCGTGAGCTTGATCCCGGCATTGTGCTGGAGGGTGGATCCCGCCCCCGCAATGTTGAAAAACACGGACAGCGCCTGCGCGTCCGCGGTGACGTTGACCGTCTTGCCGGCGCAGATGAAGACGTTGTCGGCTGCGCCCGGAAAGACGCCCGCGCCCAGGGCCGCGCCGTTGCAGTCGGAATCGGTGGTCCAGGTCGTGTTCTGGTTCCAGTTGGTGGTCACGCCGCCGCCGGCGGTGCGCGCGTAGT
>Ga0156023_1024_pt5 | contig 34391 bp, 35 predicted proteins | sample RifCSPlowO2_02_FD_107677 | JGI IMG/M metagenome (GOLD analysis project Ga0156023, IMG submission 107677) | Betaproteobacteria bacterium RIFCSPLOWO2_02_FULL_67_26
AGCCCGGCAAAGCTGCTGTGGGGATTCCACAGCCACGACAGGGCCATCAGCAGCAGCGCGATCGCGAACAGTGTCTGGGCGAGCGCGAGCGGGTAATTGCCGTGGCTCACCTGCTTCACGACGAAACTGCCCAGCACCAGCGCGGCGACCAGCAGGAACAGGATCACGCTGTAGAAGAGATCCACCGCGACCGGTGTCGTCGTGCGACCCACTTCGACGCGGATCAGGAGAATGGCGATCGGCAGCGCCGGCAGGCCGTACTGCACCAGCAGCGTGAGCGCGTCCTCGAAAGCCTGCCCGGGAAAAAGGTGGGGCACGACCCAGATCAACAGCATGGACAGCAGGTACAGCGCCGCCAGCATCGACACCAGGCGCTGCCGCCGCTCGGAGATGCCGGGGACCGAGCCGCCGATCAGCCCGAACAGCACCGCGAGCCACACCGCCATCAGCCACCAGCTGTTCCACGCCGCCAGCAGGAACCCGACGATGACCACCAGGAACGCATAGCGCGACTCGACGTTGGCTTCGCCGCGCCACACCGGCTGCCACATCAGGAACAGGCCGAATTGCGCGAGCAGGAAAGCGCGCGACCACCACTCGGTTATGCCCCAGGCCAGGGCGGCGTGCAGCGCGAGCAGCATCAGCCCGAGCCACCACTGCGGATGGGCCGTGACCAGGCGGCCCTGCGCGCCCGCCGTCGCCACGCTCATGGCACGCTCCGCGCCCGGCCTTGCGGGCCGGGCCATTCGCTATACTGTTTCATCAGGCCGGTATTGTTGCATGGATTCCCGAATCGCGACCATCGCGCGCTATACGCTGCTGGAGGCGGTGCGCACCCGCCTGCCGGCCCTGCTGCTCGTCACCTTGCTCGCGCTCCTGGCGGCGAGCTTCTTCATCGAAGCCATATCCGTTGCCGAGGGCGCGCGGCTGCAGGCGGGGTTCTATGCCGCCAGCATGCGGCTCGCCTGCGTTTTCATCGCGGGGCTCTACGTGCTCGTGAGCGTGACGCGCGAATTCGACGACAAGGGCCTCGACGTGCTGCTGGCGCTCGATTTGCCGCGATCGCATTTGGTCCTCGGCAAGCTCGCCGGATTCCTGGCGATCGGCGCGCTCATCGCCGTCGCCGCCGCCCTCCCGCTCGCGTTGCTCGCGGCACCGCAGGCCATGCTGCAATGGGCAGCTTCTCTCGCCCTCGAGCTCGCCGTCATCGTCGCGCTGGCCCTCTTCTGCATCATCACCTTCAACCAGCTCACCCCGGCCGCGAGTTTCCTGCTGGGCTTCTACCTGCTCGCCCGCTCTCTGACGGCGATACGGCTGATGAGCGCCAATCCCGTGTCCGGGGGGGAAGAGCTGTCCCATCAAGTGATCCATTTTCTGGTCGAAACCCTGGCGCTCGTCATGCCGTCGTTCGACGCCTGGACGCAGACCGCCTGGCTGGTCAATGAACCGGCGTCATGGAGCGCCCTGTCCCAGCTGGCGGGGTTGAGCGCGCTGTACGTCGCGCTGCTCGCCGCGGCGACCATGTTCGATCTCTACCGGAAGAACTTTTAACGCAACCGCGGATAAACGCGGATGAACGCAGATAGGACCCGGACCGAATGAAAAAAAGCATGGAACGCGCGATTGGAACGGTACCGCGACCGGTACTCGTGCTGCTCGCCGCGGCGCTGGCGTTACAGATTGGATGGCAGGCGCTGCAGCCCAAGCCGAGTGCGCGGGCGGAAGCGCTGGGAGCGCCGGCATCGCCGGCAGTGCTGCGGACGCTGGCTTTGGGAGAGCCGATCGCGCTCGCCCAGCTCCTCACGCTCTACCTCCAGGCGTTCGATAACCAGCCGGGCGTGAGCATCCCGTTTCGCGAGCTCGACTACGCGCGGGTTACTACATGGCTCGAGGCGATACTCGCGCTTGACGCGGTCGGGCAGTATCCGCTGATGATGGCCTCCCAGATCTACAGCCAGGTGCCGGATGAGGCGAAGCAACGCCACATGTGCGCGTTCGTTCGCCTCCAATTCGATCGCGATCCGAACCGGCGCTGGCGCTGGCTCGCCCACTGCGCCATCATGGCCAAGCATCGTCTCCACGACGGGCGCCTCGCGTTGTCCTACGCCGAAGCCATCTCGCGCGAGGCGCGGCTGGCGTCCAACTGGGCCCGCCAGATGCGCATCTTCATCCTCGAGGACCTGGGTGAACGGGAGGCCGCCACGGTGTTGCTCGGGGGTCTCCTCGCCAGCGGTGAGGTCACCGACCCGAAAGAGCTTCATTTTCTTACTGAAAGGCTGAAGCAACTCAAGGGCGATGGAAAATCGTCACTCCCGTCGAAAACCCGACAGTCGAATGAGTGACCTGGACTACATTCCCTTAGTTTTCAAGCACTAAGTACAAGAATCTCGGGCGTAGTCTTATCTCCGCTTATATCAAAAATATACAGAAATTACATAAGCTTGCGTACACAAAGGCCCAAAACGTGACATTTTTCACACTGATGTACGTCACGATGGCAGCGACATACGGTCGGGACCCTGACTGGTACGCATCTTGCGGACTTCGGCCCCACCGGGGATTTTTTGAGGAAATTGACCATGCGTAAACAACAAGCCGGGTTCACCCTGATCGAGATCGCGATCGTGCTCGTGATTATCGGCCTGCTGCTGGGCGGCGTGCTGAAAGGCCAGGAATTGATCACCAGCGCGCGCGTGCGCAACCTGATATCCACTCAGGACGGGATCAAGGCCGCCTATTTCGGCTTTCTCGACCGCTTCAAGGCGCTGCCGGGCGACTATACCCTTGCCACGACGAATATCGCGGGCGTGGGCACGGTGGTCACCTGCGGCACTTCCGGCAATGGCAACGGCGACGGCCGGATCCTGGCAGCGGCGAATGAACATATTCTGGCGTGGGATCACCTGTCCAAGGCCGGCTTCATGAACGGCTCGTACACCTGCGCGGCAGCCGAGTCCACCGCGACGACGCCGAACAACCCCTACGGCATCCGCATGCAGTTGGTCTACGATACCGTATACGGCCAGACCGGCGGCGTCACCGGCAGCTCCAATCGCCACAACCTGAAGACCGGTCCGCAGATTCCGGTCGATATCATCGCCGAGGTGGACCGCAAGATCGACGACGGTTTGCCGTACACCGGCGGCTTCCAGAATTCCCTGTATGCGGGCGGCGGCACGGCGCCGACCGAAGGCGCGGCCGCTTCACCGGCATGCACCAGCGCCATCGCGGTAACCGGCACCTGGAACGCCATCAACGGCAGCAACAACTGCGGCGGGGCGAGCCTGTTCTAATCAGAATCCGGATTCACGAATCAATGTCAAACGCCCGCTTCGGCGGGCGTTCTTGTTTTCAGCCCTGTATCAGCTTGATCTCGGCCGCCGCCACGTCCTTCTCGGCGCCGAGCAGCACCAGCACGTCGCCCTCCTCGACCCGCGTGGTCGGCTCGGGCGCGATACCACGGATGTTGCGCCGGCGCACCGCGGTCACCTCGACGTCGAGGTTCTGCAGGCCGATGTCGCCCAGCGTCCGGCCGATTGCCGCCGCGCCGGGCGCGACGATCACCGAGTGCAACCGCGGCTGCACGGCTTCCTCCTGGCCGTCCATCTCGTCCGTGATGCCGCGGAAAAAGCCGCGGAACAGGCTGTAGCGCTGCTCGCGGGTTTCGCGGATCCGCCGCAGCACGCGGTTGAGCGGCACCCCGAGCAGCATGAGGGCGGTCGAGGCCAGCATCAGGCTGCCCTCCATGATCTCGGCAACGACCTCCGCGGCGCCGGCCTCCTTGAGCCGGTCGATATCCGTGTCGTCCACCGTCCGCACCACGACCGGCAATCCCGGCCGCAGCTCCTGCACGTGGCCCAGTATCCTCAGCGCCGATGCGGTGTCCGAATAGGTGATCGCAAGCGCTTTCGCGCGCAGCAGCCCCGCCGCGACCAGCACCTCGCGCCGCGCGGCGTCCCCGAACACCACGCTCTCGCCGGCCGCCGCCGCTTCCCGGATGCGCTGCGGGTCCACGTCGAGCGCGATGAAAGGGATGGATTCCCGCTCCAGGAACCGCGCCAGGTTCTGCCCGCTGCGCCCGTAGCCGCAGACCACGACGTGCTGGTCCGTTGCCATCGATTGCACCGCGATGTTGTGCAGCTCCATCGCCCGGTGCATCCAGTCGGACCGGCTCCAGCTGCGCGCGAGCGTCGCGCCGTGCTCGACGAGCAGGGGCGCGAGCAGCATGGACAGCAGCATCGCGGCCAGCATCGGTTGCATGACCTGCGGCCCGATCAGCGCGAGGTTGTCCGCGCGCGCGAGCAGCACGAAGCCGAATTCGCCGCAGACCGCCAGCGCGAGGCCGGTGCGCAGCGCGACCGAGGTGTCCGCCCCGAACGCCACGCTCAAGCCGAAGATCAGCAGCGCCTTCAAGCCCAGCAGGCCCGCGAGCACCAGGAATACCCAGAGCGCCTGGTCGAGCACCACGCGCAGGTCGAGCAGCATGCCGATGGTCACGAAGAACAGCCCCAGCAGCACGTCGCGGAATGGCTTGATGTCGGTTTCCACCTGGTAGCGGTATTCGGTCTCCGAGATCAGCGTGCCGGCGACGAACGCGCCGAGCGCGAGCGACAGCCCCGCGATCTCGGTGAGCCACGCGAGGCCCAGCGTGATCAGCAGCACGTTGAGCACGAAGAGCTCGCTGGATTTCTGTCTCGCCACCAGGTGAAACCAGCCGCGCATCAGGCGCTGGCCGAGGAACAGCATCAACGCCAGCACCACCAGCGCCTTGGCGAGCGCGAGACCCAGATCGACCGCCAGCTCCTCCGCGCCGGCCGTCAGCGCCGGGATGAGGATCAGCAGCGGCACCACCGCGATATCCTGGGCGAGCAGGACGCCGATGATCTGCCGCCCGTGGGGCGAGTTGAGCTCCATGCGCTCCGCGAGCATCTTGGCGAGAATCGCGGTCGAAGACATCGCCAGCACGCCGCCCAGTATCAGGCCCGTCTCCCATCTCGCACCGAGCGCGGCGGCAACCGCCCACACGATCAACAGGGTGAGCAGGACCTGCGCGGCGCCGAGCCCGAACACGATGCGCCGCATGGTGACGAGACGGGGCAGGCTGAATTCGAGGCCGATGCTGAACATCAGGAACACCACGCCGATCTCGGCCAGCCAGCGCGCTTCCGCCGTCTCGGAAATCCACCCCAGGGCATGGGGCCCGATCGCGACCCCGACGATGAGGTAGCCGAGCATCGGCGGCAACCGCAACGAGCGGAACACCACGACGACCAGCACCGCGGTGGCGAGAAGTATCAATACCGATTGAAGGGGCGACTGCATTCGTCACTCGTCATTCAAGTGGATGATGCCTTATAGCACGTGAATTGCAAGGCGCGCACCGCGGGACAAGCAGGTGATTCTGCTATACTTTCCACGCAATGAAGACGGCATCCAGGAGCGCCGCCCGCGCGCCCAAGGAGAGCGCCGCGCTCGCCATGGCGCGCGAGGTGCTGGAGATCGAAGCCAAGGCCATCTCCGATCTCATCGGCAAGCTCGATCAGCGCTTCACGCAGGCCGTGGAACTGATCCTCAACTGCCGCGGGCGCGTGGTGGTGAGCGGCATCGGCAAGTCGGGCCATATCGCGCGCAAGATCGCCTCCACCCTCGCGAGCACGGGCACTCCGGCGTTCTTCGTCCACCCGGCGGAAGCGAGCCACGGCGATCTCGGCATGGTGACGCGCGAGGACATGATGATCGCGCTCTCCAACTCGGGAGAGAGCGAGGAACTGCTGGCGATCATCCCGCTGCTGAAGCGCCAGGGCGCGAAGCTCGTCGCGATGACCGGCAATGACCAGTCCACCCTCGCGCGCGAGGCCGACGTTCACATCTACGCCGGGGCGGAAAAGGAGGCGTGCCCGCTCAATCTCGCGCCGACCGCGAGCACCACGGCGGCGCTGGCGCTCGGCGATGCGCTCGCCCTGGCGCTGATGCAGGCGAAGGGTTTCACGCGCGACGAGTTCGCGGCCGCGCACCCGGGCGGTGCGCTGGGACGGCGGCTCCTCACCCACGTGCGCGACGTGATGCGCACCGGCGGGGACGCGCCGCGCATCGCGCACACGGCGATGGCGATGGACGGCATGCTCGAGATGTCCCGCGGCCGGATGGGCATGACCGCGGTCCTCGATGACGGCGGGCGGGTCATCGGCATTTTCACGGATGGAGACCTGCGTCGCGGGCTGGAAAAGGGCGTGGACCTGCGAACGGCCCGCCTCGCCGATGTCATGACGCGCGGTCCGCGCACCATCGGACCCGACCGGCTCGCCGTCGAGGCGGTCGAGATCATGGAGCGCTTCAAGGTCAACCAGCTGCTGGTGGTGGATGCGGACCAGAAGCTGACCGGCGCGCTGAATATGCACGATTTGTTCCGTGCCAAGGTCATCTGACCTCGTCAGCCGCTGGCTTCCTCGGTCAGTGGTTCGTGGCTTGTGACGGGTGACTCGTGAATGGTGGCTGACATGAAGAACGTTTACGAGCGGGCGAGAAACATCCGCGTAGCCGCTTTCGACGTCGATGGCGTGCTGACCGACGGCGCGCTCTATTACGCCGGTTCCGGAGAGGAGCTGAAGGCGTTCGACGTTCGCGACGGTCACGGCCTGAAAATGCTCAAGGACAGCGGCGTGGCGATCGCCATCATCACCAGCCGGAGTTCCCGCTGCGTCGAGGAGCGGGCGCGCAACCTGGGCGTCGAGCTGCTGTTCCAGGGCGTCGCGGACAAGCTCGCGGCATTCCAGGAGCTGCTCGGCCGCTGCGGCGTCGCGGCGGCCGCCTGCGCCTTTGTGGGCGACGACGCGGTGGACCTGCCGGTGCTGAAGCGCTGCGGGCTGGCCGTGACGGTCGCCGATGCGCCGGCGCCGATTCGCCGCGAGGCGCACTACGTTACCCGCGCCCGCGGGGGGCGGGGCGCCGCGCGCGAGGTTTGCGAGCTCATCCTCTATGCCCGGGGATCGGCGGCGGCGCGGCTTGCCGAAAATGCCGCGAAGTGACAGTCTAGCGGCGCATGACATGGCCCCGGGCGATCGGTCATGACGGGCGACAGGCTGACGGTAGCCGCCCCGTTGCTGCTCGTCGGGATACTGGCGGCGCTCACTTTCTGGCTCGACCGCGTCGCGCAGCCGCCCGCGCGCGGGCTGGGCGGCAGCCGACACGATCCCGACTACATCGTGGATAATCTGTCGGCGGTGCGCATGGGCGAGACGGGCGCGGCAAGCTATACGCTGTCGGCGGTCAAAATGAGGCATTATCCCGACGATGACACCACGGTGCTGGCCAACCCGAAGTTCGTGAGCTACCGGTCCGCGAAGGCGTCGGTGACGATCACGGCGAGCCAGGCGGTCGTGTCGGCGAACGGCGAGCACGTGTATTTCCAGGACGACGTCCGGGTGACGCGTGCCGCCGACCGCGAAACGAGCGAGCTGGTCGTGCGCACCGCTTTTTTGCACGTGATACCCGACCTCAACCTCGCGCAGACCGACCGGACGGTCACCATCACCGACGCGGCCACGACGGTCACGGCGATGGGCCTGGAACTGAACAGCGAGACCCGCGTCATCAAGTTGCTCTCCAACGTGCGGGGAGCCTATGAACCGGGCAGGACGCCGCGGAAGGATGGCGGACGGTGATGGCCGTAACGACGCATCGATTCCTTTCCCGCTGGGCGCTCGCCTGCTGCGCGCTGCTCGCCGTTGCCGGCCCGTTGCGCGCCGAGAGGGCCGACCGCGAAAAGCCGGTCAATCTGGAGGCCGACCGCGTCACCATCGACGACGCCAGGCAGACGGCCCTGTTCGAGGGCAACGTCCTGCTCACCCAGGGCACGATGCAGCTCCGGGGCGATCGCATGGAGGTGCGCCAGGACAAGGAGGGGTTCAGGCTCGGCACGACGTGGGGCAAGCCCGCCTATTTCCGCCAGAAGCGCGAGGGCTACGACGAATACGTCGAGGGCTGGGCGGAGCGCATCGAATACGACGGCCGCGCCGAGACGATGCGGATGTTCGATCGTGCCCAGTTGAAGCGCGGGCCGGACGAAGTGCGCGGCAACACCATTTCCTACGACGCCAGAACCGAATTTTTCCAGGTCACCGGGGGCGGCGCGAAGGCCGCGGCGCCCAACAATCCCGAGGGACGGGTGCGAGCGGTGATACAACCCAAGCCGAAGGACAAGCCGGGGGCGGCCCCGCCCGTGAGCCTCAAGCCCGCCGAATCGATCGCCGCGCCCCGTGAAGAAGCCGGGACCCGCATCAAATAAGGTCGCGGACGACGCCGGGTTCGCGCCCGTCTCGACGGCCGGTTCCGCCGCCGGCGAGCCCGCCACGCGGCGTAACGAGCTGCGCGCAGACCGCCTCAACAAGCGCTACCGCTCGCGCGTCGTGGTGAAGGACGTGTCGCTGGAGGTGCGCAGCGGCGAGGTCATCGGGCTGCTGGGACCCAACGGCGCCGGCAAGACCACCTGCTTCTACATGATGGTGGGACTGGTCCCGATGGACGGCGGCGAATTGCATCTCGACAGCACGCGCCTCACCCATATGCCGATGCACCGCCGCGCGCGGCTCGGCCTCTCCTACCTGCCGCAGGAAGCCTCCATTTTCCGGCGCCTCACCGTCGCCGAGAACGTCCGTGCCGTGCTCGAACTCTACAACTCGGACCCCGATGCGATCCGCGACAAGCTCGACGGCCTGCTGCACGACCTCACCATCGGGCACTTGCACGCGAATCCCGCGATCAGCCTCTCGGGCGGCGAGCGGCGCCGGGTGGAAATCGCGCGCGCGCTGGCGACCGAGCCGCGCTTCATCCTGCTCGATGAGCCGTTTGCGGGGGTCGATCCGATCGCCGTGCTGGACATCCAGAAAATCATAGGGTTTCTCAAGACTCGCGGCATCGGCGTGCTCATCACCGACCACAATGTGAGAGAGACTCTCGGCATCTGCGATCGCGCCTATATCATCAACGACGGCACCGTGCTCGCTTACGGCAAGCCCGAGGAAATTGTTTATAATGAAAGTGTAAGAAGGGTCTACCTGGGTGAGCATTTCAGGCTCTAGTGCCGTCCCAACTCTTCCTTCCCCCAACGGCATGAAGCATTCCCTCCAGCTCCGGCTGTCCCAGCACCTCACGCTGACGCCGCAGCTGCAGCAGTCGATCCGGCTGCTGCAGCTGTCAACGCTCGAGTTGAACCAGGAGCTGGAACGCATCCTGCAGGAAAACCCCCTGCTCGAGCGCGATGAAGGCATCCGCGAGCAACCCGTCGCGGCGGCGGAACCCGTCGCGCACGGCGCCGACGCCGCTCCCGCGCCGGAATCTCCCGCGCCCGACGCCGCCCCGGCCGACGCGGACGGTGCCGACATCGGTGCCGCTGACGACGGCCCGTCCACCGCCTATCGCGACGAGAACGAGGACGGCGAATACCAGCAGATCGCCGAGGACGCCCCCACGCTGCGCGTCCACCTGATTGCGCAGCTCTCGCTCACCAATCTGTCCGAGCGCGACCGCAGGCTCGTCACGTTGCTGATCGATTCGCTGGACGACGACGGCTACCTGACGCAGAGCCTGGACGAGCTGGTGGCGATCCTGCCCCCGGAACTGGGGGTCGAGCTCGACGAGCTGCAGATCGCGCTGAAGCACCTCCAGAACCTGGAGCCTGCCGGCGTGGGCGCGCGCAACCTCGGCGAATGCCTGGCGCTGCAGCTCGCCGTGATACCGAAGGCCACGCCGCATCTCGCCGAGGCGCTGGATACGGTGAAGAACCATCTCGAAACGCTGGCGGCGCGCGATTTCGCCCGGTTGCGGAAGCTGCTCCACTGCGAGGATGCCGCGCTGCGCGCGGTGCAGAAGTTGATCACGGGCCTGAATCCCAAGCCCGGCCGCAGCTTCTCCACCGAAGAGACCCGCTACGTCGTGCCCGACGTCATCGTGAAGAAGGTGAAGGGCGTGTGGGTCGCCGCGCTCAACCCGGACGCGATGCCGCGGCTGCGGATCAACCGCATGTACGCGGAGATCCTGCAGCGCAACCGCAACGCCGGTTCCCAGCAGCTCTCGAGCCAGTTGCAGGAAGCGAAGTGGCTGATCAAGAACGTGCAGCAGCGCTTCGAGACGATCCTGCGCGTATCGCAGGCCATCGTCGACCGCCAGCGGCACTTTTTCGAGCACGGCGAGGTGGCGATGCGGCCGCTGGTGCTGCGCGAGATCGCGGAGGCGCTCGATCTGCACGAGTCCACGGTGTCGCGCGTGACCACCCAGAAATTCATGCATACGCCGCGCGGTATTTTCGAGCTCAAGTACTTCTTCGGCAGCCACGTCACCACCGAGGCGGGGGGGGCGGCGTCGAGCACGGCGATCCGGGCCCTGATCAAGCAACTGGTGTCGGCGGAAAACGCCCGCAAGCCCCTCTCCGACGGCCAGATTTCCGAGATCCTGTCGCAACAGGGCATCATGGTCGCGCGCCGCACCGTGGCCAAGTACCGCGAATCCATGCAGATATTGCCGGTCAGTATGCGAAAGAGCCTCTAGGAGCCCCTTATGAACCTGCACCTTTCCGGGCACCACCTCGAGATCACGCCCGCGATCCGGGGCTACGTCTCGAGCAAGCTCGAGCGCATCACCCACCATTTCGACCACGTCATCGACGTCAACATCATCCTGTCGGTGGAGCGGCTCGAGCGCCGGGTCGAGGCCAGCGTCCACCTGCGCGGCAAGGACATCTTCTGCGAAAGCGCGGCCGCCGATCTGTACGCCGCGATCGACGGCCTGGTGGACAAGCTCGACCGCACCATCGTCAAGCACAAGGAAAAATCGCTGGCGCACCGTCACGGCGGCGCCGCGTTGAAGCACCTGGCGGACCGGTGACGCCGGCCGCCGCGCCACGCTCCGGAAACCACGACAAGCATCCGACATGAACCTGGTCTCGAAGCTGCTGCCCCTCGCCAACGTCATCGTCGATCTCGACGTGAGCAGCAAGAAGCGCGTGTTCGAGCAGGTGGGGCTCCTGTTCGAGAACAATCACCAGATCGCGCGCAGCCAGGTGTTCGACAGCCTGTTTGCGCGGGAAAAGCTGGGCTCCACCGGCCTCGGCCAGGGCGTCGCCATCCCGCACGGCCGGGTGAAGGGCCTGAAGGAAGCGCTCGGCGCGCTGGTGCGCATGAAGCAAACGATCCCGTTCGACGCCCCGGACGGCCAGCCGGTCGCCCTGATCTTCGTGCTGCTGGTGCCCGACCGGGCCACCGACGTGCATCTCCAGATCCTGTCCGAGCTGGCGCAGATGTTCAGCGACAAGACATTCCGCGAGCGGCTGCTGGCGGCTGCCGGCGCCCCGGATCTGCACCTACTGATTACCAACTGGCAGCCCCATGCCGCGGGTCAGCATAGCCCGGTTGTTTGAGGACAACCGCGAGAAGCTCGGGCTGGAATGGGTCGCCGGGCGCAACGGCGGCGCCAAGGAGCTCAACAGCGAGCTCACCCGGGATTCCGCCCAGGGGCTGATCGGGCACCTCAACTTCATCCACCCCAACCTGATCCAGGTGCTGGGCGCCTCGGAAGTCGGCTACCTCGCCAATCTCGACACCGCGAGCTGCCACAAGGTGCTGGCCCAGATCACGACCAAGGAGCTCGCCTGTTTTGTCGTGGCCGGCGTGGAGCGGGCCCCCGCCTCGCTCGCCGCGGTCGCGGACGCGACGCACACCCCGTTGTTCCGCTCGCCGGTGCCGAGCGTCGAGCTGATGTGGATGCTGCGGCCCTATCTCGCGCGGGCGCTGGCCGAGAGCACCACGAGCCATGGCGTCCTGCTCGACGTGCTCGGCATGGGCGTACTCATCACCGGGGACTCGGGTGTCGGCAAGAGCGAGCTCGCGCTGGAATTGATCAGCCGCGGCAGCGGCTTGATCGCCGACGACGTGGTCGAGCTCTACCGCATCGGCCCCGACACGGTCGAAGGCCGCTGCCCGGCGCTCCTTAAGGATTTTCTCGAGGTCAGGGGCCTCGGCGTGCTCAACATCCGCACCATATTCGGCGAGGCGGCGCTGCGCCCCCGCAAGAACGTGAAGCTGATCGTCCACCTGGCGCGGCCCACCGCCGAGAGCGCGCCGCTGGAGCGGCTGCCGCTCCACGCCGGGTCCGAGAGCATCATGGGCGTCGACATCCGCCGGGTTACGATACCCGTCGCCGCCGGACGCAATCTCGCGGTGCTGACCGAGGCGGCGGTGCGCAACTACGTGCTCCAGCTGCGCGGCTTCGACAGCACGCAGGAATTCGTCGCCCGCCAGTCCGAAAGCATGAAAAAGCGTGAGTCGTGAATGCAGCTGATCCTGATCACCGGCCTCTCGGGCTCGGGCAAGAGCGTGGCGCTCAACGTGCTCGAGGACAGCGGCTACTACTACGTGGACAACCTCCCGCTCGAGCTGCTGTCGCAGACGGTGGCGTTTCTGGCGGCGACCGAGCATGCGCGGGTCGCCCTGTGCATCGATACCCGCAGCCCCGGGGCGCTTGGCGACCTGCCGCGGCAGCTTGCGGAATTCCGCGGCCAGGGCCACGACGTGCGGGTGCTGTTCCTCGAGGCCAAGGCCGACACGCTGATCAAGCGCTTCTCGGAGACCCGGCGGCGCCATCCCCTGTCGGACGAACAGCTCACGCTGACCGAGTGCATCGGGCGCGAGCGCGAGCGGCTGTCGGGCCTTGCCGACCTCGCGCACCGCGTGGATACCAGCGATCTCGGCCCCAACACCTTGCGCAACTGGATCAAGGACCTGGTGGGACTGCCGCCCGCCGGCCTGACCCTGTTGCTCGAGTCCTTCGGCTTCAAGCACGGCTTGCCGCTCGACGCCGATTGCGTGTTCGACGCGCGCTGCCTGCCCAATCCAAACTATGACCCGCGCCTGAAGCCCCTGACCGGGCGCGACCCGGCGGTGATCGCATTCCTCGGCCCCGATCCGGCGACGCGGAAGATGCTGGAAGACATCCGGCGCTTCGTGGCCGACTGGCTGCCGGCGTTCGAGCGCGACAACCGCAGCTATCTCACCATCGCGATCGGCTGCACCGGCGGGCAGCACCGCTCCGTTTACCTCATCGAGTCGCTCGCCGGCCTGCTCCGCGACCGGGCGCGGGTGCTGGTCCGGCACCGGGAATTAAAAGCGTGAATGAGATCCACATATTCCCGCTGAACACGGTGCTGTTCCCGGGCGGCACGCTGCCGCTCAAGGTGTTCGAGCAGCGTTACATCGAGATGACCAAGGCCTGCCTGCGCGAGAACCGGCCGTTCGGCGTCTGCCTGATCCGCGAGGGGCGCGAAGTCGGGACCGCCGCGGTGCCGGAGCCGGTGGGCTGTTTCGCCGCCATCGAGGAGTGGGACATGCCGCAGCTTGGCGTGTTTCACCTGGTCGCGCGCGGCGGCGAGCGCTTCCGCATTCGCGAGATGCAAGTTGCCCCCAATCACCTGATCTCGGCGGTGGTCGAGACGATACCGCCCGGCGCCGGCGCCGTGGACCCGTTGTGCCGCGAGGTGCTCGCCGCGATCATCGAGAAGGTCGGCGCCGAGCGCTTTCCGGCGCCGCTCGGCATGGACGATGCCGCGTGGATCGGCTACCGGCTCGCCGAATTGCTGCCGCTCGAGGCGCGCGTGAAACAGGAGCTGCTCGAAGCGCCGGATGCCGGCGCGCGGCTCGAGCGGCTGCGCGGGCTTCTGGTCAAGCAAGGCTTGACCGCATGATGAGTGATGGGTGCCGGTTTCGGCGCAGCTTGCGCGCCCTGGCCGCGGCGCTGCTGGTCACCCTGTCGCCGCCAGTCGCCGCCGCCGGTGCCGCGCCCGAGGCCTTCAATCCCGGCGCGCACGCGATCGACATCCCGGCGTGGTTCCGGGAAACCTTTCTCGATTTCCGCGAGGACATTCGCGACGCCGCGAAGGACGGCAAGCGGCTGATGGTCTACTTCGGGCAGGACGGCTGCCCGTACTGCCGCGAGCTGATGCGCGTCAACTTCGCGCAGAAAGACATCGCCGAGCGGGCGCGCCGGCGTTTCGACGCGATCGCCCTGAATATCTGGGGCGACCGGGAGGTGACCTGGACCGACGGCAGGACGATGAGCGAGAAGGCGCTCGCCGCCCGCCTCAAGGTGCAGTACACGCCGACGCTGCTGTTCTTCGACGAGGGCGGCGCGGTGGTGCTGCGCCTCAACGGCTACTACCCGCCGCACAAGTTCCGCGCGGCGCTCGACTACGTCGCCGGGAAAGAGGAGAGGAAGACCGCCTTTTCAGCGTACCTGCAGCGCCACGCGCGCGAGCCGGCGAGCGGCCGGCTTCACGACCAGCCGTTTTTCCTGAAAGCGCCGCTCGCCCTCGACCGCACGCGCCGGCCCGCCGCGCGCCCGCTGGCCGTGCTGTTCGAGCAGAAAGAGTGCTCCACATGCGACGAGCTGCACCGGGAAGGCTTCGGCACGCCCGCGGTGCGGGCCTTGATCGGCAAGTTCGACGTGGCGCGGCTCGAGCTGTTCGGAACGGAGCGGCTGGTCACGCCGCACGGCGCATCGCTCTCCGCCGCGCAGTGGGGGCGGGAATTGAAGGTCGCGTACACCCCGACCATCGTGTTTTTCGACGCGAAGGGAACCGAGGTATTTCGCATCGAGGCTTACCTGAAGCCCTTTCACCTCGCCTCGGGCCTCGACTACGTCGCGAGCGGGGCCTACCGCACCCAGCCGAGCTTCCAGCGCTACATCCAGGCGCGGGCGGAGAAGATTCGCGCCGCGGGAGGCCGCGTCGACCTCTGGTGAAGCGTGACTAGAGCGCGGCGAGAATTTTCCTGACCGGCGCGGGAATCGCCGCGCCGCGCGCCGCCTCGAGCGGCAGCCACACGAGGCCCGGCTCGGCGGCATTCGGCACCAGTGCCGAGACCCGCAGCCGCAGGGGCCGGATATCGAGGCTGAAATGGGTGAAGCCGTGCGCGATGCGCGGCAGCGCCTCGATTTCGATCACGCGCGCGCCGAAGCGCTTGAGACACGTCGCCGCGATATCCGCCTGGCGCGCGGCTTCCGGCAGGCACCACATGCCGCCCCAGACGCCGGTGGGGGGCCGCTTCTCGAGCAGCACCTCGCCGCCGCGGGTCAGTACCAGCATGACCGTGCGCTTGTGCGGAAGCGGCTTGCGCGGCCGCGGAGCCGGCAGCTTGCCGACCCAGCCGCGGCGGACGGCAACGCAGTCGCCGCGCAACGGGCAGGCGTCGCAGCGCGGCTTGCGCCGGGTGCACACCGTGGCGCCCAGGTCCATCAGGCCCTGGGTGTAGGCCTCCACATTGCGCCGGGGCAGCAGCCGCTCCGCCTCCCGCCACAGCTGATCGGCGATCTTGCTCGCGCCGGGGTATCCCTTGATGCCCCGGGCGCGGGCCAGCACGCGCTTGACGTTTCCATCCAGGATCGCATGCCGCTGGCCAAATGCGAACGCGCAAATCGCGGCGGCGGTGGAGCGGCCCACGCCCGGCAATGCCGCGACCTCGTCCAAGCGCCGCGGAAAGCGCCCGCCGTGCGCGCTCATCACGACCTGCGCCGCGCGATGCAGGTTGCGCGCGCGCGCGTAGTACCCGAGCCCGCTCCAGAGCCGCATCACCTCGTCGAGCGGCGTGGCCGCGAGCGCCGCCACGTCGGGAAGGCGCGCCAGGAACCGGTTGTAGTACGGGATGACCGTCGTCACCTGCGTCTGCTGCAGCATGATCTCGGAAAGCCAGACGGCGTAGGGGTCGCGCGTGCCCTGCCACGGCAGGTCGTGCCGCCCGTGCTTCCTCTGCCAGGCAATGACTCTCGCGGCGAAGCCTGCGCTCATATTGAACATCCGGGAGTGCGGGAGATCGGGAGATCGGGAGATGGAAAAGTTACCGGCCGAACAGGCCCCGGAGCCTGTCCCCCACGCTGCCGCCCGGCGCCGCGCCATCCTTCTTCGCCGCGTCGCCCGCCGGCGCGCCAATGCCGAGGCGCTTCTGGACCTGCTCGACGACCGTCTGCTTCGCCGCATCGGTGACCATCGCGCTGAAATCGAGCTTGTACGACGGCGCCCCCAGCGGGCCGGCGACCTTGACCGGCACGGTGACGCCCTTCAGCTCGTCCGTCCCGCGGCCGCCCTGTCCCTTGGTCGTGCCGACGATCGATGCCTTGACGAGATAGTTGATGGTGTCCTCCCCGATGTCGATCTCGCCCGCCCCGCCCGCCCTCAGCAGCGGGGACTTGAGGGACAGGTCGTTGTTGCGCGCCACGCCGTTCGCGATCCGGAACGTCGCGGTGAGCTCGGAGAAATCCGTTTTCTGGCTCTTGTCCGCCTGCTGCGACTGCTCGCCCCTGAGCGAGCCGAGCCTGGCCTTGGCGCTGCGGATCGAGCCCGCGATGTCGATGCCTTTGATCGCGCCGTCGGCGATTTTCACGGCGGCCTTGCCATTGAGCGCCTTTTTCAGCGCGTTCACGGTGCCGCCCTGCGAAGTCACGTCCACCGTCAGGTTGCCCTTGCCCTCGAGCGTGTCGTTGTTGGCGAGATCCTTGAGGAACGCCCCGACATTGATGCCGCTCAGGTTGTGCTTCGCGGCGAAGGTTGGCGTGGCGGGCGCCGCGTTGACCGCGACCACGCTCGACAGGGAGCCCTGATAAAAGCCCGCTGTCAGCGGGTTCACGTCCACCCGTCCGCCGTTCGCCTTGACGTCCATCCGCACGTTCGAGGCCTTCACGTTGTTGGCCTTGAACGTGCCGACGCGCAGGCTTCCGTTGGCGCGCACGCCGCGCAGTCCCGTCAGGTCGAATGGCCGCTCCGGCTGTTTCGGGGATGCCGCACCCGGGGCGCTGGCCGCAGATTTGGGCGGCAGATAGCGGTCCACGTCGAGCCGATCCACGTCCACGTCGAACTTGAATGCAGGCGGCGCGAACCCGGTCACGCCCACCAGTGCCTTGATGTTGCTGTCCGAAATCTTCCCGGCCAGCTTTACCTGCGCGCTTTGCCTGGCGCCGTCCACCGTCGCGCTGCCGGCCAGCTCGCCGGCGATGCTCTTGCCCGGAAGGTTGGGGCCGCTCGCGCCGATGCTCGCCCTGAGCTGCGGCAGGGCAAGCTGGCGCGCCTTGACGTTGCCCGTCACGGGTGACGCCAGCTTCGCCTTGACCGCGAGATCGCCGCGTTTCACATCCAGGTTGAGGTTGGCCGCGCCCGAGCGGAAGGCCTGCGCGGTCCCCTCGATGCCGGGCAGCATCAGGACGGCATGGATCGCGCCGTCCGGCCCGGTGACTTTCGCCTCGATCGCGATCTTGTCACCCGACGCCTTGTCGGCCGCCAGGGTCAGCCTGGGCACCTCGATCACAATGTCGAGCGCGTCCTTCCCGCTCATGCCGGTCAGCGCGACGTTGAGTTTACTGGCCGTAAACTCGCCGTTCTTGACGTTGGCCATCGCGCTGCCCGCCGCCTTGAGCGCGAGGTTCGTGATGCCCGCGGCCACGCCGGTCGCGTCAAGCGTCAGATCGTCCAGCGCCAGCGACGCGCCGGGTTCGAATGTCAGCCGGGTCTTGAGCGCCGTCTGCAGATCGAATTTGGGCCTGTCGCCCAGCGCGTGGACGGAGAGCTCGACGCGGGTCGGGACACCGGGCGCAATCCGGCCGGTCTTGAGATCGAGCCTGGCAAGGGTGAGTTTCGTTCCCGCCGCCTGGTCGGTGAAATGCAGGGTGGCATCCTCGATCTCCACGCCCGCGATGTCGACCTTGAAATCGGCCCCGGCGCCGCTCGCCGCCGGCGCCTCCTTTGCGGGCGGCGGGCCGGCGAGGTCGTCCGCGTTGGTGCTGCCGTCTTTCGCCCGCACGACGTTCGCGCGCAGCCCCTTGATCCGGACCGTGTCCACGACCGCCTGTTTCGACAGCAGCGGCATCAGCTTGAGGGACACGCGCGCTTCCTCCACCGCGGCGAACTCCCTGTCGCCCGCCCGCTCGGACAGAGACGCCTTTCCGATCCTTGCCCCGATGCTCGGCCAGAACGACAGCGCGATGTCGCCTTCGAGCCGGAGCGTGCGCTGCGTCCTTTCCTGCACCGCCTGGACGATGCGCGGCTTGTACTGGTTGGGGTCGAATGTCGCGGCCACGTAGGCGAGCACCGCGCCGGTCACGATAACCAGGCCGCCCAGTGCGAGGAGCGCATATTTCAGGAATTTCATGGTCCGGTCCTCCGTTGCAGGCGCAGGTAGCTGATTTTACCGGTAAGCGGCCATGTCAAAGCCGGGACGTGCCGGTAAAATAGGCCGGACTCATGCCCGAAACCATGTAATAAGGGAGGAAACCATGTTGAGTGACGGCGCAGTTTCACGGGCAGTCCGCGCGGTGGCGGGCGGTGTAATCCTGCCGGCCTGCCTGGTCGCCGGCACGGCGATCGCCCAGAGCTACCCCGCCAGGCCGATCCGCATCATCGTGCCGTTCGCCGCGGGCGGGCCCAACGACATACTCGCCCGCGCGCTCGGCGCCAAGCTCTCGGAACGGCTCGGACAGCAGGTCATCGTCGACAACCGGGCCGGCGGCGGCACGGTCATCGGCACCGAGATCGCCGCCCGTTCGCCCGCCGACGGCTACACGCTGCTGATGGCATCGACCAGCCACGCGGTCAATCCGACGCTGCGCCGGTCCCTCCCCTACGACCCGCACAAGGATCTCGATCTGGTCCTGCTCCTGGCAAAGGCGCCGAACCTGGCCGTGGTCCATCCGTCGCTGCCGGTCAGGTCCGTCAAGCAGCTGATCGCGCTCGCGAAGTCCCGCCCGGGTGAAATCACGTACGGTTCCGGCGGCATCGGCGCCTCGACGCACCTTGCGGGCGCGTTGCTCGGCTCGATGGCCAAAGTAAAGATGATTCACGTTCCCTTCAAGGGCGGCGCACCGGCGACGGTCGCGCTCATCAGCGGCGAGACCACCTGGATGTTCGGCACGTTTCCGCCGACCATACCCCATGCGCGCGCCGGGCGGGTGCGCGTCGTCGCGACCGGCGGCCTGAAGCGCTCGCCGGTGCTGCCGGACGTCCCGCCGGTGGCCGACACGCTGCCTGGATTCGAGTCCGTGGGCTGGTGGGGCATGATGGCGCCGGCCGGCATTCCCGGCCCGATCCTCAAGCGGATCAATACCGAGATCAACGCGGCGCTGAACGGGCTGCGCGAACAGTTCCTGCGCGACGGCACCGAGGTGGTCGGCGGGCCGCCCGCTGATTTCGAGAAATTCTTCAGCGCGGAAATGGCCACGTGGGCCAAGGTCATCAAGGACCTCGGCATCCAGCCCAACTGACGCCGGCTCTGCCGGCGATCCCTCATCCCCGGCTTTGCCCTTCGGGCGAAGCTATTGGAGCGGGTGAACGGAATCGAACCGTCGTATGCAGCTTGGGAAGCTGCCGTTCTACCATTGAACTACACCCGCGCGGACCGCAATTTTAAGGGATAGTGGCGCCGGTTGCCAAAGGCGCGGCGGCGCGTGAAAATGCTTGTTCACGCATGCTGCGGCAATTCCGGCAATGATCTCGGTCACCATCAACGGCGAGCGCCGCCAGTTCGACACCCCGCTCAACTGCGCGGAGCTGATCGACCGGCTGGAGCTTGCCGGCAAGCGGGTCGCGCTCGAAAGGAACGGCGAGATCGTTCCGCGCAGCCGGCATGCCAACGAAAGGCTGACCGACGGCGACCGGCTGGAGATCGTGGTCGCGGTCGGCGGCGGATGACATGAAACCCCATGAAAATCTCGACCCGCTGGTGATCGCGGGCAAGTCGTACAACTCGCGGCTGCTGATCGGCACCGGGAAGTACCAGGATTTCGCCGAGACCCGGGCGGCGGTGGAGGCGAGCGGCGCCGAGATCGTCACGGTGGCGATCCGCCGCACCAACATCGGCCAGAACAAGGGCGAGCCGAGCCTGCTCGACTTCCTCCCGCCGTCGAAGTACACCCTGCTCCCCAACACCGCGGGCTGCTACACGGCCGATGACGCGGTGCGCACGCTGCGCCTCGCGCGCGAGCTGCTCGACGGCCACGAGCTGGTCAAGCTCGAGGTGCTGGGCGACCCGAAAACGCTGTACCCCAACGTGGTGGATACCCTGGCCGCGGCGAGGACCCTGGTCAAGGACGGGTTCAAGGTCATGGTTTACACCTCGGACGACCCCATCATCGCGAAGCAGCTCGAGGACATCGGCTGCGTGGCGGTGATGCCGCTCGCCTCGCTGATCGGCTCCGGCATGGGCATACTCAACCCCTGGAACCTGCAGATCATCATCGAGAACGCCAGGGCGCCGGTGATCGTGGACGCCGGCGTGGGGACGGCATCCGACGCCACGGTAGCCATGGAACTCGGGTGCGACGGCGTGTTGATGAATACCGCGGTCGCCGCGGCGCGCAATCCGGTCCTCATGGCCACCGCGATGGACAAGGCCGTCGCAGCCGGCCGCGCGGCGTTCCTCGCGGGCCGCATGCCGAAGAAGCTCTACTCCGCCGCGCCCAGCTCGCCCACCACGGGGATCATCGCGCCTTCCGGCTCGAAGTGATCCCCTGCCGAAATGACGGGAGGTCGTGAGAGGGGTTTCCACCTCCCGCTCTCGCGCCCTCACGCCCTCACGTCCGTTCGGTCTCAGGCGCCGACCGCCGCGCGCGCGCGCTGTCCCCAGCCGCGTATCAGTTGCGTGAACTCCTCCGCCGGCAGCGGCTTGCTGAAGTAATAGCCCTGCGCCCGGGCGCACCCCAGCGCCTTCAGGAACGCCAGCTGCTCGGGCGTTTCCACCCCTTCCGCCACCACGTCGAGGCCGAGGCTGTGCGCAATGGCGATGATGGCGCTGACGATGGCCGCGTCGTCCGGGTCCGAGCTGATGTCGCGCACGAACGACTGGTCGATCTTCAGCTGGTGGATGGCGAAACGCTTGAGGTAGGAGAGACTCGAATAGCCGGTGCCGAAGTCGTCGATGGAGATGCGCACGTCCATCTCGTCGAGCGCCTCGAACCGGGCCATGACTTCCTCCGAGTGCTGGACGATCACGCTCTCCGTGATCTCCAGGTCAAGGCGTCCCGGCGGCAGCCCGGTTTCGCCCAGAATGCGCCGCACGGTCGCGACGAAGTCCTCGCGCTGGAACTGCTGCGCCGAGCAGTTGACCGATACCTGCAACTGCGAGTGGCCGGCATCGTGCCACGCGCGGCCCTGGGAGCAGGCCCGGCGCAGCACCCATTCGCCGATCGGGACGATGAGGCCGGTCTCCTCGGCCACCGGAATGAACTGAATAGGCGGGATCATGCCCCGCTGCGGATGCGGCCACCGGATCAGCGCTTCGAATCCGACGATGACATCGCTCTCGAGGTCGAGCAGCGGCTGGTAGTGCAACGTGAACTCCCCGCGCTCCAGGGCGTGGCGCAGGTCGTTCTCCATCAGCAGGCGCTGCTGCGCCGCGTCGTTCATCGCCTGGGTGAAGAACTGGAAGTTGTTGCGGCCCATCTGCTTCGCGTGATACATCGCGGTGTCGGCGTTGCGCATCAGCGTCTCGACGTCGCCGCCGTCGTGGGGATAGGCGCAGATGCCGACGCTGGGCGTGACCCGAAGCTCGTGGGAGTCGATCATCACCGGCGCGGACAGCGCATCGAGCACTTTCTGCCCCACGTGCCGCGCGTCTTCGGGCTGATTGAGATCGCCCAGCACGACCACGAACTCGTCGCCGCCGATGCGGGCGATCGTATCCGACCCACGCGTGCACGCCACCAGCCGCTCCGCCACGGCCTGCAGCAGGCGGTCGCCGACCTGGTGCCCGAGGGAGTCGTTCACGGTCTTGAAGCGGTCGAGGTCGATGAACAACAGGGCAAGCACCCGCGGGTTGCGCTGCGCCTGGGCGATCGCCTGGCCGATGCGGTCGTGGAGCAGGGCGCGGTTGGGCAGGCCGGTCAGCGCGTCGTGGTGCGCCATGTGCCGGATGCGTTCCTCGGCCCGCTTCTGCTCGGTGATGTCCTTGCCCGTGCCGCGGTAGCCTTTGAAGCCGTCCTGCTCGTCGAATATCGGCCTGCCGCTGGCGCTGATGGTGCGCAGCATGCCGTTGGCGTCATGGCGCTGATAGACGAAATCCTGGAACGGGCGGTGCGCGGCGAGCAGGTCCCTGTGGGCCTGCCACTGGTCCTCGGTCACGCCGATGATCGGCATCTCCCAGCGCGCCCTGCCGATGTGCTCCGCCGCGTCCAGGCTGAATTCGCGCACTTTCGAGGACAACTGCGTGAAACGGAAATCGGCATCCTGCTCCCAGTACCAGTCGGAGGACAGCTCCGTCAGGTCGCGGAACCGCGCCTCGCTCTCGCGCAACGCCGCCTCGGCCTCCTTCAGCCCGGTCACGTCGGTGATGGTTCCGATCAGCCCCGCGACCGCGCCGTCCGACCGGTTGAACGTCGCCTTGTTGTAGATGGTGTGGTGCACGCGCCGGTCCGCCGCGACGATCGCAGCCTCGTAGGACTGGCTGCCGGGACTGGAAAACAGGTCCTGATCCTTGGCGTGGTGCCTCCGGGCGAGGTCCTGGTCGTGGGGATAGAGCTCGAATACGGACTTTCCGATGAACTGCTCGCGCGGAATGCCGAAAAACCGTTCCCACGCCTTGTTGACGCCCAGGTAGCGTCCCTCCGCGTCCTTGAAGAATATTGGCTGCGGCACGGCCTCGATCAACTGCTGGATGAAGGCGAGCTGCTCCCGCAACCCTTCCGCCGCGCGCGCGGCCGTCGTCTGCTCCGCCAGCTTCAGCGCGCGCTCGCGCGCCAGCGACAGCATCAATACCAGCCAGAACAGGAGCAGGCTCGTGATCAGCCCGCCCATCAGTATCACCGGCGGAAGCATTCCGCCGGTGCCCCGGGCCGACATGGCGGGGGCGCTGAAATCAAGCTGCCAGGTGCGTCCCGCCACGTCGAGCGTCTTCACCTCGGCCAGCACGGCACCGCCGCTCTTCGGCACCGCCGTGAAGCCAAGCGCCCGGCCGCTGTCGAAAACCAGCGCGGGCGCGGCCACCGGCGCGGCCGCGCCCGACAACCCGAGGTCGCGGATGACAAGGTCGAATACGCCCCCGAGCTGCCGGCCCAGCAGGCTTGCGACCAGGTCGTCCACCCGGATCGCGGACGACACGACGCCGAGAAACGCGGCGCGGCGCTGCTCGACGGTGGCGACCGGCATGGCCCTGCGGTAAACCGGCATGCGCAACGCCAGCGATACCTGCTTCTCGGTATCGGCGGCGAGCTGGATCGGCTCGGAGGCGGTCGGCTGGCCGCTGTCGCGGGCGTGCTCCACGGCGGGGCGCCGCCGCGGGTCGGAGAACACGTCAAACCCGAACGCCCGCTCGTTCCCCGTCAAAGGCTCGATATACGTCACCACCATGTACTCGTCGCGGGCGCCGGCGGGCTTGATCGCAAAATCCGGGTAACCGCGCGGGCCGAGGCTCAGGTCCTGGCGCACGCCCGCTTCGAATTCGGCCCTCCGCGAATGCGGCACGTAGCGAACGAACGACACCAGGCGGATGCCGGGGTAGCGCTGCGCGACGTTGAAGCCCGACAGGAATTGCTGGAACTCGTCCCGCTCAACCCGGCTCGACGCGGCGTACAGCCCTTTGAGGCCGATCAGGAGATTGATGTTGTCCTGTATGAGCCGGTCCAGCGCCCCGACGGCCTGCGCGACCTGGTGCTGGAAGTTGTTCTCGGCTTCGGCGCCGACCCGCTGCACGGTAGCGTGCCACGCGCCGAACGAGATCGCGAGCCCCAGGGCCAGCACGAAAAACGCCGGGCCGGTCTGGCCGATGCGCCGGATTACCCTTGCCAGCAGGTTGCCGCCGTCGGCCCCCACATTAACCCCCTCCTCCAGGGACGTGTTTGCTCTTACCTTACCTGCTTTGCCGACCCCCTACAAACGCGGCAGAATCAAACCATTTTCGACCCGGCACCGCCCGTGCTCCCCCGCCCGTCATGACCGCCGTTCACCGCCCGATCCGCAGCTACGTGCTCCGCCAGGGACGCATCACCGATGCCCAGCGCCGGGCTTGCGCGGAGTTGCTGCCGCGCTTCGGCATCCCGTTCGCCCCGGTAGCGCTCGACCTGGAGCGTGTCTTCGGACGCCCTGCGCCGAAGATCCTCGAGATCGGCTTTGGCATGGGCGAGACCACCGCGCGCATCGCCGCAAGCCATCCCCAAAATGACTACCTCGGCATCGAGGTCCACACCCCCGGCGTCGGCAGCTTCCTCAAGCGCGCGGCGGAGCTTGGATTGGCCAATGTCCGCGTGATCCAGCACGACGCGGTGGAGACCCTCGAGAGCATGATCCCGCCCGCGAGCCTCGACGGCGTGCACGTCTTCTTTCCCGACCCCTGGCCGAAGAAGCGCCACCACAAGCGGCGGCTGTTACAGCCGCCGCTTGTGCGGCTGCTTGCCGCGCGCATGAAGCCGGGCGCCTATCTCCACGTGGCGACCGATTGGGAGGACTACGCGCAGCAGATCCTGGAGGTGCTGTCCGCCGAGCCCTTGCTCGTCAACACCGCGGACGGCTTCGCTCCGCGACCCGACTGGCGCCCGCTGACGAAGTTCGAGGCGCGCGGGCTGCGGCTAGGGCACCGGGTGTGGGACGTCGTCTTCCGACAAACGTCCGGGAGGTCGTGAAATGGAGTTTTGATCCACCTACTTCACGTTATGTGCCATTCGCTGCCTCCGGGCGGCTGTGGCAGAATTGAGGGCGACACGGAGGCTTTCCTATGTCCACCGTAAAGGAAGAACTCACCCGCCTTATTCAGGGCCAGCCTGACGACAGCTCGCGGGAAGAAATCGTCCGCGAGCTTGCCTTTCACGTCATGGTCGAGCGCGGGCTGGCCGATTCGGATGCGAAGCGGGTAATCTCGAATGAGGACATGGCGCGGCGCATCCGCTCATGGCAGAGATAAGGTGGACGGCGGAAGCTCAACGCTGGCTCGCCTCTTCCCGTCACGTTCGCATCCTGCTTTACGGGCATTACCGGATTGCCTACCTGGTGAAGGACGATGGAAATGTGGATATCCTCGGCGTCTTTCATGGCGCGCTCGATATCACTCGATATCAGCTTTGAACGGCACATAACCACCCGATCCACAAGCCGACGCCCGCAAGCGGGCGCTTGCTCGCGCGGGTGATCGGGACACGTTAGAGCGCTACCAATGACAGCTCCCGACAATCGCAGCGCTCCCTGGCCGGGTTGGATAGACCTGCTCATTTTCTGGGGCAGCATCATCGTCGCTCTAGTCGGTGGAATCGTTGCGCTTGATGCTCTCTCCGACGTCCTCGAATTTGCAACAGTTCCCGAGAAACAATCGATCTTCCAATATGGCGGAACTGCGGTGTTGGTCTGGCTCCTTTTTGTCGGCACTCTCTCGTTCCTTGTTGGAGGATTCGCTGTTCGTCGAATGAGGCGCGCTCGCGCTCGTTGGCTATCGGGCGTCGCAGGTGCACTCTATGCATTTGTATTTGTCGCTCTGTCGCTCTTTGTTCCAATGTCGCGGGGGTCGTTGGGCGGCCAAGTATTTGTTGCCTTCTTTTTCCTGTTTCCTGCAGTTGGGCTTCTTTTGGGATCATTGAGGCTCAAGCGCTCTATCTCGCCCTTGCAGACTTCCCGTCCGCAAGCGGGCGGCAGCTGAAGGCAACGTTATACCGCGAAGTAACAGGTGTAGAATATTTCGACAATGGGAGACGCGGCGCGACATCTCTTGCAGTCCTTTGAGGCATTATCCGAGGCCGAACGACGCGAGGTCCTGGAGGAATTGCTTCGTCGCGCCGCCGAGTTGCCGTATTCCTTCCCGTCGGACGAAGAACTCGTCCGCGCCGCCGATCAAGTGTTTCTAGACCTTGATCGTCGTGAGGCCAAGGGGTGAGGGCGCCGCTCCGCGGCGAAGTTTATATGGTTGATCTCGGACTGGCCGCGAAGGTCCGTCCGTGCGTAATTCTCAGCGCCCCTCTCGAGGAATCGGACCGCTCCCTCGTTACGGTCATTCCTCACACGACCGCGCTTCGACAGTCCCGATTCGAGATCGTTGTTTCTGCCGGATTTCTACGCCCCGGCGCGTTCGATGCGCAAGGCATCGTTACCGTTCCCACCGTTCGATTGATGAACCACCTCGGGACGCTCACCGCCGAGCAGCTTGGCTCGGTCGAGCGCGGCGTGTGTAAATGGCTCGGTATCAAGATCGCGGTATGACCACCCGATCCACCAGCCGACGCCCGCAAGCGGGCGCTTGCTCGCGCGGGTGATCGGGACACATTAAACCGCGGCTTTCTCCCGCAGGAATAGCTGCAGCAAGTCGTTGAGAAACCGCCGCCCGAGCGGCGTCGGCGCGATGCGCCGGTGGTCGCGCTCGATGAGCCCCCGGCGCTCCGCCTCCTCCAGCTCGCGCAGCACCGCGGTAAGCGGCAGGCCCGCACGCTCCTCGAACAGGCGCGACGGGAAGCCGGCGTTCAGCCGCAACGCGTTCATCATGAACTCGAAGCCGACATCCGCGGCGCCGACCTCGCGCTCGTCCTGGACCGGCGCGCCGCGTTCCGCGGCCGCCATGTAGCGTTCCGGGTGCTTCACCCGCGCCTCGCGCACGATGCGGCCGGGAAACGACAGCTTGCCGTGCGCGCCCGCGCCGATGCCGAGATAGTCGCCGAACTGCCAGTAGTTCAGGTTATGCGCGCAGCGGGCGCTGCGTGCAGGGATGAGGGATGAGGGATGAGGGATGAGGGGTCCGGAAACCTTTGCGAAGGCTGATGTTTCGTAATGCTCGTAGCCGGCCGCGGCGAGACGGGACTCGATTGCGTCCTGCATTGCCGAGGTGGCGTCATCGCCGGGCAATTCGGGCGGGAAGCGGTGGAAGTACGTGTTCGGCTCGATCGTGAGGTGGTAGCAGGAGAGGTGCGGCGGGGAATAGCCGAGCGCCGCGTCGATATCGGCAATCGCCTCATCCGGCGACTGGCCCGGAAGGCCGTACATGAGATCGAGGTTCACGTCATCGAAATTGCGCCGCGCAATTTCGATGGCGCGCCGCGCCTCGATGTCGTCGTGTATGCGTCCCAGGGCCTTGAGGTGGCGGGGATCGAAGCTCTGCACGCCGATCGAGAGCCGGTTGATGCCCGCCGCCCGGAAGTCGCGGAACTTGCCGGCCTCGACCGTGCCCGGGTTGGCCTCCAGCGTGACCTCCGCGTCGGGCTCGACGGTCAACCGCGTCCTCACGGCGACGAGTACCGCGTCCATGGCCTGCGCGGAGAACAGGCTCGGCGTGCCGCCGCCGAAAAACACGCTGTGGATCCGCCGGCCCCACACCTTCGGCAGCGCCTGCTCGAGATCCGCGATGAGTGCCGCGACGTAGCGGTCTTCCGGGATCGTCGCCCGTGCTTCGTGGGAATTGAAATCGCAGTACGGGCATTTTCGCGCGCACCAGGGGATGTGGAAGTACAAAGAGAGCGGCGGAAGCGCCTTGAACTGCAGGGATGAGGGATGAGGGATGAGGGATGGGGTCACGAGGCGCGGTATTCCGCATGCCGCAGCATCTCCACCAGCCGCTGCATGGCCTGTCCGCGATGGCTGATGGCGTTTTTCTCGTCCGGCATCAATTCCGCCGCGGTGCGGCCCAGCTCCGGCAGCAGGAAATGCGGGTCGTATCCGAAACCGCTGGCGCCGCGCGGCGCGGCGACGACCTCCCCGTGCCAGCGGCCCTCGGCGATCAGCGGCTCCGGGTCCCCGGCGTCGCGCACCAGCACGATCACGCAAGTGTAGTGCGCCCGGCGATCGGGTTTGTCCCTCAATTCGGTGATCAGCTTCTCGTTGTTGCGCCGGTCCTGGTCTTCACGGCCGCCGGCGGGCGCCCCGGCGTAGCGCGCGGACTGCACGCCCGGCGCGCCGCCCAGCGCGCTCACGCAGATGCCGGAGTCGTCGGCGAATGCCGGCAAGCCCGAGCGGTGGCTCGCGTGCCGCGCCTTGGCGAGGGCGTTCTCGACGAAGGTTCCGTGCGGCTCGTCGCCGTCCGCGATGCCGAGCTCGGATTGCGGGACGACCTCGATGCCGAGCGGAGCGAGCATCTGCCGGAACTCGCGGAGCTTGCCGGGGTTGCTGCTCGCCAGGACCAGTCTACGCATGGATCAGCGGCCAAGCGCGGCCTTTTGCGCGGCGACGAGCTCGCGGATGCCCTTCTCCGCGAGCTCCAGCATCGCGTCCATCTCCCTGCGCGAGAACGGCGCGCCCTCCGCCGTTCCCTGCACCTCCACCAGCCCGCCGCTCCCGGTCATCACCACGTTCATGTCGGTATCGCACGCGGAATCCTCGGCGTAGTCGAGGTCCAGCGCCGCCACGCCCTGGTAAATCCCGACCGAGACGGCCGCAACGTGATCGAGAATCGGCGAAGCCGGGATCAACTGCCGCCCGAGCATACCCTCCACCGCGTCGCGCAATGCGACGAATGCGCCGGTGATGGCCGCGGTGCGCGTGCCGCCGTCGGCCTGGATCACGTCGCAGTCGAGATGAATCGTGCGCTCGCCGATCTTGCGGAGGTCCGTCACGGATCGCAGCGCGCGCCCGATGAGCCGCTGGATCTCCTGCGTGCGGCCCGACTGCCGGCCGCGCGCGGCTTCGCGGTCGCCGCGCGTGTTGGTTGCCCGCGGCAGCATGCCGTACTCGGCGGTGACCCAGCCCTGCGCCTGGCCCTTCAGGTGCGGCGGCTGCCTGTCGATGACGCTCGCCGTGCAGATCACCCTCGTGTCTCCGAACTCGATCAGCACGGAGCCTTCCGCGTGCCGCGTGTAGCCGCGCGTGATGCGCACCGCGCGCATCTGATCCGGTTTTCTCCCGCTGGGCCGCATAACTCGCTGAATGTGCTATCGTTCCTGATCGATTACAGCGTGCATGGTATAGCAAAAAATGATACACAGCATGACCGGCTACGCCACCGCGGCGAGGGAGTTCCCGTTCGGCATGCTGAGCGTCGAGCTGCGCTCGGTCAACCACCGCTACCTCGACATCCAGTTCCGGCTGCCCGACGATCTGCGCGCCGTCGAGCCGGCGCTGCGCGAGCTGGTGAGCGAGCACGTCCGGCGCGGCAAGGTCGAATGCCGCGTGAGCTTTTCGGCCGCGCCCGGCACGCACCGGATGCTCACCCTGAACGAGGACCTGATGCTGCGGCTGGAGGAGCTGGAGCTGAAAATCCGCACCATGCTTGCGGGCGCGGGCCAGCTGACCGTGGCCGACGTGCTGCGCTGGCCGGGAATGCTGGCGACCGATCCCCTTCCGCTCGAGGAACTCCAGGCGGCCTGCCGGGAACTGCTTGCGGCCGTCCTGCGGGAATTCAACGCCACGCGCGGGCGCGAAGGCGACAAGCTCAAGGCGCTTCTGCTCGACCGCGCCGCGGGCATGGAGCAGCGCATCGCCGAGACGGCGCCGCGCATCCCGCAGGTCGTCGACGCGTACCGCGAGCGGCTCGCCGCGCGGCTGAGAGAGGCGCTCGGCGGCGGCGAGGACGAGCGCATCCGGCAGGAAGTCGCCGTGTTCGCCGCCAAGATCGACGTCGACGAGGAAATCTCGCGGCTCACGGCCCACGTGTCGGAACTGAAGCAGGCGCTCGCGAATGGCGGGGCCGTCGGCAAGAAGCTCGATTTCCTGATGCAGGAATTGAACCGGGAGGCGAACACGCTCGCTTCCAAGTCCGTGGACCTCGCCGTGACCCGCGCGGCGCTCGAGCTGAAGCTGCTCATCGAGCAGATGCGCGAGCAGATACAGAACATCGAATGAGCGGCGCGCTCTTCATCGTCAGCTCCCCCTCCGGCGGCGGCAAGACCAGCCTGGTGAAGGCGTTGCTCGAGTCCGAGCCGGAGGTCAGGCTGTCGGTGTCGTACACCACGCGCCCCGCCCGTCCCGGCGAGGTCGACGGCCGCGACTACCACTTCGTCACGCCGCCGGTCTTCGAGCGCATGCTGGAGGCCGGCGAATTCCTGGAGAGCGCGGTGATCTACGGGAACCACTACGCCACCTCCCAGAAGTGGATCGAGCGCCAGCGCGCGGAGGGGCTGGATGTGCTGCTCGAGATCGACTGGCAGGGCGCGCAACAGGTGCGCAAGCTCATGAAGGGAGTCGTGAGCGTTTTCATCATGCCGCCCTCGCCCGGAGTGCTCGAAGCGCGGCTCAGGGGACGCGGGCAGGACAGCGCGGAGGTCATCGCGCGGCGGCTGACCGCGGCACGCGAGGAAATGAGCCACGCGAGTGAATACGATTATGTTATTATTAATGAAGACTTTAGCCGCGCGGCGCTGGACCTGCGGAGCATCGTCCGGGCGGAGCGGCTCAAGCTTGCCCGCCAGCTTGCCCGCCACGGCGATTTGATCAACCGCTTGAAATGACCGAGGTTACCCGATGGCACGCATTACCGTAGACGACTGCCTGAAACACATTCCGAACCGCTTCGAGATGTCGCTCGCGGCGACCTACCGCGCGCGCCAGATCGCCAACGGGGCGCAGCCGATGCTGGAGGCGAGCCGCGACAAGCCCACCGTGATCGCGCTGCGCGAGCTGGCCGCCGGCAAGTACGGCTCCGAGATCCTCAACAAGGGACAGACGTGATAGATGCAAGCCGCGGCCGCCGCGCTGTTCAAGGACTGGTCCGGCTACCTCAAGCCGGAGGACATCTCGCGGCTCGAGTCGGCGTTCCAGTTCAGCGAGCAGGCGCACGAGGGCCAGTTCCGCCAGTCGGGGGAGCCTTACGTCTCGCATCCCCTGGCGGTCGCCAACATCCTCGCCCAGTGGCACCTCGATTCGCAGGCGCTCACCGCCGCCCTCCTGCATGACGTGATGGAGGACACCTCGGTCACCAAGACCGAGATCTCCCGCAACTTCGGCAAGCCCGTCGCCGAGCTGGTGGACGGCGTCTCCAAGCTCGACCGGATCGAGTTCGAGTCGCACGCGGAGGCGCAGGCCGAGAATTTCCGCAAGATGCTGCTGGCCATGGCGCGCGACGTGCGCGTCATCCTGATCAAGCTCGCCGACCGCCTGCACAACATGCGGACCCTCGACGCGGTCACGCCCGACAAGCGGCGCCGCATCGCGCGCGAGACGCTCGACATCTATGCCCCGATCGCAAACCGCCTGGGGTTGAACAGCATCTACCAGGAGCTCGAGGACCTGTCGCTGAAGCACCTCTACCCCGACCGCCACCGCGTGCTCGCCAAGGCGGTGAAAGCGGCGCGCGGCAACCGCCGCGAAGTGGTGGGCAAGGTGCTGGACGCGATCAAGCGCAAGTTGAAGAGCGCCGGCGTCGAGGCCCACGCGCTGGGCCGCGAGAAGCACCTGCACTCGATCTACCGCAAGATGCGCGAGAAGCACCTCACGTTCGCGCAGGTCCAGGACGTGTACGGCTTCCGCATCATCGTCAACGACGTGCCGTCCTGCTATGTCGCGCTCGGCGCCCTGCACGGCCTCTACAAGCCGATCCCGGGCAAGTTCAAGGACTACATCGCCATCCCCAAGTCAAACGGCTACCAGTCGCTGCACACCACGCTGTTCGGCCCCTTCAGCACGCCGATCGAGGTGCAGATCCGCACCCAGGAGATGCACAAGATCGCGGAAGCGGGCGTGGCCTCGCACTGGCTCTACAAGGACTCGGACACCTCGCTCTCCGACCTGCAGAAGAAGACGCACCAGTGGCTGCAGAGCCTGCTCGAGATCCAGTCGCAATCGGGAGACTCCGCCGAGTTCCTCGAGCACCTCAAGGTGGACCTGTTTCCGGACGCGGTCTACGTCTTCACGCCCAAGGGCAAGATCCTGTCGTTGCCGCGCGGGGCGACCGCGGTGGACTTCGCATACGCCGTGCATACCGATATCGGCAACCGCTGCGTGGCCGTCAAGATCAACCAGGAGCTGATGCCGCTGCGGACCGAGCTGAAGAACGGCGACCGCGTCGAGATCATCACCGCGGCGCACGCCAAGCCCAACCCGCTGTGGCTCAACTTCGTGACGACCGGCAAGGCGCGCTCGCGCATCCGGCACTTCCTCAAGACCATGCACTTCCAGGAATCGGCGAAGCTCGGCGAGCGGCTGCTCAACCAGGCGCTGGCCGCGCTCGGGGCCGCGCCCGCGGAGATCAAGGAAGCGCAATGGGACAAGTTCGTGCGCGACGCCGGCGCCAAGGCCCGCCAGGAGGTCCTCGCCGACATCGGGCTCGGCAAGCGCCTCGCCGCGGTCGTGGCCCGGCGCGTCCTCTCGCGCAGCGAGCCCGGGCCGCACGAGACGCCCGCCCCCGGCTCCGTCATCATCCGCGGCTCGGAGGGCATGGCCGTGCAGTTCGCCAGCTGCTGCCGGCCGATCCCCGGGGACCCCATCATCGGGCTCATCAGCAAGGGACAGGGGATGGTCATCCACACCCACGACTGCCCGGTCGTCGCCAAGGCCCGCCACGATCCCGAGCGCATGCTCGACGTGGCGTGGGACCCCGAGACGCGGAAGCTGTTCGAGGTCAGCATCAAGCTGGTGGTGGCCAATCAGCGCGGCGTGCTCGCCAAGGTCGCGGCCGAGATCGCCGAGGCGGACTCCAACATCCAGAACGTCGCGGTCGACCCCGAGGACGGCAGCAGCTACACCAACATGTTCTTCACGATCCAGGTCTCGAACCGCCTGCACCTCGCGCGCATCGTGCGGGCGCTGCGCCGCATCCCCGAGGTCGTTCGCCTGTCGCGCGTCAAGGGCTAGCGGCGGCGCTGGCAGGCGCTGAACCCGTCGTTCCAGCCGCGCATGTAGTCGGCCTCGGTCCTGTAGCGCCCCTCGTTGCGGCGCTGGCTGCGGGTGCCGGCGCTATCGCAGCCTTCGGTGTAACCCTGCTGGAAGGATGCGGAAAAGCCGCTGAGGTTGACCGGCCGGGTGTCCCCTGCCTCCTGCACGCCCGCGCAGCCCGAGAGCAGCGCGAGCAGCAACACCCCCCCGCTATACCGTCGTTTGCAGTTCCCGCGTTTCATGCGTGGCTCCTCCTGCGACGGACAAAGGTTCCGGTTTGGGTTGGAGCAGCGCCGGAGCGCGGGCCTTGCCGCCGTTGAATCTGGCGCGACGGACCTCGCGCCCGCTGCCGTCGCAGTAGACGAGCTCGCCGGTGTCGAAGTCGTAGCGCGGATGGCGCGCGTCGCTCCACTGCTCCAGAAAATACATGTAGAACGGGACGTACAGGCCCAGCCTGGGGTTGTCCGGGTTGTGCGCGAACACGTATTCCGCCTCGCTCTTGACCTCGAAGCCGCTGTGGCAGTACTGCACCCACACGTGGTCGCCGAGCACCACGACCTTCCAGAACGGCTCGCAATCGTAGAACTTGAGCGTGACCTTCTTGCCGAGCGTGCGCAGCTCGGCCAGGCAGGCGATGCTCGCCTGGACCTCTTCCGCATACGACTGCTGCGTGATCTCGTCGGGCAGGGAATTGATCCGCTTGGCCGCGCTGCGCGCCGCGGGATCGAGCAGCATCACCCGGATTTCGTAGGCCGAGCGCAGCGGCTCGCGCAACAGGCTATCCGCGCCGGCAAAGGTGTCGTAACCGGTCAGCGTCAGGATGCAGGCGTCGCGCGAGGACGGCAGCTTCCGGATCAGCGAGCGCTCGCGCCAGCGGGTGAACCAGTTCCTGCGGTGGCGCGCGTAGACCAGCGATGCGGTGTCGGCCACCCTGCCCTTGAGGTGGTTCTCCGACGCCACTCGCCACATGTTGAGTAACACGACGAGGGACGCGGCCAGGCTGATTTCCGAGACCAACAGGAGGCCGGCGTCCGCGGCGACCAGCGGCCACCACTGGTACAGGATGTATTGAGCGGCGACCGGCAGGGAAAATGCGATGCCCAGAGCGAGCAGCGTGATCGCGACGTGCAGCATCGCCTGACGCAGCCCCCATCCCCACCGATCGAACTTCAGGTCAAGATAGAATTCGCCCATTCCCGTTCCCCGCAAAATTGCGGCGCCCTATCCGGCGGCGACGACGCCCTGATCGGTCACGCGCACTTTCTGCCCGACGATCAGACCCGGCAGCGCGCTTTCGTAGAACGTGCGAGTAGTGCCGTCGTTCATGCGCACCCGGACCTGGTAGCGGGCGGATTTCTTGACGTTCTTCTCGATCTCGTGGCCGGCGTAGGCGCCCGCTCCGGCGCCGGCGACCGTCGCCGCGGTGCGCCCTCTCCCGCGGCCCACCTGGTTGCCGAGTATGCCGCCGACCACGGCGCCGCCGATGGCGCCGATACCGCTGCCCTCGCCTTCGACCTCGACCACGCGAATCGACTCGATCACGCCGCAGTCACGACAGGCCGCCGCAGTGCTGGTGATGATGCGGGGACGGCCGACGCCCCCTTTGGCGGCCGGTGCCGCACCGGATTTCGCGGCCCGATCGCCCCCCGACAGCGCGGCGGGCATCCAGCCC
>Ga0156023_1040_pt3 | contig 33161 bp, 31 predicted proteins | sample RifCSPlowO2_02_FD_107677 | JGI IMG/M metagenome (GOLD analysis project Ga0156023, IMG submission 107677) | Betaproteobacteria bacterium RIFCSPLOWO2_02_FULL_67_26
GCGAACGTTGCCCGGTCCGGTGCGCGCGCGCCTCATCGCCCTCGCCGGCCGCCGAGTCAGCCGCCTGGGCGTGCTGACCATCACCGCTCACCGTTTTCGCAGCCAGGAACAAAACCGCCGCGACGCACTGGACCGGCTGATCACGCTGGTGCGGGCGGCGGCACACCCCCCCAAACCGCGAAGACCGACCCGTCCGCCACGGGCATCCCGCGCGCGCCGGCTGGAGGCGAAGCGGCGGCGCGGCGAAATCAAGCGTTCGCGCAGTGGCGGCCGTGATTTCATATGATGGAAGCGGGATGAAAATCCGCCCTGCGATCCCGGAATAGACCCTCGGGGGCGACTGTTATAGTATGCGTGCGGCGAATCCCCTGGCTCATCGCTGGCACGCCAACTCACAGAGGAGGATTGCATGAACAAGAAACTCGTTTCGGCCGTTCTTGCCGTGGCCCTGGGCGCAGGCGCAGGCTATGCCCTGAACGCATACGCGCAGGCCAAGCCGGCAGACGTGATCAAGTACCGCAAAGCAGTGATGACGGTCCAGTCGTGGAACATGCGCCCCATGGCGTTGATGGTCAAAGGCCAGCTGCCGTACGACGCCGCCTTGTTCTCCTGGTACGCCGGGGTGGTTGAGCAAACCAGCCACATGCTGCCGGATGCATTCGCGCCCGGGTCGGACAAGGGAGCGGAAACGAAGGCCAGGCCGGAAATCTGGAAAGACGCCGGCAAATTCACACAGGCGGTTGAGCGCTTCAAGGCCGACACGGCCAGCCTGGTCCAGGCGGCGAGCAAAGGAAATCTCAACGCCGTCAAAGGGCCCTTCGGAGCGGTGGCAAAGAACTGCGGCGGCTGTCACAAGCAATTTCGCTCGAAATAGCGGGAAACCGGATCATGCGCGCGAACCCCGCTGCGGCGGGGTTTTCGCTTTATGCATGCGCCCGGCTCATGGCTCGCTCCGTTCGCTATCCGCTTGAGTCCGCCGCGCTCGCCCTGTTGCTCGGTGTCTGGACGGCGACCGCGCCGGCGCAGGGCGACGCGAAACGCGGCGAGTACCTGGTGAGGGCCGGCGGCTGCCTCGGCTGTCATACCGGGGAGAAAGAGGATGCCGTTCCCTTCGCCGGCGGCCGCGCGCTCAAGACGCCGTTCGGGACATTCTTCGGCCCGAACATCACCCCCCATCCACAGGCCGGCATTGGACGCTGGTCCGAGGCCGACTTCGTCCGGGCGATGCGGCATGGCGCGCGCCCTGACGGAGCGAATTATTTTCCGGCGTTCCCCTACCCGTCGTTCACGAAGATTTCCGACGGCGACCTGCGCGACCTCTGGGCCTACCTGCGCACGCTGCCGCCGAGCAGCCAGCCCAGCCGGGAGCACGACCTGTGGTTCTTCTTCGGCTGGCGCTTCCTGGTCACGGTGTGGAAGTGGTTTTTCTTCACGCCCGGCCCGTTCGTGAACCCGCAGGGCGTCTCCGCGATCGTGAATCGCGGCGCGTACCTGGTGCAGGCCCTGGGCCACTGCGGCGAGTGCCACACGCCGCGCAACTTCCTGGGCGGTCCGAAACGCGGCCGCTTTCTGGCCGGCGGCAAGTTGCCCGATGGCGAGGACGTCTCGAACCTGACGCCGGCGCAACTCAAGAAGTGGAGCGACAGCGAACTGGCCGATTTCCTGACGATCGGCACCACGCCGGACGGCGACGTGCCCTCCGAGTCGATGGGCGAAGTGATCCGCAACACCACCAGCCAGCTGACGCCGCAGGACCTCGCGGCGCTGATCGCCTACCTGCGCTCGCTGCCGCCGCTCCCCGACGAGAAGTGATGGTTCAACCCTGGTATTTGAACGACAGCGCGACCCGGGCGCGGTACGCCACGACCTTGCCGTTCTCGATGACGACGTCGGTCTTCGTCACTTCCGCCACGCGCAGGTCGCGCAGCGTGCGCCCCGCGGTCTCCACGGCGTTGCGCGCGGCATCTTCCCATGAGCTCCTGCTGGTGCCGACCAGTTCGGTGACGCGGTAGACACTGCCTTTGCTTTTTGCCATGGCCCCCTCCTTGCGGTTGACGGCGGCCGGCGCTGCGCCGCCGAAACCATCATAGCACCGCCGCGGCGGGCGCCGGTTCAGCCTCTCCGCCCGCCGCCCGCGGCGTTGTCTCCGGCCAGGGACTTGAGCGTGACGTAGTCGGTCTTGCCGCTGCCCAGCAGCGGCAGCGTGGCAACGTGAACGACGCGCCGCGCGACCGCGAGGTCCTGCGCCCCGAGCTCGCGCGCCGCTTTTTGCAGTGCAATGCGGTCGAGACGCGGGTCAGTGGTGAACAGCACGGTGCTTTCTCCCGCCTGCGACGCGAGTTCCAGCGTTGCCGCGTGCTGATAGCCGCGCGAAGCGTGATACGCGATGTGCTCCACGACCTCGAGCGAGACCATCTCGCCCGCGATCTTGGCGAAGCGCTTGACCCGGCCGTGGATGGTGACGAACCCTTCGTCGTCCACGTCGACGACATCCCCGGTGTTGTACCAGCCCTCCCCCAGTTCGGAGCCCGGCGGCCGCAGCACCTCCGGATTCTCGTACAGATAGTACCCGCGCATCAGGTTGGGCCCGCGAACGTGGAGCACGCCGCCGCGCGCGATGCCGGCCAGCGGCACCAGGCGGTGCTCGATGCCCGGGAGCAGGCGCCCGACGGTGCCCGGCCGGTAGAGCAGCGGCGTGTTGAGGCTCAGCACCGGCGCGCACTCGGTCGCGCCGTAGCCCTCCATGATGCGCAGCCCGAACTTGCCGAGCCACAGGCCCGCCACTTCCGGATTGAGCTTCTCCGCGCCCGACACCACGACCCGCGCCTTGTGGAAGTCGTAGGGATGCGCCTGGCGCGCGTAGTGCGCGAGGAAGGTGCTGGTGCCGAAGATGTAGGTGCAGCCGCGCGTGTACGCGAGCTCCGGGATCACGTGGTAGTGCAGCGGCGTCGTATACAGGTACAGGCGCGCGCCCGAGAGCAGCGGCAGGAGTATGCACGCCGTCAGACTGTAGGCATGATAGAGCGGCAGGCTGGAAAGGAATTTGTCGTTGGGGCCGAAGTCGATCACGGCGCCCATCTGCGCGATGTTGGCGAGCAGCGCGCGGTGGCTCAGGGCGACCCCTTTCGGCCGCGCTTCCGAGCCGGAGGTGAACAGCACGACCGCGGTCTCCTCCGGGTCGCGTCCGCGCATCGCGGCGCGCGGGCGCCACAGCGCCCATCCGATCAGCCAGAGCTTGTCGAGCAGCCCGAACCGGGCGCGCAAATCCTCCAGGTAGACGATGCGAACCGTGCTCAGCGCGGCGATGGAGCTCGCGAGCCGCGCGACCTCGACGAAACGGCGGGACGTGACTACGGTCTTGATCCCGGCCGCGATGCACGCGCTGCGCAGGGCGTCGGGCCCGGCGGTGTAGTTGAGCAGCGCGGGGATGCGCCGCATCGCGCCCAGGCCGAGCAGGAGCGCGACCGTGGCCGCCAGGTTCGGCATCAGCACGCCGACGATCTCGCCCTCGCCGGCGACCTTGGCGCCCAGCCGTCCCAGCGCAAGGCTCGCCTTGACCAGGTCGCCGTAGGTATGCTCCCGCTGCGTGTCCTCCATGATGCGCGTCCGGCGGCCGTGCACGGCGGCGGCATCGAGCAGCGCCGTGAACAGCGTGCGCGCCGGCCGGGACGCGAACATCATGTCCTGCATGATCCGCAGCAACGCGTCCGCGAGAAGGCGTCGTCTCTGCTTTCCCGGCAGTGCCGTCGGCGCCGGCAAGCGCTCGGCTGGCAGGATCCTGATGGTGACCCGCGGGAAGCGGCGCTTCGGGAACAGGCCGCCCACCGCGGCGAAACCGGTGTATAGCGTCCCGGTGATGCGCACCGGCACGATGCGGGCATTGCAGTGCGCTGCAATGACCGCGGCAGAATCATAGATCTTCGTCAGGCTGCCGGTGGCCGTCGCCGGTCCCTGGGGAAACACGACGACGGGCTGGCCACGCTCCACGAGCCGGATCAGCCGCTTCAATGTCAGCGGGCTGCGCGGATCCAGGATCACGTGCGGCACCCAACGCATCAGCAGGCGCACCAGCGGACTTCTCATCCCGTCACCGGCAACGGCGACGGTGATATCCACGGGCAGGAACAGTCCCAGCAAGGCACCATCCAGGCTCGAATCGTGGTTGGCCACGACCAGGACCCGGCCGTCGCGCAACTGCGACACGTCCCCTTCCACGCGGACGCGATACACCAGGCGCAGGACAAATCTTAAAAGTTGGATAACCACAAAGACTTACTCGTTATTCTTAATGCAGATTATCAACTCTTGGCACTAACGGCGTCAAACCGTGAGCCCGAGCCGTGTGAAAAACCTGTTGCGCCGCGCACCACACCGGGCGCAAAAACCGCTTGAAACGATGCCGCGCTGGCATTTCGTTAATCCCTGTTTCTAAACCAGAAAGTTAAAATCTATCAAAATGTTAGATTTGATTTGTAATGCAAACTGGGCATTAAATCGAAGTGTGACATAGATCACACACGCGTTTTTCATCAGTTATCTCTCAGGGGAGAGCCACCATGGAAATGCTCGTTCCGCCAGCAGTACTGGAAGCCCGCCATATTCCCACCGTCCAGCCACTCGCCACCGGCGTCGCGCTCGATTTCTCGCGACAACTGCGCGTTCATTACGACAAGGAGACCTGCGCGATATGGTCGCGCTGGGCGCCGGAACCGCGCCCGTGCTTCAACCCCGCGGTGCTTGCCGATATCCGCACCTACTACGACTTCCTCGGCTCGAGCCAGGCACGCATTGATTGCTGCGGCGAGGAGCATGCCATCGAGTACGTGGTGCTCGCCTCGGCCACGCCGGGCGTGTTCAATCTCGGCGGAGATCTCGACCTGTTCAAGCAGCTCATCGGCGTGCGGGACCGGCCGGGCCTGGTGCGCTACGGGCGCGCCTGCATCGATGTCCTTTACCGCAACTACATCGGGCACGAGCTGCCCGTCACCACCCTCTCTCTCGTGCAGGGCGAATGCCTCGGCGGAGGATTCGAGGCCGCATTGTCGAGCGACGTCATCATCGCGGAGAAGAGCGCGCGGTTCGGCTTTCCCGAGATCCTGTTCAACCTGTTCCCGGGAATGGGCGCCTACTCGTTCCTCGAGCGCCGCCTCGGCCAGCGCGGCGCGGAAAACCTCATCACCAGCGGCAAGATCTACAGCGCGGAGGAAATGGCCGCGTTGGGGGTGATCGACTGCGTGACCGACGACGGCAACGGGGAAGCCGGGGTGGCGGACCTGATCCGGCGCCGCGGCCGCAGCCGCAACGGGCTCGCCGCCCTGGCGGCGGCGCGGCGACGCGTGCACCGCGTCGAGTTCTCGGAGCTGCTCGACATCGTGCAGATCTGGGTGGACAGCGCGCTGCGGCTCACTCCGCGCGACCTCAAGCTCATGCAGCGGCTCGTCTCGCGCCAGAACGGGCTGAGCGAGCCCCGCCACCAGATCCATTGAGTCATCGGCCAGGTCCGGCGGTCCGCGCCCTTGCCGGGAAGCGGCGGCGCCAATGGCCAACCCATGACAGCTTTGATAGACTCATGAGCCACATCAAGCAACATCGCCCGCGGCCCGGGGCCGCGGTCAAGAAGCGGGTGCCTGACAGGGGAGCCAGGGTGGGCAGCTCGGAGATGGAATACACCATCCAGCAGGTGTCGGAGATGCTCGGCATCCCGATCCAGAAGCTGCGGCGCTGGGACGAGCAAGGCGTCCTGGTCGCCGGGCGCACCCACGGGGGCCACCGCCGCTACTCCAGGGAGCTGATCGACCGCCTGACCGGCTCGGGCCCCGCCACCGCGAACGACAAGGACCGGGAACTGGCGACGATCCGCAAGTCGCTCGCCGAGAAGCGCCGCATCATCCAGCTCCTGCTGGATAGCGAGAACCGCTACCGCGACCTGGTCGAGACCTCGCACGACCTCATCTGGACGACCGACGCGCAGGGACGGTTCACCTACCTCAACGCGGCGGCCCAGGCCATCTTCGGACTCGCGCCCAAGGACCTGATCGGCCGCTGCTTCTTCGATTTCGAGGCCGGCACCTCGCACCTGTCCAACCGGCGCTTCCTGGCGACGCTGAAGCGCCACAACGAAGTGAAGCACTACGTGACGCGGCTGGTGACCGCCAGGGGTGAAGACCGCTGGATCGGCATCAATGCGCGCGCGCTGGCGGACGAGAACGGCGGCATGCTCGGCATCCGCGGCACGGCCCGCGACATCACGGAGGAGCATCTGGCGACGATGCGCATCGAGCATCTCGCGCTGCACGACGCGCTCACGGACCTCCCCAACCGGCACAGCCTGCAGCGCCGCGTCGAGGCGGCCCTGCAAGCCGGGGGCGTCGGGGCGCTGCTGTTCCTCGACATCGATCACTTCAAGTACGTCAACGACAACTTCGGGCACCGCACCGGCGACCAGCTGATCGTGGGGGTCGGCAGCGTGCTGTGCGATCTCGCGCGCAACCTCGACGGCGAGCTGTTCCGCCTCGGCGGGGACGAATTCGCGATCCATCTGCCCTCGGCGCTGCGCAAGGAAGCCGTCCAGATCGCGGAGCAGGCGCTCGACGCCGTGCGCCGCTATCGGTTCCAGGCGGCCGACAACAAGGTGATCTCCAGCCTGGCCGCCTCGACGGGCATCGCGCTCTACCCGTTCCACGGGGCCGACATGCTGGCGCTGCTCGCGAACGTGGACATCGCGATGTACCAGGCCAAGGAGCTCGGCCGCAACCGCCACGTGCTGTTCGACCAGGCGTCCGAGGGCCTGCGCAGCACCCACCGGCGCATCCACTGGGCGAAGAAGCTGCGCGACGCCCTCGACGAGGACCGCCTGGTGCTGTTCCAGCAGCCGGTGGTCAGGCTGAAGGACCGCAGGACCGTGCATCATGAAATTCTGGTCCGCATCCGCGACGAGGGCGGCGGCTACATCCTGCCCGGCAACTTCGTCGAGCTGGCCGAGTCGCTGGGCCTGATCCAGGAAATCGACATGCGGGTGGTCGAGAAGCTGCTCGCCTACCTGCGCTCGAGCGGCCAGGCCAACCGCAAGCTCCGCTACTTCGTCAACCTGTCGCGGGTCTCGATCTCGGACCACCACTGGATCCAGAGCTTCCTCGCGATGCTGCGCGACAGCGGCGTCAATCCCAACCAGCTGGTGTTCGAGATCACGGAGACGGCGGCGATGTCGGAGATCGACGTCACGCTCACCTTCATCCGGCGGTTGAAGGAGATGGGCTGCCGTTTCGCGCTCGACGATTTCGGCGCGGGCTTCAGCTCGTTCTACTACCTGAAGCGCTTCGACGTCGATTACCTCAAGATCGACGGCAGCTTCATCCGCGACCTGGCGACCGACGAGGGCAGCCGCATATTCGTGCGCGCCCTGACCGACGTCGCGCACGGTCTCGACAAGCAGGTGATCGCGGAGTGGGTGGAAAACCCCGAAGTGCTGAACCTGCTGCTCGGGATGGGCACCCAGTTCGGCCAGGGGTTCCTGTTCCAGCGGCCGGTTCTGCTCGAGCGGGCCGCGATGCCTGCCCTCGCCCGCGGCGCCAGCGCCGCCTGATTACCCCCGTGAGGGCGGGAGGGCTCTCCCGCGCTCCCGCTCTCCCGTCTTTCCGACTCAACGGCAGAACTTGTCGGCCCACATGAGGCCGATGATGGTCTTGACGTCGGTGAGGGTGCCGTCCCTGACCCGGCGCAGGGCCTCGGCAAGGCCCAGGGGCGCCACCTCGATGAACTCGCCGTCGTCCGGCGCGTGGCCGACGTCGGTCAGCTGGCGCGCGAGGTAGAGCTCGATCCGCTCGTCGGAATAGCCGATGCAGGGATGCAGCGTGGTCAGGTGACGCCACTCCCCGGCCTCGTAGCCGCACTCCTCCCGCAGCTCGCGCCGCGCGGTCTGCAGCGGGTCCTCGCCGTGGTCGATCTTGCCCGCGGGGATCTCGTGGAAATGCCGCCCCAGGGAATAGCGGAACTGGCGCACCAGCACCACTGTCCGCGCGTCCAGGAACGGCACCATCGCGACCGCGCCGGGATGCTTTATGGTTTCGCGCCGGGCCGGCTTGCCGTCGGGCAGCCGCACGGCGTCCTCCAGCACATGGAGCAGCCGGCCGCGATAGACCGTTTTCGAGGAAACGGTTGTTTCGGTGAAATCCAGCGGTTTGGGGTCGGTCGCGGGCACTACAAGGAAACCTGGATCGAGTAGAGGCACAGCGCCAGCAGCGGCTCGGGCAGGATGCCGAACAGCAGCACGGCGAGCCCGTTCAGGCTGATCAGTATGCGGAAATCACCGCGCGGCGCGATGGGCGCCGTATCGGCGGGCGCATCGAAGTACATGAGCCTGACCAGCCGCAGGTAGTAGAAGGCCCCGACCAGCGAAAACAGCACGGCGACCACGGCGAGCCAGACGTAGCCGGCGTTGATGACCGCCTGCAGCACCGTGAGCTTCGCGTAGAAACCCACCGTCGGCGGCACGCCCGCCATGGAAAACATCAGGAGCAGCATGAGGAAGGCATACCACGGGCTTCTCTGGTTGAGCCCCTTGAAATCCTCGAGGTTCTCCGCCTCGAAGCCGCTGCGCGAGAGCAGCAGGATCATGCCGAAGGTGCCGAGATTCATCAGCACGTAGACCACGACGTAGAACATGCCCGCCCCGTAGCCCGTCAGGTTGCCCGAGAGGATGCCGAGCAGCAGGTAGCCCATGTGCCCGATGGTGGAATAGGCGAGCATCCGCTTCAGGTTGGTCTGCGCGATGGCGGTGACGTTGCCGATGGCGAGGGAGAGCACCGCCATGACGATCAGCATCTGCTGCCACTCGCCGACCAGCTGCTCCGCGCCGAGTCCCTGCACCAGCAGCCGCATGATGAACGCGAAGGCGGCGAGCTTGGGGGCCGAGCCGATGAACAGCGTCACCGCGGTCGGCGCGCCGTGGTAGACGTCCGGCACCCACATGTGAAACGGCACCGCGCCGATCTTGAACCCGAGCCCCGCGACGATGAATACCAGTGCGAACACCAGCACCACGTCCCGCGCGCCGCCGTAAAAGATGGTGTCCGCCAGCTGCGCGATGCCGAGCGTCCCGGTCGCGCCGTAGAGCATGGACATGCCGTAGAGCAGCATGCCGGAGGCGAGCGCCCCCAGCACGAAATACTTCATCGCCGCCTCGGTTGCGACCGGCGAATCGCGCTGCAGGGCCACCATCGAATAGAGCGAGAGGGAAAGCAGCTCCAGCCCCAGGTACAGCGTGAGCAGGTGGCTGGCGGAGATCATGACCATCATGCCCAGCGTCGCAAACAGCACCAGCACGAAAAACTCCCCGCGGTAGAGGCCGCGCGCCGCGATATAGGCGCGCGAGTAAACCAGCATCGTCGCGACCCCGATATAGGTGAGCAGCTTCAGCACGTCGGACATCAGGTCGTCCACGAACATGCCGCTGAACGTGGTGACCGGCTCCGCGCTGGCCGTCACGTAGGTGAGCACCAGGGCGCCGGCGAGCGCGAGCTGGGTCAGCGCGTAGGTGACGATGCGATGGTCGTCGCTCAGGAACAGGTCCACGACCAGGATCACGCACACCATCACGAGCAGGAACACTTCCGGATAGGCCGGCAGGAGAGGCGTGATGTAGGGCATGGCCGGCGCTTTCTTCCGCTACCTCAGCTTGCTTTGCGCGACGTGGTTCAGGAGCTCGTTGACCGGCGTGTGCAGGACCTCGGCGAACGGGTTGGGCCAGACGCCCATCGTCAGCACCGCCAGGGCGAGCAGGCCCAGCACCAGGAACTCGCGCGCATTGAGGTCCGCCAGCGCGCCCACGCGGGGATTCGCGACCGCGCCGAAGATCACGCGCTTGTACATCCACAGCGTGTAGGCCGCGCCGAAGACGAGCGTGGTGGCCGCCGCGGCCGCGTACCAGAAGTTGGCCTTCACCGCCCCCATGATGACCAGGAACTCGCCGACGAAGCCGCTGGTGCCGGGCAGTCCCGAGTTCGCCATCGCGAACAGCATGAACAGCGCCGCGAACACCGGCATGGTGTTGACGACGCCGCCGTAATCGGCGATCTGGCGCGAGTGGATGCGGTCGTAGAGCACGCCGACGCACAGGAACAGCGCGCCCGAGATGAAGCCGTGCGAGATCATCTGGATGATCGCGCCCTCGAGCCCGTGGGCGTTGAAGATGAAGATGCCGAGCGTGACGAAGCCCATGTGGGAGACCGAGGAATAGGCGATCAGCTTCTTCATGTCGGCCTGCACCAGCGCCACCAGGCCGATGTAGACCACCGCGATCAGCGACAGCGCGATCACGAACCCGGCGAGGGTATGGCTCGCGTCGGGCACGATCGGCAGCGAGATGCGGATGAAGCCGTAGGCGCCGAGCTTCAGCATGATGGCGGCGAGCACCACCGAGCCGCCGGTCGGGGCCTCGACGTGCGCGTCCGGCAGCCAGGTGTGCACCGGCCACATCGGCACCTTGACCGCGAACGCCAGCATGAATGCGATGAAGATCATGATCTGCGGCGCGAGCGGCAGCGGGAGGCGATAGTAGTCGAGCAGCGAGAAGCTGCCGTCCGACACGTTGTAGAGGTAGATGAGCGCGACCAGCGTGAGCAGCGAGCCCGCGAGCGTGTAGAGGAAGAACTTGAACGCGGCGTAGACCCGGTTCGGCCCGCCCCACACGCCGATGATGATGAACATCGGGATCAGCGTCGCCTCGAAGAACACGTAGAACAGCAGCGCATCCAGCGCCGAGAACACCCCGTTCATGACGCCGGAGAGAAACAGGAACGACGCCAGGTACTGGGAAACGCGCTCCTTGATGACCTCCCACCCCGCGATCACGACCAGCACCGTCGTGAAGCTGTTGAGCAGGATCAGGAGCAGCGATATGCCGTCGATGCCGAGATGGTAGTTGACGTTGAAGCTCTCGATCCACGGCGCGAAATAAGTGAACTGGAAGCCGGTGGCGAGCCGGTCGTAGCCGGTGTAGAGCGGCAGTGTGACGGCGAATCCCAGCACGGCGCCGATCAGCGCGATCACGCGCGCCAGGCGCGCGTTGCGGTCGGATCCGGTAACGAGCACCGCGACCCCGAACGCGATCGGGATCCAGATCGCGAGATTGAGAAGATTGAAGCCGAGCAGCATGGCGGGCTCAGGCGATAAAAACCATCGTCAGCAGCAGCAGGATGCCGATGATCATGGCGAAGGCGTAGTGATAGATGTACCCGGACTGCAGGGTGCGGAGGACGCCTGCGAACCAGCCCACCGCGCGCGCCGAGCCGTTGATGAATCCGTCGATCATCGCCACGTCCCCGCCCTTCCACAGGCCGCCGCCGGCCAGGCGCGCGCCGCCCGCGAAGAACCAGTCGTTGAACTCGTCGAAGCCGTATTTGCGCTCGAGGAGGGTATAGAGGTATCCCGCCTTACCCTTGATCACCGCCGGCAGGTCCGGGCGCAGCAGGTAGAGGAAGGTCGCCGTGGCGATTCCGCCCACCGCCAGCCAGAACGGCGCGGTTCCGAGCGCATGGATCATCATCGCCACCACGCCCTGGTAGTGCCTGCCCATCTCGCCCAGCACGTCGTGCGGGGCAGCGACCACGATCGCCCCGCCGAAATAGCCGCCGAACAGCACCGGGCCGATGAACCAGCCGGCGCAAATCGATGGGATCGCCAGCAGGACGAGCGGCACGGTGACGACCGCGGGGGACTCGTGCGGCGCGTGGCCGTGATCGTCGTGGTGCTCCCCGCCCCGGAAGCGCTCGGGCCCGTGAAACGTCATGAACAGCAGCCGGAAGGTGTAGAGCGCCGTCACGAACACGGTGGTGAGCACGGCGAAATACGCGAATCCCGAGCCCGGCAGCTTCGAGAAATGCACCGCCTCGATGATCGCGTCCTTGGAGAAAAAGCCGGCGAACCCGGGTATGCCGGCGCTCGAGATGGCGCCGATCACCATCGTGAGATAGGTGACCGGCATGTATTTGCGCAGCCCGCCCATGTGGCGCATGTCCTGCTGATGGTGCAGCGCGATGATGACCGACCCCGCCCCCAGGAACAGCAGCGCCTTGAAGAACGCGTGGGTGACGAGGTGGAATATCCCCGCCGCGTAGGCGGAGGCGCCGAGCGCGACCGTCATGTAGCCCAGCTGCGACAGCGTCGAGTAGGCCACCACGCGCTTGATGTCGTTCTGCACGATCGCAATGAACGCCATGAACAGCGCCGTGATCGCGCCGATCACCATCACCACCGAGAGCGCGGTCTCCGAGAGCTCGAACAGCGGCGACATGCGCGCCACCATGAAGATGCCGGCGGTGACCATGGTCGCGGCGTGGATCAGCGCCGAGATCGGGGTCGGCCCCTCCATCGAGTCGGGCAGCCACACGTGCAGCGGGAACTGCGCGCTCTTGCCCATCGCGCCGATGAACAGGAGGATGCAGATCAACGTCATCAAGGACCACTTGAAATCCCACCAGAAGAACGGGAGCTCGATGGAATTTCCCGCAAGCGTTTTCGCGGCCGCGAACACCGCGGCATAGTCGAGCGTCCCGAAGTACATCAGGACGAGCGCGATGCCGAGCAGGAAGCCGAAGTCGCCCACGCGGTTCACCAGGAACGCCTTCAGGCTGGCGTAGATCGCGGTCGGGCGCGTGTACCAGAAGCCGATCAAAAAGTAGGACACCAGCCCGACCGCCTCCCAGCCGAAGAACAGCTGGAGGAAGTTGTTTGCCATCACCAGCATCAGCATGGAAAAGGTGAAGAGCGAGATGTACGAGAAGAAGCGCTGGTAGCCGGGATCGTCGGCCATGTAGCCGATGGTATAGATGTGCACCATCAGCGAGACGAACGTGACCACCAGCATCATCGTCGCGGACAGCCGGTCGATGAGGAAGCCGATCTGGAAGCTTACGTTCCCGGAGTCGAGCCACCTGTAGACCGTGACGTTGTCGGCGGCGCCGCCGAGCACGTCGAGAAACACGACGGCCGAGACGACGGTCGAGACGATCATCAGCAGGATCGTGATCCAGTGCGCGCCGCGGCGCCCGATCGCCCAGCCGAACAGGCCGGCAATCAGGGCCCCCACCAGGGGCGCCAGTGGAACGATCAGGTATAGCAACTGCATTCTTGTCATGTCCAACCCTGGGTGTCAGCCCTTGAGGCTGTCGAGGTCCTCGACATTGATGGTATTGAGGTTGCGGAACAGCGCCACCAGGATCGCCAGGCCGATCGCCGATTCGGCGGCCGCCACGGTCAGGATGAAGAACACGAACACCTGCCCGGAGGGATCGTCGAGGAAATGGGAAAACGCCACGAAGTTCAGGTTGACGGCGAGCAGCATCAGCTCGATCGCCATCAGCAGCACGATCATGTTCTTGCGGTTGAGGAAGATGCCGATCACCGCGATCGCGAACAGCACCGCGCCCAGCACCAGGTAGTGCGACAGGGAAATCATTCTTGTTCTTTCTTCTCCACCGGCATCTTCACGATCCGCACCCGCTCGCTCGCTCGCGCGGCAACCTGCCTTGCCGGATCGATGTACTTGCTCTCCTTGCGGCGCCGCAGCGTCAGCGCGATCGCCGACACGATCGCCACCAGCAGGATCACCGCGGCGATCTCGAACGGGTAGACGTACTCGGTGTAGACCAGCCGCCCGAGCTCCTTGGTGTTGCTGTAGCCCGCGGGCAGCGGCGGCGGGCCCGGCATGTCGTGGAACCCGGCGTAGCGGCCGCCCAGCACGATCACCATCTCGGCCACCAGGAGCGCCGCGACCAGGCCGCCCAGCGGCAGGTAGCTCCAGAAGCCCTCGCGCAGCCGCGCCATGTTGATGTCGAGCATCATCACCACGAACAGGAACAGCACCATCACCGCGCCGACGTAGACCAGCACCAGCGTGATGGCGAGGAACTCGGCCTGCAGCAGCATCCAGATCGCCGCGGACGTGCAGAACGCCAGCACCAGCAGCAGCGCCGCATGGACCGGGTTGCGCGACGTGATCACCCCGAGCGCCGACAGCACCAGGATCGCGGCGAAGAAATAGAAAACGAATTCGCTGAATGTCATCTAGCGGTATGCCGCGTCATCCTCGCGGTCCTTCGCGATTTTTTCTTCGTAGCGGTCCCCCACCGCGAGCAGCATCGGCTTGGTGTAGATGAGGTCTCCCCGCTTCTCGCCGTGGTACTCGAGGATGTGCGTTTCCACGATGGAATCCACCGGGCACGACTCCTCGCAGAAGCCGCAGAAGATGCACTTGGTGAGATCGATGTCGTAGCGCGTGGTGCGGCGCGTGCCGTCGGCGCGCGGCTCGGATTCGATGGTGATGGCGAGCGCCGGGCACACCGCCTCGCACAGCTTGCAGGCAATGCAGCGCTCCTCGCCGTTCGGGTAGCGGCGCAGCGCGTGCAGCCCCCGGAAGCGCGGGCTCATCGGCGTCTTCTCCTCCGGGTACTGCACCGTGATCTTGCGCCGGAACAGGTGCCGGCCGGTGAGCATCATGCCCTTCACCAGCTCGACGAGCAGGAACGTCCTGAAGGCATCGCGGATGCGCTCGACGACCATCACTTCCACCATATCCACAGCGGGGTCTGCATCCACGCGCCCAGCACCACGATGTAGGCAATCGTGAGCGGCAGGAACACCTTCCAGCCGAGCCGCATGATCTGGTCGTAGCGGTAGCGCGGGAACGTGGCGCGGAACCACAGGAAGCTCGACACCACGAGGAACAGCTTGACCAGGAGCCAGCCGAAATTCCCGGCGGCGAGCCACGGCAGCCCGATCGCCTCCGCGAGCGCCGCCGGAACCGGCGACAGCCAGCCGCCGAGGAACATGATCGAGGCCATGGTCGAGATCAGGATCATGTTGGCGTACTCGGCGAGGAAGAAGATGGCGAACGCCATGCCCGAGTACTCGACGTGGAAGCCGGCCACGATCTCGGATTCGCCCTCCGCGACGTCGAACGGCGCGCGGTTGGTCTCGGCGACCCCGGAGATGAGGTACACCAGGAAGATCGGGAACAGCGGGATCCAGAACCAGCCGAGGAAGCCCCAGCCGCCCTCCTGCATCCTGACGATGTCGCCCAGGTTCAGGCTTTGCGCCGCCATCAGCACGCACACCAGCGCGAACCCCATCGCCAGCTCATACGACACCATCTGGGCCGCGGAGCGCATCGCCCCCAGGAACGCGTATTTCGAGTTCGAGGCCCAGCCGGCGATGATGATGCCGTAGACCCCCATCGAGGTGATCGCCATCACGTAGAGCAATCCCGCGTCGATGTTGGCGAGGATGAGTTCGGGGCTGAACGGAACCACCGCCCATGCCGCGAGCGCCGGCGTGATCGCCATGATCGGCGCCAGGATGAACAGCAGCTTGCTCGACCCGGTCGGGACGATGATCTCCTTCACCAGGAGCTTCAGGCCGTCCGCGACCGGTTGCGCCAGCCCGCCGAGCCAGGGTATGCCGAAAAACGTCACGCGGTTCGGCCCGATACGAATCTGCATCCAGCCGATCAGCTTGCGCTCCCACAGCGTGAGGTAGGCCACGGCGCCCATCAGCGGCGCGACGATGCAGACGATCAGCAGCAGCGTCTCGATGGTGAGCATCACCGCCGGAGCGAATTCCTGGCCGACGACCCAGACCACCGCCGCGGCCAGCAGCCCCCACAGCCAGTTGCCCAGGTTGACGATCGGGGCGAGCAGCGTGCTCACACCGCCACCTTTTCCCGCGCGGGAACGCGTTCGGCCGTGAGCGTGCCGGACATGGCGCCCAGCGCCGCCGTTTCGGCGCGGGCCGCCGCAACCCGCATGCAGCCGTCCGGCAGCTTGTCATCGATGCCGGCGGCCAGCACGGCCTCGCCGCGACCTTGCCGCACCCGCACGCCGTCACCGTCCTGCAACCCGAGCTTTCCGGCGAGCGCCCGGTTCATCCAGGCAACCGGTGGAGCGGCGTCCCGCGTCAACTGCAGCGCGCGGGCGCGGCGCACGATCGCGTCCGCGGCGTAGATCGGCACCTCGGCGACGCGCTGTATTCCGTCCGCCTGCGGCGGCGCGATAGCGTCAACGCGCGCATCCTTCAGGCGGTTGTCGAGCAGGGCGTCCACGCTTCTGCCGCCCAACGCCTCGCGCCTCACGTCTTCCGCGCTGTCCTGGTCGAAACCGCCCAGCTCGAGCAGGTTGCCGAGCACCCGCAGCACCTTCCACGCCGGGCGGGTCTCGCCGAGCGGCCGGACGATGCCGTTGAAATCCTGCACCCTGCCCTCCGTGCTGACGAAGGCGCCGGCGGTCTCGGTGAAAGGCGCGACCGGCAGCAGCACGTGCGCGTAGTCGAGCGCGCCGGCATGCTGGTACGGGCTCATCGCCACCACCAGCTCCGCCGACTTGAGCCCGGCCAGCGCCTGCTGCGGGTCGTGCGTGTCGAGTTCCGCCTCGACCCCGAGCAGGAGACAGGCCTTGAGCGGCTGCGCCAGCATCCCGGCGGCGTTTTTCCCCCCGGGCGCAGCGGTCGGGACCGCGCCGGCAATGTAGCCGCCGACGCTGTTGGCCGCTTCGCCGAGGAATCCGAAGCGGGCGCCGGTCAGCTCCGCCAGAGCCTGCGCCAGCGCGTGCAACTGCGAGGCCCGCGGGTGATGCTGTGCGTAATTGCCGAGGAAGACCGCCGCATCCTTGCCGCCGGCGAGACTCGCCGCGATACGCTGCGCGGCGTCGGTCACCGTCACGCGCTCCACCGCGCCGCGCACCGCTTGCGGAACCTGCGCGCCCTTCAGCCCGGCGGCGGACTTGATCACCTGCGCCAGCATGTCGGGCATGGCGGCGGGCGCGACGATCGCCCGGTTCGCCACCCGCATCAGCAACTCGTCATCGAACGGATTGATGAAATTGAGCTGCACCACCCGCTTCGCGGCCTGCCGCAGGCGGTGGGCGATGAGCGGATGGTCTTTTCTCAGGGTCGAGCCGACCACCAGGACGCGGTCGAGCCTGGACAAGTCGGCGACCGGCATGCCGAGCCAGGGGGCGCCGCCAAGCCTGCCGTCGGCGCTGAAATCGGACTGGCGCAGCCGGAAATCCACGTTGCCGGAGCCGAGGCCCCGCACGAGCTTCTGCAGGAGGTAGAGCTCCTCGAGCGTCTGGTGCGGCGTGGCCAGTGCCCCGATCGCGCCCGCGCCGTGGCTGCCCTTGATGCGATTCAGCTCTTTCACCACGAAATCGAGCGCGACCGGCCACTCCACTTCCCGCCACGTCCCGCCCTGCTTCAGCATGGGCCTGGCGAGCCGCTGCTCGGAATTGAGGCCTTCGTAGGAGAAGCGGTCCTTGTCCGAGAGCCAGCATTCGTTGACCGCCTCGTTGTCGCGCGGCAGCACGCGCATGACGCGGTTCTGCTTCACCTGCACGGTCAGGTTCGTTCCCAGGCCGCAGTGCGGGCTCACGGAGGGCCTGCGCGTCAATTCCCAGGTGCGCGCGGTGTAGCGGAACGGCTTCGACGTCAGCGCGCCGACCGGGCAAAGGTCGATCACGTTGCCGGAGAGCTCGGAATCCACGGTCTTGCCGACGAACGTGATGATTTCCGCGTGCTCGCCGCGGCCGATCATGCCGAGCTCCATGACGCCGGCGATTTCCTGCCCGAACCGCACGCAGCGCGTGCAGTGGATGCAGCGGGTCATGTCGGTCGAGATCAACGAGCCGAGGTTCTTGTTGGTGACGACGCGCTTCGCCTCCTCGTAGCGGGAGCCGCTGGCGCCGTAACCGACGGCGAGATCCTGCAGCTGGCACTCGCCGCCCTGGTCGCAGATCGGGCAGTCGAGCGGATGATTGATGAGCAGGAACTCCATCACGCCGTTCTGGGCGTCCACGGCCTGCTTCGAGTGCGTCCACACCTTCATGCCGTTGGTGACGGGCGTCGCGCACGCCGGCAGCGGCTTCGGCGCCTTGTCCACGTGCACCAGGCACATGCGGCAGTTGGCGGCGATCGAAAGCTTGCGGTGGTAGCAGAAATGCGGGACGTAGACGCCCGCCTGGTTGGTGGCGTCCATGATGGTCGCCCCGTCCGCGACCTCCATCAGCTTGCCGTCGATCTCGATCTCAACCATTTTCAGTCCGCCAGTCGCCACTCAGAGGTAGTCGGGCACCAGGCATTTCTTGTGCTCGATGTGGTGCACGAATTCGTCCCGGAAGTGCTTGATGAAACTTTTCACCGGCAGCGCCGCGGCGTCGCCCAGCGCGCAGATGGTCCGCCCCGCGATGTTGTCGGACACGTTGTTGAGGCGCTCGAGGTCCTCCAGCTTGCCGTGCCCGTGCTCGATGCGGTCGACCATGCGATAGAGCCAGCCGGTGCCTTCGCGGCACGGCGTGCACTGGCCGCACGACTCCTCGAAGTAGAAATAGGAGAGCCGCAGCAGGCTGCGCACCATGCAGCGCGTCTCGTCCATGACGATGACCGCGCCGGAGCCCAGCATCGAGCCCGCCTTGGCGATGGAGTCGTAGTCCATGTCGGTCTTCATCATGACCGCGGCCGGCAGCACCGGCATCGACGAGCCGCCGGGGATGCAGGCCTTGAGCTGGCGCCCGTCCCGCATGCCGCCCGCCATCTCCAGGAGCTTCGCGAACGGCGTGCCCAGTCTCACCTCGAAATTGCCGGGGCGCGCGACGTCGCCCGACACTGAGAAGATCTTGGTGCCGCCGTTGTTGGGCCGGCCGAGGCTCAGGAACGCCTCGCCGCCATTGAGGATGATCCACGGCACGGCGGCGAAGGTCTCCGTGTTGTTGATCGTCGTGGGCTTGCCGTAGAGCCCGTAGCTCGCCGGAAACGGCGGCTTGAAGCGCGGCATGCCCTTCTTGCCTTCGAGCGACTCCAGCAGCCCGGTCTCCTCGCCGCAAATGTAGGCGCCGTAGCCGTGATGCGCGTGCAGCTCGAAGGAAAAACCGCTGCCGAGTATGCCCTTGCCGAGGTAGCCCGCGGCGCGCGCCTCCGCGAGCGCGTCCTCGAACCGCTCGTAGACGTCCCAGATTTCGCCGTGGATGTAGTTGTAGCCGACCGGTATGCCCATCGCGTAGCCGCCGATGATCATCCCCTCGATCACGCTGTGCGGGTTGTAACGCATGAGGTCGCGGTCCTTGAAGGTGCCCGGCTCGCCTTCATCGGAATTGCAGACCAGGTACTTGGCGCCGGGGTACTGCCGCGGCATGAAGCTCCACTTGAGCCCCGTCGGGAACCCCGCGCCGCCGCGCCCGCGCAGCGCGGATTTCTTCAATTCGGCGATGATGGCCTCCGGGGCGATCTTTTCCGCGAGGACTTTCTTCAGCGCCGCGTAGCCGCCGCGCGCCTCGTAGTCCTTCAGCCGCCAGTTGAGGCCGTCGAGTCCCTTCATGATGATCGCCTCGGGGCCGAAGAGATCGGTGGCGAACGGGGGTATGGGCAGGCCCATTACTTGAGCTCCTTAAGGAGCTGATCGAGCTTGTCGGGCGTCATCGCGCACAGCATGCGCTTGTCGTTCATCAGCAGGACCGGCGCGTCGCCGCACGCGCCGAAGCACTCGCCCTGCTTCAGCGTGTATCGTCCGTCGGCCGTGGTCTCGTTGAAGCCGATGCCGAGCTGCTTCTTGAGGTGCTCGGCGGCGACGTTCGCGCCCTGCAGCGCGCACGGCAGATTGGTGCAGATCGTGATCTTGTGCTTGCCGACCGGGTGTGTGTCGTACAGGGTGTAGAAGGAGGCCACCTCGTAGACCGCGATCGGCGGCATTCCCAGGTAGTGGGCGACGAAATCCATGGTCTCGACGGACAACCAGCCGTTCTCGTCCTGCGCGACCGTGAGCGCCGCCATCACCGCCGACTGCCTCTGGCCGGGCGGGTACTTGGCGATGGCCTGGTCGATTTTCGCCAGGGCCGCGGGCGAGAGCACCGTGGAGTGAACCGAGGGCGCGTTCACCGGTCCACCTCCCCGAACACGATGTCCATGGTCCCGATGATCGCCACCGCGTCGGCGATCATGTGCCCGCGCGCCATTTCGTCCATCGCCGAGAGGTGCGCGAACCCGGAGGCGCGGATCTTCAACCGGTACGGCTTGTTGGCGCCGTCGGACACCAGGTAGATCCCGAACTCCCCCTTGGGGTGCTCGACCGCGGCGTAGACCTCGCCGGCCGGCACGTGCATGCCCTCGGAGAACAGCTTGAAGTGATGGATCAGCTCCTCCATGTTGGTCTTCATCGCGACGCGGGAGGGCGGCGCCACCTTGTGGTTGTCGGCCATCACCGGCCCGGGATTCTTGCGCAGCCAATCGACGCACTGCCGGATGATGCGGTTCGACTGCCGAAACTCCTCGATGCGCACGAGGTAGCGGTCGTAGCAGTCGCCGTTCACTCCCACCGGGATGTCGAAATCCATGCGGTCGTAGGCCGCGTACGGCTGCTTCTTGCGCAGGTCCCACTCGACGCCGGAGCCGCGCAGCATCGGGCCGGTGAAGCCGAGCGCCACCGCGCGCTCCGGGGACACCACGCCGATGCCGACGGTCCGCTGCTTCCAGATGCGGTTGTCGGTGAGCAGCGTCTCGTACTCGTCCACGTACTTTGGGAACCGATTGGTAAAGTCCTCGATGAAATCGAGCAGCGACCCCTGCCGGTTCGCGTTCAGCTCGCGGACCGCGCCCGCGCCGTGTATGCGGGTCGCGGAGTACTGCGGCATCCGGTCCGGCAGATCGCGGAAGACCCCCCCGGGGCGGTAATAAGCCGCGTGCAGGCGCGCGCCCGAGACCGCTTCGTAGCAGTCCATCAGGTCCTCGCGCTCGCGGAAGCAGTACAGGAACACGGTCATCGCGCCGATATCGAGCCCGTGCGCCCCGAGCCACAGCAGGTGGTTGAGGATCCGGGTGATCTCGTCGAACATGACGCGGATGTACTGGGCGCGCACCGGCGCCTCGATGCCGAGCAGCCGCTCGATCGCCGTCACGTAGGCGTGCTCGTTCACCATCATCGACACGTAGTCGAGCCGGTCCATGTACGGCACCGACTGGATGAAGGTCTTGTGCTCGGCAAGCTTCTCGGTCGCGCGGTGCAGGAGCCCGATGTGCGGATCGGCGCGCTCGATCACCTCGCCGTCGAGCTCGAGCACGAGGCGCAATACGCCGTGGGCCGCGGGATGCTGCGGCCCGAAATTCATCGTGTAGTTCCTGATTTCAGCCATCGGGCCGGCCCTTGCGCGGGCCTTCGGAGTCCGCGTAGTGCTCCTCGCGCACGATGCGCGGCGTGATCTCGCGCGGCTCGATGGTGACCGGCTGGTAGATCACGCGCTGCTGGTCGGGGTCGTAGCGCATCTCGACGTTGCCGGACAGCGGGAAGTCCTTGCGAAACGGGTGCCCGATGAAGCCGTAGTCGGTGAGGATGCGGCGGAGATCCGGGTGTCCCGTGAACAGGATGCCGTAGAGATCGAACGCCTCGCGCTCGTACCAGTTGGCCGAAGGCCAGACGCCGATGACGGATTCCACCACCGGGAAGGCGTCGTCCGGACAGAACACGCGCAGGCGCAGGCGCCGGTTGTGGACGATGCTGAGCAGATGATAGGCCACGGCAAAGCGCCGGTCCTGCCACGCGCCGTCGCCGTAGTCCCGGTAGTCCATGCCGCACAGGTCGGAGAGCTGCCCGAATTTCAGCTCCGGGGCATCGCGCAGGATCGCGGCCGCGGGCAGCAGGTGCTCCGCTTTCACCACGAGGGTCACCTCGCCCAGCGCCGTGGTGGCGCTCACCACTCTGTCGCCAAGCGCCGCCTGGAGTGCGGCAATGAGTGATTCTGCGCGGGTGGCCATTTCCTGCTTACCGGGCGATCGTCTGAGCGAGATTTCTATCGAGCGATCGTGTTGGTTCGCTTGATCTTGTTCTGCAGCTGGATGATGCCGTAGAGCAGCGCCTCCGCCGTCGGCGGGCAGCCGGGCACGTAGATGTCCACCGGCACGATGCGGTCGCAGCCGCGCACCACGGAGTAGGAATAATGGTAGTAGCCGCCGCCGTTCGCGCACGAGCCCATCGAGATCACCCAGCGCGGCTCGGCCATCTGGTCGTAGACCTTGCGCAGCGCGGGCGCCATCTTGTTGCACAGCGTGCCGGCGACGATCATGACGTCGGACTGGCGCGGGCTCGGCCGGAACACGATTCCGAAGCGGTCGAGGTCGTAGCGCGAGGCGCCGGCGTGCATCATCTCGACCGCGCAGCAGGCGAGTCCGAAAGTCATCGGCCACAGCGAGCCGGTGCGCGTCCAGTTGATCAGCGCGTCCGCCGTCGTGGTGACGAAGCCTCTATCGTGAAAACTTTCAGGAGCGCCCATAGGCATGCCTCAACAGGTTATTCCCACTCCAACGCACCCTTCTTCCACTCGTAGATGAAGCCCACGACGAGGATGCCGAGGAACACCATCATCGCCATGAATCCGAAGAAGCCGATTTCCTGCAGCACGATCGCCCACGGGAAGAGGAACGCGATCTCCAGGTCGAACAGGATGAAGAGGATCGCGACCAGGTAGTAGCGCACGTCGAATTTCATGCGCGCATCCTCGAAGGCCTCGAAACCGCATTCGTAGGGGGAGAGCTTCGCGGCGTCGGGACGGTGCACGCCGACCAGCCGGCTCACGACGCTGCCCGCGACGATCGGGGCTACGCCGACCGCCAGGCCGACGAAAATGAACATCAGGATCGGGAAGTAGTTTTCTAACATAAATGGTGCCGACGGTGAGATTCGAACTCACACGGCTTGCGCCGCCACCCCCTCAAGATGGTGTGTCTACCAATTCCACCACGTCGGCCATTAACCCCGTGATTCGTGGGTCGTGATTCGTGGGTCGAATTGGAGGAATCCATTGGCCTCGATCCACGACCCACTATCCACGATCCACGGTTACTTCGGTACGTCCTGCGCCTTCGACCCCGGATCGGCCGCTGGTGCCGGAGCGGGTGCGGCCTGCCCGGCCGGCGCCGTTGGCGGTATCTGGTCCGGCAACGTCTTCCGGGCGGGGGCCGGCTCCGGCCCCATCACACCCTTGGGCTCCGTCTTCTGTCCCGAATAATAGGTCAGCCCCATGCTCGTCAGAAAAAACACCGCCGCCAGGACGGCCGTAGTGCGGCTCAGGAAATTGGCTGAGCCCGACGCCCCGAACAGGCTGCCGGAAGCGCCGCTGCCGAAAGCGGCGCCGACGTCGGCGCCCTTGCCGTGCTGCAGCAGCACCAGGCCGACGATAGCCAGGGCCACCAGCACGTGTATAACCAAAATCAGGGTTTCCATCAAATCCTCGCGGTTTCCTCGGCGCCCTGCGCAGCACGGCAGATCGCCACGAATTCATCGGCCACCAGGGACGCGCCCCCGATGAGCCCTCCATCCACGTCCGGCATCGCGAACAGCTGCGCCGCGTTGGCGCCCTTGACGCTGCCGCCGTAAAGAATCACCAGTGCATCCGCCAGCCGCCGATCCGCGGCGGCGATGCGGGCGCGGATGTACGCATGCACCGCCTGGGCCTGCTGCGGGGTCGCCGTCTTCCCGGTGCCGATCGCCCACACCGGCTCGTATGCGACCACGCTGCGTGCCAGCGTTTCCAGCCCGCCCTGTCGAATCACGGCATCGAGCTGGCGCGCCACCACCGCCTCCGTCGTTCCCGCCTCGCGCTCGGCGAGCGCCTCGCCGATGCACAGGATCGGCGTGAGCCCGTGACGCAGCGCCTGCGCAAACTTGGCTGCTGCAACCTCATCGGTTTCGCCAAACACGCTGCGGCGCTCCGAATGCCCCACGAGCACGTAACGGCAACCGCAGTCCGCCAGCATCGCGCCCGATACCCCGCCGGTATAGGCGCCGTCCTCGAACTGGCAGACGTCCTGCGCGCCGAGCGCCACATTCGACCCCTTCAGGGCCTGACCGACCGCGGCGAGATACGGATAAGGGGCGCAAACCGCGTAGCGAGCCCGTTTGAGGGCGGAAAGCGGCGGCATGATGGCTTTCAGCAACGCCTGACAGGAGGCCAGGCTGCCGTTCATCTTCCAGTTACCTGCCACCAGCTTGACGCGCATGCCCCGCCTGACCAGCGTAAACCATTGAATTTTACAGGTGATTGATCAAAAAGAAAACGCCCGGTCAAGCCGGGCGTTCTGGAAATGCGGGGGAAGTCCGGCGCCCGCTCAACCGAAGCGGCCGGTGATGTAATCCTCGGTCTGCTTGTTCTTCGGCTTGATGAAGATCGTGTCGGTGACGTCGAACTCGATCAGCTCTCCGAGGTACATGTAGGCGGTGTAGTCGGAGACGCGCGCCGCCTGCTGCATGTTGTGAGTGACGATCAGGATGGTCAGCTTCGCCTTCAACTCCCCGATCAGCTGCTCGATGCTGGCGGTGGCGATCGGGTCTAGAGCCGAAGTCGGCTCGTCGAACAGCAGCATTTCGGGTTCGGTTGCCAGCGCGCGCGCGATGCACAGCCGCTGCTGCTGCCCGCCGGACAAGTTGAACGCGAGATCGTTCAAGCGGTTCTTCACTTCGTCCCACAGCGCCGCCCCGCGCAGCGCGTCCTCGACCTTCTCGTCGATCATCGCGCGCTTGCGCTCGCCCCGCACCCGCAGCCCGTAGGCGACGTTCTCGTAAATGGACTTGGGAAACGGGTTCGGCTTCTGGAACACCATGCTGATCCGCATCCGCACCTCGATCGGGTCCACTTCCGGCTTGAGGACGTTGGTGTTGTCCGGGTAGAGCATGATCTGCCCCTGGTAGCGGTTGCCGGGGTAGAGATCGTGCATGCGGTTGAAGCAGCGCAGGTACGTGGACTTGCCGCAGCCCGAGGGCCCGATCAGCGCCGTCACCTTCTTCTCGTAGATCGGCATGCTGATGCTCTTCAGCGCCTGGAACGAGCCGTAAAAGAAATTGAGATCTTTCGATTCCGACTTCTTGCCTGGAACCGGGGCGGCTGCCGCGGCGGCGGCCGATGCAATCTCTGGGGCGGGGGTGCCTACCATTTGATGTTCTTCCTCAATCGGTAACGGATGTAGATTGCGAGCGCGTTCATCGACAGCGTCATGATCAGCAGTATTACGCCCGCCGCCGCGGCGTTCAATTGAAACGCCGCCTCCGGCCGCGAGGTCCAGTTGAACATCTGGATCGGCATGACCGTGAATCCCGACAGGAGCCACTCGAAAGAAACGAACGGCGGATCGGTCTGGAGCGGGGCCGGCGGCAGGAACGCGATGAACGTGAGCGCGCCCACGGTAATGATCGGGGCGGTCTCCCCTATCGCCCGCGCCAGGCCGATGATCACGCCGGTGAGTATCCCGGGCAGCGAGTAGGGAATGATGTGGTGCGCGGTGGTCTGCCACTTCGTCGCACCGAGCGCGTAGGAACCCTCGCGGATCGCGGCGGGAATCGAGCGTATCGCTTCCCTCGTCGCGACAATGATGACCGGCAATATCAACAGCGCCAGGGTCAGCCCCGCCGTCAGCACGCTCTGTCCCAGGCCGAACTGATAGACGAACAGGCCCAGCGCCAGCAGGCCGTAAACGATGGACGGGACGCCCGCCAGATTGGTGACGTTGATCTCGATGAGATCGGTCACCCAGTTCCCGGGCGCGTACTCCTCGAGATAAACGCCGGCGCCGACGCCGAGGGGCACCGCCGTGCAGATCGTGACGAGCATCACCATGACGGAACCGACCCAGGCCGAAAGTATCCCCGCCTGGTCGGGCTTGCGCGACGGGAAGCTGGTCAGGAAATCCCAGGTCAGGCGCGGCGCGCCGTCGATCAGCATGTCGAGAAACAGCGTCACGAAAGTCAGCACGCCGATCATCAGCGATATCACCCCGACGACGCTGAATATGACGTCCCAGCGCTTGTGCCGGACGATCAATTCGCGGATTTCCCGGACCTTGATGGCGGCAGGGTCGCTCATGGTCAATAGGCCTGGCGGTAACGCTTGCGCAACAGGTGGCCGAGCACGTTGAAGAGGAGGGTCATCAACGCCAGGGTCAGCCCGGCGGCGAAGATGGTCTGATAGCCGATGCTGCCGTGGGGCAGGTCGCCCAGCGCGACCTGCACGATGTAGGCGGTAATGGTCGCCGCGGGCTCCATCGGATTCCACGTCAGGTTGGGCTGCATGCCCGCCGCGACCGCGAGTATCATGGTTTCACCCACCGCCCGCGAGACCCCGAGTATGTACGCCGCCGCGATTCCCGAAAACGCGGCCGGGGTCACGACGCGGATCGCCGTCTGGAAGCGCGTGGCGCCCATCGCGTACGAGCCTTCGCGCAGGGCCATCGGCACGGCGCGCATGGCATCCTCCGAAACGGAGCTCACGTAGGGAATGATCATGATGCCCATGACCAGGCCCGCGGACAGGAGGTTGAATCCGGGCAGCTCCGGGAAGACGATCTGCAGCATCGGGGTCACGAACAGCAGCGCGAAATAACCGTAGACGATGGTGGGTATGCCGCCGAGCAGCTCGAGGAACGGCTTGGCGATCTCGCGCACCGCGAACGGCGCGAATTCGGAAAGATAGATCGCGATGATGGTGCCGAGCGGGATGGCCACCAGCAGCGCCACGGTGGAGCTCACCAGGGTTCCCGACAGCAGCGGCATGATCCCGTAGTGCGCGTCGGAAAAGAGCGGCGTCCATTGCGTGTCGGTCAGGAAGTCCCAAAGCGATACCACCTGGAAGAAATCGTAGGATTCCTTGAGCAGGATCAGGACGATCCCGACCGTTGTGGCCACCGACACCAGGGCCGCGAGGAACAGGATGAACTCGATGATGCGCTCTTTGACGTGCCGCAGGCGCCGCCGCGAGAGCCGGTCGCTGATGAAGCTGTCCGCCACTTCTATCCTGTCGGCATGGGAGAGCGAGGTCATGCGTCTGCTTGGTGCGGGATTATTGCAGGTTGGAGCGGGCGAACCAACTCCTTTGAAAAAGCGGGAGGGGTGGATCGCACCCCTCCCGCGCCTCTAAGCTGCTGAAAATTAGAGCTTGGCTTCGCGGTGCAGCAGGTCGTCCAGCTTGACGCCGACCTCCGCCTTTCCGCCGAACCCGGTGCCCAGCTTCCTGGCCTTGAAGTTCTTCAGCGCCAGGTCGTAGTGCTGCTTGCCCAGCGGCACGTAGCCCACTTCCTTGGACAGCTTGGCGCCGTGCGCGAGGTAGTACTCGACGAACTCCTTCACTTCGGGCCGCGCCATCGACTTGTCGCTGACGTAGATGAAGATCGGGCGCGCGAGCGGCTGGTAGGTGCCGTCCATCACGGTCTCCAGCGAAGGCATGACCGCTTTCGACGACCCCTTGTTGACGATGGGAACCGCCTTCAGCTTGTCCTTGTTCTCGACGTAGTAGGCCAGACCGAAGTAGCCGATCCCGCCAACGTCGCGCGAAACACCCTGCACCAGCACGTTATCGTCCTCGCTTGCGGTGAAGTCGCCGCGGCTGGCTTTTTCCTTGCCGTTGATGGCGTCCGTGAAGTAATCGAACGTCCCGGAGTCCGCACCGGGGCCAAACAGCTTGAGCGCTCGATCAGGCCAGCTCGGATTGACCTGTTTCCAGCTGGTCACCTTGCCCTGCGCGCCCGGTTCCCACATCTTCTTGAGTTCCTCGACCTTGAACTCCTTGATCCACGTGTTCTTCGGGTTGACGACCACGGTGAGCGCGTCGAACGCGACCGGCAGTTCGACGTACTTGATGCCGGTTTCGGCGCAGGCTTTCATTTCCTTTGCCGTGATCGGCCGGGAGGCGTCGGAAATATCGGTCTCGCCGCGGCAGAATTTCTTGAAGCCGCCGCCGGTGCCGGAAATGCCGACCGTGACCTTGATCTTGCCCTGCTTGGACTTCTGGAACTCTTCCGCCACGGCTTCCGAAATCGGATACACCGTGCTCGAGCCGTCGATTTTGACCGTCTGCGCCTGAGCGGAGATGGCCGGCGCGCCGAGCAGAGCCGCAACTGCCGCGGCCACACCCAATATCTTGAATTGCTTGAGCTTATTCATGTCGTTTCTCCTGTTATTGCGCCGACTTGGAGCAGGCGCTCCACGCATGGTACGGATGGCGTGTTACAGCTTCATGACAGCTCCGTGCCCCGTCTGCGCGTTCAGGGCTGGCCGTGCGGCCCTGTGCCGGCTTCGTACCATCCTTTGCTGGCGTTGACGATTTTCACCACCACCAGCATCACCGGCACCTCGATCAGGACGCCAACCACCGTCGCCAGCGCCGCGCCCGATTCGAACCCGAACAGGCTGATCGCCGCCGCCACCGCCAGCTCGAAGAAGTTCGACGCGCCGATCAGCGCGGAGGGGCAGGCCACGCTGTGCTTCTCGCCCACCTTGCGGTTGAGCCAGTAGGCGAGCGCGGAGTTGAAAAATACCTGGATCAGGATCGGCACCGCGAGCAGGCCGATGATGAGCGGCTGCTCGATAATCGCGTTGCCCTGGAAGGCGAACAGCAGCACCAGGGTGGCCAGCAGCGCCGCGACCGACCACGGCTGGATACGCGACAGCGTCGCGTCCAGCGTCGCTTGCCCGCGCGACAGCAATCGCCGGCGCCAGAACTGGGCGAGCGCCAGCGGGATCACGATGTACAAGACGACCGACGTCAGCAGCGTGTCCCACGGCACGGAAATCGACGCAACGCCGAGCAGCAGCGCAACGATGGGCGCAAAGGCAAACACCATGATGGTATCGTTCAGTGCAACCTGGGAAAGCGTGAAGTACGGGTCGCCACCGGTCAGCCGGCTCCAGACGAACACCATCGCCGTGCAGGGCGCGGCGGCCAGCAGGATCAGGCCGGCGATGTAGCTGTCGATCTGCTCCGGCGGCAGCAGCGGCGCGAACAAATGGCGTATGAACAACCACGCCAGCAGCGCCATCGAGAACGGCTTGACCGCCCAGTTGATGAAGAGGGTGACCGAAATGCCGCGCCAGTGCGACCTCACCTGGTGCAGGGCGCCGAAATCCACCTTCAGCAGCATCGGCACGATCATCACCCAGATCAGCGCGCCGACCGGCAGGTTGACCCGGGCGATCTCCATCCTGCCCAGCATCTGGAACAGCGCTGGAAACTGCTGCCCCAGGAACACGCCGGCGACGATGCAGAGCGCGACCCACAGGGTCAGCCAGCGCTCGAAAAAGCTGATGCCCGGCGCCGGCTGCGAATTCATGCGTGCGGCGTTTCGGTGCCGATCCTGCCGATCTCGTCGAGCTTCTTTTGCAGCCCAAGCCGGTCGAGGTTGGTAAGCGGGAGATTGACGAGGATCGAGAGCCGGTTGAAAAGCTGGCTGTAGGCGGTGAAGAAAGCCTTGCGCCGCGCCTCCTCACTTCCCGTGACGGCAGCGGGATCCGGGATGCCCCAATGGGCGGTCATCGGCTGTCCCGGCCAGACCGGGCACACTTCGCCCGCCGCGGTGTCGCACACCGTGAAAACAAAATCCATCCGCGGCGCCCCCGGCCGCGCGAACTCGCCCCAGTCCTTGCTGCGCAGGCCGTCCGTGGGCAGCCGGTTCTTCTCGATCAGCTCCAGCGCGAACGGATGAACGCGACCCTTCGGATGGCTGCCCGCGCTGTAGGTCTTGAATCGGCCCTTGCCCATCGCATTGAGCAGCACTTCCGCCATGATGCTGCGCGCGGAATTGCCGGTGCAGAGAAAGAGGACGTTGTAGGCCTTGTCCGACATGGTGCGCTCCTCCTCAGTGCGTTCTTTTGGTGACCGCCGTCGCGAGGAAGGGCGGCGGTTCCTTATAAGGCCCGCAGATGACAGCAATATTACAGTGCGCGGAACGCGCGCCGGGCCAGCGGCTGGCGCTGACGTCAGGCTGACTTGCGCACGGCCGCGGCAATATGGTCGGCGAGACGCCGCACCGTGCCGCCGTCCCGCCCTTCGACCATGACCCGGATCAGCGGCTCGGTGCCGGAAGGGCGTAGCAGTACGCGCCCGCCGCCGTCGAGCTCGGTCTCCGCCTCCCGCACCGCCCGCTTGACCGCGGGGCTGGAAATCGGATTGCGTTGCTTCTTCATCGAGACGTTCACCAGGACCTGCGGGTAGAGCCCGAGCTGGCCGGCCGATTTCGACAGCGTCGTGCCCTGCTCCGCCAGCGCGCGCAGGACCTGCAGCGCGGAAATGATGCCGTCGCCGGTCGTGTGCTTGTCGAGGCACACGATATGGCCGGAGTTTTCGCCCCCCAACTGCCAGCGGCGTTTCAACAGCATCTCCAGCACGTAGCGGTCGCCGACGCTGGCGCGCGCAAAGGGGATCTTGAGCCGGGCGAAAGCATGCTCCAGCGCGAGGTTGGTCATCTGGGTGCCGACGACCCCCCCGCGCAGCTCGCCTTTCTGCCGGCGGTGGCGCGCGATGACGTAGAGCAGCTGGTCGCCGTCGTAGAGCCGCCCCGCGCCGTCCGCCATGACCAGGCGGTCGCCGTCGCCGTCGAGCGCGACGCCGAGATCGGCCTTGTGACGCTTGACCGCCGCCTGCAGCGCCTGCGGCGAGGTCGCGCCGACCTTGTCGTTGATGTTGAAGCCGTCCGGGTTCACGCCCACCGTCTCGACGTCGGCGCCCAGCTCGTGGAAGACGTGCGGCGCGACGTGATAGGCGGCGCCGTTGGCGCAGTCCACGACGATCCGCATGCCGCGCAGGTGCAGGCTCCCCGGGAACGTGGTCTTGCAGAATTCGATGTAGCGGCCCGCTGCGTCGTCGATGCGGCGCGCCTTGCCGAGCCGGCTCGAGGCCATGCACTTCAGCGGACGCGCCAGCTCGCGCTCGATCGCGGTCTCGGTCGCATCCGGCAGCTTCGCGCCGTCGCCCGAGAAGAACTTGATGCCGTTGTCGTCGTGCGGGTTGTGCGAAGCGCTGATCACGATGCCCGCGGACAGCCTGAGCGCCCGCGTGAGAAAAGCGACCGCGGGAGTGGGCATCGGCCCCACCAGCAGCACGTCCACGCCGGCCGCGGACAGCCCCGCCTCGAGCGCCGATTCCAGCATGTAGCCGGAGACCCGCGTGTCCTTCCCGATCAGCACCGCGGGACGCTCCAGGCCCTTGCGCCGGATGCCCGCCAGCACCTTGCCCGCGGCATGGCCCAGCCGCATGACGAAATCGGGCGTGATCGGCTCACGCCCGACCTTGCCCCTGACGCCGTCCGTGCCGAAATACTTTCTCGTCATGGGGTAATTTTAACCGCAGTCCACACGGCGAGCGCGTCGCGGGTCGCGGCGACGTCGTGCACCCGCACGATCTGCGCGCCGTTCTGCACCGCGAGCAGCGCCGCTGCAATGCTTGCATGCACCCGATCCTGCGGGTCGCGGCCCGTCAGCCTGCCGAGCATGGCCTTGCGCGAAAGTCCCGCCATGAGCGCAACGCCGAGCGATCTGAACTCAGCGAGCGAGCGCAACAGCGCCAGGTTGTGCTCCAGCGTCTTGCCAAAGCCGAAACCGGGATCCACGACGATGCGGTCGCGCGCGATGCCGGCGGTTTCCGCCGCGGCGACTCTCTGCCCGAGGTAGCCGCGCACCTCGCGCACCACGTCGGCGTAGCTCGGATTGACCTGCATCGTGCCGGGTTCGCCCTGCATGTGCATGAGGCACACCGCTGCCGGCGTATTCGCCACCGCCTCCAGCGCGCCGGATGCGGTCAGCGCCGTGACGTCGTTCACCATCGCCGCTCCGGCCGCGATCGCCTCGCGCATCAGCCCCGGTTTGCGCGTATCCACCGAGACCGGAACGCCGCCGCCCGCCAGTGCTTCGAGCACCGGCAACACCCGCCGGCGCTCCTCGTCCAGCGTGACGGGCGCTGCTCCCGGCCGCGTGGACTCCCCGCCGATGTCGAGCAGGTCCGCGCCCTCCTCGATCAAGCGGCGGGCATGCGCCACCGCCTGCTGCGCGTCGGTGTGGAGGCCGCCGTCGGAGAACGAGTCGGGCGTGACGTTGACCACGCCCATGACGAGCGGCCGCTCAAGCGTCAGCTTGAAGCGGCCGCACTGGAGAATCACGCGCTCTGCGGCGGGGCGGCCGGTGCGGTGGCGGCCGGCTGCGAGCCCGGATCGCGGGGCTGCGCCGGCGCCGGCGCCGGCTTGGGCGGGCGCGGCGGCCGGCCTTCCATGATGTCGTTGATCTGGTCGGCGTCGAGCGTCTCCCACTCGAGCAGCGCCTTCGCCATCGTCTCGACCTTGTCGCGGTTGTCCTCGATGATCTTCCGCGCGAGACCGTACTGCTGGTCGACGATGCGGCGGATCTCGGAATCCACCTTCTGCATCGTGGTCTCGGACACGTTCTTGTGCACCGTCACCGAGCGGCCGAGGAATACTTCCCCCTCGTTTTCGCCGTAGATCATCGGTCCCAGCTCGTCGCTCATGCCCCAGCGGGTCACCATGTTGCGCGCGAGCTCGGTGGCGCGTTCGAAGTCGTTGGAGGCGCCGGTGGTCATCTGGCCCATGAAGACTTCCTCGGCGATGCGCCCGCCGAACAGCACCGCGATGTTCTGCAGGATCATCTCGCGATCCATGCTGTAGCGGTCCTGCTCGGGCAGCTGCATGGTCACCCCCAGCGCGCGCCCGCGCGGGATGATCGTCACCTTGTGCACCGGGTCGGTCCTGGGCATCAGCTTCGCGACCACCGCGTGGCCCGATTCGTGATACGCCGTGTTCCTGCGCTCGTGCTCGGGCATCACGAGGGAGCGGCGCTCCGCCCCCATGATGACCTTGTCCTTGGCGCGCTCGAAATCGTCCATGTCCACGAGCCGCTTGTTGGCGCGCGCGGCGAACAGCGCCGCCTCGTTCACCAGGTTCGCGAGATCGGCGCCGGAAAAGCCGGGGGTGCCGCGCGCGATGATGTCGGCCTTGACGTCCGGCGCGATCGGCACCTTGCGCATGTGGACCTGCAGGATCTGCTCGCGCCCGCGGATGTCCGGCAGCGGCACCACCACCTGGCGGTCGAAGCGCCCCGGCCGCAGCAGCGCCGGGTCGAGCACGTCCGGGCGGTTGGTCGCGGCGATCACGATCACGCCGGAGTTGGTTTCGAAGCCGTCCATTTCCACCAGCAGCTGGTTCAGCGTCTGCTCGCGCTCGTCGTTGCCGCCGCCGAGCCCCGCGCCGCGCTGGCGGCCGACCGCGTCGATTTCATCGATGAAAACGATGCAAGGCGCGTGCTTCTTCGCCTGCTCGAACATGTCGCGCACGCGCGCCGCGCCGACGCCGACGAACATCTCGACGAAATCGGA
>Ga0156023_1041_pt1 | contig 32713 bp, 28 predicted proteins | sample RifCSPlowO2_02_FD_107677 | JGI IMG/M metagenome (GOLD analysis project Ga0156023, IMG submission 107677) | Betaproteobacteria bacterium RIFCSPLOWO2_02_FULL_67_26
TGGAGGAAGTTTTCCACCGTGAGCGGCGCCTTGTCGGGGTAGAGCTCGACGACGATCGCCCCCATGCTGGTCTTCAGCTCCACCTGCGGGCTCGCCGCCCCCGCCCCGAAGGACGCCAGCACGGCGACAACAGCAAACAGGGATCTCAGCATGGTGTGGGGAAAGCGGGAAACCGGTCACCGGTCACAGGTCACCGGTCACGGGTGTCAGGCAGAGCCTTCGTACAAGATCCGCCACGCGCCGCGTTCCCGGATCCAGTACTGGCGCTTGCGCATCTGTTGGGCGAGATTGCTGCTCGCGTAATCCTGGTCGAAGCTCACCACCGCAAGATCGTCGCGCCCCGGGTAGAGAAAGATGGTCACCTTGTCGAGCTTGAGCCGGATCCACGCCTTGCCGGCGTTGATCTTGCGCTTCTGCTCCGACCATTGCGCGAAGTCCACCTTGGACGTGGAGAAATTCGCGGCGTAATGGGTGAGGTATTTCCCGGTGTCGAGACTTTCCCAGTCGCGGCGCCAGTTCTCGACGCTGCGCGTGAGTTCCGTGCGCAACGCCCTGGCCGCGTCCACGCCGGCCCACTCGACGCCGTGAGCGATGATGACGGGTGTCACCCCGACCTGGACGTTCCGGGCGATGGCCTCGAAGTCCGCGTTGGTGAGCGCGACGCAGCCGTCGCTCGCGCGCGGCGGCCGGCTGTAGGTATCGAACGGCACGCCGTGCAGCCAGATGCCGTAGCCCTCGCGTCCCTGGCGCCGGTCCCATTCGTTCGGGTAGCTGATCGGGAGCGCGCCCTGCCCGTAGAGCTCGCTCGCCCTGCCGTAGGTCGCGTACAGCTTGTCGCGCGGGATGCTGTCGGTGACGTGGTAGACGCCGAGCGGCGTCTTCTTGTCGCCCTCCTTGAACTTGTCGATCCCGTTCTTGCCGATGGTGATGTAGTAGTCGGCGACGTAACGCGCCTCGCCGCCGCGGTTCTCGAACACGTAGAGCGTGGATTTCGCCGTGTCCACCACCAGCGCGTGGCGCTGCTCGGGGCGCATCTGCACCAGGTAGCGCGGCACGAGATCGACCGGGCGCAGGTGCTGGCTGCGCGCCAGCCGGGCACGCGCCTCGTCGCGCAGCTCCTCGAGCCGGTGGTTGGGCGCGCCCGGCGCGTTGCCTACCGTGGTGAGCGGCCGCGCCCGGGCGAGGAGCAGGTCGCCCTTGATGAGGTGCGCCAGCCGGAAATTGGGATAGTCGCGGATGACCTTGTCGATCTCGGTGACGGCGGAATCGAGGCGCCTGTTGCTGACCTCGTTGAGCGTGCGGAACAGCAGCGCCTCGGGGTTGATGCCGGCGGCGTGGCCGTTGATCGCAGGGATCTGCACCGAGGCCGCCGTGGGCACGGCTCGTCCGCTGCGAGTGCCCATGAACACGCCGCCGCAAACGGCCGCCACCAGCACCGTCACGGCTGCGTAGCGCAGCGGGCGCGAGGTGAAGAGCGCTCGCAGCTTCAGCCCCCCACTTTTTCCTGCTGGATGAGCCACTTGTCTCCCGCCTTGACCATCACCAGCGTCTTGGTGGTGCTGGAAGCCTTGACGACATCCGACCGGTAATGCTGGCGGAAGGTCACCGTGACGCGGCCGCTGTCGTTGAACACCACCCGGGGCGACTCGATCTCCACCTGGATCTTGCGCGGCTTGGCGATGCGCGCCTTGCGTTGGGACTCCCAGTCGTCGCGCGCTACGCCCTTCGGCGTCTTGAAGTCGGGCGCGTAGTGGGCAAGGTAGCCCGCGATGTCGTTGCTCGACCACGCTTTCGCCCACTGGTTGACCGAATTCAATACTTCGTCCGGGTTGCGGCCGGAACCGGCGGGCGGCTTGGCCGGGACCGCCTTCGCAACCGGCTCGGCTGACTTGTCCGGCGGCGGCGGGGTCGGCGCCGGCCGCTTCGGCGCGGGCGTGACCGAGGGCGTAACTGCGGCGAGCTTCGTTGCATCCGGCCTGGTCGCGGCGACTTTTGGCGGGCGCGGCGGGCTCGAGAACAGGTCCTTGATGAGATTCAGCTTGGTTTGCAAGGGGGTGTTGCCCTTGTCGAGCTGCAACGCCTTGTCGTAGGCCTGGCTCGCCATCTTGGCGTAGATGTCGCCGAGGTTTTCGTGCGCGGTGGCGTAGCTGGGATGGGTGCGAATCGCCATCTCGAGCGCGTTCCGCGCCTTGTCGTACTGGCCCTGGGACGCGTAGAGCACCGCCAGGTTGTTGTACGGCTCCGGCAGCTCGGGAAACTCCTGGGTGAGCTCGGTGAAGACCTTGATCGCGTCGTTGGGCTTGTTCTGCTCGGCGAGGATCAGGCCTTTCAGGAAGCGTCCGCGCGCGTCTTTCGGCTGGCTCTTGAGAAACGCGTCCACGCGCTCGAGCGCGCGATCGTGCTGGCCTTGCTTGAACAGCTGGCTTGCGTCCTGCAACTCGTCGACCTGCGCGGTGGCCGGCGCTGCGATAAGGAAGGCGCCGAGAAGTATCGCAGCAAGCGCGCTGGAGCGAGTGTGGGGAAGGGGCATTGTGCTATACTTTTCCGAGTATTTCAGAGGGTTAGTGACTAAATCCTAGAAATTTTACCAAGAACGCCGGGTAATTCAAACTGGTCGTTTTTCCGCGGCTGCCGGCGCCCTCCCGTGCCCCTGGCCGGCGCTCCCGCAGGCCCCGGCCGGGAAGCCCCTGCGGACGGGCGCAAGCCATGCTGAAGATCTACAACTCGCTCACCCGGGACAAGCAGGATTTCGTCCCGATCACGCCCGGACGGGTGCGCCTGTACGTCTGCGGCATGACCGTCTACGACCACATCCACATGGGGGGCGCGCGGATGCTGGTGGCGTTCGACGTGGTGCAGCGCTGGCTGCGGGCGTCGGGCTACGACGTGACCTACGTGCGCAACATCACCGACATCGACGACAAGATCATCAAGCGCGCGCAGGAGAATGGCGAGGAGGTTGAAACGCTCACTGCACGCTTCATCGCCGCCATGAATGAGGACAGCGCCGCGCTCGGGGTGGAAAAACCCGATTTTGAGCCGCGCGCCACCGAGCACGTGCCGGGCATGCAGGAGATGATCCGGCAGCTCGAAACCCGCGGGCTTGCCTACCGCGCCTCGAATGGCGACGTCAACTACTCGGTGCGCAAGTTCCCGGGCTACGGCAGGCTCTCCGGCAAGTCGCTGGAGGACCTGCGTGCCGGCGAGCGGGTCGAGGTGGAGCTGTCCAAGCAGGACCCGCTCGATTTCGTGCTGTGGAAGAAAGCGAAGGAGGGCGAGCCGGCGTGGGATTCGCCGTGGGGCAAGGGCCGCCCCGGCTGGCACATCGAGTGCTCGGTCATGTCGAGCGCGCTGCTCGGCAACCACTTCGACATCCATGGCGGCGGCCAGGACCTGCAGTTTCCCCATCACGAGAACGAGATCGCGCAGTCGGAGGGCGCCAACCAGTCGAAATTCGTCAACACCTGGATGCACAACGGGTTCGTGCGGGTGGACAACGAAAAAATGTCGAAGTCGCTCGGCAACTTCTTCACGGTGCGCGAGGTCCTGAGACGGTACGATCCCGAAGTCGTGCGCTTCTTCATCGTCCGCGCGCACTACCGCAGCCCGCTCAACTATTCCGACCACCACCTCGACGATGCCCGGCAGGCGCTGACGCGGCTCTACACCGCGCTGAAGGGCGTCGCGGCGGCAACCGGGAAAATCGACTGGAAGCACCCGGTTGCCGCACGCTTCCACGAGGCTATGGACGACGATTTCAATACGCCGGAAGCCGTGGCGGTCCTGTTCGACCTGGCCAACGAGCTCAACAAGAGCCGGTCGGAGGGAGACGCCGCGCTGCTGAAATCGCTCGCGGCGACGCTGGGCCTGCTGCAGCGCGATCCGCAGCAGTTTCTGCAGGCGCTGCCGGCTGGCGATGGGTTGACTCCGGACGCGATCGACGCGCTGATTGCCGCGCGTGCGGCAGCCAGAACGGCGAAGAACTTCGCAGAGGCCGACCGCATACGCGACGAGCTCCTGAAGTCCGGCATCACGCTGGAGGATTCGTCGAAAGGGACCCTCTGGCGGCGCAGCTGACAATCCGTGACCAGTGACCGGTGACCAGTGATGGGAGGGGCTAGGTGAGCAAGATCGCAGAGGTCAAGACGCACCCGATTTCGATACCGCTCAGGCACACGCTGTGGACGGCGCACGAGGAGTTGAAGGACTCCAGCCTGATCCTGGTGGAGGTTCGCACCGACGACGGGATCACGGGCGTCGGCCAGATCCACGGCTCGCCGCAGAAGGCGATCTGCGAGTGGGTGGCCCGCCTCGGGGAAATCGTCCGCGGCATGGAGGCGACCGCCAACGTCGCGGTGTGGGAGAAGCTGTTTTCCCTCACCTCGCCGCGGCCCGGCGGGATGGGCGGGCGCGATGGTCTGCCGCCGCCGCTGCCGCGAGGCGCCCGCCCGCAGATCATGGCGGCGATCGCCGGCATCGACATCGCGCTGTGGGACATCCGGGGAAAGTGCGCCGGCATGCCGGTGTATCGCCTGCTCGGCGGGGACAAGCGGCCGATCTTCACCTACGCGACCGGGGGCTACTACCAACTGGGCGCGCCGGACAAGGTCTATGCGGACGAGCTTGCAAGCTTCGTCAAGGCGGGGTTCCGCGCGGTCAAGCTCAAGACTGGCGGCGGAACGGTTGCCGAGGAAGCGCGGCGCGTGCGCGCGGTGCGCGAGGCGATCGGTAAGGACATTGCCCTGATGCTCGACATGAATGCGCCCTACGATATCGACGGGTGCATTGCCTTTGCGCGCGCGGTCGAGCCGCTCGCCATCTTCTGGCTGGAGGAGCCGCTGCACTGGTACCTCCAGCCCGCGGATTTCGCGCGGCTCGCGCAGGCGACCCCCATTCCGCTCGCGCACGGCGAGCGCGAGCTGACCCGCTTCACGATTCGCGATTTCATCGCTTCCGGGGCGATCCGCTACGTGCAGTTCGACTCGACGCGCTACGCGGGCTTTACCGAGGCGCTGCGGGTCGCGCAGCTCGCCGAGCAGCATGGCGTCATGATCGCGCCGCACACGGTGCCGGAGCTGCACGCGCACCTGGTTGCGGCGTTTCCGCGCTGCGGCTTCGGGGTGGAATCGCACGGCGACGCGGCGCGCGATCCCGTGTCGTCCGGGCTCTACCGCGAGCGCGCGCGGGCGCGGGACAGCCACGTCCATCTCAACGACCAGTCCGGCTTCGGGATCGAGATCGACTGGGACTTCGTGAAGCGTCACCGCGCCTGAAGACTGTTATCGGTCCCCTCATCGGCGGCTTCCCGTTTATCATAGCCGCCACCGGGGGGCGATCATGCTCATCAATTGCGCTGCGTATCAGAACGGAAAGAAGCTGGGCGACATCCGCAAGGAGCAGATACACGAATATCTCAACCGGCCCGGCTGCTTCGTGTGGGTGGCGCTCAGGGAGGGCACGCCGGAGGAACTCGCGGAGATGCAGAAGGAGTTCGGCCTGCACGAGCTGGCGGTGGAGGACGCGAGCCAGGGTCACCAGCGCCCGAAGCTCGAGGAATACGGCGACTCGCTGTTCGCGGTGGTGCACACGGTCGAGGTGGCCGACGGAGAGCTCAACGTCGGCGAAATCAGCATTTTCGTCGGCAGGAACTACGTGCTGTCGGTGCGCAACCGGGCCCGCGAGGGGTTTTCCGAGGTGCGCGCCCGCTGCGAGCGCGAGCCGCACCTGCTCAAGCTCGGGGCGGGTTTCGTCCTGTATGCGCTGATCGACACCGTCGTGGACCGCTACTTCCCGGTGCTCGAGGATCTCGAAAGCGAGCTGGAGCAGGTGGAGCGGCTGATCTTTTCGGGCGCGCCGGCGCGCGAGAACATCGAGCGACTCTACGGGCTCAAGCAGAAGCTGATGGAGCTCAAGCACGCGGCGGGCCCCCTCCAGGAGACCGTGGGCAAGCTCCACGGTGGCCGCGTTCCGGAGGTCTGCCTGGGGACCCAGGAATACTTCCGGGACGTCTACGACCACCTGCTGCGCATCAACCAGATGATCGACAGCCTGCGCGACATGGTCACCACGGCGATCTCGGTCAACCTGTCATTGATCACGATGCAGGAGAGCGAGACCGTCAAGCGCCTCGCTTCCTACGCCGCCCTGGTGGCGGTGCCCACCATGATCGCGGGGATCTACGGCATGAACTTCAAGCACATGCCGGAGCTGGGCTGGGTGTTCGGCTACCCGATGGCGATCGCGCTGATGGTGGCGATCGACGGCTACCTGTTCTACCGCTTCCGCAAGGCCGGGTGGCTCTGAGGCGGTGATGCCGTGACGAAGTGACGCGGTGGCGATCCGGGCTGCCCGGCTACTGCGCGAAGAATTCCTTCACTTTTTCCATCCACGACCTGGCGCGCGGATTGTGGCGGCCGCCGTCCTTCTGGTTGATCGCCTCGAGCTCGGCGAGTAACTCCTTCTGGCGCGAGGTGAGGTTGACCGGCGTCTCCACCGCGACGTGGCAGATGAGGTCGCCGTGGCTCGACGAGCGCACGCCCTTGATGCCCTTGCCGCGCAACCGGAACATCTGCCCCGTCTGCGTGCCGGCCGGCACCTTGATCTTGGCGTAGCCGTCCAGCGTCGGGATCTCGATGTCGCCGCCGAGCGCCGCGGCGGTGAAGCTGATCGGCATTTCGCAGTGGAGATCGTTGTGGTCGCGGGTGAATACCGGGTGGGGCTTGAGGTGGATCACCACGTAGAGGTCGCCCGGCGGGCCGCCATTCACGCCGGCCTCGCCTTCGCCCGACAAGCGGATGCGGTCGCCTTCATCCACGCCGGCGGGAATCTTCACCGACAGCGTCTTGTGCTGCTTGATGCGCCCGGCCCCGCTGCAGGTCGGGCACGGGGACGCCACGATCTTGCCGCTGCCGTGGCAGCGCGGGCAGGTCTGCTGGATCGAGAAGAAGCCCTGCTGCATCCGCACCTGGCCGTGGCCCTGGCAGGTCGGGCAGGTGGTGGGGGAGGTGCCGGCCTTGGCGCCGCTGCCGTGGCAGGTTGCGCATTCCTCCATGGCCGGGATGCGGATGCGCGTCTCGGTGCCGCGCGCGGCGTCTTCCAGCGAGATCTCGAGGTTGTAGCGCAGGTCGGCGCCGCGGTAGACGCTCGAGCGCCCGCGCCCGCCGCCGAAGATGTCGCCGAAGATGTCGCCGAATGCATCGGCAAAGCCGCCGAATCCCGCCCCGGCGCCGCCAGCGCCGGCTGCGGCCGACGGGTCCACGCCGGCGTGGCCGAACTGGTCGTAGGCCGCGCGCTTCTGTCCATCCGACAGAATTTCGTACGCTTCCTTGGCTTCCTTGAAGTGCTCTTCCGCCTTGGGATTGTCCGGGTTGCGGTCCGGGTGCCACTTCATGGCGAGCTTGCGGTACGACTTCTTGATGTCCTCTTCCGAGGCGTCCCGGTTCACGCCGAGCACTTCGTAATAGTCTTTTTTTGCCATGCTTGCCCGCTACCCTTGCATGCGAAACGGCCGAGTTGAACGGCGGCGCCGTGCCGTCCGTTCGAAATCGGCCAGCCAAACCGGCGCTTCAGCGTCCGGATTTGGCGCTATTTCTTGTCCTTGACTTCGGTGTACTCCGCGTCCACGACGTTGCCGTCATCTTTCTTGGCGCCTTCGGCGGCTGTCTCGCCGCCGGGCGCCTGCTGAGCCTGCTGCTTCGCCTGCTCTTCCTTGTAGGCCTGCTCGGCGAGCTTGTGCGCGGCCTGCGCGAGCGCCTGGGTCTTGGCTTCGATCACGGCCTTGTCGTCGCTCTTCATCGCTTCTTCCGCTTCCTTCAACGCCGCCTCGATCTTCTCCTTCTCGCCCGCTTCCACCTTGTCGCCGTGATCCTTCAGCGCCTTCCTGACCGAGTGGACCATGTGGTCGCACTGGTTGCGCGCCTCCACCAGCTCGTGCGCCTTGCGGTCTTCCTCGGCGTGCTCCTCGGCGTCCCGCACCATGCGCTTGATCTCGTCCTCGGTGAGGCCCGAGCTCGCCTGGATCTTGATCTTGTTCTCCTTGCCGGTCGCCTTGTCCCTGGCCGAGACGTGCAGGATGCCGTTGGCGTCGATGTCGAAAGCGACCTCGATCTGGGGCATGCCGCGCGGCGCCGGCGGGATGTCCGTCAGGTTGAACTGGCCCAGGCTCTTGTTGCCGCGCGCCATCTCGCGCTCGCCCTGCAGCACGTGGATCGTGACCGCGGTCTGGCTGTCCTCCGCGGTCGAGAACACCTGCTGCGCCTTGGTCGGGATGGTGGTGTTCTTCTGGATGAGCTTGGTCATCACGCCGCCGAGCGTCTCGATGCCGAGCGACAGGGGCGTGACGTCGAGCAGCAGCACGTCCTTGACGTCGCCCTTCAGCACGCCGGCCTGGATCGCCGCGCCGACCGCCACCGCTTCGTCCGGGTTGACGTCTTTCCGCGGCTCGCGCCCGAAGAATTCCTTCACCTTCTCCTGGACCTTGGGCATGCGGGTCTGGCCGCCCACCAGGATCACGTCGCTGATGTCGGAGGCCTTGATGCCCGCGTCCTTGACCGCGATGCGGCACGGCTCGATCGTCTTCTCGACCAGGTCCTCGACCAGGCTCTCGAACTTGGCGCGCGTCACCTTGATCGTCAGGTGCTTGGGCCCGGACGGGTCGGCCGTGATGTACGGCAGGTTGATCTCGGTCTGCGCGCTCGAGGAGAGCTCGATCTTGGCCTTCTCCGCCGCGTCCTTCAGGCGCTGCAGCGCGAGCACGTCCTTGCGCAGGTCGAGGCCCGACTCCTTCCTGAATTCATCGCACAGGTGCTCGATCAGGCGCTGATCGAAATCCTCGCCGCCGAGGAACGTGTCGCCGTTGGTCGAGAGCACCTCGAACTGGTGCTCGCCCTCGACGTTGGCGATCTCGATGATCGAAATGTCGAAGGTGCCGCCGCCCAGGTCGTATACCGCGATCTTGCGGTCCTTCTTCTCCTGCTTGTCGAGGCCGAACGCGAGCGCGGCCGCTGTCGGCTCGTTGATGATGCGCTTGACCTCGAGACCGGCGATCCGGCCCGCGTCTATCGTGGCCTGTTTCTGGCTGGCATTGAAATAGGCCGGGACCGTGATGACGGCCTCGGTGACCGGTTCGCCGAAGTAGTCCTCCGCCGTCTTCTTCATCTTGATCAGCACCTGCGCCGAAATCTCGGGCGGCGCCATTTTCTTGCCGCGCACCTCGACCCAGGCGTCGCCGATGGGCGCTTTCGCAATGGTGTACGGCACGACCTTGACCGCCCGCTGCACCTCGGCGTCCTCGAAGCGGCGGCCGATCAGCCGCTTGACCGCGTAGAGCGTGTTCCTGGGATTGGTGACCGCCTGGCGCTTGGCCGGCGCGCCGGTCAATATCTCGCCGTCTTCCATGTACGCGACGATGGAAGGCGTGGTGCGCGCGCCTTCGGAATTCTCGATTACCTTGGGCTGGCCGTTCTCCATGACCGCCACGCACGAGTTGGTCGTTCCCAGGTCGATGCCGATGATCTTGGCCATGTTCTACCTCTTTGCTTTTCCGGCGTAATTTGAGATGTTATCCATATGGGGCCCAGGCCTCATTTTTCAACGGCTTTGGCGACAATGACGAGGGCGGGACGGATCACCCGGTCGTGCAGGAGATACCCCTTCTGCAGCACCTGAACCACGGTGTTGGGATCGGCGTCCGACGCCACCGCGCTGATCGCCTGGTGGCGATGGGGGTCGAATTTCTGTCCCAGCGGGCTGATCTCGGAGAGGTTGAAGCGCTCGAACACGCCTGCGAGCTGCTTGAGCGTCAACTCGACGCCGCTCTTCAGGCTTTCCACCGACGCGCTTTCCACGGCGAGCGCCGCCTCGAGGCTGTCCTTGACCGCCAGCAGCTCGGCGGCGAAATTCTCGACGGCGAACTTGTGCGCGCCGGCGATCTCCGCCTGGGCGCGCTTGCGGATGTTGTCGGCCTCGGCCTTCGCGCGCAGCCAGGCGTCGTGATGCTCGGCTGCGGCGAACAATGCTTTCTTCAGTTGCTCCTCGACGCCCGGCTCGACGCCTGGGCGGGGCTCTTCCGTCGCCGTTTGCTGAGGTCTCTGGGTGGCCTGCGAACCCGGCGCGGCCAGCTCCCCGGCCGGCGCGATGTTCTCGGCGTTCGTAGCGTCGGGTATTTCCTGCATCGTCCTCTCCAAACCTAACCGTTTGAATATTGGCCCGGATCAGCGGAATTCAAGTGGGGTATGGCGCGCTTAAGTTACTGACTGAAATAGGTTTTCCCTCCGCCCTCATCCCTAGCTTTTCGCTCCCATGGACAGCGCGCGCAGCCGCGACTTCTCGAGCGTCTCGTGCGTTGCCGTGTCGCTCCAGCCGACCAGGTTACTGAGCACGATGTCGCTCAGGGCGTGTATCCAGTCGGTCCGCTCGTTCAGGCACGGGATGAAATGAAACTCGCGCCCGCCCGTGCTGAGAAAGATGCTCTTCCCCTCGATCGCGATCTCCTCGAGGGTCTCCAGGCAATCGGAGATGAACCCGGGGCAGACCACGTCTACACGTCGGACTTTTTGCCGGCCGAGCTCGGCGAGGACGTCCGCGGTATAGGGCTTGAGCCACTCCGCGCGGCCGAAGCGCGACTGGAAGGTGACGCGATATTGTTCCTGCCTGAGTCCCAGCGCATCGGCGAGCAGCCGGGCGGTCTTCTGGCACTCGCAGTGGTAGGGGTCGCCCTTGTCGAGCGTCGCGCGCGGCACGCCGTGAAAGCTCATCAGCAGCACATCCGTCCTCTGGCTCGTCATCCAGTAGTCGCGCACGGACTGCGCCAGCGCGGCGATGTAGCCTGCGTGGTCGTGGAAACTCCGGACCGATCGGAGCGCCGGCTGGTTGCGCATGCCCTGGAGGCAGCCGAAGGCGGAGTCGAGCGCGGTAGCCGTCGTGGACGCCGAGTACTGCGGGTAGAGCGGCACGAGAAGGATGCGGTCGCAGCGCAGCGCCTTCAGCTCCCGCAGCTTGTCGGGGATCGCGGGCTGACCGTAACGCATCGCGTAGTCCACCGTCAGCGGCAACGGCTTCGCGCGCTCGCCGAGAAAGCCGCGCAGCAACGCCATCTGGCGCCCGGTGTGCACCCCGAGCGGAGAGCCTTCGCTCATCCACACCTGGGCGTAACGCTGGGCGGACGCCTTGGGCCGCGTGGCGAGAATGAAAAGGTGCAGGATCGGCCACCACACGATGCGCGGAATCTCGACCACCCGCGGGTCGGACAGGAATTCCTTCAGGTAGGCGCGCACCGCCGGCGGTGTCGGCGTGTCCGGCGTGCCGAGCTGTATCAACAGGACCCCGATGCGGGGCTGGCTGCCGTGGGAGAAGGGAGGCTCGGGAGCGTAGCGCGACATGCGCGACGCTCAGCGCTGCGTCAGCATGCTGCTGAGCAGCCTGGCGGTGATGTCCACGATCGGTATGACGCGCTCGTAGGCCATGCGCGTCGGCCCGATCACGCCGACCGTGCCCAGCACCTGGCCATCCACTTCGTACGGCGCGGTAATCACGCTGCACTCGTCGAGGGGGGCCATGCCCGACTCGCCGCCGATGAAGATCTGCACGCCCTGCGCGCGGCTCGAGACGTCGAGGAGCTGCAGCAGCCCGGTCCTGTGATCGAACAGGTCGAAGAGCTTCCTCAGGTTCGCCATATTGGAAGCCAGGTCCTGAGAGTCGAGCAGGTTGCTCTCGCCCGAGATCACCACTTCCTCCGCCGATTCGGTCGCGGCCTGGCTGCCGGCGTCCAGCGCCGCGGTCATCAGCCGTGTCATGTCTTCGGTAAGCTGTTTGAGCTCCGCGCGGATGCGGTGCCGGATCTCCTCGAACGTGAGCCCGGCGTAATGCTGGTTCAGGATGTTCGCGGCCTCGGTCAGTTCCGAGGGCGAGTACGACCGCTCGGCGAACAGGATCCGGTTTTGAACGTCGCCTTCGGGCGTGACGAGGATCAGCAGGACGCGCTTGTCCGAGAGCCTGAGGAACTCGATGTGCCGGAAGCCGGCGCTGCGCCGCGGGGTCATGACCACGCCCGCGAAGTGCGTGAGGTCGGACAGGAGCTGGGATGCGGAGGCGACCAGCTTGTGCGTGGTTTCCTGCTGCAGCTGTCCCTCGAGCTGGTTGATCTCGACGGTGTCGAGCGGCTTGATGGTGAGCAGCGTGTCCACGAAGAAGCGGTAACCGCGCGCGGTCGGCACCCGTCCCGCCGAGGTATGGGGGCTGGCGATGAAGCCCATCTCCTCGAGATCCGCCATCACGTTGCGGATGCTTGCGGGAGAGAGGTCGAGTCCGGAGAATTTCGACAGCGCGCGCGAGCCGACCGGCTGGCCTTCGGCGATGTAGCGTTCCACCAGCGTCTTGAGCAGCAGCTGAGCGCGCTCGTTCAGGGCAAGTGGTTCGGCGGGCATCAACTTATTCTACAGAAAAAACGGTCGCCTTTTATGGTTTAATGCGGCATGAAATCATCGTTCAAGACCATCGCGCTGATCGGCAAGTACAAGAGCCCGGAAGTCGCCGGGCCGCTGCTCGAGCTCGCCCGCTACCTGGAGGGGCGCAAGGTGAAGGTCCTGATCGATCGCCTCACCGCGACCCAGGTGAAGGACGTCCGGTATTCCGCGCTGGCGCTCGAGGAGATCGGGCAGCAGGCCGACCTCGCCATCGTCATCGGCGGCGACGGTACCATGCTCAACATCGCGCGCACGCTGGCGCCCCACGACGTGGCGCTGGTCGGGGTGAACCAGGGCCGCCTCGGGTTCCTGACCGACATCTCGGTGGAAACCATGATCGCCACCATCGGCGCGATCCTCGACGGAAAATTCGTGGCCGAGGAGCGCATGCTGCTCGAGGGTCAGGTCACCAGCGGCGCCAGGAAAACGTTCGAAGCGCTGGCCTTCAACGACGTGGTCGTGAGCAAGGGCCCGAAAGGCAGCATGCTGGAGCTGGAGGTGCGCGTCGACGGCCAGTTCATCTACAACCAGCGCGCCGACGGCCTGATCGTGGCGACGCCGACCGGCTCCACGGCGTATGCGCTGTCGTCCGGCGGGCCGATCGTGCACCCCTCGCTGTCCGTGATGGCGCTGGTGCCGGTGTCCCCGCACACGCTGTCCAACCGCCCGATCGTGATCAGCAGTACCTGCACCGTGGAGATCGTCGTGCGTGACAACCCCGAGCCGCGGGTGCACTTCGACAGCCACTCGCGCTGCGACCTGCGCGAAGGCGACCGCATCGTGGTCCGGCGCTACGCCCGCCCGATCAGCCTGCTGCACCCGGAGGGGCACAGCTACTACGGCATGCTGCGGGAGAAGCTCAACTGGAACCGCGAGTAGCCGGTGATCAATGCTTCGCAGTCTGACCATCCGCGACTTCGTCATCGTCGACCGGCTCGAGCTCGAGTTCGCGCCGGGTTTCACGGTGCTGACCGGCGAGACCGGCGCGGGCAAATCCATACTCATAGACGCCCTGGCCATGGTGCTGGGGGAGCGCGCTGACGCGATCGTGGTGCGCAGCGGCGCCGAGCGCGCCGAAGTGAGCGCGGAGTTCGAGGCCGGCCGCGGGGCGCTTGCCCGCTGGCTCGAGGACAACGAGCTGGCCGGCGACGCAGGCGCGCTGCTCATGCGGCGCGTGATCGACGCTTCCGGCCGCTCGCGCGGCTTCATCAACGGCCACGCGGCCACGCTGGCCCAGCTGCGGGACGCGGGCGATTTCCTGGTGGACATTCACGGCCAGCACCAGCACCAGTCGCTGGGCCGCTCCGCGGCGCAGCGCGGGCTGCTCGACGCTTTCGGCGGTCACTCCGATACCGCCGGGAAGGTCGCCGAGCTCCACCGCGCATGGCAACAGCGGCGCGAGAGCCGCATCGCGTTCGAGGCCAACGCCGCGGCGTTTGGCGCCGAGCGCGAGCAGATCGAGTGGCAGGCGCGCGAAATCGAGGCGCTGAAGATCGGGCCGGACGAATGGCCGGAGCTGGCTGCCGAGCACTCGCGGCTCGCGCACGCGGCGAACCTGATCGAAGCGGCGCAGGCCGGAGTCGAAACGCTTTCGGAAGGCGAGAATTCCGGCCTGGCGCAACTCAACGCCGTCGTCAGCCGGTTGCACGGCCTGGTCGAGCACGATGCCCGGCTCAAGGAAATCCTGGAGCTGCTCGACCCGGCGCGGATACAGCTCCAGGAAGCCGTATACGCGCTGCGTCATTACGGCGAGCGCCTTGACCTCGATCCCCAGCGCCTGCGCGAGGTGGAAGCCCGGCTGGACGCCATACACACCGCGGCGCGGAAGTACCGGGTCGAGCCCGGCGGCCTGCCGGCAAAGCTCGAGGCTGCGAAGGCGCGGCTGCGGGAGATGGGCGAGGGCGGAAGCGTTGAGGCGCTGCGCCAGCAGGAAGACGCGGCGCATGCAGCGTGCGTGGCTGAAGCGCGCAAGCTGTCGGCGGCACGCAAGAAGGCCGCGAAGAAGCTATCGGACCAGGTCACGGATGCGATGCAGAAGCTCGCCATGCAGGGCGGCCGGCTTGAAGCGGGCCTCAACGCCGTGGCCGAAGTTACCGCGCATGGGCTGGAAGACGTCGAGTTCCTGGTGGCGATGCACAAAGGCATGGCGCCGCAGCCGCTGGCGAAGGTGGCCTCGGGCGGGGAGTTGTCGCGCCTGTCGCTTGCGGTCCAGGCCGTGGCGAGCCAGGTCGCGCAGGTGCCGACGTTGATCTTCGACGAGGTGGATGCCGGCATCGGCGGGCGCGTCGCGGAGATCGTGGGACAGATGCTGAAGCAGCTCGGGGCCCGGCACCAGGTGATGTGCATTACCCACCTGCCGCAGGTCGCCGCGTCGGCGGACCGGCAATGGCAGGTCGACAAGTCGACCGCGAACGGCAAGGTGTCGAGCCGCGTTACGTTGCTCGACCCGGCGCAGCGGGTGGAGGAGATCGCGCGCATGCTGGGCGGGTTGAAGATCACCGAGACCACGCGCAAGCATGCTGCCGAGATGCTCAAGCACAGTGACCGGTAGGCGCCGACGTGTTCCAGTGGGTCAAATCCAGGCTCCGGCTCCCGGGCAATTCCGCAGGGAGGGAGCGCGACGGGATGCTGCAAGAGGCCGAAGCGCTTCGTGCCACGGGGGCGATCCGGGAAGCCCGGGCATGTTGCGAGTCGTTATTGCGGCAACGGCCTGACGACGCGCGCGCCCTGTGCCTGATGGCCGAGATGGCGGCCGATGCCCGGCAGGCCGAGGACGGCCTGCACTGGGCGCAGCGCGCGATCGCCGCGGACCCCCGGGCCGGCGCGCCGCACTTTACGGCGGGCCGGCTGCACGAAATTGCAGGCCGGTTGACGAACGCCGAAGCGAGCTATCGCGCCGCGATCCGGCTCGCCCCGGATCACGCGAAGGCGCACAACAATCTGGGTGGCGTCCTGCACATGCAGGGCCAGCTCGATGCGGCATTGGCCAGCTATCGCAATGCCCTCGAGCTCGATCCGCGCCAGCCGGAAGCCAACCAAAACTACGCCTCGATCGTGCGCGACACCGGCGCCCTGGAGCTGGCGGTCGAGGGCTACCTGCGGCAGACGAGGGCGGTTCCCGAGGATGCCGAGGCGCACAATAATCTCGCCAATGCCTATCGCGAGCTGGGACGCCACCGCGAGGCGCTGGCGAGCTTCGAGCGCGCGCTCGCCGCGGACCCGGAATACGCCGAGGCCCACTTCAGCCGGTCCTTCGTCTTGTTGCTCTGCGGGGACTATGAGAAGGGCTGGAAGGAGTACGAATGGCGCTGGCGGATCAACGCGTTCAATGCGCCGGCCCGGAGGTTTCCGCAGGCCCCATGGGACGGACGGAAGATCGCCGGTGGAACGATCCTGGTGCATGCCGAGCAGGGGCTGGGCGACACCCTGCAGTTCGTGAGATACGCGCCGTGGGTGGCGGAACGCTGCTCGTCGGTGATTCTGGAATGCCAGCCCGAATTGAAATCGCTCATGGAATCGGTCACCGGTATCGGACAGGTGGTGGTCCAGGGAGAGGCGCTGCCGCCGTTTTCGGCCCACGTCCCGATGATGAGCCTGCCCGGCGTTTTCGGCACTACGCTCGAGAGCGTGCCGTGGCGCGGGCCTTACGTCCAGGCGGATCCGGAGCGTTCGGCGGCGTGGCGCCCGCGAGCCGGGCGCGGCGATGGCGCGCTCAAGGTCGGACTGGCTTGGGCCGGGCGCCCGCAGCAATGGGATGACCGCAAGCGCTCCATCACGCTCGACATGCTGGCGCCGCTCGCGCAGGCGTCCGGGGCCGTGTTCTACAGCGTGCAGATGGGCGAGGCGGCGGCGCAATCCGCCTCGCCTCCTGCGGGGATGAACCTCGTGGATCTCACCGCCGGCATCCGGGATTTTTCGGACACCGCCGCGCTGCTGAGCCACCTCGATTTGATGATCACGATCGATACCTCGGTCGCCCACCTGGCCGGGGCCATGGGCGTGCCGACCTGGGTGCTGGTGGCCCATGCGCCGGACTGGCGCTACCACCTCGGGCGCAGCGACAATCCCTGGTATCCGTCCATGCGGCTCTACCGGCAGGACCGCGATGGCGACTGGACCGGTCCGATCGCAAGGGTCGCGGAAGCCCTGGCCGCCGGGAAGGGCAGAGCGAATGGCCGCCCGTAGCGGGCCACCGGCTTCCGGCCACGGCGCCAGCGGGCCGCTCGCCGGCGTGCGCGTCGTTGACCTCACCTCGGTCGTGATGGGTCCGTTCGCGACCCAGATCCTGGCGGACCTCGGCGCCGACGTGATCAAGGTCGAGCCGCCGGAGGGCGACGTGCTGCGCCACATCGCGCCCATGAAGCATCCGGGCATGGGGCACATCTTCCTGCACCACAATCGCAACAAGCGCTCGATCGTGCTCGATCTGAAGCAACCGAAGGGGCGCGAGGCGCTGCTGCGGCTCGCCCGGGAGGCGGACGTCCTCGCGTACAACGTGCGCCCGCAGGCCATGGCGCGGCTCAAGCTCACCTATGACGACGTGCGCGCGGTCAATCCGCGGATCATTTACGTCGGCGCCTATGGCTACGGCGAGGGTGGCCCCTACGCCGGCGAGCCGGCGTACGACGATCTGATCCAGGGCCGGACGGGACTTCCGCACCTGCTGCTCGAGGCGGGCGCGGACCGGCCGCGCTACGTGCCGACGGCGATCTCGGACCGCATCACCGGGCTCGCCACCGTCAACGCCGTCACCTCGGCGCTCTTTTGCCGGGAGCGGACCGGCAAGGGCCAGGCGGTGGAGGTGCCGATGTTCGAGACGCTGGCCCAGCTGGTGCTGGGCGATCACATGGGCGGCCGCACGTTCGAGCCGTCGATCGAGCCGTTCCGCTACGCGCGCATGCTGGCGCCGCACCGCGTGCCGTACGCGACGAAGGACGGCTACGTGTGCGTGCTGGTCTACAACGACAAGCACTGGCGCAGCTTCTTCCGGCTGGTCGGCCGCGAGGGGATGTTCGATTCCGATCCGCGCTTCTCCAGCCAGGAGGCGCGCTCCCGCAACATCGGCGAAGTCTACGAATTCGTCGCCGGCCAGATGGCGACGCGCACCAGCGAGGAGTGGCTGCGACTGTTGAAGGAAGCGGACATCCCGGTGGCGCCGCTCAATTCGGTGGATGATCTCATCGCCGATCCCCACTTGCGGCAGGCCGGTTTCTTCGTGATGACGGACCACCCGACCGAGGGCAGGCTGCGCGAGATGACCGCGCCCGGAAAATGGTCGGCGTCGCCGCCGGAGGCTCTGCGGCCCGCGCCGCGGCTGGGCGAGCACAGCGTGGAGGTCCTGCATGAAGCGGGGTATGCTGAGGCAGAGATCGAGACGATGATCGCGGCACGCGTGACGCTGAAACCCCAAAATTAGCAGCCAGGACGCCAGGGCCGCCAGGATGGACTTCTCATTTTCCGAAGAGCAGCTCGCGATCCGCGCGGCGATCGACAAAATCTGCGCGCGGTTCGACGCCGCCTACTGGCTGAAGAAGGACACCGAGGGCGGCTTTCCCGAGGACTTCCACCGGGCGTTCGCGCGCGACGGCTGGCTCGGCATCGCGATGCCGGAGGCCTGCGGCGGGGCCGGCCTCGGCATTACCGAGGCGGCGATCATGCTGCAGGCGATCTCGGCATCCGGCGCCGGGATGTCGGGCGCCTCCGCCGTGCACATGAACATCTGGGGCGTCAACCCGGTGGTCGTGTTCGGCACCGACGAGCAGAAGCGGCGCTGGCTGCCGCCGCTCATCGAGGGCCGCGACCGCGCATGCTTCTGCGTTACCGAGCCCGACACCGGCCTCGACACCACCAAGCTCAAGACGCGCGCGGTGAAGGAGGGCGACGGCTACCGGGTGTCGGGCCGCAAGATCTGGATCTCGACCGCGCAGGTCACCAACAAGATGCTGCTGCTCGCGCGCACCACGCCGATCGAGGAAGTGAAGAAGCCCACGCAGGGACTCTCCCTGTTTTACACCGACATGGACCGCAAGTTCGTCGAGGCGCGCGAGATCCCGAAGATGGGCCGCAAGGCGGTGGATTCCAACCAGGTGTTCATCGACGGTCTCAAGGTGCCCGCCACCGACCGCATCGGGGAGGAGGGCAAGGGTTTCGAGTACATCCTGCACGGGCTGAACCCCGAGCGCATCCTGATCGCGGCCGAGGCGGTCGGGCTCGGGCGGGCGGCGTTGAAGCGCGCTGCCGAGTACGCGAAGGAGCGCATCGTGTTCAACCGACCGATCGGCCGCAACCAGGCGATCCAGCACCCGCTCGCCCAGCGCTGGATCGAGCTCGAGGCGGCGGACCTGCTGGTGTACAAGGCGGCGTGGCTCTACGACAACGGCAAGCCGTGCGGCGCGGAGGCGAACGCGGCGAAGTACCTGGCGGGCGAGGCCGGATTCAAGGCGTGCGAGACCGCGGTGATGAGCCACGGCGGCATGGGTTACGCGAAGGAGTATCACGTCGAGCGCTATTTCCGCGAGTCGCTGATCCCGCGCATCGTGCCGGTGAGCCCGCAGCTGATCCTGTGCTACATCGCGGAGCGGGTGCTCGGACTTCCGAAGTCCTACTAGAAAGCGTGAACGGTGAACGGTGAACAGTGAACGGTTCACGCAGTCGCGGAGAAATTCCAATGAATGTGCAAGCATCCGGAGTCAGAGCGCTCATCTTTGATGTATTCGGAACCGTGGTGGACTGGCACGGCTCGGTCGCGCGCGAGGTGCGCGGGCTGGCGAAGGCGAAAGGGCTGCGCGTCAACGCGGTGAAATTCGCCAAGGCGTGGCGCGCGGGCTACCGGCCGGCGATGGACCGCGTGCTGCGCGGCGAGGCGCCGTTCGAGAAGATCGACATCATCCACCGCGCGATCCTCGAGGACGTGCTGAAGCAGTTCAAGGTCGCGACGCTCACGGAGGAGGAGAAGGCGCACCTCAACCTGGTGTGGCACCGCCTGAAGCCGTGGCCCGACACGGTGCGCGGGCTGAAGCGCCTCAAGTCGAAGTTCGTCATTGCGACGCTCTCCAACGGCAACACCAGCCTGCTCGTGAACATGGCGAAGCACGGCGGGCTGCCGTGGGACTGCGTGTTTTCCTCCGATACCTTCAAGCTCTTCAAGCCCGACCCCGGGATGTACCTCGGCGCGGCGGGCATGCTGGATGTGAAGCCGGAGGAAGTGATGATGGTCGCCGCCCACAAGGCCGACCTGCGCGCGGCGGCGAAGTGCGGGCTGAAGACCGCCTTCGTCAAGCGCCCGCTCGAGCACGGCCGCAGCGGCACGCCCGACCTCGCCTCCGAGCCCGAATTCACCGTGAACGCGGAGAGCTTCCTCGACTTGGCCGATCAGCTCGGTTGCTGAAACGCCGAACCGAAAATTAGAAAAGGTGTCAGGAACCTTTTTGCCTATGTGGGACTTTTCTGCGCGTAAGCCGAGTAGAAGAAATCGAAGACTTTGCTTGCTTCCAGGGCCACGCCGTCATCGCCTCGCGCTTTCGCCTTGATTCCCCGGAGCATCGTCTCGAGCCCCTTGGCGTCCGCAACCGGGATGCCTCCTGCGTCGAGAAAATGAACGGCGTGGCCGATTGACGCGAGCGCCGGGTCGTCATCGAGGCCAAAGCTCGCCAGCAGCACCTCGAAGGTCACGCGACCGTCGACGTGCGTGAACGGGGCGCCGTCGAAATCGAAGCCTACGGATCCCTTGGGGCGGTCGCGCGGGCGAACGATCCAGGAGAATTTCGCATTCCTGTCGATGAAGCGCTTGATGAGCCAGGCGCTGGCGAGGCGGTCCACCCAGAGATCCTTGCGCGTGGCCCAGGTGCGATTTCGGTACTTTGCAGGATCCAGCCGCGTGATCTTTCGCTTTGCGGAATGCGGCTCGCCCGGGGATCGCAGCTCTTGCGCTTCGCGCTCGAGGGCTGCCATGGCGTCCTTGGCCTGCAACTGCGCCTGGCCGGCGAAAAAATCGATCGCGGCCAGATCCTCCAGGGACCCGCGCAGGCGCTGGACTACGGTATCCGCCTTGCGCTTTCCGAGCCGCCCCAGGGTCGCCCTGGCGGCGCCTATCTTCCGGACCAGCTCTCCGTATTCCCGGCTGCGGTCGAATAGCGCGCGGACGTGCTCGACCTGGGCGGGAGCTCTCAGGTTCAGCTCCACGGTCATCGCAAATCCGCCCGCTGACTTGAGCTCCGACTCCGCTTCGGCCAGCGCCGCGGCCTGGGGCGCCCCGATCGGCAGGACATAGACGCCGTCGCGCAGCACCCCGCACCCCGTTTGCTTCAACGCCCGCCACAGCCGCATGCGCAGGGTCGAGTTTCCCGTGGGGAGGCTTGTCATCAATGCCAGAAATTCAGACATAAAGGCCTTTCGATTCAGGAAATTGGCAATTCGATTCCGGTAGCGGCGAGAGGGCCGGGGAGGCGCGGGTGCGAGGGGGTCAGAAGGTCATTCATAATTGGTGTTGACATTATCACATATCAGTTATATTGTGCACACAACTTGTAGGCGGGATCTGCCAAACGGCAAGGTCAGGCCTAGCCGGGTCGAATCGCAGACACCCGGTCCGAAAAGACGATTCCGTCTCAAGCGCTGCTCCGATTCCCTCCGGGGAAGGAGTATGTGTATGAGCAACGGAATCGCTTCAATCCCTCTCGCAGTCGCCCCGGCCGCGCCGGCGCGTCCCATCGCGCCGCGAACGAAAATGCTGCTCGAGGCGCCGATCCTGCCGGCGCTCCTGCGCTTGGCGGCCCCCAATGTGCTCAACTTGCTGGCGTTCGTCGGATTGATCACGTTCGACGGATTGTTCGTCGGGCGCCTCGGCCCCGATGCTTTGGCCGGCATTTCGCTCGTCTTTCCGTGGGTGATGCTCATGCAGCATGCCGCGGCGAGCGGCATGGGAGGCGCCGTCTCGTCGGCGGTAGCACGCGCGCTCGGCGCCGGGCAGAAGGCGCGAGCGAACGATCTGGCCACGCATGCAGTTTGGCTGGCGCTGATGCTGTCGGCGTCATTCTCATTTCTCATGCTGCTGGCGGGCCCGCTTTTCTACCGATGGATGGGCGGGCACGGAGCGGTACTTGAAGCGGCCATCGCCTATTCGAACGTGGCGTTCGGCGGCGCGCTGTCGATCTGGATGCTCAACCTGCTCTGCAACGTCGTTCGCGGAACCGGGAACATGGGATTGCCCGCCACGGTGATTGTCGTATGCGTGCTTGGCCACGTTGTCATCTCCCCGCTGTTGATCTTTGGGCTGGGGCCGATTCCAGCGCTCGGGCCGGCGGGTGCCGGATGGGGCCTGGTGACCTCGTTCGGCGCGGGAAGCATCTTCCTGCTTGCCTATCTTCGCAACGCGAGATCGCTCGTCACATTGTCTTTTCGCGGGATACGTTTTCAGTGGGGACTCCTGGGCGAGTTCTTCCGCGTCGGTATACCCGGAATGCTCAACGTGGCGATCACGAACGTAACCGTAATCGCTCTGACCGGCGTGGCGGGCCACCTGGGCCGGGATACGGCGATCGCTTATGCGATGGGTGCGCGGCTGGAATACATCATCATTCCCCTGGGATTCGGCATCGGCACCGGAATCGTTGCCCTGATTGGAACGAACTGGGGCGCAAGGCAATACGCCCGCGCCCGAGCCATCGCTTGGTCGGGCGGCGCAGTTGCCGCCGCATTCTGCGGTGCAGTCGGTTTGTTTTTTGCGCTATTCCCACGGTTGTGGATGAGCATCTTCACGATCGACGAGGAAATCGTTCGCATCGGTGTTTCCTATCTGCAGATCGTCGGGCCCGCCTACGCTCTGTACGGATTCGGGATCGGACTCTATTTCGCGTGCCAGGGATACGGCAAATTGGTGCTTGCGGTGGTTGCGAACGGCATCAGGTTTCTGGTTGCCGCGGGAGGGGGCTTCATCGCGGTGTTCTGGATGGAGGCCGGTACAGCGGGGATTTTTGCGGCGATTGCATTGGGGTTCGTCGCCTATGCCGGGCTTACGAGCCTTGCACTGTCGCGATTCAAGGTCACTACACCGGCCACAGGGAGCGGCTCATGAATAATCGAATCATCATTGCCTGCATTTGGTGGATCATGATCTTTGCGGCGGTCGTAATGACGGGTTGCGGCTCCGGAAGTGGTCCGGCGCAAGGCAAGGCGACAGTCCGAGCCGCCAACGTCGATGTTCAGCTTGACGGTATCCGCGTCCGGCGGGATGAAGCACGAAACAGAATCTGGCTGCTGGGTCTCGACGACGTGCGCGTCTACGATGCCGGGAGCAAGCGGCTGATAAGGAAAGTGGCGTTGCCGGGCTGGTCCATGGCCCGATTCACCTGCGCCCCCGACATGGTCCTGGACGGCTCGGGCTCGGCAATTGTTTCCAGCAACGTGCTGGCGAGATTTTGGCGGATCGATGCGGACAGTTTCGAAGCGCAGGCGCACGACATCAGACTGGAGGGACGGGAGCAGTGGGATGTCGGGTTTGGCGCGCTGGCGGTCGCCGGCGACGAGAGTCTTTACGCTTTGACTGCGACAGGGGGATCGCTGTGGAAAATCGACATCGCCAGAGCCAGTGCCAGTCTGATCGAGCTCGAGGGTCCCCCGTTGAGAGGGTGCGCCTTTACGCCCCAATTTCTGAAGGACTTTGAAAGGAGCCGGAAACCATGGACGCGTCCATCACTGCAACAGAACTGAAATCCGCTCAGGCGGGCAAGCATTCGCCGCTGCTTATCGATGTTCGCCGCACGCCCGCGTTCCGCTCGGCGCCTGACATGGCCGCCGGTGCGCTGCGGCGCGATCCGGGGGCTGTTGCCGCGTGGGCGAAGGCGCTGCCGCGCGCAGCCAGCGTCGTCACCTATTGCGTGCACGGCCACGATGTGAGCCAGGGTGCGGCGCAGGCGCTGCTGGAGCTCGGCATCGCCGCGCGCTATCTGGAGGGCGGACTGGAGGAGGGCTGGAAAGCGGCCGGCGGCGAGTTGATGGGCAAGCCGAAGGAATCGCCAACGCGCTGGGTCACGCGCGAGCGGCCGAAGATCGACCGCATCGCCTGCCCGTGGCTCGTCACGCGCTTCGTGGACCCCGAGGCCGAGTTTCTCTACGTCCCGAACAAGGAAGTGCTGGGGGCGGCGAAGGAGAAAGAGGCCATTCCCTACGACGTGCCGGACGTGCACTTCTCGCACGACGGCGAGCTGTGCAGCTTCGATACCTTCCTCAAGACCTACCGGCTCGCGGGCGACCCGGCGCTGGCCCAGCTCGCAGTGATCGTCCGCGGCGCCGACACCGCGCGGTTGCAACTCGCTCCGCAGTCGGCAGGACTGCTCGCGGTCTCACTCGGCCTGTCCCGCAACTTCAAGGACGATCACGAGATGTTGACGCACGGGATGGTGATGTACGACGCGCTCTACGCGTGGTGCAAGGAGGGGCAGGACGAGACGCACACCTGGAATCCTGCCGTGTATCGGTGACCGGTGACCGGTCACCCGTCACGAGTCACGGCTCTTATGGGGACAGTTCGTCCGCGTGCAGTCCGCGTAGATTTGCAGCGAATGATCGTGGATCCTGAAGCCGCGGTCCTTCGCGATCTTGTCCTGCCGTTTCTCGATCTCGGCGTCGAAGAATTCCTCGACGCGCCCGCACTGCACGCACACCAGGTGGTCGTGGTGGCCGCCCTGGTTCAGCTCGAATACCGCCTTGCCGGTTTCGAAGTGGTGGCGGATCAGGAGCCCCGCCTGCTCGAACTGGGTGAGCACGCGGTAGACCGTCGCGAGCCCCGTGTCGGTGCCGTCCTTGGACAGCGTCTTGTAGACATCCTCGGCGGAGAGGTGACGCACCGGGCTCTTCTCGAACAACTCCAGTATGCGCAGGCGCGGCAGCGTCGCCTTGAGGCCTATCGTCTTGAGATCATTGGGCGAACTCACGGCCGGTTTCTTTCAATGCGCCTGTCGGAATGGTCGAGCGTCGGTTATCATATTCGTATTTCACTACCTTGGAAACCGCGTCCGGAGCGGCGATTGCCGCTGCTGCGCCGCGCGAGAAAGCCGCCAGGATTTTCCCGAGATGAAAGCCCGCGCCGTCATGATTCTCGCCCTGTTCCTGGTCGGCTGCCGGCAAATGCCGGCTCTGCCCGCGATTACCACTCCGTACAAGATGGACATTCAGCAGGGCAACCTCGTCACGCAGGAGATGATCTCCAAGCTCCAGCCGGGGATGACGCGCAACCAGGTGCGCTTCGCTCTCGGCACGCCGCTGGTGGTCGATCCGTTCCGCACCGACCGCTGGGACTACGTCTTTCTTTATCAGAAGGCGGGCGTGGTGACGGAACACCGCAAGATCGCGGTCATATTCAAGGACGACAAGCTGTTGCGGATCGAGGGCGACGTGGTGCCCGCCGCGCCCGGCAGTGCCGCGCCCGCCGGCGCGAAGGCAGACAAGCCGCCTGCGGCGACGGACAAGCCCGGTCCGGTTCCGCCGGTTGCGTCCACGGGAGCGGGGCAAGAGGGCGAGCAGGGGAAACCCCCGGCGGAGAAACCGGTGGCGGAAAAGCCAGCGGCGGAGAAACCAGCGGAGGAGCCCGGTTTTTTCGGGCGCATGCTGGAGATGCTGGGATTCTAGAGTAAACAGGGATAGTTTCCGGGACATGGCACAGACCCGAATTGCAATCACCGGTGCTGGCGGGCGCATGGGCCGTGCGCTGCTCGAGGCCGTGCTGAGCGCGCCCGACCTGAAGCTCGCCGCGGCGCTCGAGCAGAAGGGCAACCCCGCGGTCGGCAGGGATGCCGGCGAGCTGACGGGCTCTCCCTGCGGGGTCAAAATCGGCGACGATGCCGCGGGCGCGATCGCGGCGAGCGACGTCCTCGTGGACTTTACGCGCCCCGACGGCACGCTGGCGTATCTAGCCGCCTGCCGCAAGCAGGGCGTGAAGCTGGTGATCGGCACCACCGGGTTCAACGAGACGCAGAAGCGGGAGATTGCGGAGGCGACGCGCGACGTGGCGATCGTCATGTCCCCCAACTTCAGCGTCGGCGTGAACGTCGCGTTCCGGCTGCTCCAGGTCGCGGCCGCGGCGCTCGGCAAGGGATACGACGTGGAAATCGTGGAAGCGCACCACCGGCTCAAGGTGGACGCGCCCTCCGGCACCGCGCTGCGCATGGGAGAGGTTGTCGCGCAGGCGCTCGGCCGCGACCTGAAAAAGGCCGCGATCTACGGGCGCGAGGGCGTGACCGGAGAGCGCAAGGACGAGACCATCGGTTTTGCCACGGTGCGCGGCGGCGACCTCGTCGGCGACCACACCGTGATGTTCATCGGCGCCGGCGAGCGCCTGGAAATCTCCCATCGCGCCTCCAGCCGGTCGAATTTCGCCAACGGCGCGCTGCGCGCTGCCCGCTTCGTCGCGTCGAAAAAGAGCGGCCTCTTCGACATGGCCGACGTGCTGGGTTTGCGCTAGCGGCGCGTTGCCGCGAGGCGCGGCTTCACGTATAATTCAGTCGGTTGGCGGGAGGGGCTTGAAAGCCTCTCCCGCTTTGTGTATATACACCTGAAATCAAGAGGTTAGCGTGTCGCGGGCCCCGGCCATCCTGGTCCTCAAAGATGGCACCGTTTTCCGCGGCACGTCCATTGGCGCCGAGGGCCTGGCCGTGGGCGAGGTGGTGTTCAACACCGCCATGACCGGCTACCAGGAAATCCTCACCGATCCGTCCTACTGCCGGCAGCTCGTCACCCTCACATACCCGCACATCGGCAACACCGGGACGAATCCCGTGGATGTCGAATCGGACCGGATCTACGCTGCAGGCCTGGTCATCCGCGACCTGCCACTGCTGTCGTCGAGCTGGCGCAAGCAGTCCACGCTTTCCGACACCCTCAGGCAGGGCGGCGTGCCCGCGATCGCGGACATCGATACGCGCAGGCTCACGCGGCTCCTGCGCGACAAGGGGGCGCAGGATGGTTGCCTGATGGCCGGCAAGGTCAGCGAGAAGGATGCGCTCAGGGCCGCCCGCGGCTTCTCGGGGCTGGTCGGAATGGATCTCGCCAGGGTGGTGAGCTGCAACAAGCCCTACGAGTGGGAGGAAAGCACGTGGTCCCTGGGGCAGGGTTACGGCCGCCTCGCCGATCCGCGCTTTCATGTCGTGGCTTGCGACTATGGCGTCAAGCGCAATATCCTGAGAAAGCTCGTCTCGCGGGGCTGCCGCGTGACCGTGGTCCCGGCGCAGGCTCCGGCGGACGACGTGCTCGCGTTGAAGCCGGACGGCGTGTTTCTATCCAACGGCCCCGGCGATCCCGAACCGTGCGATTACGCGATCCGGGCGATCCGCAGGTTTCTCGACATCGGCATCCCGACGTTCGGCATCTGCCTTGGCCACCAGTTGATGGGACTCGCGAGCGGCGCGAAGACCCTCAAGATGAAATTCGGCCACCACGGCGCGAACCACCCGGTGCAGGACCTCGATACCGGCCGCGTGATGATCACGAGCCAGAACCACGGTTTCGCGGTGGACGCGGCGACCCTGCCCGCGACCGCGCGAATCACGCACCTTTCGCTCTTCGACGGCAGTCTCCAGGGTTTCGCGCGCACCGATTGCCCCGCGTTCTGCTTCCAGGGCCACCCCGAGGCGAGCCCGGGACCCCATGACGTCGATTACCTCTTCGACAAGTTCGTGAAGCTGATGGAAGAACATTCTTCCAAGGCACAAGGCACTAGGCACGAGGTACAAGGAGTCGGCCATGCCGAAGCGCACTGACATCAAGTCGATCCTCATCATCGGCGCCGGGCCGATCATCATCGGCCAGGCGTGCGAGTTCGACTATTCGGGCGCGCAGGCGTGCAAGGCGCTGAAGGAGGAGGGCTACCGCGTCATCCTGGTGAATTCCAATCCCGCCACCATCATGACCGATCCGGAGATGGCGGACGCGACCTACATCGAGCCGGTCAGCTGGCAGATGCTGGAGAAGATCATCGCGGCCGAGCGCCCGGACGCGCTGCTGCCGACCATGGGCGGCCAGACGGGCCTGAACTGCGCGCTCGACCTCGCGCGCAACGGCGTGCTGGAGAAATACGGCGTGGAGATGATCGGCGCGAAGCGCGAGGCGATCGACAAGGCCGAGGACCGCGAGAAGTTCAAGCGCGCGATGGAGAAAATCGGCCTGGCCTGCCCGCGCGCCGCGCTCGCCCACAGCATGGAGGAGGCGCTGCAGGTGCAGGCGATGGTCGGCTTCCCCACCATCATCCGGCCCTCGTTCACGCTCGGCGGCACCGGCGGCGGCATCGCCTACAACAAGGACGAGTTCATCGCCATCGTCGATCGCGGGCTCGACGCGAGCCCCACGCGCGAAGTGCTGGTTGAGGAGTCGGTGATCGGCTGGAAGGAATTCGAGATGGAGGTGGTGCGGGACCGCAAGGACAACTGCATCATCGTGTGCTCGATCGAGAACGTGGACCCGATGGGCGTGCACACCGGCGACTCGATCACGGTTGCGCCCGCGCAGACGCTGACCGATAAGGAATACCAGATCATGCGCAATGCCGCGATCGCGTGCCTGCGCGAGATCGGCGTGGACACCGGCGGCTCCAACGTGCAATTCGCGGTGAATCCGGCGGACGGGCGCCTGCTGATCATCGAGATGAACCCGCGGGTGTCGCGCTCCTCCGCGCTCGCCTCGAAGGCGACCGGCTTCCCGATCGCCAAGGTCGCGGCGAAGCTCGCGGTGGGCTACACGCTCGACGAGCTGCGGAACGAGATCACCGGCGGCCTCAGTGGACAATTCATGCCCGCGTCGTTCGAGCCGGCCATCGACTACGTCGTGACCAAGGTGCCGCGCTTCGCATTCGAGAAATTCCCGCAGGCGGACGACCGGCTGACGACGCAGATGAAATCGGTGGGTGAGGTGATGGCGATCGGCCGCACTTTCCAGGAGTCCATGCAGAAGGCGTTGCGCGGGCTCGAGACCGGCGCGGACGGCTTCGACGAGAGGAGCGCCGAGCGCGACGCGATCGAGAACGAGCTGGGCGATCCCGGCCCCGATCGCATCTACTTCGTCGCCGATGCGTTCCGCTGCGGCATGACGGTGGACGAGGTGCACGAGCTCTCGCGCATCGATCCCTGGTTCCTCGCGCAGATCGAGGACATCGTGCACCAGGAGAAGGCGCTCGAGGGACGGACGCTCGACAAGCTCGACGCGAATGCATTGCGGCGGCTGAAGCGCGCGGGCTTCTCCGACCTGCGGCTCGCGAAGCTGCTTGCGACCGACCAGGCCGCGGTGCGCGCGCGCCGCCACGAGCTGGGCGTGAGGCCGGTGTTCAAGCGGGTGGACACCTGCGCGGCGGAATTCGCGACCCACACCGCCTACCTCTACTCGACCTACGAGGACGAGTGCGAGGCGCAGCCCACCGACCGGAAGAAGGTCATGGTGCTGGGCGGCGGGCCCAACCGCATCGGCCAGGGCATCGAGTTCGACTACTGCTGCGTGCACGCGGCGCTCGCGCTACGCGAGGACGGCTACGAGACCATCATGGTGAACTGCAACCCGGAGACGGTCTCGACCGATTACGACACCTCCGACCGGCTTTACTTCGAGCCGCTGACCCTGGAGGACGTGCTCGAGATCGTCCACGTCGAGAAGCCGTTCGGGGTGATCGTGCAGTTCGGCGGCCAGACCCCGCTCAAGCTCGCGCGCGACTTGGAGGCCAACGCGGTCCCCATCATCGGCACTTCGCCCGATTCGATCGACGTCGCGGAGGACCGCGAGCGCTTCCAGAAGCTGCTCAACCGGTTGAAGCTCAAGCAGCCGCCCAACCGCACCGCGCGCAGCGCGCAGAAGGCGCTCGCCGTGGCGGAGGAGATCGGCTATCCGCTGGTGGTGCGCCCGTCCTACGTGCTGGGCGGCCGCGCCATGGAGATCGTCTACCAGCAGAGCGACCTCGAGCGCTACATGCGCGAGGCGGTCAAGGTGTCGAACGATTCCCCGGTGCTGCTCGACCGCTTCCTGAACGATGCCACCGAGGTGGACGTCGACGCGGTGTGCGACGGCAAGCAGGTGGTGATCGGCGGCGTGATGGAGCACATCGAGCAGGCCGGCGTGCATTCCGGCGATTCCGCGTGCTCGCTGCCGCCCTATTCGCTCAGCCGGGAGCTGCAGGAAGAGCTGCGGCGCCAGACCGTCGCGATGGCGCACGCGCTCAAGGTCGTCGGGCTGATGAACGTGCAGTTCGCCATACAGAAAAATGAGCAGGACAGCGTGGTGTACGTGCTGGAAGTCAATCCGCGCGCCTCGCGCACCGTGCCGTTCGTGTCCAAGGCGACCGGCGTGCCGCTCGCCAAGATCGCCGCGCGCTGCATGGCGGGAAGGTCGCTCGCCGAGCAGGGCGTGACGGCCGAGGTGGTGCCGCCGTACTATTCCGTGAAGGAAGCGGTATTCCCGTTCATCAAGTTCCCGGGCGCCGACACCATACTCGGGCCGGAGATGAAGTCCACCGGCGAGGTGATGGGTGTCGGCGTGTCCTTCGCCGAAGCCTTCGTGAAATCGCAGATTGCCTCGGGCGAGGACCTGCCGGCGGGCGGCAGGGTGTTCGTCAGCGTGCGCGACGAGGACAAGCCGCGGACGATCGAGATCGCGCGCAAGCTGGCGGCCCTCGGCTTCACGCTGGTCGCCACCCGCGGCACGGCGGCGGCGCTCACGGCGGCGGGCCTGGCGGTCACGCCGGTCAACAAGGTCCAGGAGGGCCGCCCGCACGTCGTGGACATGATCAAGAACGGCGAGATCTCGCTCATCGTCAACACGGTGGAGGAGAAGCGGGTGGCGGTGCGCGATTCCTACGTGATCCGGCGCGCGGCGCTGCAGGAGCGGGTGCCCCTGTTCACCACGCTGGACGGCGCCCGCGCCGCCTGCACCGGCATGGAGCACTCGAAGGAATTGCGCGCCTACGTGATGCAGGAGCTGCACGCCCGGCTGCTCGAGGCGGCGTGAGTCATGGGCAAGATCCCGATTACCATAACCGGCGCGGAGAAGCTGCGCGCCGAGCTGCACGAGCTGAAGACGGTCCGGCGGCCCGCTATCGTCACCGCCATCGCGGAGGCGCGCTCGCACGGCGACCTCTCCGAGAACGCGGAATATCACGCGGCCAAGGAGCGCCAGAGCTTCACCGAGGGCCGCATCGCCGAGCTCGAGAGCAAGCTCGCCAACGCCCAGATCATCAATCCGGCGCTGCTCGAAGCCGACGGCCGCTGCGTATTCGGCGCCACCATAGACCTCGAGGACATGGGCAGCGGGGAGGTCGTGACCTACCAGATCGTCGGCGACGACGAAGCCGACATCAAGCAGGGCAAGATCTCGATCAGCTCGCCGATCGCGCGCGCGCTGATCGGCAAGCAATCGGGCGACGTCGCGGAAGTCCACGCGCCCAGCGGCGTGCGGGAGTACGAGATCCTCGACGTCAAATACATCTAGCGAGGAGTGAACTCGGTCCTCACCGGCGTTGAAAGGCGCGCTTGGGGCGAAATCGGGGCTTTTTCCGGGGGCGGGATGCCGCTTGCGGCTCGTTTCCCTCAGGGCGCGGCCGGTAGATGACCAGGATCTTCCCGATGTGCTGCACCGGGCAGGCATCCAGCGCCTCGCAAATTGCCGCCGGCATGAGCCGGCGTCGTTCCCGGTCGTCACCCAGCACCCGGATCTTGATGAGCTCATGGTTCTTGAGCGCGAGGCCGATCTCATGCAGCACGGCCGGCGTCAGGCCTGCCTCGCCGATCATGATGACCGGATGGAGATGATGGGCCCGCGCGCGCAGGGAGCGGCGTTCGGCTGGCGTGAGTGATTTCATGACGCGAGTCTAGACCATGGGCCGAGTGCGCGGCAAAAGCTGGATGCAGGAACACGTCGCCGATGCGTACGTGAAGCGCGCGCGCGCGGAAGGGCGGCGCTCGCGCGCCGCCTACAAGCTCGACGAGATCGCAGTGCGCGACCGGCTGTTCCGGCCCGGCATGGTGGTCGTCGATCTCGGCGCGGCACCCGGTGGCTGGTCCCAGGTCGCCGCGGGGCGGGTCGCGCCGCGGGGCAAGATCGTTGCGCTCGATCTCCTCGAGATGGCGCCGGTGGCCGGAGTGAACTTTCTGCGCGGCGATTTCCAGGACGACGCGGTGCTGGCGGAGGTGGTGCGCACGCTTGGCGGGCAGCCCGTCGACCTTGTGCTTTCCGATATGGCCCCCAACTTGTCGGGTATCGCCGCGACCGACCAGGCGCGCGCCCTGGAGCTGGCCGAGCTGGCGCTGGACTTTGCGTTGAAGCATTTGAAACCGCAGGGTAATTTTCTGGTCAAACTGTTTCAGGGAGCGGGTTTCGAGGAATTCCTGAGGACATTGCGCAGTCGCTTTCAGTCGGTTGCGGTCCGCAAGCCCGAAGCTTCCCGCAGCCGCTCGAGCGAGGTGTACCTGCTCGCGAAGGGTCTGCGGCGGGCGGGCGACGGCAGCGGCTCTGCTGCGCCGCGGGCGAAAAGAGTCTAGAATTGAGTCAGTTAGAACATAAGGACACGCCTTGAACAACCTGGTTAAAAACGTGGCGATCTGGCTGGTGATCGCGCTCGTGCTGATGACCGTGTTCAATCAGTTCAGCACGCGCCAGACCGTCCAGAAGGCGATGGAGTACTCCCAGTTCATCGAGGAGGTGAAGCAGGGGCGCATCGCCAAGGTCACCATCGAAGGGCGGGTACTGAAGGGCGTCAAGACGACCGGCGAGCGCTTCACCACCTATTCGCCATCCGACCCGTGGCTGGTCTCGGACCTGCTCAAGAACGGGGTCATCATCGAGGCCAAGCCCGAGGAAGAGCCCTCGCTCATCATGAACATATTCGTGTCGTGGTTCCCGATGCTGTTGCTGATCGGCGTGTGGATCTTCTTCATGCGCCAGATGCAGGGCGGAGGCCGCGGCGGCGCGTTCTCGTTCGGCAAGAGCCGCGCGCGCATGCTCGACGAATCCAACAATACGATCACCTTCGCCGATGTAGCGGGCTGCGAGGAAGCGAAGGAGGAAGTCGCGGAACTGGTCGAGTTCCTGCGCGACCCCTCGAAATTCCAGAAGCTCGGCGGGCGCATCCCGCGCGGCGTGCTGATGGTCGGCAACCCCGGCACCGGCAAGACGCTGCTGGCGAAGGCGATCGCGGGCGAGGCCAAGGTGCCGTTCTTCTCGATCTCCGGCTCCGATTTCGTCGAGATGTTCGTCGGCGTCGGCGCGGCGCGCGTGCGCGACATGTTCGA
>Ga0156023_1062_pt4 | contig 29668 bp, 24 predicted proteins | sample RifCSPlowO2_02_FD_107677 | JGI IMG/M metagenome (GOLD analysis project Ga0156023, IMG submission 107677) | Betaproteobacteria bacterium RIFCSPLOWO2_02_FULL_67_26
GTTTAAAGCCGACAAGATTCTCATTGATCAAGAATCGTTGGCACTTGGACGTGAATTGCTGATTCGCTGCACTTTTGATGATGAGAACGACAACATTGATTATCACGTTGCAGAAATAGCGCGTGCATGTATGGCCGGTTCAACGGCGGCATTGGAAGCCAAGCAGGTTTGCGAAAATTTCCTACATGCCCTGAAAGGTGACAGCAAGGCATGGAGCTATGATCAGCTCGCAAGAGTACTATTCGAGCTACAACCGGAAGTTGCATTGGACGTATTCTTCGAAAAATCTGACAACCGTCATCGCTCCGTCCTTTTCCGCATGTCCATGATTGACGAGCAGGATGGACCAGTAAACCGCGTTCCCAAGGAAATCTTACTTTCTTGGGCAGGAAAGGATGTGGCAAATCGTTTTCCATGGATTGCTAGAGAGATTCGGTTGTTCGACAAGCGAATTGACGGAAGCTTTGAGTGGTCCACAATCGCACTCCATTTGTTGGAACACGCCACCGATCGCAAAGCGGTACTGTCTGCATTTGGTGCTCACATCGTGCCAGGTTCCTGGTCTGGATCACTTGCCGACGTTCTCATCCCGTACCTGCAGCCGATTCGGGCTCTTTTGGGGCATGAAGACTCAGCGGTTCGTGAGTGGGCTAGCACCTGTGAGCGCGGGATGCAAGAGCGGATTGATGATGCCCGAAGCCAAGACAGAAAGACGGACGCTAGCTTTGAGTAGTATGACAACGAGGCGTTGTGGTGCAAGCATTTAAGCGATCTTGGTCATGAACAGAAAATTTCAGGTCTTTGTCTCCTCAACATTTACTGATCTTAAGGCTGAGAGGCAGGCGGCCGTCGAGGCTATTCTTTTGGCCGGGCACATTCCAGCTGGGATGGAGCTGTTTAGCGCAGGCGATGAAACACAACTGGATATTATTAGAAAGTGGATTGATGCCTCGGATATATACATGCTCATACTTGGCGGTCGATATGGCTCTATTGAGCCCAAGAGTGGACTCAGCTACATCGAAGTCGAGTATGACCATGCCACCGCAAGAGGGAAGCCTCTCTTTGCGCTGGTGGTTGATAAAAAGGTCATTGATGAAAGGGCAACCGTAGACGAATCGAGTATTGAAAAGACTGCGATAGAGCGGTTGTCAAAGTTCAGAGAAAAGGTTCTAAGTAAGATCTCCAGAACAATTGAGGATCCCAAGGATGTCAAGATATACACAATGGATTCTCTGAAAAAATTTGAAGAGCGCTCCGACCTGATCGGATGGGTGCGAGCAAATAAAAGAGCGGACGCGTCATCTCGCGAGGCTCGAACAACCTTACGGTCTGATGGGGTTGAAGCCCCGAGCGACTACATGTCAGCTTATCAAGCTGTTCACTATATTGCCGACGAATCTCAGTGGGGAGCAACTAGAAATGCACAGGTATCGGAAGACGGAACTAGACGAAATGCACTCATAGATGCACCGAGTGAGTTCCAATCCAGGGCGGCAGAGGGCAAGGTCAAGGTTTTTGGCGCATCACCAGAAACTGGACGTCATGAGCTAATACCCAAAACCCATTGGATGTCGTACGGATTGGATCTTTCGACAGTCTATAAGCCGGATGCCGCTGGTAGAACTACACCAGCAACCTTTGAGGCAGGTTTCCATGGGGCGCGAGATGGCAAACATCGCTATTCCGACCTCAAGATAGAGGCGGCCGATGTGCGCAGGGTTTGGCCACGTCGGATGGATTTTGATACCGCGTTCGACGAGGCATTTGAAGAGGCCTCCTTAACTAGGGATGAGGCAATCTCGGCTCTCTGGAAACTTCGGAGTGTTGGGGTGGCTATAAGAAACGAGCCAGTTCCTTCGGCTGATCATTTCCCAGCCTGGAGAGAGAGGTATGAGCGGTGGAGAAAAAGTGTCCTCGCGGTAGCTGGGAAATTTGATGTGGGTCTACAGGGTCGCCTTGAAGTGTTGGATCAACTGCGAAAAGCCCCGAACTTGCCTGTCGTCAGTCAGGAGCACGCTAAGTGCATCACAATTGCATCCGAAATGCTTCTGCGCCTTGAAGAAAGACTGCCGTGACTCTTCTGGATGTCGCCCTAGTGCGTTGGATGCGAGTGCAGCTTAGCGACGTTGCCATACGCGAACTTGTTGCTGTCACAATCGTGCTAGCGCGCGCCCGGGACTAGCCATTGCCCGAGCATCGCAGTCTCGTCACGCTGATGGTCGTGTCCGCCTTCATCGTGTCGGGCGGCATTCACTATCAGACCCCGATGCTGGCGGCGATTGCCGCGGACTTTCAGGCGGACGCCGCGACGACCGGCTGGATCCCGACACTTTCCTTCGGCGGCATGGTGGTGGGGATGCTCTTCCTCGTGCCGCTGGGGGATCGCATCGACAAGCGGGCGCTGGTGCTGTGGATGATCGTCGCGCTGATGCTGGCGCAGGCCACGATGGCGGCGGCGCCGTCGATCGCGGTGCTGGCGGCGGCCAGCCTGGTCACGGGCATTTGTTCGCCGCTGACTCAGCACTTTATCGCCATCACCGCGGACATCGCGGATCCCGCTCATCGCGGGCGCGCGCTCGGTACGCAACTGATGGGGATGTTCAGCGGGATACTCTTCGCCCGCATCGCGGGCGGCCTGATCGCCGCGCACCTCGGCTGGCGCTACAGCTATGCGCTGTCGGCGGGCATGCTGCTCGCGATCACCTCCGTGCTCTGGGCGCGGCTCCCCCGGACGCAACCCACGTCGCAGGACTCGTATCGCGATTTGCTGTGGTCGATGTTTCGGCTCATGCGAACGCACCGTGACATCCGGCGCGCCACGGCGTTCCACTTCATGTTCGGTATCTGCTACGGGGGCTTCTGGGCGGTGGCCGCGCCGATGCTCGCGGCGCTCCATCGCGTGGGCCCGACAACCGCGGGCCTGATGGGCATTCCCGGCGCGGCGGGGATACTCGTTGCCCGCCCGGCGGGGCGCTGGACGGACCGCGTTGGAGTGAAGCCCGTGGTGCTCGCGGGCATCGGCTCGATGCTGGCCGCGTGGATCGCCATGGGCTTCGGCGCCTGGTCCATCGCTGCGGTGGTCATCGGAGCGATGCTGCTCGACTGCGGCCTGCGCGCCGCGATGGTCGCCAATCAGACGTTGATCAACACGGTGGTTCCGGATTCACGCGGGCGCGCCAACACCCTGTTCGGCGTGCACGTGTGGACCGGAAATGCCGTGGGCGCGTTTCTGACGAGCTGGGCATTTGCGCACTACGGCTGGCTCGCCGTGTGCGGCGTCGCGCTGGCCGCGACCGTCATCGCGCTGCTTCAATACGTTTTCAATCCCTTGCCGAAGAGGTAGGTGATGTTGATTCGCCTGTTCTCGTACCCGTCCTTGAAACGAAAGTGGTCTGTTTCGTGGAACAATGCTGAATTGAAAAGCACCGCGCGATTGCAGCGGTAGGGAACCCTCATGCTGCCGGACCGGTTGTTCTCCAGGAAGTCGCGAACCGCCATTTCGTTGCCGTTATATTCCTCAAGACCCCATGAAGGCGGGCACGGAACGTCATGAACGATCAAGCCGCCTGATTCCGGATCCAGGTTTGCCGCATCGGGCGTTACCCAGAAGTTCAGGTTCACTTTCGCGAAGTCGGCATGGATGTTGATGCCGTGTCTGGATCTCGAGTCGTACTTGAAGGCCCACAATTGCTCCAGATTGTGCTCGCCGAATATTCTCGGCATTTTTCGCTTGAGTTCGAGCGCGATCCGCAGATGCAGGGAACTGACGAATCCCGAAGTGGCAAAAGCGCCCAGATATTGATTGCGGCGGTACTCGCTTTTCCAGACCGTGGAGACCAGGCAGAAATTTCTCAGCTCCCGCAGAGCCTGCTGCGACAGCAGATCATCGATAGCGATCATCTCGGGAGCGCAGCTGAAATACCGGTCCTCGATGGCCTTCCAGTCATTGTCCGGGTTGAGGCAGTGCTCCACGGGGTCGGCGATCGTGTAGCGCAGCAATGACCTTCTGAAAATATTGATGTCCCCGGCCTCTTCCGCCGACAGCGGGATAGCCTCGAGGCTTGCAGAGTCCTCGGGGGCGGCCAAATGGCGGGCGCAAATTCCTGCCAGCCTGCGATGCGCCTGGTGCAGCCACTCGAACGCGTAGCCGAGAGCGATCAAATACGTCGCTTGTTCGAGATCATGGCGCGCGCGGAAACCCTGGATACTGCTTCTGGCCTGGGGACTTGCATACTCCTGCTTCAACTTCAGCTCCGCCGCTTCCATGCACAAGCGATCGATTTGCGGGAAATCGCTCAATTGTCCCAGGTAATGCGAGGCAATATTGTTTTTTGCCAGCGCGAAGTCAGGGTCAAGCCTTAAAGCCGCGGCATAGTCGTCGAGCGCCTCTTCCGTCCTGTTCAGTTCATAGAGCGCATGCGCCCGGTTGCAATACGCTTCGGCAAGATCAGGTTGAAGCGCTATGGCACGGCCGTAGCTGGCCACGGCCTCTTCGTGCCGGTGGAGTTTTTCCAGGACACCGCCCCGGCTGTTGTATTCGAGCGCAAAGCCGGGCCGCAGTGAGATTGCGGTTTCGTAGCTGGTCAGCGCATCAGCGAGACGATTCAGCTTCTGCAGGACGTCCCCCCGGTTGCCGTGCGCGTCGCCGAAGTCGGGTTTCAGGGCAATCGCCCGGTCGTGGCTGGCCAAAGCGTCGGCAAGCCGGTTCAGCCTTGTTTCCACGATGCCGCGATTCATATAGGCTTCGGCGCAATCCGGTTTCAAAGCAATGACTTTGTCGTAGCTCGATAATGCTTCCTCCAGCCGGTTGAGATCCTCCAGCACCAGCCCCCTGTTCAAATGGGCATCCGTCAATTGCGGTTGAAGCCTTATGGCTTTATCGAGGCAGTCGATTGCTTCATCGAGCTTCTGGCGGTTGTGCAGCACTTTTCCCAGGTTACCCAGCGCCTCGGCATGATCCGGCTTGATCGCGATCGCCTTGCTGATAAGCGCTTCAGCCTTGTCGAGGTTTCCGCTCATCGCGTATGACACGCCCAGCACGTGAAGCGCCTCGAAGTGCGCGGGCTCGGTTGCGACAATGTCCTCCAGCAAACCTTGTGCGCCGAGTGGATTTCCCGACTGCATATACCGCATGGCCAAGGCGAATTGGTCCCGCAGCATCGCTGTGGAAGGACGAGTCCTGGAGATCATGTCTAACGCGGTCCCGGGTCTTCAGCGGCCGTCGATCGGGACATAGTCGCGCGGCTCGGGGCCGTTGTAGAGGGTGAGCGGGCGCAGCAGGATGTTGTTCTCGATCTGCTCGAGCACCTGCACCGTCCAGCCCGGCACGCGCCCGACGGCGAAGATCGGCACGAACAGGTCCTCCGCGATGCCGTTGAGGAAATAGACGACGCCGGCGTAGAAGTCCACGTTCACGTTCACGCCGTGGCGCGCGTAGGGCTTCATGGCCGCCACCACCGCTTCCAGGATCTGGTACCACTGCGGCTGGCCCATTTCGCGCGAGAGCTTCTCCACCCCGGCGCGCATGTGGCGCGCGCGCGGGTCCTCGGCGCGATAGACGCGGTGGCCGAACCCCATCACGGGCTCGCCGTTCGCGCGCTTCGTCTTGACGTAATCGGCGGCGCGGGACGCATCGCCGATTTCCTGCGCCATGCGCATGACGTTCTCCGCCGCGCCGCCGTGCGCCGGGCCGGAGAGCGCCGCGACCGCCGCCGTGATCGCCCCGTGCAGGTCGGCGTCGGTGCCGGCGACCACACGCGCGGCGAACGACGACGCGTTCGAGCCGTGCTCGGCGTGCAGCACCATGTCGATCTCCATCAGCCGCGCCGCGTCCGCGCTCGGCGCTCTACCCTTGAGCATGTAGAGGAAGTTCGCGGCGTGCGCGAGGCGCGGGTCGGGCGCGACGGGCTCGCGGCCGTTGCGGATGTGCTCGTGCGCGGCGACGATCATCGGCACCTGCGCGGTGAGCCGGATGCCCTTGCGCAGCGTCGCCGCGGGAGATTTGTCCGCTGTTTCCGGATCGAACGCGGCGAGCGCCGATACGCCGGTGCGCAACACGTCCATCGGGTGCGCCGCCTGGATGGTCCGGATGACGTCGTAGACCGGTTCCGGCAGCCGGCGCGCGGCCTTCAACTCGGCGGTGAACGCGTCGAGCTGCGCGCGCGAGGGCAGCTCGCCCTTCAGGAGCAGGTAGCAGGTCTCCTCGAAAGTCGAGCGCTGGGCGAGGTCGTGGATCGAATAGCCGCGATAGCGCAGCTCGCCGGCGCGCCCGTCGATGTAGCACACGCGCGAGCGGTCGAAGTAGACGCCCTTCAATCCGCGCTGGATCTCGATCTTGTCGGTTGCTTCGCTCATTGCTCTCCTCCCGGCGGTGGGCAATCAGGCATTGTCGCATCTTGAACTTTGGCGACGCTGCCCTCATATCCCTCGGTGACCTAACCCTTTAAGGTATAATGTTTTTCCGAGATTGGGGAGAGATCATGCCGATCTACGAATACCGCTGCAACTCGTGCGGCCACGAGAAGGAAGTCCTCCAGCGCATGAGCGACAAGCCGCTCACCAAGTGCCCGGAATGCGGCAAGCGCACCTTTCACAAGCTGGTGAGCGCCGCCGGCTTCCAGCTGAAGGGCACGGGGTGGTACGCGACCGATTTCAAGAACAGCGGTGCAAAGCCCGCTGCGAAGGCGGACAAGTCCGGGGCGAAGCCGGACAAGCCCGCCGAGAGCATCAAGCCTGCCGCAAGCTCCAGCAAGGAATCGTCCACCTCCGAATCCTCCACCAGCGCCGGCACCCCCTCGGCCTGAAGCAGGGCAGCGGGCCGCGGCGCCGCACGCCATGCCCAAGAAAAGTTTCATCAAGCGCTACCTCATCACCGGCCTCCTGATCTGGGTGCCGCTGGCGATCACGCTCTGGGTGCTCGACCTGCTGGTCAGCACCATGGACCAGACGCTGCTGCTGCTGCCGCCGGAGTTCCGCACCGAGAACTGGATCGGCTTCCACGTGCCGGGCATGGGCGTCGTGATGACGCTGCTGATCGTGTTCCTCACCGGCGCGTTCGCCACCAACCTGCTGGGCGCGCGCCTGGTGCACTTGTGGCACGAGATCCTGCACCGGATCCCGGTGGTGAACTCGATTTACTCGAGCGTCAAGCAGATCTCCGACACCCTGTTCTCGCCGAGCGGGCAGGCGTTCCGCAAGGCCCTGCTCGTGCAGTGGCCGGGCCCAGGGATGTGGACCATTGCCTTCCTCACCGGCGTGCCCGGCGGCGATGTCCGGAACCACCTGAAGGGCGACTACGTCAGCGTCTACGTCCCGACCACGCCCAACCCGACCGGCGGCTACTTCGTGATGGTGCCGCGGGAAGCCGTGATCGAGCTCGACATGACGGTGGACGAGGCGCTCAAGTACATCATCTCTATGGGCGTGGTCGCGCCCAACGGCAACGGCCGCAGGAGCGGGTCAGCCCGGCCTGCGGCGACGCAGCCGCGGGCCGTGAATCAATAAATGCGCAGCGAATACTGCGGCCGGGTCAGCCGCAAGCACCTCGGCCAGGCCGTGACGTTGTGCGGCTGGGTGCACCGCCGCCGCGACCACGGCGGCGTGATTTTCATCGACCTGCGGGACCGCGAGGGCCTGGTGCAGGTGGTGTGCGACCCCGACACGCCGGAGACCTTCAGCACCGCGGACCGGCTGCGCGGCGAGTACGTGATCCAGGTGGAGGGCAAGGTCCGGGAACGCCCCGCGGGCACGGTCAATCCCGGGCTCGCGAGCGGAGAAGTGGAAGTGCTGGCGCGCGCTATCGCCATCCTCAACGCGTCGCTTCCGCCGGCCTTCCAGATCGACGAGGAGTACCTGTCGGAGACGGTGCGGCTCGAGAACCGCGTGCTGGACCTGCGCCGTCCCGTCATGCAGAACAACCTCAGGCTGCGGCACCGGACGGCGATGGCGGTGCGCGGCTTCCTCGACCGGCACGGCTTCATCGACATCGAGACGCCGATGCTGACGCGCTCGACGCCCGAGGGCGCGCGCGACTACCTGGTGCCCTCGCGCGTGCACCCCGGCGAGTTTTTCGCGCTGCCGCAGTCGCCGCAGCTCTTCAAGCAGCTCCTGATGATCGCGGGCTACGACCGCTACTACCAGATCGTGAAGTGCTTCCGCGACGAGGACCTGCGCGCCGACCGCCAGCCCGAATTCACGCAGATCGACATCGAGACGTCCTTCCTCACGCAGGTGGAAATCACGGCCCTCGTGGAGGACCTGATCCGCCACCTGTTCAGGGAGGTGATCGGCGTCGAGCTGGCCGATCCGTTCCCGCGGCTCTCCTACGACGAGGCCATCGGGCGCTACGGCACCGACAAGCCGGACCTGCGCGTGCCGCTGGAGCTGACCGAGCTGACCGATGTAATGAAGAGCGTCGCCTTCAAGGTTTTCTCCGGTCCGGCCAATACGCAAGGCGGGCGCGTCGCGGGACTGCTCGTGCCCAGGGGCGGCGAACTGACGCGCGGCGAGATCGACGGCTACACCGAGTTCGTGAAGAACTACGGCGCCAGGGGCCTCGCCTGGATCAAGGTCAACGATGCAGCCAAGCTGAGCGAGGCCGGGCTGCAATCGCCCATCGTCAAGAATCTTTCCGAAGCGGCGCTGAAGGCGACGATCGAGCGCACGGGCGCGAAGAACGGAGACATCATCTTCTTCGGCGCCGACCAGGCGAAGGTCGTCAACGACGCGCTCGGCGCGCTGCGCGCGAAGATCGGGCACGAGCGGGGCTACGCGCAGCCGGGCTGGCGCCCGCTGTGGGTGCTCGATTTCCCGATGTTCGAATGGGACGAGGAGGAGAAGCGCTGGAATGCGATGCACCACCCGTTCACATCGCCGGCCGACGGCGACGAGGACCGGCTCGAGTCGGATCCCGCCGCCGCGCGGGCGAAAGCGCACGACATGGTGCTGAACGGATGGGAGATCGGCGGCGGCTCGGTGCGGATCCACCGGGCCGAAGTCCAGCAGAAGGTCTTCCGGGCGCTCAACATCGGCGCCGACGAGGCCCAGGCCAAGTTCGGCTTCCTGCTCGACGCGCTGCAGTACGGCGCGCCCCCGCACGGCGGCATCGCTTTCGGGCTCGACCGCATCGTCGCGCTGATGGCGGGGGCGGAGTCGATCCGCGATGTCATCGCGTTCCCCAAGACGCAGCGCGCGCAGTGCCTGCTCACGCACGCGCCGAGCCCGGTGGACGAGCGGCAGCTGCGGGAGCTGCACATCCGCCTGCGGCAGCAGGAAGCCAGGAAGCCTTGAACCGCCGAGCACGCCGAGAGAATCCGGAATGAAGGCCGTAGTCCTGGCGCTTGCCTTGTTGCTGGTCCCGTTGTCGGTTCCATCGGCGTCGGCGGGCGAGGTGGAGTGGAAGGAGCACATACAAGGCGGCCTGATCGCGTCCAAGAGCGGCGACTACCGCGGGGCGGGAATCCGCTTCGAGGCCGCGGTGCGCGAGGCCCGCTACTTCGGCAACCTGGATCCCCGCTACGCGGCCTCGCTCTATTTCCTCGCCGTCGCGTATCACCGCCAGGACCGCTACGCCGAGGCCGAGCCGCTCTACAAGCAGGCGCTCGCCATCACCGAGAAGGTTCGCGGACCGCGGCACCCGGACGTGGCGACCCAGTTGAGCGACCTCTCCGCGCTCTACCTGGAACAGGGCCAGCACGCGCTGGCCGAGCCCCTGGTGAAGCGACTGCTGGCGATGCAGGAGAAGGCGCTCGGTCCCGATCATCCGGCCGTGGCGGCGACACTGAACCGGCTCGGCGAGCTGTACCGGGATGTGGGCCGCTATGCTCTCGCGATACCGCTGTACCGGCGCTCGCTCGCGATCCTCGAGACCGCGCGGGGCCGCGATCATCCCGACGTCGCGACCACGCTGAACAACCTGGCGCTGGCCTACGCGGCGCAAAGCCGCTATTTCGAGGCCGAGCCGCTCTACCAGCGCTCGATCGAGATCCGCGAAAAGGCGTTTGGCGCCGACCATCCGCGGGTGGCGACGGTGCAGAACAACCTGGCGGAAATGTACCGGGCGCAAGGCCGCTTCGAGGACGCGGAGCCGCTGTACCTGAGCGCCATCGAGATCAACGAAAAAGCGCCCGGGCCGAGAAATCCGGATCTGGCGACGATGATGGCCAACCTGGCCAAGCTCTACACTGCGCAGAACCGCAGCCAGGAAGCCGAGGAATTGCTCGAGCGCGCCAAGCGCGCGCGGCAGGTGCCTGCCGGAAAGTGAGGCGTGGCCTACAAGATCCCGATCTCGGTGATGGTGGTGGTGCACACCCCGGCGCTCGAGGTGCTGCTGCTGGAGCGCGCCGACCGCCCGGGCTTCTGGCAGTCGGTGACGGGCAGCCAGGATGAAGGCGAGGCGTTGCGCGAAACCGCGGCGCGCGAGTTGCGGGAGGAAACCGGGCTCGACGCGGCGCGCTTCGAGCTGACCGACTGGCGCAGGCAGAACCGCTACGAGATCTACCGGCGCTGGCGCAGCCGCTACGCGCCCGGCGTCACGCACAATACGGAGCACGTGTTCGGGTTGCAGGTGCCGGACCCGCTCGGGGTCAGGCTGGCGCCCGCCGAGCACCTGCGCTACGAGTGGCTGCCGTGGCGGGACGCCGCGGAAAAGGTGTTTTCCTGGAGCAATGCCGAGGCGATACGCGAATTGCCCGAGCGCGCGGCGCAGCGGGGTCAAAAACCCTGACCAAAATACGGACTCTTCAGTGATGGATCGCACTCTTGCGGCGAATTCGGGTCATATATAATGATGTGCGGGTTTTCGTGACGAGGCAGGAATGCAATGGAAGCAACGGCCATCACATTCGAACGCTTCAAGCCGCTCGCCGACGAGGCGTGCGATGAGCGGATCCGCGCCGCGCGCGCCGCGCTCGGCGGGAACGCGGTGATCCTCGGCCACCACTACCAGCGCGCCGACGTCTATAAGTACGCCGACCTCACGGGCGACTCGCTGCAGCTCTCGAAGCTCGCCGCGCAGACCGACGCGCAATACATCGTTTTCTGCGGCGTGCATTTCATGGCCGAGGTGGCGGACATCCTGTCCAAGCCGCGGCAGGCGACGATCCTGCCCGATCTCGGCGCCGGCTGCTCGATGGCGGACATGGCCAACCTGGCCAAGGTCGAGCGCGCCTGGCGCGAGCTGGCCACCGTGCTCGACCCCGACCAGCACGTGACGCCGGTGACCTACATCAATTCGGCGGCGGACCTGAAGGCGTTCTGCGGCGAGCACGGCGGCATCGTCTGCACGTCCTCCAACGCGCGGGGCATCCTCGAGTGGTCGTTCGCGCGGCGCGAGAAGGTGCTGTTCTTCCCGGACCAGCACCTGGGACGCTGGACCGGCTACCTCATGGACATCCCGCTCGCCGAGATGCTGGTGTGGGACCCGGACGAGGAGCTGGGCGGATTGACGCCGCAGCAGATCAAGATGGCGAAGGTCCTGCTGTGGAAGGGGCACTGCTCGGTGCACCAGATGTTCCAGCCGCAGCACATCCTGCGCTGGCGCGAGAAGAACCCCTCCGGCATGGTGATCTCGCATCCCGAGTGCCGGTTCGACGTGTGCAAGCTGTCGGACTACGTCGGCTCCACCGATTTCATCATCCGCACCATCGCGGCGAGCCCCCCGGGCATGCGCTGGCTGGTGGGGACCGAATTGAATCTCGTGAACCGCATTGCCGAGCAGTACAAGGCGCAGGGCAAGCTGGTGCAGTTCATGGCGCCCACCGTGTGCATGTGCTCGACGATGGCGCGCATCGACCCCCAGCACTTCGCGTGGGCGCTGGAAAACCTCGTCGCCGGCAAAGTGGTCAACCGGATCAAGGTGCCGCGGCACGACGCCGATCTTGCGCGCATCGCCCTCGACCGCATGCTCGCGGTCTCGTAAGCCTCCCGACGAATTGAACCGGTGCTACGCTATGGGCGTCATGCCCATGGCGCGCTCGATACTGCTGCCGTTGCTGGCGCTGGCCGTGCCCGCGGCGGCCGCCGAGATCACCGTCCACGCCACCCGCGACGGCGAAGTCCTGGAGGTCGTGGCGGTCGCCGAGTTCGAGGGCAACATCACCCGCACCTGGCAGGTGCTCACTGATTACGGACGCATCGCCGAGTTCGTGCCCAGCATGGAAATGAGCCGTATCGTATCCCGTGAGCGCAACAGCGCCGTGGTGGAGCAGAAAGGGGAGGCGCGGATGCTGTTCTTCAGTTATCCCATCAACCTGCGGCTCGCCGTCACCGAGTATCCCTATGAGCGGATCGAGTCGCGCGCCATCGGCGGCAACTTTCGCGAGCTGCGGGGCGCCTACGCGCTGGAGGCGCGGGAGGGCCGCATCAAGTTGCGCTACACGGGACGCCTGGTGCCGGATTTTTTCATTCCGCCGCTCATCGGCACCCTGGTCCTCAGGCGCAACGTCGAGGAAACGTTCCGCGCCATGGTGAATGAAATCGAGCGCCGGCACCGCGAGCCGGCGAAGCCGGAAAAGCGTGATCCGTGATCCGTGATCGGTGATCCGTGAAATTATTCGTCACTCGTCACTTCAGCGCGGCGCTGGTCGGCGCGATGCTGCTGGCCGGTTGCGCGGTGGCGCCGCCGCAGCCCGCTGCCTCGGGGCCGGAGGCGGAATGCCGGGAAGTCTTCCGGCGGGTGGACCAGGCCGTGGCCGAGGCCGGTGTGCAGGACGGGATGGCGGCGCGCGTCGCGGGGTTTCCCTACCTGCGCGCGAGCCGTTTTCTCGCCAGCTACGCCGGCGAGGAGATGGACGACGCCCGGTTCGCGGACTGGATGAGCCGCATGATCGCCCTCGGCCGGCAGGCGCACGCGATCGAGGTGGCCAACCTGCCGGCCGACCGGGCGGAACGATTGGGGCACAGCTTGTGGGAGATCGCACCCGGCCATGCCTGGACGGCGCCGGCCCTCGCGGATTGCACGGAACGGCTCGCCGCCGCCGACTACTCCGACCCCGCGCGGCGGTCGGCATTGAGGGCCGCTGCGCGCGTGCCCGACGACTACGTGACCGGGAACCGCGTACTCGGACTCTATTGGCTCACGCGCATCCCGTTCGCGGCCGGGATACGCGACTGGCACCGGGAGGTGAGCGTGACGTTCTCGCGGCCGCTCGACGCGCTGCCCGTCGCGGGCCGGCTGACCGCGTACGCGCCGCCGTGGGCTGCGCACCCGCCGTTCGGGCCGCTGCTCGCCCGCGCTTCGGCCAACCCGCTCGGCATTCCCGAGCCGCGCGGCGATGATCTCGAAGCGCTGTATCGCGCGTTTGCGCCCATATTTATCGTGGACACCGCGACGGAGGCCGACCTCCCCGGCGAGCTCGGCTGGAGCGAGGGCGGCCTGCCCGGTATCGTGTCGAGCCGGCCGGTGGTCTATCGCCGCCTGTCGCACACCCGCTACGAGGGACGCGCGCTGCTGCAGCTCAACTACTCGATCTGGTTCCCGGAGCGCCCCCGGTCCGCGGGCTGGAACATCCTCGGCGGACGCCTCGACGGCGTGCTGTGGCGGGTCACGCTCGCGCCCGATGGCGAGCCGTGGCTGTTCGACTCGATCCACCCCTGCGGCTGCTACCACCAGTTCTTTCCGACGGCCCGGGCCGGTCTGAAGCCGCAGCCCGACACGCCGGACGAGACCGCGCTCGTGCCGCAGACGCTGCCGCGCATCGGGGCGGACGCGCGGATCACGTTGCGCGTCGCGGCGGGCACGCACTACCTCGAGCGCATCGTCGTCGGCGCCGTCTCGCCCGGGGCCGCGTTCGAGTATGCTTTCGTGGAGGACGATGCGTTGCGCTCCGTGGCCCTGCCCGCGGGAGGGCGGCGCAGCGTGTTCCGGCCCGACGGCATCGTGCCGGGCACCGAGCGCGGCGAGCGCTGGCTGTTCTGGCCGATGGGCGTGCCCGAGCCCGGCGCGATGCGGCAATGGGGGCGGCAGGCGACCGCGTTCATCGGGCGCCGGCACTTCGACGATCCGGACCTGCTGGAGCGCTATTTCACCCTGAAAGGGATGAATGGTGAATAGAACGCTGCGCGTTGCGACCTACAACATCCACAAGGGGTTTTCCGTGACGCCGTTGCTCAACCGGCGGCTCACGATCCATGACCTGCGCGAGAAGCTGCGCGGGCTCGACGCCGATATCGTGTTCCTGCAGGAAGTGCACGGCCAGCACGAACGCCACGCCCGGCGCTACGAGAACTGGCCTTCCGCGCCGCAGTACGAGTTCCTCGCCGACACCGTGTGGCGCGATTTCGCCTACGGCAGGAACTCGCTCTACGACGCCGGCCATCACGGCAACGCGGTCCTGTCCCGTTTCCCGATCCTCGCCTGGGACAACCAGGACGTTTCGACTCACCGCTTCGAGAAGCGCGGGCTGCTCCATTGCGAGATCGAGATTCCGCGGTGGAAGGACACGCTGCACTGCGTGTGCGTGCACCTGGGGCTGCGGAGCCATGAGCGCAGCCGCCAGCTGGAAAAGCTGCGGCAGCGCATCGAGCGGCTGGTGCCGCCGAAAGCGCCGCTGATCGTCGCCGGGGACTTCAACGACTGGCGCTACCGGGCGGCGCAGGACCTGGCGCACCCGCTCAATCTCTACGAGGTGTTCGAGCTGGTGAAGGGCCGGCCCGCGCGCACCTTTCCGGCGGCGCTGCCGGTGATGTCGCTCGACCGCATTTACGTGCGCGGCTTCCAGGTGCCCACCGCCCACGTGCACCACGGGCGCGCCTGGTCGCGCATATCCGATCACGCGGCCCTGACCGCGACGCTGGTGCGATTGTGACGGAGTTCGTCAACGGCAATCGCATCACGCTGCTGAGGGCCGGGGCGGACTATTTCCCCGCGCTGGAGGCGGCGATCCACGCGGCCCGGCGCGAGATCCACCTCGAAACCTATATATTCGAGGGCGACGCCACCGGCCGCGCCATTGGGGCGGCGCTCATGGCGGCGGCGCGGCGCGGCGTGGCGGTCCACGTGCTGGTGGACGGCTTCGGGTCCCAGGAGCTCGATCGCGCGCTGGTCCACGAGATGCGCGCGGCCGGCGTGCGCTTGCTGGTCTATCGCCCCAATATCTCGCCGTGGACGCTGCGGCGCGCGCGCCTGCGCCGCATGCACCGCAAGATCGCGGTGGCGGACGCGCGCGTCGCGTTCGTGGGCGGCATCAACGTGGTGGACGACACCGAGGATCCGGGCGCCATCCCGCCGCGCTTCGACTACGCGGTGCGCATCGAGGGCCCGCTGCTGGCGAAGATCCATCCGGTGGTGACGCGGCTCTGGAACCTGGTGTGCGCCACGCAGTTCCTCGGGCGCCTGCCGGAAGCGGCCCGCTTCGCGCCCTCGACCGAGTTCTGCGGCGCGCAGCGCGCGGCGTTCGTGGTGCGCGACAACATCCGGCACCGCCGCGATATCGAGCAGGCCTACCTCACGGCGATCGGGCAGGCCCGGAGCGAAATCGTGATCGCCAACGCCTATTTTTTCCCGGGGCGCACGTTCCGGCGGGCCCTGCTGGAGGCGGCCGCCCGCGGCGTGCGCGTCGTCCTGTTGCTGCAGGGCAGGGTGGAATACGTGCTGCAGCACTACGCCTCGCGCGCGCTCTACGGCGCGTTTCTCGACGCCGGCATCGAGATCCACGAGTACCACAAGAGCTACCTGCACGCCAAGGTGGCCGTGGTGGACCGTCACTGGGCCACGGTGGGCTCCTCCAACATCGACCCGTTCAGCCTGCTGCTCGCGCGCGAGTCCAACGTGGTGATCGAGGACGACGGTTTTGCCGGAGAATTGCGGACGAGCCTGCTCGCGGCCATGACGGAAGGGGCGGTGCAGGTGCGGCGCGAGCGCTGGAAAAACCAGCCCTGGACCACCCGCGTGATGACCTGGACGAGCTACGGGCTCGCGCGCTTCCTCACCGGTGTGTTCGCCTACGGCCGCGCCGAGGAATTTCAGTAGCGGTACTGGTACCCGCCGGTCGTGCTGACCGGAGTCGGAGACGCGCTGCCCGCCGGTGCCGTCGTTACCGGGCCGACGTCACGCACGTTCGATCCCATCATGCCGGCATTGGGAACGGCGGCTGCCGGCGCGCCGTCGATGACGCCGATGCCGACGCGCACCGTCTGGCCGGGATCGTAGGGAAGCGTGGTGGTGATGTCGCGGCCGTTGTATTGGTAGACCACGGTGTAACCCCGAATAACCTCGCGCGTCATCTGGATCGTGCGGCACTGCTGCGCGGGCGCCGCAGCGGCGCGTTGCGGGTTCTGCACCCGGTCCCCGGCCACGGCGCCGACTACCGCGCCTGCCGCGGCGGCCGCGTTCTGCCCGCTGCCCTTGCCGACCTGCGCGCCGAGCAATCCGCCGGCCACGCCGCCCACGACGGCACCGGTCATCGGGCGCTCGCTGTCCGGGTTCGCCACGCGGTCCCCCGCAATGGTGCCTACAACGGCGCCCGCCGCGGTGGCCGCGGTCCTGCCGCTGCCCCGGCCAACCCGGCTGCCGAGTATGGCGCCTGCAATTCCGCCCACGATGGAGCCGGCCATGTTGCGTTCCGGGACAGGCGCCGGCGCGGCAACGGGAACGGTGCTGCATTCCTGGCGCGGCTCGCTCACGCGCTCGACGATCGGCGTCGAGGAAATGACCGGCGCGGTGTCGACGTAATCGGTCGCCGCGGCGCTCGCGCCCGCCAGCGCCATCAGCACTGCAATCGAAATCGCTGTTCTCATGAGCCTGCCTCTTTCATCCTGATGTCACACGCCAAAGATAATCGCAATTCCCGCCCCCTGGTTAGCGGCTTTACACCTCGTTACAACCACCCGCGCCCCGCGGCGCGACTCCAAATGGTGCATGGGCCCGTGGCCAGGCGCAGTGATGGGGCGTCGGACCGTACGGCGGTCTCCACTAACTCGTTGATTTCTATGTGACAGTCAGTTGGCATTGGTCTTGCATACCTTCATGGCGAAAGCCCGGCCGTAAGGTCCCAAGCTTTCCTCCTCCTCCTTTGGCAAGTATTCGGGCGCGGCACCAACCGCGCCCGCTTTTTTTGTGCCCCGCCCTCGAAAAAGGGCCCTTCCGCCCTCATGTTACGATCAACGCCCGCCACTCATCCCTGAAATCATGAGCCTGCATCACCCGGCGCTGCCCACCCCACTGACGCAAGGCGCCGCGACACCGCGCCGGCGCGAGTGGCGCGTGGTGCCCATGGTACTGCCGTACCTGTTGGAGTATCGCTGGCGCGTAATCGTGGCGCTGGCCTGCCTCGTCGCCGCCAAGCTCGCCAACGTCGGTGTGCCGCTGATTTTGAAGGAGGTCGTGGACGGCCTCGACCCGGCGCGCGGCGTGGTGGCCGTGCCCTTCGCGCTGCTCCTCGCCTACGGCCTGCTGCGGCTCTCGACCACCCTGTTCGCCGAGCTGCGCGACGTCGTGTTCGTGCGCGTGACCCAGCGCGCGATCCGCCGCCTCGCGCTCACGGTGTTTCGCCACCTGCACTCGCTGTCCCTGCGCTTCCACCTCGAGCGCCAGACCGGCGGCGTGTCGCGCGACATCGAGCGCGGCACCAACGGGGTCTCCACGCTGCTCTCGTACATGCTGTTCTCGATCGTGCCGGTGATCCTGGAGTTCGGGCTGGTGGCGGCGGTGCTGTTCGCGCGGTTCGACTGGCGCTTCGTGGCCGTGACCTTTACCGCTGTCGCGTTCTACATCGCCTACACGTTCGCGATCTCGGAATGGCGCATCGGCATCCGCCGGCAGGCCAACGAGCTCGATTCGCGCGCCAACACCCGCGCCATCGACAGCCTGCTCAACTACGAGACGGTGAAATATTTCAACAACGAGGAGTACGAGGCGCGGCGCTACGACGAGAACCTCCGGAGCTACGAGGCCGCGGCCGTCAAGAGCGAAGCCTCCCTCGGGATGCTCAACATCGGGCAGAGCTGCATCATCGCGGTCGCCGTGACCGCCCTCATGATCCTCGCCGCGGAGGGCGTGGCCGCGGGGACGCTCACGCTCGGTGACCTGGTGCTGATCAACGGGCTGCTCATCCAGCTCTACATCCCGCTCAATTTCCTCGGCATGGTCTACCGCGAGATCAAGCAGGCGCGGATCGACATGGACCGCATGTTTCGCCTCCTCGACGAGAACCGCGAAGTCGAGGATCGGCCCGGCGCGGCGCCGCTGCCGGACGGCGGCGCGCTGGTCCGCTTCGACCGCGTCCGCTTCAGCTACGACGGCAAGCGGCAGATCCTCCACGACGTGTCGTTTGACGTGCCGGCCGGGAGCAAGGTGGCGCTGGTGGGGCCGAGCGGCGCCGGCAAGTCCACCTTCGCGCGGCTGCTCTACCGCTTCTACGACGTGAACGGCGGCGCGGTGCTCATCAACGGCGCGGACATCCGCGACGTGACGCAATCGAGCCTGCGCGCCGCGATCGGCATCGTGCCGCAGGACACGGTGCTGTTCAACGACACGATTTATTACAACATCCAGTACGGCCGGCCGGACGCCACCCGCGGGGAAGTGATCGCCGCGGCGCAGGCCGCGCACATCCACGACTTCATCGAGAGCCTGCCGGACGGCTACCAATCCACGGTCGGGGAGCGGGGGCTCAAGCTCTCGGGGGGCGAGAAGCAGCGCGTGGCCATCGCCCGCGCCATACTCAAGAACCCGCGCATCCTGATCTTCGACGAAGCGACTTCCGCCCTCGATTCGCGGTCGGAGAAGTCAATCCAGGCGGAGTTGAACCGCATCGCGCGCGGCCACACCACGCTCGTCATCGCCCACCGCCTGTCCACCGTGATGGACGCCGACCAGATCCTCGTGCTCGACCGCGGCCGCATCGTCGAGCGCGGCACGCATCGAGAGCTTCTCGACCGCGGCGAAACCTACGCCCAGATGTGGATGCTGCAGCAGCAGGAAGAGGCCGAGCGCGAGAAGAGCGCAATCCGTGAGGGCGTGAGGGCGTAAGAGCGGGAGAGGGTTCAGGCGGCAAGGGGAAACTCGACGCGCGCCACGGTGCCGGAGCCGCTCGCGCCGCTCGCGAGGCTCGCATTGGCGCCATGGGAGAGCGCGATCTCGCGCACGATGGCGAGGCCCAGGCCGCAACCGTCCGCGCCGGTGCCGAGGACGCGGTAGAAGCGCTCGAACACCTGCTCGCGCTCCGCTTCCGGGATGCCCGGACCGTTGTCCTCGACGGTAAGCACCACGCCGCGCGCCCGCGGCGCGACGCGAACCGTCACCTGTCCTCCCGGCTGCGTGTAACGTACCGCGTTGTCGAGCAGGTTATTGAGCATCTCCCTGAGCATGAACGGGTCGCCCTCGACTCGCGCCGCCGCGAGCGGACTGTCGAACCCGAGGTCGATGTTGCGCGACAACGCGCGCGGCACCCATTCGGTGGTGGTGTCCCGGGCGAGCCGGACGAGGTCGAGCGGCTCCACGCCCTGGCCGCGTCCGGCGCCCGGCTCGGCTCGCGCCAGCGACAGCAGCTGGTTGACCAGGCGCGTCGTCTGCTCGGTCGCGTTCTGCAGCTGCTTCAGCGTCGCCTGCGCCTCGGCCGCCGGCGACTGCCGCAGCACGAGCTCCATCTGGGTCTTGATCCCGGCGACCGGCGTGCGCAGCTGGTGGGCGGCGTCCGCGATGAACCGCTGCTGGGCCGCGAGCGCCTGTGACAGCCGCCCCAGCAGGTCGTTCATGGCGCGGATCAGCGGCCGCACCTCCTCCGGCGCCTGCTCCTCGGGCAGGGGCGAGAGATCGCGGTGCGAGCGCGTCGAAAGCTCCCGCTGCAGGCTGGAAAGCGGCGCCAGGCCGCGTCCGACCGCGTACCACACGGCAAGCGCGGCCAGCATGATCAGCACCGCCTGCGGCAATGTCATGCGCAGGAGAACCTGGCGCGCGCTATTGGCGCGCCCGGCGAGATTTTCCGCGACCTGCACGGTCACGTGCCCCTTGTAGCCGCCGCTCTCGACCGGCATCTTGACGCCCACCACGCGTACCGGCCTGCCCTGGTACACGCCGTCGTAGTAGTTGGCGCCCTCGAACGAAAGGGCCTCCGGCTGCGGCGGGAAATCGGGGTCGCCGGTGATGAACTTGCCGTCCTCGCTGCTGACGAGATAGTAGACCCGGCCGGATTCCCGGATCTGCAGCATCTGGACCGCGACTTCGGGCAAATCCAGGTAAACGCGCCCATCGAGCACCTTGATCTGGCGGCCGATGTCGAAAGCGGTCTCGAGCAGCGAGCGGTCGTAGGCCTCGACGACGGAGCGGGTTGCGATGTCGTAGTCGACCAGCGCGCTGATGGACCAGAGCACGAACAGGGGCGCGGCCAGCCAGGCGAGCAGCTGGCGGCGCAGCGTGCGCGTGCTAGCCGCCATTGGAGGGTCTCTCGAGCAGGTAGCCGAGCCCGCGGATGGTGCGGATCGAGACGCCGGACGGCTCCAGCTTCCGGCGCAGGCGGTGCACGTAGACTTCGATCGCATTGGGCCCGACTTCCTCGTCCCAGCCGTAGAGCTCCTCGGCGAGCTGCTCCTTGTTCACCACCCGGCCGCTGCGCAGCATCAACACCTCCAGCACGCCGAGCTCGCGCGCCGACAGCTCCAGCGGCTCGCCGGCGAGCGTTGCCCTGCGTCCGGCGATATCGAGCGTGAGCGCGCCGTGCGTGATCAGCGAGCTCCCGCCCGATTGCCCGCGCCGGATGAGCGCCCGCACGCGCGCCTCGAGTTCCGGAAGGTCAAACGGCTTCGTGAGGTAGTCGTCGGCCCCGAGGTCGAGTCCCCTGACGCGGTCGCCGAGAGCGTCGTGGGCGGTCAGTACCAGCACCGGCACGCGCGACCCGCGCCGGCGCAGCCGCCGCAGCACTTCGAAGCCATCCAGCTTGGGCAGCCCCACGTCGAGGATCACCAGGTCGAAATTCTGGGACGCCAGCACGTGGTCGGCCTCGCCGCCGTCAGCCGTGCCGTCCACGGCGTAATCGGCCGCGCGCAACGATCGGGCCAGCCCGTCGGCCAGCACCGGGTCGTCCTCAACAATGAAGATGCGCATGGCTGGAAGTGTACTGCACCGGTCTCAAGTCCAAAGACTGGACTCGATGGCGTTTTGCTCATTTACGGCGTGACGCCGTTCACGCCATAGTGAGGCAATCTGGCTCCCTGTAAGTTTCGCGTAAGTCAGCGGGAGTACTCTCTGTGCACGCGTGCAGGATACTCAGTTCCAGTTCCTGCGCGGCAGTCGGCAAACGGTACAGTCCTTCCTCCTCGGAGGCCTGGCAGTCGCAATTGTCCGTGCTGAGCGGGTAGTTGCAGGGCCTCTTTGCCTCCGCCGGGACAACCCACACTGTCCCGCGCGGAGATTTTTTTTGCCCCCTCGCTTTTCCGGGTTTCTTGACGCCGGCCGGTCACAGTTCAACGACTGGTTGAAAAGTTTTCCGTAACCCTGTATTTTTATGCCAAAATGGCGCGACCGGCGAAGAGGAGGAGAGCCTGAAACCATTGCACCTGGTCGTCGTGGTGGGCCTGGCGCTGCCAGCGGCGGGTTACGCCCAGTCCCAGTCCCGCGAGGCGGTTATCGTCTCCAAGTCTGGCGCCCTCAACCTCAAGTCTGCCGCCGCGCTGGTCGTCGACCAGAACGGCCAGCGGGTGCTTTACGCCAAGAACGTCGAAAGCGTTGTTCCGATCGCGTCGATTACCAAGCTGATGACTGCACTGGTGGTGCTGGATGCCGGCCTGCCGCTGGAGGAGCGCATCGCCATCAGCGAGGCGGACCTGGACGATGTCAAGCACACCCGGTCGCGATTGGGGGTCGGCACCGTTCTCCCCCGCGGGGACCTGCTCAGGCTCGCCCTGATGGCTTCCGAGAATCGGGCCGCCGCGGCGCTCACCCGGGCCTATCCCGGCGGCACGCGCGCGTTCGTGGCCGCAATGAACCAGAAGGCGACCGAGCTCGGCATGTGGCGCACGCGCTTCGTGGACGGCACCGGGCTTTCGAGCGAAAACGTCTCGACGGCGCAGGATCTCGCGCGCCTGGTCGGCGCCGCGTACCGCGACCCGTTGATCAGCCAGTACACCACTGAATCCGCGCATACCGTGGAGCTCGCCAACGGCAGGCGGCTCACCTACGCGAATTCCAACCGGCTCGTGCGAAACACGGGGTGGGAGATCGGTCTGTCGAAGACCGGCTATATCAGCGAGGCCGGGCGCTGCCTCGTGCTGCAGGCGCGGATCGCGGCCACTCCGGTGATCATCGTGCTGCTCGACTCGTGGGGCAAGCTGACGCGCATCGGCGACGCCAATCGCATCAAGAGGTGGATGGAAAGCAGGTTCGCGCGCCAGCCGGCGGGTTGATTCAAGTCACCGGGCACCAGGCAGCAGGCGGTGAGCGGGAATTCCGCCCCGCTCGGCAAAGACCATAAACGGACCGCGAGGAGGTCATGGCTCAGCAGGGCCCCCGCTTTGCCTTTCACGACCTGCATCCCGACACCGGCAGCTTTCTCGATGAAGTCGTCGCCGGCCTCACGCGCCCGCGCAAGGCGCTCCCGCCCAAGTATTTCTACGACGAGCGCGGCTGTGCGCTGTTCGAGTCGATCTGCGAGACGCCTGAATACTACCTGACGCGCGCCGAGACCGCGCTGATGCGCCAGCGGGCGGGCGACATGGCGCGCCGCCTCGGGCCGCGCTGCGCGGTCGTCGAATACGGCAGCGGCAGCGGCCGCAAGACGCGCATCCTGATCGAAGCGCTCGAGCCGGTTGCCTACGTGGCCGTGGATATCGCGCGCGAGCAGCTCCGGGCGACGGCCCTGGAATTCGCGCGCGAATTCCCGCGGCTCGCGGTGGTCGCGGTCTGCGCCGATTACGCGCGCCCGCTCGCGCTGCCCGCGCTCGACGCGCTCGACGCGCGCCGCCGGGTGGTCTATTTCCCGGGCTCGACCGTCGGCAATTTCGCCCCCGAGGAGGCGGCGGGTTTTCTCGGCAACGTCCGCGAGCTGGTCGGGCCGGGCGGCGGGCTGCTGGTGGGCGTGGACCTCAAGAAGCCGGCGGCGCGCCTGAACGCCGCCTACAACGACAAGGATGGAGTGACCGCCGCGTTCAACCTCAACCTGCTACGGCGCATCAACCGCGAACTCGGCGCCGATTTCGATCTCGCCGCGTTCCGTCACCAGGCTTTCTACAACGAGCCGCTCGGGCGCATCGAGATGCACCTCCTGAGCCTCCGGGACCAGCAGGTGACGCTGGGCGGACGCGCCATCCGCTTTGCCGCCGGCGAGACCATCCACACCGAGAATTCGTGCAAATACACGGTCGCCGAGTTCCAGTCGCTCGCCCGCGGCGCGGGGTTCGAGCCGGCCGCGTGCTGGACCGACGCGGAGCCGCTGTTCAGTATCCATTATATGGTCGTTTCGGGCTGATGGGTTCCGATCCCCATACGACAAGCCTGTTCATTATACGGACTATTCTCCGGTAATGGCCGCGCTGGGGTACCATCCGTGACTTCGTTTCCTGACCGCGGCGCGGGCGCGAGGCGCCCGCGCCATTCCCGATGCCGATTTACCTGATCGTGCTGACCTGCGTGCTCACCCACGCGGGTTTCGGCGGCGCCAAGGTGGCGCTGCCGCTGCACGCGTTGAGCCTGGGGGTGGACCCGTTCTCGGTGGGGGTGATCATGGCGCTGTGGGCGCTGTGCCCCATGCTGATCGCGCTCTACGTCGGCAAGCTCGTGGACCGCGTGGGGGCGCGGGTGCCGATGCTCGCGGGCACGATCGGCGTGGTGGCCGCGCTGCTGGTGCCGTACTTCTTCTCCGGCGTGACGGCGCTCACCGTGATGGCGCTGGCGGTGGGCACCGCGTTCCAGTTCTTCTTCGTGCCGACGCAGGGCATCACCGGCGCCCTGGGCGGGCCGGAAGACCGCGCCCGCAATTACTCGCGGCTCGCCATCGGCTTCTCGATCGCCTCGTTTCTCGGTCCGCTGATCGCCGGCTTCTCGATCGACCACCTGGGCTACAAGACGGCCTACCTGATGCTCGCGGCCTGCCCGCTCGCGGCCGCGGTGCTGCTGGCCTGGAAGGGCCGCCTGCTGCCGAAGGCCGCGGTCGGCACGGGCCGGAAGGAGAAGACCAACTCGTTCGACCTGCTGCGCAACTCGAGGATGCGCGATGCCATCGTCGCCAGCGGGCTGATCTCCGTTGCGTGGGACCTGTACCTGTTCTTTTTCCCGATATACGGGCACTCGATCGGCCTTTCAGCCTCGGCGATCGGGGTCATCATCAGCATGTTCGCGGCGGCGGTGTTCGCGATCCGGGTGGTCCTGCCGCGCCTGGCCAGGGTCTGGAGCGAATTCCGGATCCTGCTGTATGCCATCGCGTTTTCCGGCGTGGCGCTGCTGCTGTTTCCCCTGTTTCACGATCCGTACCTGCTCGCGGCCGCATCGTTCGTGCTGGGGCTGGGATGCGGCGTCGGGCAGCCGATGTCGATGTCGCTGATCTACAGCCTGGCGCCGCCCGGGCGCGCGTCGGAGGGCGCGGGGCTGCGCGTGACGTTCAACCATTTCACCCATCTGGTGGTGCCGCTGGCTTTCGGCGGCATCGGCACGGTGTTCGGTTTCGCGCCGGTGTTCGTCTCGTGCTCCGCGCTGCTGATCGGCGGCAGCGGTTACGGTATCTTCGCCGAGCGCCGCGCGAAACCCAATTAACGCGCGACGCGGTCCAGGAAGCCGGTTTATCGGATGATGATTGTTACGTTGAAGTCCCCGCGCAACAGCGACACCGCGTAGCCGCCCTGCGCGCCTTTCGTCGCGGCCTGAAACTCGGCGAGGGTCTGGATGCGCCGGCGGTTGACGCCGAAGATGATGTCGGCGGGACGAAACCCCGCCTGAAACGCGCGGCTGCCTTGCACTACCGCCGACACCAGCAGCCCGCCGCCGCGGAGGCGCCGGAACAGCGGGCTGCCGCGCTCGATCTCGACCACGCTCAGCCCGGGCAGCTGCGCTACCGCCTGGCCATTGGCAGTGGACGCCTCCTGCGGCGCGGCGATGCGCGTCCGGATACTGCGCGTTTCCGCCGCGCGCTGGATGCGCAGATCGATCTCCTCGCCGACCGGCGTGAGGCCCAACCGCGCCCGCAGCTCGGCGGAGGTGCGGATCGGACGGCCGTTCAATGCGATCACCACGTCGCGCTCGCGCAACCCCGCCGCCTCCGCGGGGGACCCGGGCTGGACGGCGCCGATCACCGCGCCTTCCTGCGCGGCGACGCCGAGCTTCTTCGCGAGGGCGGGCGTGAGATCCGCCATGTCGATCCCCAGGCGCCCGCGCCGCACTTCCCCGAAGCGCGCGATCTGGGCCATGACCGCGCGCGCCATGCCGGACGGCACGGCGAACCCGATGCCGATGTTGCCTCCCGCGGGCGCCAGGATCGCCGAGTTGATGCCGACCAGCTCGCCGCGCAGGTTGACGAGCGCGCCGCCCGAGTTGCCGGGGTTGATCGAGGCGTCGGTCTGGATGAAGTCCTCGTAGCCCTCGGGGGTGAGGCCGCTGCGCCCGAGCGCACTGACGATGCCGGAGGTGACGGTCTGCCCGATGCCGAACGGGTTGCCGATCGCGATCACGTAGTCGCCGACCTGCAGCGCGTCGGAGTCGCCGAACCGGATCGCCGTAAGGTTCTTCGCGTCGATCTGGAGCACCGCGATATCGGTTCCGGGGTCGGCGCCGACGAGCTTCGCCGGGAACTGGCGGCGGTCCTTGAGCGTCACGATGACCTGCTCGGCGTTGCGGATCACGTGGTGGTTGGTGATGACGTAGCCGCGCGCGGCGTCCACGATCACGCCCGAGCCGGCGGCCTGCTCCTGGCGCTGGGGCTTGTCGGGCAGATTGAAGAAACGCCGGAAGAACGGGTCGCGGAAGAGGGGGTTGTCCTCGAGCGGCGAGCGGGTGACGACCGAGACATTCACCACCGCCGGCGTGACCTCGTTCACCAGCGGCGCCAGCGACGGCAGTCCCCTCGCGTCCGGCGCCGGCTGCGCGCTGCCCGCCGGCGCGGCGAGCAGCGCCAGGGCGAAGGCGAGAAAAACCGGGAATCCAGGCTCACGAAACACGGCTGCGAGTATAAACCTGCCGCTCATCAGCCATCACTTCAGGATCTGGAACAGGTTGTTGAAATCATCCGTCCACACCCCGAGCCCGCGTATGCCCTCGATCTCGCTCGTGAATTTGGCGATCCCGGGCCGCTCCAGCAGGAACTTGCCGCGGGAAACCAGCACCCAGTCGGTCCGCGACAGCTCGCTGTCTTCCGCGTCGTCGGAGATCAGGGCCACGTGCAGCCCCTGCTCTTCGGCGATGCGCTGCACCACCGGGGCGAGGCGCAGGAAGCGGTTGGTGACGTGGAACGCGATGATGCCGTCGGGCTTCACGTGGCGCAGGTAGACGCCCATGGCTTCGCGCGTGATAAGGTGCACGGGAATGGAATCGCTCGAAAACGCGTCCACCACCAGCACGTCGTAATTCTGCGGCGGCTCGCGCTCCATCGTCAGGCGCGCGTCGCCCAGCACGGTCTCGATCGTGGCGGCGCTGTCGCGCAGGAAGCTGAACCCGATGCGCGCGATTTCGATGACCTGCGGATTGATTTCGTAGAAGCGGTAGACGTCGCCCTTGCGGCCGTATGCGGCCAGCGTGCCGGCGCCGAGCCCCACGACGCCGACGCGCGCCGGGGCCGGGCCGAGCGCCTTCAGGGCATAGGCGATGCCCGAGGTCGCGCCGTAGTAGGTGGTCGGCTCGTTGCTCCGCTCCAGCGCGACATACTGCTCGCCGTGCATGATCGCGCCGTGCACCAGGCGCCGCACCGAGTGCTCTCCGGATGCGACGTCCTTCACGCGCAGCGAGCCGTAGAAATTTCGCTCCATGACGATTGCGTCGCGCTTGAGGTCTGCGAAGTATTGCTGGACGTGAAAACCGCTGAAGCCGGCTGCGACCAGCGCCAGCATCGGCACCGCGGAGTGCATGAGGCGCGTCACGTACGCGGCGACCATCAGCGTGATGACGAGCCCGATGCCGAACTCGTAGTAGGCATTGAAGAGCTTGACGGCGACCATGCCCACCGCGACCCCGCCCAGCGCCCCGCCCAGTGACACCATGAGGTAGAAGCGGGTGAGAAAACGCGGCGCGGGCTTGCCTGCCGCGAGCTCGCCGTGAAAGAACATGCACATGACGAACAGCCCCGCCAGGTTGAGCGGGACCGCTTCCTTGATATCCATCAGTCCGCGCTCCGCGTGCAAAGCGTAAGCCATGGCGCTGACGATCACGAGCAGGGGCCCCAGGAACACGAGGCGCTGGTACCAGCCGCGGCCCTCGAAGCAGAGGATGAAGGTGAGGAGGTAAAGGGTGAGCGGCAGGATCCACAGGAACGGCACCGAGGCCACGTCGTGGGTGATGTGGTTGGTGACGGCGAGCAGCATGAAGGCGCCCATCGCCGAGAACAGCAGCCACGCCGCGTAGTCGCGCGGCCCGGGCGCGGGTCCCTCGTTCGCGGCCGCCGGAGAAATAGGGGACAGACCACCATTTTGGTCCTCAACTGCATCGGTTTCTATCCCCGAAATAGTGGTCTGTCCCCTATTTCTGACCGGCGCAGGCGCCTTCGCGCTGTACACGGCCGAGGCCGCGCACAGCACGGTGAACGCGACGTACGCCACGCTCCAGCCCCAGGACTGCACCTGGGTGGTGACCCAGAACTCGAACGCGAACGGGTAGGACAGGAGCGCGAGCAGCGAGCCGAAGTTGGACAGGGCGAACAGGCGGTAGACCGTGCCGGCGGGAAAGGTGCGCGCGAACCACGCTTGCACCAGCGGCCCGGTGGTCGAGAGCAGGAAATAGGGCAGCCCGATCGTCACCGCCAGCAGCCCGAGTATGCGCCAGGTGGGATCTTCGTCTCCGGCGGGCTTCCAGCCGGCGTCGGGGATGATGGGAAGGGCGGCGAGGCTCGCCGCGAGCAGCACGACGTGCAGCGCGACCTGCCTGCGCGCGGAGAGCTTGCGCGTGGTCCAGTCCGAGTACGCGTAGCCGGCCAGCAGCAGGAACTGGAAGAACACGAGGCAGGTGGTCCACACCGCGGCGGATCCCCCGAACCATGGCAGGATCTGCTTGGCGATGATCGGCTGGACCAGGAACAGCAGGAACGCGCTCGTGAAGATCGTGAGTGCGTAGAGGAGCATCCGTCGGGCGCGCGCGAAAAGCGCGTATTATACGGCGCGCACAGCGCGCGGTGATGGGTGATGAGTGATGGGTGATGGGAGCGTTTCACACGCTAAAACGTTGCTGTACCTGTTTTCATTGACAGCGCTGCTGTCATGGGCCGGCGACGCGCGCGCCGTGTGCCCGAGCCACGAGCGGGTCAATACCATCCTGCGGTTCCAGGAGGCGAAAGAGCCGGTGCGCGGACTGCGCGGGGACCTCACCATGCAGCACGCCGAATGCGGTCGCCGGCGCCTGGTCGAGAAGCAGGAGTCCTTCGAGAATCGCATCGTCGGCTACAAGGCGGGGCTCACGAATCGACAGGTGCAGGCGCGCTTCGGCGTCTCGAGCCCGGTGCGCGGCGTGCTGCTCGAAAAGATGCTGCTGGGGGACGGGGCCGAGGTGCCGGCGGTTTTCGGCGCGCGGCCGATGCTGGAGGCCGACCTGCTGGTGGTCGTGAAGGACGCCGCCATCCACCGGGCGCAGACGCATCTCGAGGTGCTGCGCGCGCTTTCCCTCGTGATCCCGTTCATCGAGCTGCCGGACCTCCTGGTCGCGGAAGGCGAGAAGCTGACCGCGCCGCTCATCGTGTCGCTCAACGTCGGCGCGCGGCTCGGCGTGGTGGGGAAGGGCGTCCCGGTCAAGGCGACGCCGGAATTCGCCGAGGCGCTCGCGGCCATGCGCGTGGTGGTGAACGACCAGCGCGGCAAGGAAATGGCGAGCGGCAAGGGGGCGGCCATCCTTGACCATCCGCTCAACGCGGTGCTGTGGCTCGCGCGGGACCTCGAGAAGTCGAAGATCCGCCTCAAGCCCGGCGACATACTGAGCCTGGGCGCGTTCACCGAGCCGCTGGCGCCGTACCCGGGACTCGGGGTGACCGTGCGCTACGAGGGCTTGCCCGGCAACCCTGCGGTTTCCGTCCGCTTCCGCTGAAAACCATGCGGCTCCGCCGCAATATGCAACTCGCGCACCGGCTCGACTCTTACTGATTCATTGGGCGCGAATTTCCTGCGACCCAGCTGACGTTTACCCAACTCACCCAGTGCTCGCCCACGACCCGGCTCGCTCTCCGAAAAGTCTCAGGAAGAGAGATGCCTGAGCGCATGGAAGTATCAGTGGACCGGGTCTCATGCGGCTGTTCCCGCAAACGGGCCTGCGGCTAACGAGTCACAGCCGCACCCCTTGCCCGGTCTGCGCTGCTCGGGCGGCTCTCAGGGGCCCCAGAATCCGAAACCGCCATTCGCTCCGCGTTGCAAATGGACGCCAGTTGCAGACCGGCGTAATGTACTTTGTGCGAACAGTCTTATGACAGGGGCTTAGCGTCGCTGCGCTGGGTGTCAACAAAATCGGGGGAAGATTCCGGCCCTGACGGGCCGCGGCCTGAGCTCAAACGTTGAGGCTGTATAAAAACCCTCCGTCGCAAAATTCGATACACAGTGACGAAAATTCGACCGCTCAGAATGC
>Ga0156023_1014_pt1 | contig 29577 bp, 36 predicted proteins | sample RifCSPlowO2_02_FD_107677 | JGI IMG/M metagenome (GOLD analysis project Ga0156023, IMG submission 107677) | Betaproteobacteria bacterium RIFCSPLOWO2_02_FULL_67_26
ACCAGCACCCAGAACAGCACGACGCTGATCATCCCAAACCCCATGCCCCATCCCCAGCCATAGTCACTCCACATCAGCGTTCTCCTTTTAATTGAGTTGCCAGCGGAACGAGCGCGGCTTGGACTCTCCGGCCCGCGTGATGCTCAGCTCAATTGCGGACGGCGTCGGGCTGACGGGGTTGAATTTGAGCGTGCCTTCCCGGTGATGGCCGCCGGGCCCGGCGCCTTCCCATTTCACAGGGATATGCCGGCCGCCCTTGCCGTCGAGCAACGTCGTGGTTTTGACCAGATCGTCGTTGAGTTCCCCCGAGTGCGTATCGAGCACCACTTTGAAGTCCCAGCTCATGACGCCGGCCGCGAGGCTTTGCGGCGTGACCGTCACCGTCACTCCACCGGAACCGCTCTTCTGCGCGGCCAGCTCCGCGGCACCGGCCCCGGCCGCGATCAGGGATATGAGGATTACGGAAAAAAATACGATCAGGCGTGCGCGCATTGTGCGTGCTCCTTGGTGGCTTTCCAGAGTTTGTCGCCGATATAGGCGATACCGGCGGCGTTGAATGCGAGCCCCACCCAGAAAAACTCGACCTGGTACTGGGTGGCGAAAGTCACCAGGCCGGTCGCGCCGAGCACTGGGGCGACGTTAACCAGGTAGTGGGCACAGCAGGAAACCATTGCTGCGGTAGAGGCGGTGCCGGATGTGGCCATCACGGCGCGCGCGTCCTTCGACTGGTGCAGCAACAGCCGCAACCGCGTGTAGAGAGCGACCTGCAACCCGAATCCGGCGGCCAGCGGCAGGACGTAAAACCAGAACTCGGAGAACTGGTCGACGGTGAACTTCCACCCGGAGACCAGCGTCAGCGCGCCGAAGTAGGCGCCAAGCAGCAGACCGAATGCGAGCACTCCGAAACCGGTGGGCCGTGCGGCGGGGATTGCGTATGTAGTCATAGCAGTCCTGGCCCGCTACTTCGCCGGCGCCGGTTGCATCATCTGCTGATGCTGCATCATCTGCTCCATCATCATCTGCATCATGTCCATGCGCCGCTGCATGAAGTCTTGCTGCTGCTTCGGGTCCATGCCCGTCATCGGCCCGCCGCCCATCATGCCGGCGCCCATGCCGCGCTTCTGGCCGCCTCCCATCTGACCCCCGCCCATCATCATCGGGCCGCCCATGCCGCGCATCATCGTCATACCTTCGTTCATGCTGCGCGTGTGCTCATCCATGAGCTTCTGGCGTTCCTTCGGATCCGTCGTGGCCCGTATCTTGTCCATCTGCTGCTGCATCTTTTTCATGTTTTCCTGCATCTGCGCCATCTGTTTGTCCATTTCCATGCCCGGCTTGCCGGGCGCGGACTTCGCGGGGGCAGGTTTGGCGTCCTGGGCCGATACAATGGGCGCAGACAGGGCGATAGCAGCGACAGCGGCACAAAGAGTCGAGCGATTCATTTTGATTTCTCCTTTAACGAGTTGAACTAACTTGCTTTGCCAATTCCGGAATCGAAAACGCCGCCCGTTTCCGGTGGCAGGCTTACGGAGTGCGGTGCGGTCCGCGCCCCGGACTGGGGCGTACGCGCGCGCAACCGGAAGCGCTGCCTCCGGAAACGGGCGGCGGGGTTAAATCAGCAGCCGCGCGGTGCGCAGGTGGAACGGAATCGGTGCCGGTGGCCGGCCGCCGAGGGCATGCTTCTCAAGTTCATCGGTATTTGCAACGACCAGAACGGTTGCGTATACAGGGCTGCCCGGAATCCGTGGCGTCGAATCGAACGACGCGACTGTCAACGCGGACGGCGCCGGTTGCACGCCGGTGTAACTCGGGCATGGCGTTTCGCGCTGGTCAGTCCCGGCCGGCCCCTGAATGGTGTGTTGAAGCGCCGCCGGCTCCTGTCCAGTTCGCGCCTTGGCCATGACATTTTCACAGCTATGCGCAACGGCGGTAGTGAACCAGAACGCAAACCACCCCACTAGCAGCGAAGCCGCATACCGTTTCCTCCTCCGGGTGGCATGGCCGGCAGCGGATGGCGAGCGCATCATCGACGAAAAGTTGTTCATGTACCTGAGTGTGATCAGCTGTATCCCGCGGTGTTCCGCAGAGTAGTGAACGATCATAAGTCCCGGCGTCGAAAGCGATTTGATCTAGATCAAGCCGGAATGGCTCAACGCCGCTCCCGCTCCCGCGTCATCTCGTGCTGCGCCTTGCGGATGCCTGAAGGCCAGGACGACTTGATGTAGGCCAGAACGGCCCAGATACCGTCGTCGGTCAGCATCCTGCCGAAGACCGGCATGTCGCTCTCGTATTTCGGCGGCGCATACTTGCCGGGCACGAGACCCTCCTTGATGATGCCGAACAGGACGGAGTCCGGGTGGTGCCAGGTGTGCCCCGAAGCATCGTGCGGCGGCGCGGGCATGCGGCCGCTCGGAAGCTTCTCCTGCCAGTTGGGCTGGCCTTCGAGACGTACGCCGTGGCAAGACGCGCACAGCCGGTCATAAACCAGTTTGCCCTTTGCAACTTGCCGGCTATCGTCAGGGTCGGCCAGCGTTTTACCCTCGTTCCAGAGCGCGACAGTGATCGTGCCGACGAGAAAGGCGAAAGCCGCCGTCAGCAATCCGACGCCGATCCGGTTGCGGATGTCACTTTGAGCCACGTTCTGTGTTCCGCGGCAGCCGGGATGCGTTTCGCCGTTTCGTCCTAGCGGGCGTCGTCGAGCAGCTTCTTGAGCCGATCTGCTGGAATCGCGCCCGTCACGCGCTGCCCATTCGAGAAAAACAGCGTCGGCGTCCCATTAATGCCCTGTTGCCGCCCGAAAGCCAGGATCTTTTCGATCGGCGTGTCGCAGGTCCCCGCGGTCTTTGGCGGGTTGCCGTCGAGCATCATCTCGTCCCAGGTCTTGACCCGGTCTTTCGAGCACCACACCGCTTTCGATTTCTCGTACGAGTCCTGGCCCAGGACCGGGTAGAGGAAAACGTAGATCGTGACGTTTTCCAGCTTCGCGAGACTCGGCTCGATCTTTTTGCAGTACGGGCAATTGGGGTCCGAAAAATAGGCGAGCTTGCGCTTGCCGTTGCCCTGCACCTTGCGGAATGCGAGATCCAGCGGAAGCTGGTCGAATTTGACGGCCGTCAAAACCCGCAGCCGCTCCTCGGTGAGATCGGCCTTGCGCGCGACGTCGATCAGGCGGCCGCGCACGATCAGGTAATTCACGCCCTCATCGGCGTAGAACACTTCGCCGCCCGCGAACACTTCGTAGATACCCGGGATCGGCGTTTTGGCGGCGCTTTCTACCGGGACACCGGGGTACTTCTTTTGCATCGCCTGCTTAACGGTCGCTTCGCTCGCGGCCACGACACCCGGGACTAACAGAGTAATGAATAAACCGATGCGTAGCTTGGTCAACATGATTGGAGACTCCTTCGCCAGTAGACGGATGAAGCCGTGTCACGCAGGCACTCCTTTTTGCGTTGCTCGGGAGCCCGGTCCTGCAGCACGCGTCCGCGATGATTCTTCGCGCGCGCATCCAGGAAGCCGAATTTGGCCGGATCACCGAGGTCAAAGGGAAACCGCCTGGCCGCCGAAACCTTCCGGGCGAGCTGCACTAGCCCGTCCTGATTCAGCGGTTGCTGGCGCGGCAGCGCGAGCAAGATTTCGTTTCCCGCGCCGCGGACGTCCAGGATGAACAGTTCGTCAAAGACTTCCTGGTAGGTGCGGACTATCGAGTCGTAGAGCGGGTTGGCGCTGCGACCCCAGAGATTGCCGACCACGACTCCATCGGGAGTCACGGCGCGCCGCACGGCCTGCAGGAACTCCCGTGTGGTCAAGTGCGGCGGGATGCTGTCGGCTCCAAAAGCGTCCAGGAAGATCACGTCGTAAGGGTCTCGTAACTTCTCGATGAACCGGCGCCCGTCGTCTACGTGAGCATTCATCAACTCGTCTTCGCGGAAATCGAAAAACTTCTTTGCCACGTCCACAACTTCGGGATCGATATCCACCACGTCAATGGCGGCGTTCGGATAATACTTGCGGAGGAAGGTGGGCAGCGTGCCGCCGCCGAGCCCGACGACCAGAAAGCGGCGGGGTTCTGCGGACAGCGCCAGACCGACCAGCGCGACCCGCGCGTACGGCAGCACTAAATAGTCCGGATCGCCCAGTTTCACGACGCTCTGCCTTACCCCGTCTCTCCCGAAACGCAAGACGCGCACACCAGGCGCCTCTTCCGTGACAACGATCGTGCTATAGGCCGAAGCCCTTTCGTACAGTACCTTCGGGTCAGCGTGAGCGAACGCAACCAGCGCGGCCAACGCGGCACAGGCGAAAAATACGGCGGGAAACGGACGCCGAATCATGATTCTCAAACCCGTGATTACCTAGCGTGACTTGCCCGGGAACGATTCGGGCAGGATGACTTTCGAACTCTGCACCGGAGCCTCGTAGGCGATCCTCCAGCGGCCGTTCTCCACGACCCAGTACTGGCGCTTGCGTGTCTGCTGCGAGAGATTGCTGGAGCGGTAATCCTGGTCGAAAGTGACCGCGACCAGGTCTTGCTTGCCGGGACTGCGGAAGACGCTCACGCTGGCGAGCGTAACCTTGATCCAGGTTTTCGCCCCGTTGACGCGCCGTTTGTGCGCGCTCCAGGCCGAGATATCCATTCCGTCCGAACGGAAATCCCGCGCGTAATGCGACAGATAACGCTCGGTATCGAGACTTTCCCAGTCGGCGCGCCAGGTCTGGAGTTGCAGCATGAACGCGTCGCGCTCGACGCGCCAGGCCTTGGGCGTCAGCCATTCCACGCGATCCGCGATGATGACCGGAGTGACGCCCGTCTGGACGCGCTCGCCAAGCTTCTCGATATCCGGATTCGCAAGCGCGATGCAGCCGTCGCTCGCCCATGGGGCTCGCGCATAGGTGTCGGACGGGACGCCGTGAAGCCAGATGCCGTAGCCAGTCTTGCCGAGTCTCCGGTCCCACTCGTTCGGGTAGTTGATCGGGAACGCCCCCCAACCGTACAAGTCCGGCAGCTTGGATCCGGGTATCTGCGAGGTGACGTAGTAGGCGCCGATGGGTGTCTTCTTGTCACCCTCCAGGTTCTTCTCGATGCCGTACTTTCCGAGCGTCGTGTAATAGTCCTCCACGAGACGCGGCGTGCCCCCTGCGTTCTCGTAGACATAGACGCGTGAGAGATTCGAGTCGATCACGATCGCATGTCGTTGCAACGGGCCAAACCAGAGCAGGTAGCGAGGCAAGAGATCGGCAGGCGGACGGTTGACGTGCGCGCGCAGCCGCGTGAGCGCTTCCGCGCGCAGTTCGTCCAGGCGTTCGGTCGAGGCATGGCCGGTGTTGCCGAATTTTCCTATAGGGCCGGCGCGGGCAAGAAGGAGATCTCCGCGGACAAGATGCGCGAGGCGGAAGTTGGGATGGCGGACGACCAGCCGGTCAACCTCGTCGAGCGCCGCAGCCAGCCGCCTTTGTTGGATATTCTCGAACACGAGCTTGATCTGCGCGTCGGCTCCGTTGAGGCTCGCGCTGTTCTGCGGCTGGCCAGCGTGGCCCGCGGACGCCGCAAAGACGAGGACCGGAACCGCCAGCAACGAGAACGAAGATGGGGTCATTTGATCTCGGTGATCACGTAATTGATGCCGTCGTAAACGATCTGGAACTCGATCCTTTGCATCGGCTGCAAACTGGCGAGTCGGGTCTTGTCCTTGACGAGGTAACCCATCGTCATCGCCATCATGTTCAGCTCCCGCAGGGGTTCGTGACTGATCGTCAACACGCCTTGCTCCCTGTCGATACCGACCACCGTTCCTCTGCCGGTGGCGGTTTGCAGCGGGGCGCCCGGTGCCTGCGCCCGATCGGGGCTCGGTAGCGACAACCACGCGAACCCGGCAAACGCGGCGACAGCGACAAGTACAAAGAGCTTCTTCATGATGGCCTCGGTGTCCTGCTACCTGATTCTTGCAATTACGTAGTTCCCTCTGTCGTAGGTGAGCTCGAATTCCACCATTTCGGCTGACGACACCCGAAGTCGCAGACAGCCGTCGCAGGATTGAATTTGAACTCGCCGTCCGAGCGTGCGGACGACAAATCTCCGCTGGACCCCGGCGTTAGCGCGCCGGGTTCCGAGCGTCAGGCACGAACGGCAAACGGGGGGCGCTGCGGCTGTTCCGGAAAGAACAGGCTTGGAAGGAGGGAAATTGAAGATTCAAAGACGGGCGAATCCGGTATCGCAGCCGCTGCCGCAATGACCGCCATCCCGGAAAGGGGTTGATGGCAGAAAAAATGCTCGTGAATATTCTTGCTGCCTTCGCCATCACGTTCTTGAGCAGCACCGTCGCCCCCACTGGGGGAGTGGATCGCGCCAGCCTCGGCGGGCGGGCACCGCAGGACTATCAGCGATGCCGCGACGCCTTGCAGCGGGATCAGTAGCAGCAAGACCAATGCAGCGAGTTTTCTGACGAGGTCAGGCATGCACCGATTCTAGTACAAGGTCCATGGCTTTAGCAACGGCTGGCACGACCCGTAGATAGCCGTGGGCGCGGAACTTTCGTGGCGCGGAACGGTCGCCCCGTCTCAGGGAGCCGCTGCGTCAACCGGCAGACCTTGCCCGAGCCTCGCGGCGGTCATTTCCGCCGCTCAACGGCTCGCGGTATTGCTCACCGGTGTTTCTGCGTCGACGCACCCACGGCGGGTCATTTTGAGCCAAATTGCGACGGCCAGGAGAACGACGCCACCCAGCGCCAGATAAAGGCGCACCGGTTCGTAGTATTCCAGCAGGAGGGCGCCGCCGAAAAGCAGCACGAGGATCTTGTTGCATACCGGGCAGGCGATGCCGAGAAACCCGATGACGCCGCCGGTCCCGGCCGTCCGCTTCCCGCACTCGGCCTGCGGCACGCCGACGTAGAGGCCAGTCAGCGCCGAGAGCAGGAATAGAAGCGTGATCTCGAAGCCGCCGGTCGGGGTCATCCTCATGAACAGCGGGTTTTCCCAGAGCGCGGCAACAGTGCCCAGCCCCACGAACATCGCCGCCGCGACGCCAGCGCCCCACGTGATGCGTTTGATCACCAAATCAGGACTTTCAGAAGCCGGCTGACTCGAGCGAGATTGCGCATGTCGTAATTCTTTCTTGGCTGAAATACGGGCGTGAACACCTGGCTGCTACTTGATTTTCGTAATCGTGTAATTCCTGCCGTCGTAGGTGAGCTCGAACTCGACCTTTTGCAGCGGCTGCAGTTTCAACAGCATCGCCTTGTCCTTGACCGGAAACGACATCGTCATGGCCGGCATGTCGAGACCTTGAAGGGGGCCGTGCTTGATGGTGACCGCTCCCTTGTCGCGGTCGATCTGTTGGATCAAGCCGGTGCCCTTGCCCGTTTTCAGGTTGGCGCTCGGCGCTTGGGCCAGGTACATCGCTCCAGGCTCGCGTTGGGCAAGCGCGCTTCCGGCGCCCATGGCCGCGAACAGCACGATCAGAAGAGCATTCTTCATGGTTTACTCCTTTCAGATGGATGGATCGTCGAAACGTGGGAACTCGCTACGCCTTGACCTTGTAGCCGATCATCATGCCGGTGTCCTCGTGTTCCAGGTTGTGGCAGTGGAACATGTAGGTCTGGTCGCCGGTAAACGGGTGGCTGAAGTCGAGCGCGATGCGCACCGACTCGCCCGGCCACACCAGCACGGTGTCGAGCAGGCCCAAGTCTTGCGGCAGCAGTCCGTTCTGCCGGGTGGCGAGCGCCTTGACCTGTGCCGGGCTGTCCCGCCGCTCGATCACCCGGAACTGGAAGCCGTGAATGTGTATCGGGTGCGGCATGCTGGCGCGGTTGTTCCGCAGCAGCCAGGTCTCGCGCGCGCCGCGCTGCACGGTGACCGGAGTCTCGTGCATGTTGAAGCGCCAGCCGTTGATGTTCCAGTTGCCCTTGCCGTCATGACCCAGCGTCAAGCGCCGCGGCTCGCCCGCTGCGACCGCGAGCTTCGGCAGGCGGGACAGCCGCGATGGAACCTGCCTCTTGTACTCCGGGGACGACTTGATGTTGATCCGGAGCAGCGGCATTTCCGTGCCATCCGCGATCGCTCCGGGGGCCGCGTGAGCGGCGTGGGGATCCGCGCCGGCGCCCTGCGTGGCTCCGGCCGGCGGTTTACCGGTTTTCTCGTCAACCGACTCGTTGTGCATCGGGTCGAATGCGAGGCTTTTGAGAAATACCGGCTCGTTGCCGGACGCCGAGCGCAGGTCGAGCAGGACGTCGAGCCGCTGCGCCGCCCCGATGATGGATTCCCGTACCTTCAGCGGCTGCTCCAGCAATCCGCCGTCGGTTCCGATCAAGTGGTAATCCAGCAGGCGGCTGCCTTGAGCGAAGGCGAGGCGGTAGCCGCGGGCATTGGAGCCGTTCAGGATGCGGAAACGGTAGATGCGGCGGGCGGCGTCGAAGTACGGCCGCGCCGTGAGGTTGACCAGAATGGCTTCGCCGAGAAAGCCCATGAACATCTGCTCGCGCGATAGCTTGTATTCGACCTTGCCTTCGAAGTTGAAGCTGCGATCCTGTATCACCAGGGGAATATCCGTGACGCCGAGCGCGAGATCGAGCGCGCGGGCGAGCACGTCCTCATCGTCGTCCTTCACGATCAACAGCCCGGCAAGCCCTTTGTACGCTTGTTCCCCGGCGATGTCGTGCGGATGGGGGTGATACCAGTAGCTGGCGGCGCGGTCGCGCACCGTGAAGGCGTAATCGAAGGCCGCGCCCGGACCCACCTGATAGGTACCGACGCCGTCATTGCGCTGGTCGTTGGTGAGGCCGTGCCAGTGAATGATCGTCGGCTGCTTCAGCCGATTGATCATCCGCAGCTGGATCTGGTCGCCGGGCCGCGCCAGCAGCGTCGGATTCAGCAGCCGCTTTCCGCCCACTTCGGCGACGTAGGCCCAGAACGGCGACGGGATACCGGGCAGAACCTCGAAACTGACTTCGCTGACCGTAATTTGCTTCACCTCCCTTGCCGTCACCGCAGTGTACAAGCCGGTCGCGCCGGGAAGACGCAGGCGATTGGTGAACTGACCCGCGGAATCTGCGGCGGCGAACGCCGGTTCGTGCTGCCACAGAAACCCGCTCAGGCCCGCGGCACCAGCGCCCGCGAGCGCGGCCAGGAATCCTCTGCGCGTCGTTAAGTTCATGCCAGTTCTCTTCCTCAAGTCGTTACGGGTCCTGTACAGGCCGTACTTCGGCACGGAGTCAAGCGCCTATCGTAACGAAAACCGCCTCGGGTCGCGTAATTCGGTTGGGAGACAGCGTGGCCCGCCGGGAGTTCCATCTCATCCAGTGAATCCACGAGCGCGCCGCGCGCGTATACAATCCGATCCTTCAAAGGAGCCGCACGTCATGCTTACCCGACTTCTAATCCTGCCGTTCTGGCTGGTGGCCATCGCAACACCCCCTGTCTTCGCCCAGGACAAGTCCGCCGGGCTGGCCAAGGCGACCTTCGCCGCCGGCTGCTTCTGGTGCACCGAGGAGGCGATGGACAAGGTCCCCGGAGTGATCTCGACCACTTCCGGATACATGGGCGGGACGAACAAGAATCCGACCTACCAGCAAGTCTCCACCGGCGGGACGGGCCATGCCGAAGTGGTACAAGTGGTGTACGACCCGAAAAAGGTCAGCTACGAGCGGCTGCTCGAGCAGTTCTGGGTGAACCACGATCCCACCGTGATCGACCGGCAGTTCTGCGACGCCGGCTCGCAATACCGGCCTTCGATCTTCTGGCACGACGCGGAGCAGAAGCGGCTCGCCGAGGCCTCGAAGGCGAAATGGGACAAGGCCAAGCCGTTCAGACAGCCGATCGTGACTCCGATCGTGAAGGCGGGCGAGTTCTGGCCGGCCGAGGACTACCACCAGGACTACTACCGGAAGAACCCGGCGCGCTACAAGTTCTACGTGTCCGGCTGCGGCCGCTATGCGCGGCTCGACGAGCTCTGGGGCAAGCTCAGAAAGTAAGGAAAGGATAGGCCATGAACTGCACTCGGAGCCAGACCGGCCGTCGCAGGTTTCTGGGCGTTGCGCTCGCGCTGCCGCTCGTTTCGATTGGCCCCGTCTCGGGCCAGCCGTTGCCGCTGACACCGGCCTGCGGCGAGAAACCCGAGCGAACGCCGTCGCAGACCCCTGGCCCTTTCTACACCCCTGATTCACCGCGGCGCAGCTCGCTGGTCGAACCGGGCACCAAGGCGGAAAGGCTCGTGCTGGTGGGGCTCGTTCTTTCGCCGCCATGCAAGCCAGTGGCAAACGCGCTGCTCGACTTTTGGCACTGCGATGAGGCGGGCGAATACGACAACAGGGGCTTTCGTTATCGCGGGCACGTGTTGGCCGATACACAGGGACGCTACAACTTGGAGACCATTGTCCCGGGCGAATACCCGGGGCGCACCCGCCACATTCACGTTAAGGTGCAGGCGCCGGGTGGCCGCATTCTGACGACGCAGCTCTACTTTCCGGACGAGCCGGGCAACCGCTCCGACGGCATCTACCGCCGCGAGCTGACGATGCAGATCGCGCGCAAGGGCGCACAGCGCCACGCGAGGTTCGACTTTGTCGTGGCGGCTTAGCGTCGTCATGTGAGCAGGCGTGAGCCTGCGCTTATGCCTGCACTTTGAGATTGAGCATCATCCCGCCGTCCTCGTGCTCCGGGATGTGGCGGTGATGAAGGTCAGGACTTGCCTGGCTGGAACACCAGGAAGTACTGATTGGGCAGGAAAGTGTGCTCCTGCGCGAGCGCGTAGCCGGCACGCTTCATTTCGGCCTTCACGCGGTCCGGCTCCATGCGCGCACTCTGCGGCGGGCCTACCGGGGAATCCATGCGGAAGTCGATGATGGCAACGCGGCCGCCGGGCCTCAGCGATTTCTGCAGCTGGCGGAAATACTGCTCGCGGTTCTCCACGTGGTGGTAGACGTCGACGAGTATGACCACGTCGGCCTTTTCCGGCAGGCGCGGATCGCCCGGGCTGGCCTGCACCGCCGTGACGTTCTTCAGCCCCTCGCGTTTCGCACGCTCGGCGAGGTGCTTCACCATGTCGGGCTCGGTATCCACGCCGTAGACCCGGCCCTTGGGCGTCATGTTCGCGATGCGCGCCGAGAAATAACCGGTGCCGGAACCGATATCGGCGATGACCGCATCGGGCTTGAGGGCCAGCGCCTGGATCACCTCGTGGGGCTTCTGCCACGCGTCGCGCTCGGGGTCGTCGAAGACCTTCGCCCATTTCTTCGCATCGCCGAAGCTGTGATGCTGGGTGCTCGGGGTTTGTGCCGCCGCAGGCCCGGAGAGCAACCCCGGGAATACAGAAAATGCCAATGCCGCCATGAGTGACGCTATCCGCTTCATCTTCCAGCTCCTGCGCGTGTCGCCATGCGCGACATCATGCCACGCATCATCGCCACCGGGCCTTCCTGCGCGAGCTCGGTCACTTCCGCCGCGTGACCCTGGAGCGCAGCCACGACCCTGGCGTCGGTGGAGGTCCGCGTCACGATGGAACCCTTCTCGGTGACTTCGACGACGGACTCGATCTTGTCCCGGTTCTCGAACAGCACCGGCAGCGTGGTGCTGAAGATGTTGAATTCGCGCCCGTCTTTCAGGCGCTGCGACATGCTGGCGACGTGGGCCTTGATCGCTTGCGCCACCTGCGGGTCGTCGGACTCGGTGACTGTCCTGATGCCATCGGGCAGATGGGTCACGGTACGCTTGATCTTGGAGTGATTCATAACCAGATCGTGAACCAGCCCCATGTCGGCCGACGATCCGGCGTCCTGCTTCGTGAGCATGGCGGTCGCGCCCGCCATGGGGCCATGGCCGCCCGCCGCCGCCCCATGTTCCATGCCGTGCATCATGCCCGGGCCCACTCCGAAGGGCTGGGCCACTGCGGCGTAGACCGCCAGGCCGAGCACCAGCGATGCAACCGTTCCAACTGCGATTTTGCTTGAGCGTTTCATATTCGCCTCCTGTCAGTTCAAGGTAGGGGCGGGGCAGGCTGCCCCGCCCCTTGCGTCGTGGCGTTACTGAGTAGTGCCCGGTGCTTGAGGCGTGGTCCCAAAGTGCGGGCCGCGGTGCTCAGGCAGCGTGATCCCTTTTTCCTGGGCGCGCTTCTGCATCTCGGTGCGGGTCGCATCGGCGATCTGCTGGCGCTCCTCGGGCGTCTTGGCGTTGCGCATTTTCTCCTGCAGCGCCGTCCGCTCTTCGGGCGTCATGAGTTGTGCGCCGGCGCCGTGTCCTGCCGCGCCGCCGCCCATACCACCGTGTCCCGTGCCGCCCTTCATGCCGTGCTGGGCACCGCCTTGGGCGCCATGCTGCATGCCAGCCTGGGCACCGTGCTGCATGCCGCCTTTCATTTGCGGCCCCATCCCGCCACCCATTTGCCCCGGGTTGGCGTAGGCTGCGGCCACCGCGATGCCGAGGCCCAGTGAAGCGGCAATACCCACTGCGAATTTGTGAGACTGTTTCATGGTCGTATCCTCTTTAAAGGTTGGAAGTCGTTACCTTGATCGCTACTTTGTGCCCGCGAATGCCGGGCGCAAGAACGATCGCAGCGAGGCCCATTCAATCACCAAGTTGTAAGCGGCTGATGTCGGAAAGCCCGGGTTTTGTATCGCAGCCTTGCGGCGATGGGCGTTGTTACACTGCGTTACAATTTTTGCAGCGGTCCAATGCCGCTTGAGGTATACCCCCCCCGATGGCAACGCAGGATCACATATTGATCGTTGATGACGACGCGGAGATCCGCGGACTCCTGCGCGACTACCTTCAGAAGAACGGCTACCGCGTCACGCTGGCCGCGGACGGCAAGGGGATGTGGGCCGCACTGGAGGCCGCGCGTCCCGACCTTGTCGTGCTCGACCTGATGCTGCCGGGCGAGGATGGATTCAGCCTGTGCCGGGCGTTGCGAGTCCGTTCGGGGGTGCCGGTCATCATGCTGACCGCTCGCGGCGAGGAAACCGACCGCATCGTCGGCCTCGAAATGGGCGCGGACGACTACCTGTCGAAGCCGTTCAACCCGCGCGAGCTGCTGGCGCGGATCAAGAGCGTGCTGCGCCGCACCCGCGCGCTGCCCGATAACCTGAAGCCGGAGGCGGCCGCTTCCTACCGGTTCTCCGGCTGGACCCTGGACGCCGTCACGCGGAACCTCACCGCGCCGGACAGCGTGGTGGTGCCGCTGGGCGGCACCGAGTTCAGGCTGCTGCGGATATTTCTGGACCATCCGAATCGCGTGCTGACGCGGGACCAGTTGATCGACCTCATGCTGTCGCGCGACACGGCGCCGTTCGACCGCGCGATCGACGTGCAGGTGAGCCGGCTGCGCCATCGCCTGCGCGAGGACGCGAAGGAACCGGCCATCATCAAGACGGTTCGCGGCCAGGGGTATGTCTTCGCCGCGCCGGTGGAAGCGGTGAGCTGATGCGCTTCGTTCCGCGATCCCTGTTCAGCCGCCTGGTGCTGGTGCTGCTCACGGTGCTTGTGGTCGCGCAGCTCGTCGGATTTGCGATTCACATGCACGAGCGCGGCGAGCTGCTGTCGCAGGCGAGCGGCATGCAGGCCGCCCAGCGGATCGCCGACATCGTCAAGTTGCTCGATACGCTGGGTCCAGCGGAGCGGCGCCGGATCGTGCAGGTTTTCAGCGCGCCGCCGGTCACGATCAGCCTCGATCAGCCCGCGCCGGCCGCGGGAAGGCAGGATGCCGATGCCGCGGCGCGCGCCGCGCTGTTCGATGCGATGTTGCGCCGCTTTCTCGGAGACGGGCGGCCAGTCGCGGTAACGGTGGCGGAAGCGCCGGCCGTGCCGTTCAAGCCGGCGGCGAGACAGGGCATGAAAGGACCCGGGATGCATGGTGACTGGACGCCACCGTGGGCTGCGATGCACGGCGCGTCCCTACCCGGCCTCTCGTTCGTCGCCCAGGTGCGCCTGCAGGACGGGGCGCTGGTCACGTTCGATGCGCGCCAGTCTGCGCAGACCGTGAGCTGGCCGTATCGGTTGCTGTTGAGCCTGGCGGTGCTTCTCGCGGCAGTCGTCGCGGTCTCGCTCGTGGCGGTGCGCTGGGCGACGCGTCCACTGAACGCACTGGCGGATGCGGCCGATGAGCTGGGGAGGAACATAAACCGCCCGCCGCTGGTGGAAACGGGCCCGATAGAGGTTGCCCGCGCGGCGCGGGCGTTCAACACCATGCAGGCGCGCCTGGCCGGCTATATTCGCGACCGCACCCGGGTGCTGGCGGCGATGTCGCACGACCTGAAGACGCCGGTCACGCGCCTCAGGCTGCGCGCCGAGCTGCTCGAGGACCCGCAGGTGCGAGCGAAGTTCACGAAGGACCTCGACGAGATGGAATCCATGGTCGGCGCGACGTTGGACTTCCTGCGCGGCCAGGAAAGCGGGGAGGCGGTCAATCCGGTGGACATCATGGCGCTGCTCGAAAGCCTGCAGGCGGACCTGGCGGAGATGGGCGGTGCCGTGACGATCGCGGGTAGCGCCAAGGCGCCGTACCCGGGCAGGCCGCAAGCGTTGAAGCGCTGCCTCGCCAACTTGCTCGAGAACGCCGTCAAGTACGGGAAATCCGCCAGGATGTTTGTCGATGACGATGCCGACTGCCTGGAAATTCGCATCCAGGACGAGGGGCCGGGGATTCCGCAGGCGGAACTGGAGAAGGTCTTCGAGCCTTTTTACCGCGTCGAGAACTCTCGCAGCCGGGAGACGGGCGGCACCGGTCTCGGCCTGACCATCGCGAAAAGCATCGCAGAAGCGCACGGCGGCAGGCTCGGCCTCCGGAACCGCGCTGAGGGCGGACTCGAGGCCAGGCTGACGTTGCCTCGATCAGCCCGGACCAGCGGCTGATCGGACAGCTCGGCCGGGCAGGCTGTTGGGAGAGCCAGATGGCGACCGCACGCTGGATCCATTCTCCCTGGGGGCAACGGATTCTGCTCGCGCTCCTGGTGGTCGTTACGATCCCGACCGTGCTGTTTGGACTCCGTGCCTATAATTCTCTGCTGTTGCTGCGCTCGGCATACGAATTGGGCGCGCCGGGTGTCAGCAGCGTTCGGCCGTGGATGACGCTTCGTTACATTGCCGGTGCGCATCGCGCGCCGGAAGCGGCGTTGATCGCGCAGCTCCAGCTCGCGCCGGGTACCGATCCCGACACTGAACTGAAGTCGCTTGCCGAGCGGGAAGGCGTGCCGAAGGTCGAGTTCGTGCAGAAGGTGCAGCAAGCACTCGTTGCCGTCGCGCCGGCGCTTGCCGCTCCACGCGAGAGCAAGACCGCGGGCTGGCTGGGCGAGATCGGAGAGGAATTCCTTGCGGCGTTGCTGCTGTACGGCTATCCCGCTCTCGGGCTGACGCTTTTGCTGGGCGCCCTGGGTTTGCCGCTGCCGACCGGGCTGTCCGCGGTTCTCGCCGGCTCGCTAGTTGCCCAGGCGCAGATGAGCTGGCTGTCGGCCGGCGCAGTCGGCGTGACGGCTCTGGTGCTGGGCGACGTCGCCGACTATGGTCTCGGGCGCGTGCTCGGAGCGGAGTTCCTGGAACGGTGGGGCGGCTGGCTCGGGTACACGCCCGAGCGGCGGGACCGCGTGGGACAGCTCTTCGATCGATGGGGCATTCTCACCGTGCTCCTCAGCCGCACGCTCGTCTCGCACTTGAGTTCGGTGGTGAGTTTGCTGGCCGGTGTGAGCCGGTACCGGCTGCTCGAGTTCCTGATGTACGCAGTCGCGGGGCGCCTGCTATGGACCTTCGCTTATATGGGCCTCGGCTACGCCGTGGGCAGCGATCTGGATGCCGCGGCCGGATTTCTCCAGAACCTGACCGGCTTTCTCGTGTCGCTCGCCATGCTGGTTGGCCTGGGCGTCGCCACATTTGGCCGACCCGGGAATTGATTTGGATCAAGGGCGCCGCGTCGAGAGCCGGTAATGTTGCGAATTCGTGATAACCGGAAGCGATACAGTCAACCCTTTCGACGACCCCGCCTTGGCGAGCCGCTACGAGGCGTGGTACGCCGGCGCGGGCAGGGAAGCGGACCTCCTGGAGAAGGCGCTCCTGGGAAATTTGCTCGGCCTTTTTCCCAAAGCGCGCTCCGTTCTCGAAGTGGGTTGCGGCACGGGCCATTTCACGCGCTGGATGGAGAAACGAGGCCTGGAAGCCGTGGGCCTGGACATCTCCGAACCGATGTTGAACGAGGCCCGTCGCCTCGGCGGGCCAAATTACTTGCTTGGCAATGCGCTTTCGCTGCCGTTTACCGATCGGTCATATGATGTGACGGCCCTGATCACGACGCTGGAGTTCGTCCCGGATCCCGCACGCGCCCTTTGCGAGGCCGTTCGCGTGGCCCGTCAAGGAGTTCTGCTGGGGGTGCTGAACCGGTGGAGCCTGTTGACGCTGCGATACCGACTTTCCGGAAAAGCCATGTGGCGGCCCGCCCGGTTTTTTGGTCCCGGGGAATTGGCCAGGCTGGCGCGGCAGGCGGCAGGGGGAAGGGCGAAGGCAATCGCCTGGCGGACCACCCTGTGGCCGATTCCCGGTGTGAGCGACCTGCCTTTGCCCTGGGGCGGATTCATCGGCATGGCGGTGCAATTACAGGAGGAGTCGAAAGCATGAACACGATTTCGGTTCAATTGAGCCTGTACCCCCTTCGGCAATCCCAACTGGGACCGGCGATCAGCCGGGCGCTCGAGCTCTTCCGCGCGCGCGGGCTCGATGTCAGGCCCGGCACCATGAGCACGGTCATCGTCGGCGACGTCGATGCGGTCTTCGATGGCCTGAAAGCATCGTTTCAGACTGCGGCCGCTCTCGGCGACGTGGTGATGGTGGCGTCCGTCTCCAATTGCTGTCCGGCCCCGGCCGCCGATCGGCACAACGCATAGTGGATCGGAACCAGCGTCATGTGCGAACTGCTCGCGATGTCAAGCCGGCGGCCGGCTCGGTTGACCTTCTCGCTGGAAACTCTGGCGGCGCACAGCGGGCGCACCGGCAGGAATCGCGATGGCTGGGGCGCCGCGTTTTATCAGGATGGCGATGTGGCGCTCTTTCGGGAGCCAATAGCGGCAGGTGACAGCCCCCTCGTCCGCTTTCTCGAAACGCAAGGGCCGAGCACCACGCTCGCGATATCGCACATCAGGCGCGCCACCCGCGGGGTTGTCGCCCTGGCCAATACCCAGCCCTTCGTGCGCGAGGCGGCGGGGCGCGCGCATGTCTTCGCGCACAACGGGGATTTGCCCGGCATCGAGCGCGCCGCGAATCTCGCGTTCGACCGTTATCGTCCCGTCGGCACGACGGACTCCGAACACGCGTTCTGCGCGCTGCTCGAGCGCATGCGCGGTCTCTGGGATTCAGCGCCGCCGGCGCCACCGCTCGAGGAGCGTTTCGCGATCGTGTCGCAGTTCGCTGCCGATCTGCGCAGGCTGGGACCCGCGAACTTTTTCTACGCGGACGGCGACGCCTTGTTCGCGCACGGGCATCGGCGCATCCAGCCGGCCACCGGCGACATCGCGCCGCCTGGTCTCGTTCTCCTGTCGCGGCGGTGTGTGGACAGGGACGAACCGATTCATGCAAGCGGGGTGTCGGTTGCGCCCGGTTTCCAGGAGGTGCTGCTGATCGCCAGTGTTCCGCTCACCGCGGAGAACTGGCGGCCTTTCGCTGAAGGGGAAGTCGTCGCCGTGTCAGGCGGGCAAGTCCTGGGCGCCGACAGCCCGTCGAACTCAATCTCTCGATAGGGCGCGCCGAGAGCAAGACCGCCTGAAGTTCACGCCGCGGCTTTCAGGTTGAGCATCGTGCCCCCGTCCTCGTGTTGGAGGAGAGGTTGCGTGCAGACGCCGCGTTACCGCGCCAATTTGCGCGTGCAGGTGGGTTCGAGCAGGTGGCGACGGCCCATGTCGACCAGCAGCCGGCCCCGGATGAAGCGCCGGCCGATCAGCAGCGGCTTGGCGAGGTCGCTGCGGTCGACGAGATTGACTTCGGTGAGTCGATACACGTTGCCGATACAGATGCCGAGCCTGACCGAAGGACGCCCTTCGTCGGTGCCGAGCGCGCTCTTGACCTGCGCGATCCGTACCAAAGTCCGCTCGATGTGCACGGTGCGCCCGTCATTGCCCGTCACGTCGAAAGCCACCCAGTCCTTCCCGTCGCGCTTGAACTGCTTCAGGTTCGCGGCGTGGAGCGACGAGGTGCGTGCCCCCGAGTCGAGCTTGGCCTCCAATATGATTTCGCCGGGCGACAGGCGCGCGCGTTCGAGCCATCCTGCAATGGGCAGAGCATCAGGCTGTGCCCCGTAAGCGGCCGGGGCCGTCAAGAGCAGCAGGATGAGCGCGCGGTTCAAGGAAGGGCGGATTTTCCGGCGTGCGCGAAGCGTTCGCGCGCGAAGGCAATGCGGTCGGCCACGGTGCGCAGCCTGGGCAGCTCGCGCTCCGCGAGCTCGAGGCGCGTCCGGAGGCCGGCCTGGTTTGCCATCTGTATCGCCAGTCCCGGCCGCGCGTTCAGCTCGAGGATGAGCGGTCCCTTGTCGCGATCGAGCACAATGTCGATGCCTTGGTAGCCGAGGCCGGTCAGCTCGTAGCTGCGCGCCGCCAGCTCGAGCAGCCGTTCCCAGTGCGGGATCTGGACCCCGGACACCGGGTTGCCGGTGTCCGGGTGCTCCGCGACGATGTCGGTGCGCCAGACCGCCGTCAGCGTCCTGCCGGTGGCCATGTCGACACCGGTGCCGATGGCGCCCTGGTGGAGGTTCGCCTTGCCGCCCGAGAGGCGCGTCGGCAGCCGCACCATGGCCATCACCGGCACGCCGCGGTAGACGATGATCCTGACGTCCGGCACGCCGCGATACGTGATGGCCTCGAACACCGGGTCGAAGTTGACGCGGTACTCGATGAGCGCCTTGTCGGTCTGCCCGCCCAGGCTGTAGACGCCGGACAGGACGTTGGAGACGTGAAAGTCCATCTCGTGCTCGTCGTAGAGGCTGCCGTCGGCCACGCGGTACAGATCCCGCACGCGACCGGTCACGACGAGGATGCCGTCGCCCTGGCTGCCGCGCGCGGGCTTCACCACGAAGTCGCGGTACTTCGCCAGCAGGCGCGGCAAAGTGCGGACCTGCTGCTGGATCTCGATCACGCCGTAGAGTTCGGGCACCGCCACGCCCGCCCTGGCCGCGAGCTCCTTGGTGAGCGTCTTGTCGTCCACGAGCGGATAGCGGTCGCGCGGGTTGAGGGGCAGGGTGTACTCGGCGTTGCGCCGGTTGAGGCCCAGCACGCCGTTCCTCTCGAGCCGTGCGCCGTTGCGCAGCCAGTCCATCATCGCGCCAGCACCCGGAAGCGGTAGAGCTCGGTGAGCCGGTAGCCGCTGTAGCGCCCGAGCAGCAGCGTCACCGCGAGCACCGCCAGCAGCAGCTCCGGGAACACGAAGAGCAGGTGCTCCACGATCCGCAGGTTCATCACGAGATAGCACAAAATCCCCACGACGAGCGAGCCCAGTCCCTGCTCGAGCGCCTCGCGGGCGCCGCGCTCCTCCCACACCAGCGTCATGCGCTCGATCGTCATCGTCATGATCACGATCGGGAACAGGCCGATCGACAGCCCGCGTTCCAGCCCGAGCTTGAAGGAGAGCACGGTGAGCATCGCGATGATGAGGATCACCACGATCACCACCGCGGCCAGCCGCGGCACCAGCAGCAGCTTCAGCCGCTCGAGGTAGAAGCGCGCCGCCAGGCCCAGCGCGACCACCGTGCAGAAGAACAGCAGGCCCCACGCGAGCCCGGTCTGGCGGAAGGCGAGCGCGATCAGCACGGGCATGAACGTGCCGAAGGTCTTGACGCCGACGACGTTGCGCAGCACCACCAGCAGCAGGATCCCCACCGGGATGACGAGCAGCGTCCGGAACAGGGACTGCGATTGCTGGGGCAGCCCGAACAGCGAGAATTCGATGAGCTTTTGTTCGAGCGCGCGCTGCTGGTTGAGGGCGGTGCGGGTCGCCAGCTCGTACGACCGGCTGGTCGAGACGGTGTGCTGCAGCTCTTTCCCGCCGCTGACCTCGGCGAGGGGTACCGCGCCGCGCCACCACGCGAGCAGCTGATGCGACGCCGCACGGTCGGCGTCGTTGACGTAGAGCGGCCGCCAGCGCCCGTCCGCGTGGAATTCGACCCAGTGCGTAAACCGCGCGTTGCGCCGCTCGGGAGCGAGCGCGAGGCCGTTCACCACGAGGGCCGGCACCCCGGCGAAGTGGATGAGCTGCGCGGCGACGGTGGCGATGCGGCGCGTCGTCGGCTGCGGCCCGAGCAGGAACGCCGCTTCCCCGCCGCGTGGCGCCTCCTTGAGCGACTTGACCACGAGGGATGCGAGCGTCACGGCATCGGAGGAGCGTTGCCGGGCGGCGCCGATCACGGTTTCCGCCGCGATACGCTGCGCGCCCTCGAACTGCGGGGGCGGCAGCGGTGGGACCGGGTCGCGGCTCGTATCGTCCCGCACGCGCACCGGCTGCACGACCGCGCGGTAATAGAGCACCTGCGTCCCCCGGGCCTCGCGTATCGAATAGTCGGCGCGCATCCCGTGGCCCAGCTGCCGTTCGGTGCCGATGCCGTAACCGGGCGATACGAAGCTCTGGTCCACGATGACCAGGTCGCCGGTTCGGCCGGGCACGTACAGGCTCGCCTTGGCCGGCCCGCCCGCAGCCTCGAACTGGAGCTGGACCTCGACGCGCCAGACGTCGGTTCGTGCCTCCGGCTGCAGCGGGAAGCCGAACACGAGCAGCTTGTAGAGGAAGAACCCGCAGCCGGCGGCTGCGAGCAAACCCGACAGTATGTAGAGATGAACCCGGCTCATGCCCCCTCAACGGCCCGCCGGCGGCATTTGGCACGGCAGTCGCGGCACAGCATAGAGGGGCAGGGCGCCGGTGGACTTGATCCAGCGCAAGGATCAGGCGCCTTGGCCGGGCGCGACGGCCCGCGCCGCGGTGGCGCGGGCATGGGCGACGCTGTCGTCAGCCCGAAATCGCGGCCGACGCGGTAGTCGTCCTGCAGGCAGGTTCTACCGTCTCGGTGCGCGAGGAATCGACCGCGAAGCGCTCGGCGAGGAAGCTGCGTCCGACGAGGAAAGGCAGCTTGAAGCCCGACCGGTCGGTGAGGTTGACCTCGGTGACCTGGTAGGTATTGCCCAGGCAGACCCCGAGCAGCACGACGGGCCGTTCCTGCACGCCCCCCGAGGCTTTCTTGACGCGTGTCACGCGCTCCACCTTGCGTTCGAGGCGAACCTTGCGATTGCTTTTTCCGGCGACGTCGAAGGCCACCCAGTCGCCGTCGCTGCGGCGGATCCACGTGATGTCCGAGGCATGCAGCGAGGAGGTATCGGCGCCGGTATCCAGCTTGGCCGGGACGACCAGCCCTTCGCTGCCCAGCTGCACCGGCTCGATCCAGCCGACGACGGTCGGTTGCGCGGCGCCCGGCGCGGAGGTCCACGCGCAGGCAGCGAATAGCAGGCAGCGGAGCGGTTTGCAGGTGGCCATGAGTCTGTTCTCCCTCACGAAATTGCCGTTACCGGTTGAGCACAATAAACAATTAGACGCTCTCCCGGCCATTCGGTTCCGGGGTTCGCACAGCACAATGTCATGATAAACGGCATGAATGCCGCTGCCCATGATTTGGATCAAATCGGCTGCCCGCACTGCGAGCGTGAGATCGATGTCCTGAGGCGCCGCGCCGGCTAGCCGCGCTGTGACGAGCCTTGTTCCACCGGCAATCCCAGCAGCCTCCACTCCGGGTAACCGTCCTGCAGCCGGCGGGCCTTGCGTCCCTTCTTGCGCAGCAGCGCCACCGCCTCGAATGACATCAGGCAGTAGGGCCCGCGGCAATACGCGATGACCTCCCGGTTCGCCGGCAGCTCGTTCGCTCGTTTCGCGACGTCGTGCAGCGGGATGTTGATCGCTCCGGGAAGGTGCCCGGCCCGATATTCCTCCGGCGGGCGCACGTCGAGGATCGTAACGAGACCGTCGCGTGCGCGCTCCATCAGTTCGCGCGCCGGAACCGGCTCGAGATCGTCCTTTGCGGTCAGGTACTCCTTGATCAACTTGTCCACCTCGGCCACGTGTTCCTCGCCCGCCGCGCGCATGGCCGCGACGAGACGCACGACGCTGTCCCCGCTCAGGCGGTAATACACGTACAGGCCCTCTTTACGCGCCCGCACCAGGCCAGCCCGCCGCAGGTGCTGAAGATGCTGGGAGGCGTTGGTGATCGAGAGCTTGCACAGCTGCGCCAAGGCGTCCACGCTGCGCTCTCCTTGCGCCAGTAAATCAAGCAGTTGCAGGCGATAAGCGCTCCCGAGCGCCTTACCGATGCGGGCCAGCTGCTCGAAGAGCTCGGCTTTCACGTCGAATGTTGACATCGTGTGGTCTCCTGCTACAATTCCAATATTCCAGTAAGTACTGGAATACTATCTTATCCTGCTCACGCAGTACCTGGCAACCCTACGTAGGGCGCGCGTCCCATGTCAACAGAAGCGTTTCTCCTGAGCAACGAGCCGGCGGCGCGGCTGGGGATATTTGTTGCCGTGTTCTCGGCGATGGCGCTGTGGGAGATCGTGACGCCGCGGCGCGTCCTGAGCCAGGCGAAGGCGACCCGCTGGACCCATAACCTGCTCCTGGTGGCGCTCAACACGATACTCCTGCGAGTGCTGTTTCCAACCACCGCGGTCGAGCTTGCGCTCGCCGCCGGTGAGAGTGGCACGGGGTTGCTGAATCACTTCGCAGTGCCCTTTCCCGTGGCGGTCGCGCTCTCGATCGTGTTCCTCGACCTCGTCATCTACCTGCAGCATCTGATGTTTCACGCCGTGCCGGTGCTGTGGCGGCTGCACCGGATGCACCACGCGGACCTGGACTTCGACGTGACCACCGGCGCGCGCTTCCATCCGATCGAGATCGCGCTCTCCATGCTGATCAAGTTTGCCGCCATCGTGCTGCTCGGCGCGCCCGCGATCGCGGTGCTGGCGTTCGAGATCCTGCTCAATGCGACAGCGATGTTCAACCACGCCAACGTGCGCATCCCTCCCGCCTGGGACCGGGTCCTGCGCTGGATCGTGGTGACGCCGGACATGCACCGCGTGCATCACTCCGTCGAGGCGCCGGAGACCAACAGCAATTTCGGCTTCAACCTGCCGTGGTGGGACCGCCTGTTCGGCACCTACCGCGCGCAGCCCGCCGCGGGGCACGCGAAGATGACGATCGGCATCGGGCAGTTCCGCACCGGCAGGGACCTGTGGCTCGACCGCATGCTTGCCATCCCGTTCCAAGACGACGCCGGTCCGTACGCCATCAACCGCCGCCAGGAGGCCTGAACGCCATGAAAACACTGTTCGTCCTGAACGATCCGCCGTACGGCACGGAGCGCAGTTACAACGCGTTGCGCCTTGCGGGCTCGCTGATCAAGCGCGAAGGCGAGGAAGTGCGCGTATTCCTGATCGGCGACGCGGCCGCCTGCGCGAAGGCCGGGCAGAAGGTGCCGCAGGGCTATTACAACATCGCCGACATGCTCGGAGTGGTTACCCGCCGCCGCGGCGAGACGGCCGTGTGCGGCTCCTGCATGGACGCGCGCGGCATGGTCGAGGCGGACTTGGCTGCCGGAGCACAGCGCGGCAGCATGGACCTGCTCACCGATTGGACGATCTGGGCCGACAAGGTCCTGGTGTTCTGAGGAGCCGCGCGTGGAACGAACCGCCCTGGTGCTCGGCGCGGGGCTTGGCGGCATGGTTGCCGCCCAGACGCTGCGCCGGCTCCTGCCGAAGAGCGACCGCGTCGTGCTCGTCGAGCGCGAGGCACAACACGTCTTTCCGCCGTCGCTCCTCTGGCTCCTGGTAGGCGAGCGCGACGCGGAGTCGATCTCGCGCCCGTGCGAGGGTGCCGCGCGAAGCGGAATCGAATTCGTGCGTGGCGAGGTCGCCGCCATCGACCCGGCCGCCAAGACCGTCCGCGTGGGTGATCGCACCCTGCGCGGCGACGCGCTCGTCATCGCCCTCGGCGCCGATTACGCCCCGCAGTCGATCCCGGGCCTTGCCGAGGGAGGCCTGTGCATCTACACGATCGAGGGCGCAAGCGCGATCCGGGACGCGCTCGCGCGCTTCGAAGGCGGGAGGCTCGCGGTCCTTACCGCGGCGCCGCAATACAAATGCCCCGCCGCGCCGTACGAGGCCGCGCTGCTCGCGGAGAGCTACTTGCGCGAGCATGGGCGGCGCGAAAAGGTCGCGATCGATTTCTATGCCGCCGAGCCCGGCCCAATGATGGTCGCCGGTCCGAAGGTCTCGGCGGGCGTGCGCGCGATGGTCGAGGCACGGGGCATCGGCTATCACCCCGAGCACCAGGTCACGAGCGTGGATGCGGGCGCGCGACGCGTCGAGTTCGCGAATGGCCGATCAGCGAGTTTCGATCTGCTGCTCTACGTGCCGCCGCACCGCGCGCCGGCGGTCGTGAAGACCGCGGGCCTGACGAACGACAGCGGCTGGATCCCGGTGGACCGGCACACGCTCGCGACTCCCTTTCCCGGCGTGTACGCAATCGGCGATGTGACCGTCATTGGCCTCAAGATGGGGCGCCCCCTGCCCAAGGCGGGCGTTTTCGCGCACGGACAGGCCGAGGTCGTCGCGCACAACATTGCGCGCGAATTCACCGGCCAGGGCGTGTCGCGGCGCTTCGGGGGCCAGGGGATGTGTTTCATCGAGACCGGCGGCGGCCGCGCCGGCATGGGAAGCGGCAACTTCTACGCGGAGCCGCTGCCCGAAGTGCGCCTGCGCGAGCCGGGCCTGCTCTGGCACGGCGCCAAAGTACTGTACGAGAAGTACTGGCTGTATTCGCGGTTTTAAGCTGAAACGGCCTGATCCAGTTGAGGGCGCACCTACGCCGCGACCTTGAGGTTCAGCATCATCCCGCCGTCCTCGTGCTCGAGGTTGTGGCAGTGGACCATGTAGACCTGGTCGCCGAGGAAGGGGTGCGAGAAGTCGATGACGATGCGCACGGTTTCCCCGGGCCACACCAGGACCGTGTCTTTCAAGCCGAGATCGCTTGCCGCAAGACCGCTTTCCGTAACCGCGAGACGCTGCTGCTGCTCCGGGCTGCCGGTGCGGGAGAGGACCCGGAACTGGAACCCGTGGATGTGCATCGGGTGCGGCATGGTCGGCGGGACGTTGCGGATGTCCCAGGCTTCGACCGTGTCGCGCTTCACCGTGATGGGCGTTTCGTCCGCCACGTAGGTCGCGCCGTTGATGCGCCACCGTCCTTTCGCCTGGTCGAGGACGATCAGGCGTGGGCTGAATGCGGACTCCGGCGCCGCTTCGATGCGCGACAGGGATTGCGGCAGCGGCCGATCGTAGGGAACCTTGCGATGGACCTGGATCCGCAGGAGGTCCAGCGCCGCGCCGTCGGCCATTTCCTGGTGCATGGCGTCGAACGGCAAGCTGATGAGCGTCAGCGCGTCGCCCGCTTTCGCGCCGCGCAGGTCGAGCAACACATCGAGGCGCTCCGCCGGCGCCAGAAACGCTTCCTTCACCGTGACCGGCCGCTCGAGCAGACCGCCATCCGTGCCGATGACGTGATAATCCAGCAACTGCTCGCCGTGGCGGAAAGCCAGTCGGTAGAGGCGGGCGTTCGACCCGTTGAGGATGCGGAAGCGGTAGAGCCGCGTCGCCGCGGCAAAATGCGGGCGCGGGGTCAGGTTCACGAGGACCTCGGCGCCGTAGTGACCGTGGAATCGCTCGTCGGCGCTGGGCTTGAAGGCCAGCTGGCCGCCGTCGTCGAAGCGCCGGTCCTGGATCACCAGCGGGATGTCGGTCTCGCCGAGCCGCAGGTCGAGCGCCTTCTGCAGCGCGGCCTCGTCGTCGTCCTCGACGATGAACAGCCCGGCGAGCCCGTGATAGACCTGCTTGCCGGTCAGGTGATGCGGGTGCGGGTGGTACCAATAAGTCGCCGCGCGATTCGGCACCGTGAATTGATAGTCGTAGGTGGCGCCACCGGCTATCGCGTAATGGGGATGGCCGTCGTTGTTGCTGTCCACCTTGAGGCCGTGCCAGTGGATGATGCTGGTCTCGTCGATCGCATTCCAGAACTTGATGCTCAGCGACGCGCCGGTCCGTACTCGCAGCACGGGGTTGTGCAGCGCCAGCCCCTGGTGCTCGACCTCGTAGGCGAGCATCGCCGCCGGCTTGCCGGGGAGCAGCGCGTGGCGCACCGGCTTCGCGACCATGGTGAACGACCCGGACGCGTCGAGCACCCCGTACATGCCGTCGGCGCCGGGCAGGCGCAGCGCATTGGGAAACGCCGGATCGGGCACGAACGGCGGCTCGACCGGCGCGGGTCCGGCGTACTGCGGACGATGCTTCCACAGGAATCCGCCGGCGAGGCCGCCCGCGCCAGCGGTCGCGGCGGCGCCAATCAGAAACTTTCTTCGGCTGCCCGGAGTCATGGTTCCGCTGCTTCAGGTTCGCCGCCGGGTATTTCGTTCCTCAATGCTCGTGCCGGTGGTGCAGGTCGGGCACGTGGGGGTGCGCATGCCGCATCGGCTCATGTGCATGCTCGTGGGCGTGGGGCTCCGACCCCTCGCCGTCGCGGTGGACGTGTTGGTGGTGCTCGTCATGCACGTGATGGTGGTTGTGCACCAGGTACCCATGCTCGTGCTCGTGCCGGTGCGACTCCGTCAGCACCAGCCAGGTCGCGATCGTCATGAGCACGGTGGCGGCGCCCAGGCCCGCCGTGACCGGTTCGCCGAGCAGCGGAACGGCGAGCGCTGCCCCGATGAAAGGGGCAGTGCTGAAATGCGCGCCGGTCCGCGCGGCCCCCAGGTGCCGAAGCGCGTGGATGAACAGCACGAGGCTCACGCCGTAGGAGAAGAACCCCAGTGCAAGCGCTCCTGCCGCCACGGCGATGGCGGGCAACGTTGCGCCCAGCGCGAGACCGAGCGCGAGGTTGAAACCGCCGGCGGCAAGTCCTTTGATCAGGGCAATGACGGCGGGATCGGCGCCCGCGATTTTTCGGGTCAGGTTGTTGTCGAGCGCCCAGCAGAAGCAGGCGCCGACAATCGCCAGGGATTGGGGCGAGAACGCGAGCGGCGCGGCGGGATCGTAGGCGAGCACGGTGCCGCCCGCGAGCATCACGAGCGCCGCAAGCCCGACGCGGGCGCCGACCGCCTCGCGAAATACCGCGGCGGCGACGAGCGCCGTCATCACGCCCTCGAAATTGAGCAGCAGCGAGGCTTCGGCCGCGCCGCTTCCCGCGAGACCCCACAGGAGCAGCACCGGCGCCACGACGCCGCCGGCGAGAATTGCGCCGGCGAGCCACAACCAGTCGCGCGCGGCAAGCGGCGCTTCCCGCTGATGTGAGTCGGGGCCACGCGCGAGCCGCAGCAACCCGAGGCCGAGCCCGCTGCCGAGGTAGAGCAGTCCCGCCAGCACGACGGGGGAGACCGACTCAAGCAGCAGCTTGGCGAGCGGCGTGCTCGCGCCGAACAGCGCTGCGGCCGCCAGCGCGAGGAAGGCGTAACGTTGAATCGAGAAGTCGATCACGGGGAAGCCCCATGGATTGACGTGGTCATGGTTTAAGACTCATGCCGATTGCGAGTAACATACCATTCATCATGACCGATTGTTGCAGCGACAAGGAATGCGCTATCGAGGCGCTGCGCGCGCGGCAAGGTGCGACGCTCAAGATCGTGCTGGTCATCAACGCGGTGATGTTCGTCGTGGAACTGACGTCGGGCTTGCTCGCCCGGTCCACGGCGCTGCTGTCAGACTCTCTCGACAATCTGGGCGACGCATTGACCTACGGCTTGAGCCTGTACGCCGTCTCGCGCGGCGCCCGTTCCAAGGCCAAGGTCGCGCTGTTCAAAGGCGGCCTCATCATGGCGGCCGGCTTGTTCGTGTTGGGGCAGGTACTCTATGGCGTCCTGCATCCCGGCGTGCCGGTATTCGAAACCATGGGCATCGTCGGCCTGGTCGCTCTCGCGGCAAACGCGACCTGCCTGGCATTGCTGTGGAAGCACCGCACCGAGGACGTGAACATGAGCTCGGTGTGGGAATGCTCGCGCAACGACATCGCGTCCAACATCTCGGTCTTTGTCGCCGCGGGCGCGGTCTGGCTCACGCAGTCCGGCTGGCCGGACCTGGTCGTGGGATTCGCGCTGGCCTGTTTGCTGCTGCGCTCGGCCATGATCGTGAGTGCGAGGGCGCTGCGCGAGCTGCGCGGCAGTGCCTTGAAGGCCGCCTGAGCGGACGGCAATAAGCCGCGATCAGAGCGGCGTGCCGATACCCGCCGCGCGCAACTGTCCCTCGTCCGGGCCGCGCCCGGCGCAGCAATCCGCCAGCTTTCCATCGACGACTACCGCAGGGACGCTGCGGACTCCGTAGCGCTTCGCCTTCTTCGCGACGTCGGGCTTGTGCATGTCGAGGATCTCGACCTCGCACGACGGGCAAGCGATGCGGTTGATGAGCGCAACGGTGTCTTCGCACACCGCGCAACCGGCGCTGAATATTTCGATTTTCCGTGTCGTTGCCATGACGTATCTCCTTAACGCGCCTGGACTTGCTGCTCGCTTCCGCCCGCGACGCAGGCGGGGCAGGAAGCCATCGATGCTGATTTCGTGCGGCTGCCAAGAAAAACGGCAGTGACGAGTAATACGATGCCGCCATTCGTTATCCAGTCGGACTCCGCGTGGAACTTGCCGGCCAGCACCAGCGTCCCTGCGGCGACGCCGAGAATCAACGAATCAAAGCGTCCCGTCCGCCGGCTCTGCAAGGCGAGCACGATCAGCGCCACGGCGAGAAACGCCGCCGTGAGCGGCAGCAGGACCGGCGTGTAGTCGATGAACTCCAGCCCGATGGCGCTGAGGATCGCCGCGTAGGCCGGAAAGCACAGCGGGCAGGTCAGTTTGGGCAGCAGCGCCGCCCCGACCGCGGGAAAGGAGGCTGCCAGCGCCTGCCACCGGGTCGCCGGTGGCTTGTCCGGTGGTGCGCTGAGAAGCGCAGTGCACACCGCGTCGAGCGGGGGAGTGCGGCTCAATTTACCTTCACCGTCGGCATACACGCGGCAGGCACCGGCCCCCGCAACCGGGGCAGCTCCGGTAACGTCCTTGCCGTCAACGAGTATGGTGGGCGAACCGTATTGCCTGGTGTAGTCCGGACTGTCCGGGGCACTACGCTCCCATTCGCGCCAGCGCGCCGAGACGCCTGTTTGGGTGAAAGCCTTGATCAGTAGCGACCGCGCCGGCGCCACGTTCGGGCAGTCGGCGTCGTAGATCAGTTCGACGTTCATTGAGACGGCTACTCGTGTTCGAGCGCTTCGAGAATCGGGCATTGCGAGACCGGTCCCTTGCCGGAACAGGCTGAAGCGAGCTTCGACAACGCCCTGCGCACGCGTTTCAGGCTCGCGATGCGGCGGTCAACGTCGGCAATCTTGTGCTCCGCGTGTGTTCTCACATCCGCGCACGATTTGCCCGGCGCGACCTTGAGGGCAAGCAGCTCCCGGATTTCTGACAGAGAGAACCCGAGCTCCTTGGCCTGGCGGATGAAGCGCAGCCTTGCCACGGCATCAGCCGAATATTGCCGGTATCCACTTGAGGTTCGCGCGGGTTTTTGCAGCAATCCC
>Ga0156023_1016_pt2 | contig 28961 bp, 27 predicted proteins | sample RifCSPlowO2_02_FD_107677 | JGI IMG/M metagenome (GOLD analysis project Ga0156023, IMG submission 107677) | Betaproteobacteria bacterium RIFCSPLOWO2_02_FULL_67_26
GATCGCCAAGGCGCAGGGGCCGATCTCGATGCGCTGGCAGAGCACGTGGCCGGCAAAGGACATCTTCCACGAGTACGCGCTCGACTTCGGCAAGAAGGTGAACGACATGACGGGCGGCGATCTCAAGATCGACGTGCTGCCGGCGGGCGCGGTGGTTCCTGCATTCGGCCTGCTCGACGCGGTTTCCAAGGGCACGCTCGACGGGGGGCACGGCGTGCTGGTCTACCACTATGGCAAGCAGAACGCGCTCGCCCTGTGGGGTTCGGGCCCGGGCTACGGCATGGACGCCAACACGATGCTGTCCTGGCACAAGTATGGCGGCGGCAGGGAGCTGCTCGAGAAGATCTTCAAGTCCATCGGCGCCAACGTGGTGTCCTTCCCCTACGGGCCGATGCCGACGCAGCCGCTCGGCTGGTTCAAGAAGCCGGTCACCGGGGTCAATTCGTTCAAAGGCCTCAAGTTCCGCACCGTGGGCATCTCGATTGACGTGTTCACGGGGCTCGGCGCGGCGGTCAACGCGCTGCCCGGCGGAGAGATCGTGCCGGCGATGGACCGCGGCCTGCTCGATGCGGCCGAGTTCAACAACGCCAGCTCCGACCGCCTCCTCGGCTTCCCGGACGTGTCCAAGGTGTGCATGCTGCAGAGCTACCACCAGAACGCCGAGCAGTTCGAGATTTCGTTCAACAAGACGAAGTTTGACGCGCTGCCGACGAAAATGAAGGCGATCATCGAGAATGCCGTCGAGGCCGCTTCCCAGGACATGTCGTGGAAGGCGATCCACCGCTACTCGCAGGACTACATCGAGATGCAGCAGAAGCAGGGCGTCAAGTTCTACAAGACGCCGGACTCGGTGCTGGCGCGGCAACTCGTGATATACGACCAGGCCACGGCGAAGCGGAAGGACAACGCGATCTTCCGCGAAGTCGAGGAGTCGCAGAAAAAGTACGCCGCGCGCTCGGTGCGCTGGTTCCTCGATACCCAGGTCAGCACGCGCATGGCCTACAACCATTACTTCGGCAAGGCCGCCAAGCCCGCACCGGCGGCGAAGAAGAAGTAAGGCTAGTGTAAGCAACGGCCATCCGGCATCAGCCGGATGGCTTTTTTTTTGGCGCACCCGGGAGCGGGCGGGTAATGGCAAAATAGAGCAGTAACTCGCTGCCGACCCCGCGCAGGCATTCCATCATGCAGAAGCTGTTGCTCTTCGTTGACAAGGTCAGCACCTGGATCGGCCAGGCGTTCTCGTTCTTCATCGTGCTGCTCACGCTGCACGTGACGTGGGAAGTCTTTGCGCGCTACGCGCTCGATGCGCCGCGCGCGTGGGCGTTCGACGTGATGATCATGTTCTACGGCACGCTGTTCATGATGGCCGGCGCCTACACGCTGTCGAAGAACGGCCACGTGCGCGGGGACGTGCTCTACGGCTTCTTCCGGCCGCGCACCCAGGCGACGCTCGATCTCACGCTCTACATCGTTTTCTTCATCCCCGGGGTGTTCGCGCTGACCTATGCCGGCTATTACTACGCCGCCGATTCCTGGCGGATCAACGAGCACTCCAATATCACCTACGAGGGACCGCCGTACTACCCGTTCAAGACCGTGATCCCGGTCGCCGGCGCGATCCTGTTCGCGCAGGGCATCGTCGAGATCGTCCGCTGCATCATTTGCCTCAAGCAGGGCTACTGGCCTTCGCGCGAGGTGGATGTCGAGGAAGTGAACGTGGACAAGCTGAAGGAGATGGTCCACGTCAAGGACGAGGACATCCAGAAGCTGGACGAGTTCGTCGTGAAGCAGGAAGCGCACCGGTAACCGTCCAGCTTGCCCGCGGCATTGAACGAAACATGAAGGTGCGCAAGGAATTGTGGTTCGGCGGCACGCTGATGGCGGTGATCCTCGTCACGGTGCTGACGCTTACGCCCTGGAGCGGCCTCTTCGACGGGCACCTGGGCAAGGAAGACCTCGGCACTCTCGGGTTGCTCATGCTGGCGCTGATCGTGGTGGCCATCATGCTCGGCTTCCCGACGGCGTTCACGCTGATGGGCATGGGCGTGTTCTTCGCCTGGCTGGCCTACTACAGCGTCAATCCAAAGCTTGCCGTCCCGCAGACGCTGGACCTGTTCGTGCAGCGCACCTACGGGGTGATGTCGAACGACGTGCTGATCGCGATCCCGTTGTTCCTGTTCATGGGCTACCTCGTCGAGCGGGCGCAGCTCATCGATCGCCTCTTCCGCAGCCTGCACCTCGCCACCTCGCGCGTGCCGGGCTCGCTCGCGGTGGCGACCATCGTCACCTGCGCTATTTTCGCCACCGCCACCGGCATCATCGGCGCAGTGGTGACGCTGATGGGGCTGCTCGCGTTCCCGGCGATGCTCAAGGCCGGCTACAACGTCAAGGTCGCGGCCGGTGCGGTGACCGCCGGCGGCTGCCTCGGCATCCTGCTCCCGCCTTCGGTGTTGCTGATCGTGTACGGCGCGACGGCGGGCGTGTCGGTGGTGCAACTCTACGCCGGCGCCTTCTTCCCCGGCATCATGCTGGCCTCTCTCTACATCGGCTACATCATCGTGCTCGCGAAGTGGCGGCCGCAGCTCATGCCGCCGCTCGCCGAGAGCGAACGGCGGGTGCCGCTTCCGCCCCTCGCGCAGACCTTGTCACGGCAGGGCAGCAATCCGTTGATTGTTCTCTGGCGTGCGTTTTCCGGTGGCGCCGCCGCGAAACATTCCGTGCTCGCGCAGTTCGTCGTCACGCTGATTCCCGCGCTCGCGATCGTCGCGGTGCTGGGCGTTGCCTACCGGTCGGCGACCGCGCCGGAAGCAGAGGCGAGCGCGGCCGGCCTGATCCAGGCGGGTGGCGAGTTCGCCGCGGCCGCGACCTCGCAGGAGCAGGACACCGGCCTCATCGGCCAGCCGGCGCCCGAAGCGGAAAAGACGGAGCCCGGGGTGACGGAGCCGCCGGCCGAGGCACCGAAAGAGCTTGGCGCAACGCCGGCCGCGGAGCAACCCGCGGAAGCAGGGACTGCGGAACCACCTGCCTCTACCGCGGAAGCGGTCACGGACAGACCGGCTGGCACGACGCAGGAGGGTGGTGCCACGCCGGAGCGATTGCCGGTACCGATCTGGTACTGGATCGTGCTCGCCATCGGCGTTGCCGCTATCACCCTGATTTACCGGCTCTGGAACTGGGAGCGGCTGGAGGTGTTCAAGCTGCTGCTCACCTCGTTTTTCCCGCTGGCAATGCTGATCCTCGCGGTGCTGGGCTCCATCGTGTTCGGCCTGGCGACGCCCGCCGAGGCGGCGGCGGTCGGCGCGTTCGGCGGGTTTGTGATGGTCATTGCTTATCGCTACATCGCGCATTTGCGGGGCGGGGCCGGGGGCCCGTTTTCCGGGGCCGTCATCGGCGGCACGCTGAGGGAGTTCGGGACGCTGATCAAGGAATCGTCGTTCCTCACCGCGCGGACGAGCGCGATGGTGTGCTGGCTGTTCGTCGGCTCCGGCATCTTCTCGGCTGCGTTCGCGCTGCTGGGCGGGCAGGAGCTCCTCGAAAAGTGGGTGCTCTCGCTCGACCTGACGCCGGTGCAGTTCATGCTCCTCGCGCAGTTCATCATCTTCATCCTCGGCTGGCCGCTGGAGTGGACCGAGATCATCATCATCTTCATGCCGATCTTCATCCCGCTGCTGCCGCACTTCAATATCGTCCCGCTGTTCTTCGGCCTGCTGGTGGCGCTGAACCTGCAGACGGCTTTCCTCTCGCCGCCGGTGGCGATGGCGGCGTTCTACTTGAAGGGCGTCTCGCCCCCGCACGTGAGCTTGAACCAGATCTTCGCCGGGATGATCCCGTTCATGGGCTGGCAGATCGTTGCGATGTTCATTCTCTATACCTGGCCGCAGATCGGGTTGTGGCTGCCGCATACTCTGTACAAGTGACGATTGACCGGAGCCCCGGTCGTTGCTGTCGCGTCGCGTGATTGCCAAATGAAGCCAAGAATCCTTGTCACGCGCGAGGTATTCGACGAAACGCTCGAGTTTCTCGGTCAGCATTGCGAAGTCGAGTCGAATCAACCTGATGTGGCGTTCGATTCGGAAATACTTGCCCGCAAGCTCGCGGACAGAGACGGTGTCATGTGCGCGCTCACCGACCGCATCGACGGAAAGCTCCTCGAGGGCTGCCCGAAGCTCAAGGCGGTGGCCAACATTGCGGTGGGCTACAACAACATCGACCTCGCCGCTTGCACGGCGCGCGGCATCATGGCCACCAATACCCCCGGCGTGCTGGACGATTCGACGGCGGACCTGGCATGGGCCCTGATGCTCGGCGCTGCGCGGCGGATCACCGAGCTCGAGCGCCGCGTGCGCGGGGGCGAATGGAAGGGCTGGCGCCTCAAGCAGTGGCTGGGCATCGACGTGCACCATGCCACGCTCGGCATCTTCGGCATGGGCCGCATCGGGCAGGCGATTGCGCGCCGCGCCGCCGGATTCGAGATGAAGGTGCTCTATCACAACCGCAAGCGGTCCGCGCCCGACGTCGAGCGCCGCTGCAACGCGGCTTATGCGACGAAGGAGGACCTGCTGCGGCAATCGGATTTCGTGGTGCTGCAGGTGCCGTATTCTCCGGAGACCCACCACCTGATCGGCGCGCGCGAGTTGAAGCTCATGAAGCCGACGGCGATCCTCGTCAATTCCACGCGCGGCGGCGTGGTGGACGATGCGGCGCTCATCGCGGCGTTGAAGGACGGCACCCTGCGCGCGGCAGGCCTCGACGTGTTCGAGAACGAGCCCGGCCTCAATCCCGGCTTCCTCCAGCTCGACAACGTGGTGCTGATGCCTCACATCGGCAGCTCCACCGAGGCGACGCGCCGCGCGATGGCCATGACTGCTGCGAAAAACCTGGTTGCGGCATTGACCGGCGGCACACCCCCCAATCTGCTCAACCCGGACGCGGTGGGTAACCGGCGTTGAGGCACCGCGCCGGGCAGATCCCGATCCGGCAGAACTTCAATCGTGGCTGTTGGTTAGCGCCGGAACTTCGAAATGAACTCAGCCAGGGTAGCGTCGCCGGTGCCGCCGCCGCAACTGACCCGGGCGTGATTGCGCCTGTTCCTTCGCCGGCGCTTCATGCAAAATCCGGATTGCACTACGGTTCCCGGGCCGCCAACAACCAACACCGGGAGATCTCGCTCAGGGCAGGGCCATGACCGGGCTTGAAACGGGGGTAAGGGTATACGCCGAGCAGGTGCGCCAGCTCTTCCGGCTGTCGCGTCCCGCGTACGCCGGCACACTCGTCAACTCCAGCATCCTCGTCTTCGCGCTGTCGGGCGTGGTATCGACTACCCTGCTGGGCGCGTGGCTATGCGTCATTTTCCTGGTGACCGGGGCGCGCTACCTGCTCTATCGCGCGTACCTGGGCAGCAAGCCGCCGGACGACGAGGCGCACATCTGGGCCCAGCGCTTCGTGATCGGCGCTGGCGCCGGCGGCCTGATGTGGGGCGCCGCGGGATCGGTTCTGTACCCGGTCTCATCGCTGCCCCACCAGTTCCTCGTGATTTTCCTGATCGGCGGCATGGCGGTCGCCGCCCTGGTCGTCCTGGCGCCGGTGCGGAAGGCCTTCCTGGCATTCATGCTGCCCGCCATCGCGATGGTCACGGCGACGGTGTTTGCCCAGGGCACGCCGCTGCATTTCTACATGGGCGTGCTGATGGTCGCGTTCCTGGTGGTGCTGCTGGGCACCATGCCGATCATCTCCGAGATGATCCGCGACGCGCTGCGCGTAAAGTTCGACAACGTTGCGCTGGTGGAGCAGCTGTCGCACGCCAATCGCGAGCTGTCCGGGCGCGTCGCCGCCCAGCAGCGCGCGGAGGACGTCTTGCGTCAGACTTCCCAGAAGCTGGAAGCCCTGATCGACGCCTCACCGGTCGCGATCATGGCGCGCGACCAGAACCTGCGTATCGTCAAGTGGAACCGGGCGGCCGAGCGCCTGTTCGGCTGGAGCGAGCGCGAACTTCTGGACCGGACGGTGCCGACGGTGCCGCCCGAGTTCGAGGACGAGGCGCTGGCGCTGCGCCAGAATCTGCTGCGGGGCGAGCCGGTGACCGATTTCGAAACGGTGCGCATGCGCAAGGACGGGGCGCGCATCGAGGTGAGCGTATCAACGACCGTCGTGCCGGACGCGTCGGGGCGCCCCGCCGGCTATTTCAGCCTCGTGACCGATATCGCAGGACGCAAGCGCACCGAGCGGCGGGTGCAGATGGAGCACGCGGTCACCCGGATCCTCGCGGAATCACGCTCGGTGGAAGACGCCATGCCGGAGGTCATCCGCGCCATCGCCGAGGCCACCGGCTGGGTCTACGGGGCGCGCTGGGAGCTCGACCGGGCCGCGAACCTGTTGCGTTGCGCGGAGACCTGGTGCGTGGACGCGCCCGAGGTGCGGGAGTTCATGGCGTTCAGCCGGCAGCGCACGCAGACGCCGGGCACCAGCGCCGGCCCGATACACCAGGTGTGGGCCAGCAACGCCCCGGTGTGGATCCCGGACGTCGCCCTGGAATCCAACGTGCGGCGGGGGCCGACGGCGCTCAAGGCCGGCCTGCACTCGACGTTCGCGTTCCCGATCCTGATCGGCGACGAGTTCTACGGCGTCATCGAATTCTACGGACGCGAGCCGCGGCAGCCCGAGCTCGAGCTGATGCAAATCGTGCGCATCGTGGGCAGCCAGATCGGCCAGTTCATGGCGCGGAAGAGCGCCGAGCAGAACCTGCGCTTCGTCGCGAGCCACGATCCGCTGACCGGCCTTTTCAACCGCAGCATCTTCAACGAGCGCCTGCAGCAGGCGCTGGCGCAGGCGGCGCGCTTCGAGCGGACACTGGCGCTGCTGTTCATCGACCTCGACGGCTTCAAGCTCATCAACGACACGTTCGGGCACAACGCCGGCGACGCGATGCTCGCCGAGCTGGCGACGCGCCTGCGCGCCACCCTGCGCGAAGGCGACGTGATCGGGCGCATGGGCGGGGACGAGTTCGTGGTGCTGGTCGAGGAGTACACCGGCGCGGCCCAGGTGGCCGAGGTCGCGAAGAAGGTGCTCGAGACCGTGACGCGGCCGATGATGCTGCAGGGGCGGGAATGCCACGTGACGGCGAGCCTCGGCATCAGCACCTATCCCGACGACGGCCGGGACGCGCAGACGCTGCTCAAGAACGCCGACACCGCGATGTACCTGGTGAAGCAGCAAGGCAAGAACAGCTTCCGTTTCTTCTCGCCGCAGATGAACGTGCACCTGATGGAGCGGATGTCGATGGAGTCCGGCCTGCGGCGCGCGGTGGAACGCGGCGAGCTGCTGCTGCTGTACCAGCCCCGGGTCGGCGTGGAGGACGGGAAGGTGAGCGGGGTGGAGGCGCTGATGAGGTGGCAGCACCCGACGCAGGGCGTGATCGGCCCCTCCGAGTTCGTGCCGCTGGCGGAGGACGCGGGGCTGATCGCGTCGATCGGGGAGTGGGTGCTGCACACGGCGTGCCGGCAGCTGAACGCCTGGCGCGACCAGGGCCTGCCGTGGCTCCGTATCTCCGTAAACCTGTCGCACCGGCAGTTCCTGCAGGAGAGCCTGCTCCAGGTAGTGCGCGAGGCCCTGCACCATGCGGGGATGGAGCCCGCGCGGCTTGAAATCGAGATCACCGAGGAGATGTTGATCCGCAACCCCGAGCGCGCCGAGAAGCTGCTGGCGCAGTTCAAGCAGCTGGGCGTTCGCGTCGTGATCGACGATTTCGGCACCGGCTTCTCGTCCCTGAACCTGCTCCAGCGGCTGCCGATCGACAGCGTGAAGATCGATCGCTCGCTGATACTCGAGTTGCCGCGCGACGGCAATGCGGCGGCGCTGACCCGCGCGGTCATCGCGATGGCGCACAGCCTTGGCATCTCGGTCACGGCCGAGGGCGTGGAGACTCGCGAGCAGTGGGAGTTCCTGCGCGAAGCGGGATGCGAGGAAATGCAGGGCAACTACTTCAGCGCGCCGGTCGAGGCCGACCTGGTATCGGGCATCGTGCGGCAGCCGGCCGCGGCGGGCCGGCGCGGCAGCGTGCAGGCGCTGCGGCCGCGGCGGGCCGATACCGATCCGGAATCGTGAGATCAGCGGCTTTATCGCCGCGGGGAAATTGGCTACACTGCATTGAATACGGCTCCAAGGTTAGAGCCGGAGGAGACTGCCATGAAGACCGTCAGCCAGTTACTGCAGGCGAAGGGCCGTGAAATCCACTCGATCGCGCCGGATGCGCGGGTGTTCGATGCGCTCAAGCTGATGGCGGACAAGAACGTCGGGGCGCTGGTCGTGCTCGAAAGCGGCAGGCTCGCGGGCATCTTTTCGGAGCGCGATTACGCGCGCAAGGTGATCCTGCTTGGAAAGTCCTCGCACGATATCGCGGTGCGGGACATCATGACCGCGAAGGTGATCACCGTGCATCCCGGGCAGACGGTGGAGGCGTGCATGGCGCTGATGACGGAAAAGCGCATCCGGCACCTGCCCGTGACCGAGGGCGAGCGGCTGATCGGCGTGCTCTCGATCGGCGACCTGGTGAAGGAAGTGATCGCCGAGCAGGAACAGACCATCAAGCAGCTGGAAAGCTACATCCACAGCTGACCACCGGGAGGCGGGAGGTGAGCCTCCTCGCGCCTCACCGAGCCATGAAATTCGGGGCGATCATCATCGGCGACGAGATTCTCTCCGGCAAGCGCCAGGACGGGCATCTGGCCACGACCATCAAGACGCTCGGCGCGCGCGGGCTGCAGCTGTCCTGGTGTCATTACCTCGGTGACGAACCGGAGCTCATCGCGGCCACGCTCAAGCGCACGTTCGCGGGCGAGGACGTGGTATTCAGCTTCGGCGGCATCGGGGCGACCCCCGACGATCATACCCGCGCGGCGGCAGCCCGGGCGGCGGGGGTCCCGCTCCGGCTGCACCCCGATGCGGAGGCCGAGATCCGGGCGCGTTTCGCGGACAACCCGGCGGGCGTGACGCCGCAGCGGCTGGCCATGGGAGAGTTCCCGGCAGGCGCGGAGATCATCCCCAACCCGTACAACCGCATCCCCGGGTTCAGGTTCCAGCGCCATCATTTCCTGCCGGGATTCCCGCAGATGGCGTGGCCCATGCTCGAATGGGTGCTCGACACGCACTACCGCCATGCCTTCGCGCCCGGCACCGTCGCCGAATCCTCGATCATCGTGCGCGAGGCCGGCGAGAGCCAGCTCATTGATCTCATGAACGTCTGTCAGTCGCGCTATCCACTGATCAAGGTCTTCAGCCTCCCGCGCCTGGAGCCGGACCGTTACATCGAGCTCGGCGTGCGCGGCGAGCCGGGGGCGGTGCAGGGCGCCATCGCCACGCTCAAGCAAGGCGTAAGCGCCCTCGGCTTTCCTTGGACCGAAAGCCCGGGCGCGGGATGATGAGCAAACAAAAAGCCCCTGGGATATCCCAAGGGCTCTTCTTGCTGCTCGCCGCGCGTTGAACGGCAGCCGAGCTGTCGGTTCGAACGCGCGGACTTAAACCGGCGCTTGCGTCCGGTTTAAGCTTTCTTGGCCTTCTTCGCGCCGTTGACCGCTTGCTTGGCGACGGCTTCGATGTTCGACTGGGTTGCTTCCGCGAACTGCTTGGCAACCTTCGAGACGTTGTCGTAGGCCGAATTGACCGCGGCAATGCCCGACTTGAGCGCGGCGATGCCGACTTCGGAGCCCGCCGGGGCGGTCTTCACCATCTTGTCGAGGACCGTCACGACCTGCTTGTTGAAATCCGAAATCTGCTCTTCGACGAGCTTGCTCATCTCGGCCTGGGTGGCCGTGGTCACGTCATAGACGCTCTTCGCGTAGGCGGTCGCCTTGTCGATGCTCGGCTGCGCCAGGCTTTCCTTCAAAGCCGCCAGTTGCTGCAGGTCCTTCACCGCGGCGATCGTCTTCGCGTTCTCGACGGAATCGGCGAACGCAGTTTTGGCGGCCTTGAGCTGCAGATCCAGAATGCGCTCGGCACCGTTGAGGGCGACGCCGGCGAACTTCATTGCGGCTTCCAGGTTGGCCTTGTTGAAGGCCACGAGTTGTTCGGGAGTCTGATACATTTCAATCTCCTTGAGAAACAATACGTTAATCTACTATCGATTCACCTTTGCTGCACTGCACAATTGCGATTATATGGCTTAAAACTGGCATGTCAAGGGTTTTGGACAATAAAATTATTGCATCGCAATACAAAGTAGGTAATCACCTAGGGCTTTGACTTGGGCCCATGTTGGCTATAGTATTCAAAAAACATTTCAAATCAATGAACTATAAATGAATACCCGCGCTATGCCGGGAGCAGTAACGCGGGGTATCCCCCATGCCGGAATCCAACGTCACCCCTAGGCTGCAGCCCGAGTTGAGGCGCGTTTCCAGCCCCGGGGATCCCGACCGAATCGAGTTGTCGGGACCCTGGATCCTGCGGGCCATCGAGGCGCGGTTGGCCGAGCTCGCGCGCCAGCTCGCTGAATATGCGCGCGACCGCAATCGCCACTGGGACCTGTCCCGCGTCACCCGGCTGGACCACGCCGGTGCGCTGCTCCTGTGGCGCGCCTGGGGCGGGCAGCGCGTGACACACCTGACGCTGCGCCCCGAGCATGAAGGACTCTTCGTAGGACTGGGTGCGCCGCGTCCTGCGATGCCGAGCCCCGCGTTCAACTGGCGCGACCCGTTCATCGCGTCCGGCGGCCGCCTGATTGCATTCCTCGATCACGCGATCGGGTTCGTGCACCTGGTCGGACGCGTCGCGATCGACGCGACGTCGTTGCTGCGGCATCCCCGGGACATCCCGTGGCGCGAGATCTCGGCCAGCATCTACCGGACCGGCGCGCAGGCGCTCGGTATCACGGCGCTGGTAGGCTTTTTAGTCGGCGTGGTGCTGTCCTATCTGTCCTCGCAGCAGCTGAAAACTTTCGGCGCCGATATCTTCATCATCAACCTGCTGGGCGTGTCGGTGATCCGGGAGCTGGGGCCGGTGCTGGCAGCGGTGCTCGTCGCGGGCCGCTCCGGCTCCGCCATGACCGCGCAACTCGGCGTCATGCGCGTCACCGAGGAGCTCGACGCGATGACGGTGATGGGCATCCCGCACACGGTTCGGCTCATTTTCCCGAAGGTCCTGGGATTGGCGGTATCGATGCCGCTGATCGTGGCGTGGACCGATGCGGTCGCGCTGATCGGCGGCATGATCGCGGCCAACTGGGAATTGGGGCTTCCCTACAGTTTGTTCCTTTCCCGCCTGCCCGACGCGGTGCCGATCGCCAATCTCTGGCTCGGGCTCGGCAAGGGCGTGGTATTCGGCATCCTGATCGCGCTTATCGCCTGCCACTATGGCCTGCGCATCGAGCCCAACACCGAAAGTCTTGGCGCCGGCACCACGGAATCCGTGGTGTCCGCGATCACGATGGTGATCGTGGTCGACGCGGCCTTCGCGGTCATGTTCTCCGATGTCGGGAGCTTCGGATGAAGCGCTGCCTGATCGAGGTCAACAACCTGTGGACGAAATTCGGCGACCACGTCGTGCACCGCGACGTGAGCCTCGCAATCGACCGCGCCGAGGTGCTGTCGCTGGTGGGCGGCTCGGGCAGCGGCAAGACCACGCTGCTGCGGCAGATGATGGGGCTGGAGACGCCATCAGCGGGCGAAGTGAAGGTTTTCGGCGTCTCGCTGCAGCACAACGACCCGGAAGAGATCAGGCGGATACGCAACCGGTGGGGCGTGCTGTTCCAGCAGGGCGCGCTGTTCTCGGCGCTGACGGTCTACGACAACATCGCGCTGCCCTTGCGCGAGCTGGGCACGGTGGACGAGGGCCTGATCCGCGAGCTGGTACTGCTCAAGCTCGAGATGGTCGGCATCGAGGCGGCCCACGCCGCCAAGATGCCCTCCGACCTATCGGGGGGAATGGTGAAGCGCGTGGCGCTGGCCCGCGCGCTCGCGCTCGAGCCGGAGCTGCTGTTTCTCGACGAGCCGACGGCCGGGCTCGATCCGGACCGCAGCGAGAGTTTTGTCCAGCTGATCGAAGACCTGCGGCGCGAGCTGGAGCTGACGGTGGTGATGGTGACGCACGACCTCGATACGCTGATCTCGCTCTCCAGCCGGGTGGCCGTGCTGTGCGACCAGCGCATCGTCGCCATCGGCTCGCTTGCCGAAGTGGTCAAGAGCTCGCACCGCTTCATTACCAACTTTTTCCAGGGCGAGCGCGGCAAGCGCGCGTTGCAGGCGCTGAGCGAGGCACTGGTAAAATAACGCGTCTTCGAGGCTGGCGGAAACCGGGGAGAATCGGATGGAAAATCGCGCCTACGCGCTTGCGGCAGGCCTGTTCACGCTGCTGCTCGGGGCGGGCGTGGCGTTTGTCGCCATGTGGCTGAGCGGGGATACCGAGCGGCGGGAAACCTACCAGCTCGAGTCGCGCTATCCCGTGACCGGGCTCAATACGCAGGCGCCCGTGCGGTACCGGGGTGTCGAGGTGGGCCGCGTCGAGTCCATCGGCTTCAACCGCGACAATCCCCGCCTGATCGGGGTCGCCGTGTCGGTGAAGAGCGGCACCCCGATCACGCACGGGACTTACGCGCAACTCGGCTCCCAGGGCGTCACCGGGCTCGCCTACGTCATTCTCGACGACGACGGCTCGAAGCCGGAGCCGCTTACCGCCGCCGAATCCGGGAAAACCCCCGTACCGGTGCGGCAGTCGTTCTTCGACGATCTCGCGGGGACGGGCAAGGATCTCGTCGCCGACGCCAACCAGGTGGCGCGCCGGTTGAATGCGCTGCTTTCGGAAGGCAACCAGGCGCAGTTGATAAGGACGCTTTCGGGGCTGGAAACCGCAACCCACCGCATCGGCGCGCTCGCGCTCAAGCTCGATCCGGCGATCCGCGACCTGCCGGCCCTTACCGACGACGCGCGCCGGGCGGCGGCCCGCGCCGACGAGATGCTCGCCAACATGAGCAAGCTGGCGGTGGAGCTCACGCAGCGGGCGGACACGCTGGAACGGGTTTCGCGGAGCGCGGAACAGGTGGGAGGCGCAACGCAGTCGCTCTCGGAAGCGGCTGTGGCCGACACCCTGCCGCGCGTCAACGCGCTGATCGAGGAGCTCGCGCGCAATTCCCGCAAGCTCGATCAGCTGCTCGGCGAGCTCAACGAGCAGCCGGCGAGCCTCGTATTCGGCCGGCCGGCGGCAGTGCCCGGCCCCGGCGAGCCCGGATTCAACCCGCATGGAGGTGCGAAGTGACAAGCGGATGGCGACAGGCGCTGCACGGCGCCGCAGGCATGCTGGCGGTAGCTGCCCTGGCCGGTTGCGCCCTTGGACCGCAGGCCAGGGAGCAGCCGGCGAGCTACGACCTCGGGCCGCCACGCAACCCTGTGGCGGCGGGACCGGTCGTTGCCACCACGCTGCTGGTGCCGGAGATCACGGCGCCGGCATGGCTCGACGGCCAGGGCATCGTCTACCGGCTCGACTATGACAATGCCGCGCGCCCGCAATCGTACACGCTCAGCCGCTGGAGCTCGCCGCCGGCTGCGCTTCTGACGCACCGGCTGCGTGGCCGCTTCGCTCCGGCCGTGCGCGGCATCGTCACCGGCGCCCACGGCGCGCGCGCCGAATTCGCGCTGCGCGTCGAGCTGGAGGATTTCAGCCAGTCGTTCGATGCGCCGGACCGGAGCCGCGTCTCCGTGCGCGCGCGCGCGAGCCTGGTGGATGTCGCCGGCCGCGCGCTGGTCGCCCAGCGCGCTTTCGCGATCGAGCGGCCGGCACCGAGCCCCGATGCGCGCGGCGCGGTCGCGGCGCTGGGCGAGGCCGGGGACGAGTTGATCGAGCAATTGCTGGCGTGGGTGGGCGAGGGGGTCAGAACGGCGCGGGCGCGGTGAACGGAGGCACCATGACGACGATATTCGGCAAGGTCATCCGCCGCGAGATCCCGGCGGACATCGTCTACGAGGACGAGCTCTGTCTCGCGATCCGGGATGTCAACCCACAGGCGCCGGTGCACGTGCTGCTCATCCCCAAGCAGGAAATTGCGCGGCTCGTTGACGCGAAGCCGGAGGACCAGGCGCTCCTCGGCCATCTCATGCTGACGGCGGGCAAGGTCGCGCAGCAGCTCGGCATCGGCGACGCGTTCCGCCTGGCGATCAATAATGGCGCGGAGGCGGGACAGAGCGTATTTCATGTGCATGTTCATCTCCTCGGCGGACGCCCGTTCCGCTGGCCGCCGGGGTGATCCGGGGATCCGCACGGGGTGCTGCGCGGAGGAGGAAACATGAGCGGCAATGACTTCCAGGCAGGCTTCAAGCCCAAGAAATCCGTGGCGCTCTCCGGCGTCGCGGCCGGCAGCACGGCGCTCTGCACCGTGGGACGCAGCGGCAACGACCTGCATTACCGCGGCTACGACATCCTCGATATCGCCGAGCAGTGCGAGTTCGAGGAAATCGCGCACCTGCTGGTGCACGAGACGCTTCCCGACCGGGCGGCGCTTGCCGCTTACAAGGGCAGGCTGCGGTCCCTGCGCGGATTGCCGGCGGCCGTCAGGACCACGCTGGAGCAGATTCCCGCCTCCGCCCACCCGATGGACGTCCTGCGCACCGGCTGCTCGGTGCTCGGCACCGTGCTCCCGGAAAAGGACGATCACGGCATTGCGGGCGCGCGCGGCATCGCGGACCGGATGATGGCCTCGTTCGGGTCGATGCTGCTCTACTGGCACCATTACAGCCGCGACCGGCGCCGGGTCGAGGTCGAAACCGACGACGACTCTATCGGCGGGCATTTTCTGCGCCTGTTGCACGGCAAGCCCGCGAAGCCGTTGTGGGTCCGTGCGATGCACACGTCGCTCAATCTTTACGCGGAGCACGAGTTCAACGCCTCCACCTTCGCCGCGCGCGTCGTGGCCGGCACCGGCTCCGACATGTACTCGGCGGTCACCGGGGCCATCGGGGCGCTGAAAGGCCCGAAGCACGGCGGCGCCAACGAGGTCGGCTTCGAGGTGATGAACCGCTACGAGAGCCCGGATGCGGCGGAGCGCGACATCACGGCGCGCGTGCGCAACAAGGAGGTCGTGATCGGCTTCGGGCATCCGGTCTACACCATTGCCGATCCCCGCAACAAGGTGATCAAGGCAGTGGCGCGGCAGCTGTCGCGGGACGCGGGCGAAATGGAGATGTTCGAGATCGCCGAGCGCATCGAGGCGGTGATGATGCGCGAGAAGAAGATGTTCGCCAATCTCGACTGGTTCTCGGCGGTGTCCTACCACCGGATGGGCGTTCCGACCGCGATGTTCACGCCGATCTTCGTGATCGCGCGCACCAGCGGCTGGGCGGCGCACGTCATCGAGCAGCGCATCGACAACAGGATAATCCGCCCCACCGCCGTATACACCGGGCCGGAACCGCGCAAGTTCGTTCCCATCGCCGAGCGCGCGCAGCAGTAGCCATGGCGTGGAGCGTCACATTACCGCCCGACGAAGTGATGATCGGGAATACAATACGAGCGGTGGGCGGCCCGGGTGGCGGGCGGCAACAACGACAAGGAGGGATGGATCATGAAGCGAAATCTCGGCACGGCAGCTTGTTTAACGGCGATTGGCCTTGCGTTCACTGTCGGGGGTGCGCTGGCGCAGTCCGCTTCGACAGCCTCAGGGCAAGCGTATCCGACCAAGCCGGTGCGTATCATCGTCCCGACCTCGCCGGGGGGCGGCAACGATTTCGTGGCCCGGCTCGCGGGAAAGCAGCTCGGCGAGCGGCTCGGACAGCAGTTCATCGTGGACAACCGGCCCGGCGCCGGCGGGTCGATCGGCACGACCCTGGCAGCCAAGGCGCAGCCGGACGGCTACACGCTGCTCCTCGGGTTCGTGGGTCAGCTCGCGATGTACCCGAACGTGGAGAACACCGAGTACGATCCCCTCAGGGATTTTGTCGGGCTCAGCCTGATCGCTTCTTCGTACCACGTGCTCGCCGTGCACCCGTCGCTTCCGGTGCGCTCCGTGAAGCAGTTGATCGCGCTGGCCAAGGCCCGCCCCGGCGAACTCAACTACGCCTCCGGCAACATCTGGACGCCCACGCACCTGGTGCCGGAACTCTTCAAGTCGGCGACCGGCACGAATATTGTCGCGATCCAGTACAAAGGCAGCGGGACGGCGGCCGTGGGCGTGCTTTCGGGGGAGGCCCAGGTGATCTTCGCCAGCGTCACGGCGGTGATGCCCCACGTGCGCACGCAACGGCTGGTGGCCCTGGCAGTAACCAGCCCCGCGCGCTCGCCGATTGCCCCGGAGGTGCCGACGCTGGTGGAACTGGGGGTGCCCGGTGTCGAGGCGCCCTCGTGGTATTCGATCGTGGCGCCCGCGGCGACCCCCAGGGCGATCGTAGACAAGCTGCACGGCGAGCTCGCCGCGATCGCCAAGCTGCCCGATTTCCGCGGGATGCTCCAGAAAAACGCGCTGGCGCCGACCTCGATGACGCCGGAGCAGTTCGCGACGTTCCTGCGGGCCGAGTACGGCAAATGGGGCAAGATCATCAAGTCTCTGAAGATTCAGTAGCGCTGCGGCGCCCCGAAATTACGTGAGCGCGTGAGCTCACGATCTCCCGGCTTTTCAGAATCCTAGGTTTCGAGCGCCAGCCCGAAAAATGCCCTCAAGCGCTGAGCAATACACTCTGAAGCAGATCGGGAATGCTCCGCTGCGTAAGCGTCCGTTCCCGCACATCCTGGTGCACGGCGTGTTCGAGCCGGAGCTCTACGGCCGAATGATGGAAAATATTCTACCGCCGGAACTCATGCGCCCCATCAGGGAGGAGCGTCCGGTCGCCGGGACCTACTCGGACAAGCGCTTCGTATTTACGCTGGCCCCCGACAGGATCGCTACCCTGCCCGCGCACTACGCGGAATTCTGGGAGGAGTTCAGAGCCTGGCTGATGGCATCGCCTTTGGCCATTGCGCTGATCAAGAAATTCGGAAAAAACCTGAACAAGCGCTTCCCGGATCCGAAGCCCGTCTTCTACAACGAGGCCTACCTCGTCGAAGACCGCGCGCAATACGCGCTCGGGCCCCACACCGATGCGCCCAGCAAGGTGATTACGCTGTTGTTTTACCTGCCGGCCGACGCTACGCGCCCGCACCTCGGGACGTCGATCTACGCCCCGCGCGACCCTGCGTTCCGTTGCCGGGGCGGTCCGCACCACGCCTTCGACCGGTTCGATCGCACCGATACCATTCCGTACCTGCCGAATACGCTGTTCGCATTCTTCAAGTCCGACCATTCATTCCACGGTGTCGAGCCGGTCAGCGACGGGGACACCTGCAGGCACCTGCTGTTGTACGACATCAAGTGCAGGCTGCCCGCAGCTTGAATTTCCTGTCGACTTAAGTTTCAAGGGGCAGGCGCACCGCCTTCCCGGTCGCCACCGCGCGCTCGATCGCGATGGTGGTTTCGAGGTTGATGCGCGCCTGCTCCGGCGTGGTGTGGGCGGTGGGGGCGCCGGTCACGAGGTGGTCCAGCCAGGACCGGGTTTCATTTCCCATCGGTCCCCAGAAATCGCCCACCGCCCAATCGCCCGCCGTGTTGCTGCCGAGGAACGCGAGCTCGAGGCTGTGTCCCGGCACGTAGGGATGGGGGATGCCTTTCTCCGTGTAGAGCAGGTGGTCCTTGTGGTCGTCGTCGATCAGCATGGTGCCCTCGGTGCCGAGCAGCTCCACGCGGTCGGACTGGCCTTGCGTCGGGAACTTGGCCGGCAGGGCGTAGCTGATGCCGAAGTTGACGACCGCGCCGTCGGCGAAGGTCACGATCGCCCAGGTGGCGTCGTGCGCGCTGTAGCCGGCTTCCTTGAAGATCCCGTGCTGTCCGCGCGCCACGACCTCGACCGGCCGATTGCCGTCCAGGAACCAGCACATCAGGTCCACGTAGTAGGTCAGCACGTCGAGCACCGGCGTGGCGTGCGGGTCGCGCTTGAGAATCGCGAACGTCTGCGCGCGCGAGTTGTAGACCCGGGCGAGTCCCCCGACCACGCGCCCGAGGCGCGCGTGGATCATCTGCTCCTTGGCGCGGAGAAAGCACTCCTTGAAGCGGCGGCTGTAGCCGATGCGCAGCTTCCCGCCGGTCGCCCGCAGCGTCTCCAGCATGTCGTCGGCGTCCTTCAGCGTCAGCGCGATCGGCTTTTCGCACAGCACCGGCTTGCCCAGCTCGAGCGCGCGGCGCACCGGCGCCGAGTGCTCGCCCTCGGGCGTGGACACGAATACCGCGTCGACTTCCGGCCGCTCGATCACCTCGAAGTTGTTGCCGCTGTGAAAATCCGCGCCCGCCTGTTCCGCGAGCGCCTGCGCCCGCTGCGGGTCGAGGTCCGAGACGGCGAGGAACTTCACGCAGGGATGCTTCGCGGCGAGCCGCGCCCGCAACGTTCCGATGCGGCCCGCGCCGACGACGGCGATGCCCAGTTCCCTGCGCTTCATCCCGTTTCTCCTTCGGCGTGCGCGCCGGGCGTCCAGCCCGAGGGCGCGAGATGCCGGCGCGCGAACGCGGCCGCCCGCTCCTCGAGCGGGGTGGCGAGCGTCGCGTTCCAGCGGTTGAGCCACCCAATGAGCGCGATCACCGACACGATCTCGATAATGGCGTTCTCGTCGTAGTGCTTCGCGAGTTCCGCGAAATGCGCGTCGGTGACGGCCGGGGGGCAGGCGCCCGCGGCCCGCGCCAGATCCAGGGCGGCGCGCTCGGCCGGAGTGAACAGGGGACTCTCGTCAAACCGCGGCAGCGCTTCCACCTTCGCTATCGGGACGCCCGCGATGTGCGCGGCGTTCTCCGCGTTGTGCGCGGCGGTGTAGGGATCGCCGCAAGCCTGGCTCACGGCATGCGCGACCATGAACTTCAGCGCCCGCGGCACCTCGCCCTCGTCCATCATCACCGCGGTGTGGAGATCGCGGTAGGCGCGGAAGACACCGGGCCGGCGCACCATGGTGAGCCAGCTGTTGGGCGGGTAGCCCTTGGTTCTCTTCCAGCGCTCCATGATGTCCGCGACCTGCGCGAACTGCTCGGGTGCCGCCGCGGAAACGCGCGCCATGGCCCTAGTAAACGCGGTTAAGCGGCGCTTCGCCCCGGACCAGGACGCGCTCGATATTGGCCCAGGCCTCCCGAAAGAGATTGGAGGAAGCCTGGCGCGTCACGCCGGCGACGTGCGGCGTGAACAGCACGCGCCGCGCGGCCTCGCCCTCGAGCGCGAACAGGGGATTGTCGGTATCCGGCGGCTCGGCTGTATAGACGTCCACCGCCGCGCCGGCGAGGTGCCCGGAGTTGAGGTGGGCCGCGAGCGCCGTCTCGTTGACGATGCCGCCGCGCGAGGCCTGGATCAGCACCGCGCCCTTCTTCATCATCGTGAGCTGCCGGGCACCGATCATGCTGCGCGTTTGCGGCAGCAGCGGCACGTGCAGCGTGACGACGTCGGCGGTCTTGAGCAGCTCGTCGAGCGGCACTTCTTTCGCGCCGATCTTCGCCGCCAACTGGCTATCGCGCGGCGCGGGGTCGTGGTAGATGATCTGGCTGCCGCACCGGTGAAAGGCTTCCGCCACCGCGTATCCGATCACGCCCAGGCCCACCACGCCCACCGTGAGGCCCTCCAGGCCGGGGAGGTTGTCGGTCAGCATGCGTCCGCGGAAGGAAACGTAGTTGGCGTCGCGTATTTCCGCGTCCGCCCAACCCAGCCGCCGCAGCAGGAACGTCGCGCACGCGACGGCGTACTCCGCCACTGCGCTGTTGCTGCCGCCCGGCACGTTCGCGACGGGGATGCCCAGGCTCTTCATCGCCGCCTCGTCGAGACGGTCCACGCCGGCGCCGGTCACCTGGACCAGCTTGACGCCGCTGTCCTTGAATAGCGAGCCGGGCAGCTTTCCGCCCACCGCCGGTATCACCAGCGCGCGCGACTCCTTGACCAGCGCGGAGAGCCCGGGATCGTCCGGCCTGCGATAGGCGATCGTCAGCGCCGTGGGCGGCACGATCCCGACGCGCGTGAAATCGGCTTCCGGGCGCAGGCACAGGACGTCGGTTGCCATAAATTCGTGAACGGTGAATGGTGTATGGTGAACGGTTCTTCGGTTCACCGTTCACGGTTCACGCATTTTCCTCCTGTGTCCGCCTTGAGATGTCGGCGACCGGGAAGAAGCACAGCAGCACCAGCGGCTCGGCACCGGTATTGCGGGTGACATGCTTCTCCCCGGCCGGGATCAGGATGGTATCGCCCGCCCGGAGCGGGTGCTTGCCGCTGTCCGCTTCCGTGCAGCCTTCGCCCGACATCACGTAAATGCATTCCTCGAAGCCCTGGTGAAAGTGCGGGCCGCGCAGGGCTTCACCCGGTTTCGGCACCGGGATCTCGACCAGCCGCAGCGTCACGGCCTGCGACCCTTTCTCCCCCGATACGATCTCGAGCGATTTGCGCCCGGGCAGCCCCATGCTCTTCGCCCCGGCCTGCTTCAGAACGCGCGCCATCCCGTCAGCTCGCTCTCTTCAGTTGCTTGATCTCGGCGGTGCCGCCCTGCGCCTCGTCGAGCAGGCGGAAGATCTCGCCGGCTTCCTTCGCGATCGCGTCCGCGATGTCGTTCAGCATCTTCATGCCCTTGTCCGCCGTGGCGTGCTCGGGGCTGCCGTACCAGCCGGTCGGGGCGATAGTCCGGATATCGCGCAGCACCGGCTGGTAGGCGCGGGTGCGGCGCAGCTTGTCCCACTTGCGGCCGTGCGAATGATCGGACGAATAGTCGATACGGTCGAGGTGCACGAGGTCCGGGCGGAAGGCGAGCACCGCCAGCGCCTCGATTTCGCCGCCGTGCGTGAGGCCACCGCATTCATGGCCATAGAGCTCGGCCGCGACGTAGCACGCCTGCACCACGATGACGCTCATGCCGGCGTCGCGGTGCAGCTTCTCGGAGGCGATGGCGAGCGAGGGGATATTGCCTTCGTGCCAGTTGAGGATCAGCAGGCGCTTCGCCCCGTGCTTCGCGGTCGATTCGCCGGTTTCCACCACCACGCGCTGGTAGGTTTCGGGCGTCAGCGTGATGGTGGCTTCGAACGGCATGTGCATCGGCGTCACGCCGAGCGGGCCGCCCGGCAGCACCAGCCCGTCCATGCGCTCGGCCACGGCGTGACCGATCACGTTGGCGGCGTGGATGTCGGTGCCGGCCGGAAGATGGGGCCCGTGCTGCTCGACGCTGCCCGCCGGCAGGATCACCAGCGGGTTCTTCCGCAGCTGCGCCGCGATTTCCGGCTGGGTGAGGTCGATGAAGTAGCGGCTCATGTCTAGGCGGCGCGTGCCTGGCCTGCAATTCTCTCGCGCGCCTCCGCCATGACGTCGGCGACGCGCACGCACTGCCCTTTCCGCTCGATCGACTTGAGCGCCGCGTAAACGACGGCAACCGCGACGTTGCCATTGTGGGCGGTCAACTCACCCGGCTTGCCGATCACGCAGCTTTCCGCGAACATCTCGAGCTCGGCGCGGAACATGTCGCTTTCGGGGAGCTTGATCTCCTCGCGCTTCGCCCAGCCGTCCTTGCCGCGCTGGATGTAGAGGACCGAATTCTGGTGCAGCCGGTGCGGCGTGTCCCAGGTGCCGAAGTCGATCTCGTAATGCATCAGGCCCTTCGAGCCGAACACGCGAACCGCGAAGATGCCGGGCGCCGTCCAGCACGAGCCGACGTAGCCGACCTTGCCGTCGGCGAACCGGAGCAGCGTCATCGACTGGTCGTCCACTTCCGCGCCCACCGGCGAGAGCTTGGACGCCATCGAGGACACCTCGGCGATTTCGCCGCCCAGCAGGTGCAGCACGTCGAACTGGTGGATCGCGAGCTGGGACAGCGGGCCGCCGGGCGCGCGGTCCTTGTACCAGCGCCAGGTCTGGGGCGTCAGCTCGAGCGCGCGCTCGTTGGAGAAATTCGCCTCCATGAACGCGACGCGTCCCAGCTCGCCGCGGTCGATATGCGCCTTGATCAAACGTATTCCCGCCATCAGCCGCGCGCTGTGCCCGACGGTCACGGTGATGCCGTGCTGCTTTTCGAGGGCGGCGATCTTCAGCCCGTCTTCCAGCGTCTGGGCGATCGGCTTCTCGGTATAGACGTGCTTGCCGGCGCGCGCGACCTGCTCCGCCAGCGGCAGGTGCTGCTCGTTGGGGACGGTGAGGATCACGCCCCTGATCTCGGGATTGGAGAGCATGGCCTTCAGGTCCGCCACGGGGGGCACGCCCATTTCCTTCTCGAACGCGGCGCGCTTGTCCGCGGTGCGGCTGTAGGCGGCAACGATCTTCAGCTTATCGGACTGCCGCGCGGCGCGGGCCAGGACCGCGGCCCAGCGGCCGAGGCCGACGATGCCGAGTTTGACGGGAGCTGTACTCATGTAAATCCCTGACAATTGCAGATGATCCGCGATTCTACAACGTGAAGTGCGATGGTGCGGGAACGGAGGAAAAACAGGGCCGTCCGCACTGCGGACCCGAACCGAAAAAACAAGGGCGGCCGGGGCCGCCCTTGGACATTGGTGCTGATCCGCTGCGCGGCGCCGATCAATTCGCCGTGAGCCCGAGCGACTTGACCAGCTTGGCGTTCTGGGTCATTGAATCGGCCACGACCTTGCGGAACTCCGCCGGTCCCCGGACGGTGATCTCCGTGGCCTGGCGCACCATCCCCTTCTTGACGTCGGGCGTCGCCATGGTCTTCACCACCGCTGCCTGCAGCTTGGCGGTGATCGACTTGGGCGTGCCCTTCGGCACGAAGATGCCCATCCAGCCGGTGTAATCGAAGCCCGGCAGGGTGTCGGCGATCGGCGGAATGCCGGGCAGCAGCGGCGTGGGCTTGGGCAGCGTGTGGGCAAGCGGACGCAGCCGACCGGCGCCGATGTGCCCCATCGCCGCCGGCGCGGGTATGAGCGTCCACTGGGACTCGCCGGACGCCACCGAGCCGCTGGACGGACCGCCGCCCTTGTACGGCACGTGCAGCGACTCGAACTTGGCGCTCTGAACGAAGTACGCCCCGGCGAGGTGGCTTTGCGAGCCGACGCCCGCGGTGGCCATGTTGAACGGCTTCTTTCCGCTCTTGGCGTAAGCGATGAACTCTTTCACGGAATTGACCGGCAGCTTGGGATAGACCACCAGCACGCTCAACGTCACGGCGAACTGCCCGACGTGTTCGTAGTCGTTCAGGGGATGGAAGCGGGACTTCTTCTGGAGCAGGCGCGCGATGGTCGTGGCTGCGGTGGTCGCGGCGATCAGCGTGTAGCCGTCCGGGTTGGCGTCCTTGGCGATTTCCATGCCGATGATGCCGGCCGCGCCCGGACGGTTGTCAATTACGATCGACTGTCCGATCACGGGGGAAAGATGGGTGGTCACGATGCGGGTCAGGGTGTCCACTGCGCTGCCCGGCCCGTTCGGCACCAGCATGCGTATCGGCCGGCTGGGGTAGTCCTTCGCAAGTTCCTGGGCGAGCGCCGGCGCTCCGGATGCGAGCAGCGCCAGCGTCAGCGGGATGGGAAAAAGGCCGGGGTATTTCATGGGATCCTCCTGATTATTGATATTCGTGATCGTGGCCGCGCGGGAAGCGCATGCTCCGAGGGGCAATTCTGTCCGGTTTGCGATACGAAATCAACCGACGGACTGCGCCCGCCCGACGCTGCGTTCCAGGGCCCTGGTCGCGATGCCACTGTCGCCGGGGCGATGGTATGAATTACAATCCCGCCCCCATGCTGCGCATGACCGCATTTGTCCTGGGCGCCGCGCTTCTGGCGGCGGGCCTGCGGGCGCGCGGCGTGGTCTGGGCGGCAGCCGGTTGCGTTAAACTGCCCCAGGAAATCGACACGATCGAAGCGAGGGAGGAGGGACGCAGCATGGCGAGTGGTGTCGTTCGAATCGCTGTTGGATTGGCGACCGTCCTGTCCGTTTTTTCCGCGCAAGCTTTTGCGCAAGGCGCGAAGCCGGGCGTTTTCGCCGACGAGGACCGCGACTGGGGCGTGGCGCCGACCGCGCAGGTGCGCACCACGAACTATCACTCCCCGACGCCGCGCGGGATTCCGGGCGGAAAAGTGGTCACGACCGGGGAACTGAGGGCGATGCGGGAGAAGCAGCCCGCGCCCTTCATGATCGACGTGCTGGGCGGCAACGTTCACCGCACCATCGCGGGCGCGTTCTGGATGCTCGGGGCGGGCGCGGGGGACATGAGCCGGGAGGAGGAAAAGCGCTTCGCGGCCGCCATCGCCGGCTTCGCGGGCGGCGACAAGAACCGGCCGATGGTGTTCTACTGCGTGGATGCGGAATGCTGGTTGTCCTACAACGCCGCGCTGCGCGCGATCGCGCTGGGGTACACCAACGTGATGTGGTACCGCGGCGGCATCGCCGCCTGGCGCCAGGGCGGGAATCCGATGACGCAGTCCGATCCCTTCTTCTGGTAAATCAAGCCCCCGTCGCCACCGTTGCCGATACGAGGCGGGGCACCCGGTCGAGCCGCCAGTTTCCCATTGCCCATGCCCAGAACTCCCCGGCTGTTGAGCGGGAGAGTTCGCGCGGAGGCTGCTGGCCGAGGAACGACAGCGTCGCGAGCAGGGCCGGCAGCGGGTTGCCTGGATCGATGGGGGCGGCGTGCGTCTGCTTGGAGAGCTTTTCGCCCGCCGCGTTGACCGCGACCGGCAGGTGCGCGTAGCGCGGTTGCGGCAAACCCAGCAATTGTTGAAGGTAAACCTGCCGCGGCGTGGAGCCGAGCAGGTCCGCGCCGCGCACGATGTCGGTGATGCCTTGCTCCGCGTCGTCCACGACCACGGCGAGCTGGTAGGCGTAGACGTCGTCGGCGCGCAGTAGCACGAAATCGCCGAACGCCTTCTCCAGCTCGTGCGCGACGCGCCCCTGCAGGGCATCGTCGAACGCGATCGCAGCCCCGCGCGTGTCCACGCGCAGCGCCCGCGCGCGCTTGCCCGGCGGCAGGCCGCCGCGGCAGGTGCCGGGATAGACCGGCCCCTCCACCCCGGCGAGGGCGGAATCGGCGATCTCGCGGCGGCTGCAGGCGCAGGGATAGACCAGGCCCCTCTCGCGCAACCGGTGCAGCGCGCTGTGGTAGGCGCCGCTGCGCGCGCTCTGGTACACGACCCGGCCGTCCCAACCCATCCCGCAGGCTTCGAGCGTGCGCAGGATGTCGTCCGCCGCGCCCGGCGCGACGCGCGGCGGGTCGAGATCGTCCATCCTCACGAGCCAGTCGCCGCCGCGCGTGCGCGCCTCGAGAAAGCTGCCGACGGCGGCGACGAGCGAGCCGAAGTGCAGCGGCCCGGTGGGTGAGGGCGCGAAGCGTCCGCGATATTTTCCTTCCCGCGCGTTCGTTTCCGTGCCCACGGGGAGTCAGTTTATAGTAGCGGCCAACCGCTTCGGCAACCCGGCAAAGGGGTATCCATGAAATCCAAAGCTGCGGTCGCGCACAAAGCCGGCGCGCCGCTCACCATCGAAACGATCGACGTCGAGGGCCCGAAGGCGGGCGAAGCGCTGGTCGAGATCAAGGCGACCGGCATCTGCCACACGGATGAATTCACCCTGTCGGGCGCGGATCCCGAGGGCTTGTTCCCGTCCGTCATGGGGCACGAAGGCGCGGGCGTCGTCGTGGACGTGGGGCCGCGCGTCACCACGCTGAAAAAAGGCGATCACGTCATCCCGCTCTACGTGCCCGAATGCCGGCAGTGCGAGTATTGCGTCTCGGAGAAGACCAATCTCTGCCAGGCGATCCGCATCACGCAGGGGCAGGGGCTGATGCCCGACGGGTCGAGCCGCTTTGCGCTCGGCGGGAAGAAGGTCCATCACTACATGGGTACCTCGACCTTCTCGAACTACACCGTCGTGCCGGAGATCGCGCTCGCGAAGATCCGCGAGGACGCACCGTTCGACAAGGTTTGCTATATCGGCTGCGGCGTGACCACGGGCATCGGAGCGGTGATCAACACCGCGAAGGTCGAGCCGGGCGCGAACGTCGTCGTGTTCGGCCTCGGCGGGATCGGGCTGAATGTCATCCAGGGCGCGCGGCTGGCCGGTGCCGGCATGATCGTGGGCGTGGACATCAACCCGGCGCGAAAACCCCTTGCCGAAAAATTCGGCATGACGCACTTCGTCAATCCGAAGGAGGCCGGCGGTGACCTCGTCGCTTATCTCGTCAACCTGACCAAGGGCGGGGCGGACTACAGCTTCGAGTGCATCGGCAACGTGGACGTGATGCGCCAGGCTCTCGAGTGCTGCCACAAGGGCTGGGGCGTCTCCACCATCATCGGCGTCGCCGGCGCCGGCCAGGAAATCAGGACGCGGCCGTTCCAGCTCGTCACGGGGCGGGTATGGCAGGGCACCGCCTTCGGCGGCGCCAAGGGCCGGCGCGACGTGCCGAAGATCGTGGACTGGTACATGGAAGGGAAGATCAACATCGACGACCTCATCACCCACCGGCTCAAGCTCGAGGACATCAACAAAGGATTCGAGCTGATGCGGGAGGGGAAGTCGATCCGCAGCGTGGTCGTGTTCTAGAAAAAAACTATTCGGCTATTTATGGAGTTCGCGCGCGAAAAGTCATTTTCGAGCGCGTGGTCAGAGCGCGCGTTCATTTGACATCCTCCAGCTTGACGCCACGCCCGGCGCGCAAACTGTCGCGGGCACGGGCAACGCGCGCAAGAAACCGTGGATCGTTCTCCAACCGGTAGTCGAACCAGTATCACCCATCACGCGGCGGCCTCGTTCAGCAGCCGCCGCGTCGCCTCGACCGCCTCGCGCGCGACCTCCTCGGGCGGCCGGGACCAGTAGTCCGGGTTCGGCGCCTCGTAGCTCAGGTATCCCTGGTAGTTCTTCTCGCGCAGCAGCCGGAATACTTCGCGCCAGCGTACCTTTCCTTTGCCCGGCGGCAGCCGGTCGGTCGGCCGTTTTACTGCCGGCGGCGGTCCCACCGGCACGTCGCTGTACTGGAATGCGAATATTTCCTCCGGGGCCACCGCCTCGAACCCGCGCCCGCCGCCGCCGCTGCGCTCCAGGTGATAGGCATCGAGCAGCAGGCCGCAGCTCGGATGATTCGCCAGCGCGACGACCTCCCGGCCCGCTTCCAGCCGGTTGATGACGGCGTGCGCGGAGTTGAATTCGAGCGCGAGGCGCACGCCATGGGCCTTCGCGACGTCGCCGCCGTCCCGGAAGTTGGCCGCGGCCTCGCGCAGCGTGCCCGGCGGGTTCTGCCCCGGCGCGATCATCACCAGCTTGCAGCCCAGCGCGATCGCGCTGGCGCAGGTCTCTTCGAGCGCCTTCAGCAGGCGCGTCTTGTCCTCTCCCCTGGCAAAGATCAGCCCGTACTCGGTGCCCACGCACGCCACCTTGAGCCCGCTCGCGCGCACGAGGTCGAGCACCTGGGCGTTGCTCATGCCGGCCTCGAAGCAGCGCGTGAAATCCACGCGCCGCAGCTCGATCGCGTTCCAGCCGGCCGCCTTCGCCGCGCGCAGCGCGCCGGCCAGCGGCGTCGTGTCGAGCGTCCAGGTGTGCAGCGCGAGCCGATTCTGCATTCCGTTCACGGGATTCCGCCGGGGTTGAATGCGTAATCTTACTGTAATGCAGGAACAACGGCGCGATCATCCTTCCGCCTTGCGCTCGCAGCACGCGCCTATAATGTGCGGGCATGCCGGATCCTCATCGCATCGTGATCGTCGGCGGCGGCGCAGGCGGGCTGGAGCTCGCCACGCGCCTCGGCGACACGCTCGGGCGCAAGGGCCGCGCGCAAGTCACGCTCGTGGACCGCTCGCGCACGCACCTGTGGAAACCGCTGCTGCACGAGTTCGCGGCGGGCAGCATGGATCTCGACTATCACGCGCTGTCGTACCTGGCGCAGGCGCGCTGGCACTATTTCCGGTTCCAGCGCGGCAGCATGGACGCGCTCGACCGCGGGCGCCGCGTAATCCTGGTGGCGCCGACGTTCGACGAGGATGGCAGGGAGTTGATACCACGCCGCGAGATTTCCTACGACACGCTGGTGATCGCCGTCGGCAGCAATACCAATGACTTCGGCACGCCGGGCGCGCGCGAGCATGCGATCAGCCTCGACATGCCGGAGCAGGCGGAGCTGTTTCACCGGCGGATGATCAATGCCTGCATCCGCGCCAACGCGCAGGTGACGCCGCTGCGCCCCGAGCAGCTGAAAGTCGCGATCATCGGCGCGGGCGCGACCGGCGTCGAGCTCGCGGCGGAATTGCACAAGACCACGCGCGAGCTGGTCGCCTACGGTCTCGACCGGATCAATCCCGAGAAGGACATCAAGCTGACGATCATCGAGGCGGCGCCGCGCATCCTGCCGGCGGTGCCGGAGCGCCTGTCGAAGGCGGCGGAGGAACTGTTGCGCGGGCTCGACGTGCAGGTGCTGACGGGGGAGCGCGTGACCGGGGTCGCCGCCGATGGCGTGACCACGGCGGCGGGCAGGGCGATTCCGGCGGAGTTGACCGTGTGGGCCGCCGGCATCAAGGCGCCCGATTTCCTCAAGGACATCGGTGGTCTCGAGACCAACCGCCTGAACCAGCTGGTGGTCAGGGAAACGCTCGACACCACGCGTGACCCGGATGTCTTCGCCATGGGCGACTGCGCGAGCTGCCCGTGGCCGGGGCACGATCGAACGGTTCCGCCGACCGCGCAGGCCGCCCACCAGCAGGCGAACCATCTCTCCCGTATGCTGCCGCGCCGGCTGGCGGGAAAGCCGCTCGAACCGTGGCGCTATCGCGATTTCGGATCTCTCGTCTCGCTCGGCGAATACTCCACCGTCGGCAGCCTGATGGGCGCGCTGCTCGGCGGCACGATGTTCGTCGAGGGGCTGTTCGCGCGCTTCATGTACGTGTCGCTCTACCGCATGCACGTTTACGCCCTGCACGGCCTCGCCAAGATGCTGTTCGACACGCTGGCGAAGCTCATCACGCGGCGGACGGAGCCGCGGGTGAAGCTGCACTGACGCGCAGCTTCACAGAGGGAGTGAGCCGGGGT
>Ga0156023_1011_pt1 | contig 28828 bp, 21 predicted proteins | sample RifCSPlowO2_02_FD_107677 | JGI IMG/M metagenome (GOLD analysis project Ga0156023, IMG submission 107677) | Betaproteobacteria bacterium RIFCSPLOWO2_02_FULL_67_26
GCGCAGGTCGTTCATGCCGAGGGCGTCATAGGCCTTGACCAGGATCACCAGCCCCTCCTCGTTGGCCGGCGCCTGGGGGTAGGTCTTGAGCGCAAACTGGGCGCGGTTCGCCGCCGCAACGTAGGCGCTGCGCCCCATGTAGTAGCGCGCGACGTGAACCTCGTGCGCGGCGAGCGCGTTCAGCAGGTAGTTCATCCGGAGGATGGCATCCGGCGTGTAGCGGCTCTCCGGGAATCGCGTCGCCAGCTCCTTGAACGCGTCGAAGGCATCGCGCGCCGCCTTGGGATCGCGCTCGGTGATGTCCTGCCCGCTGAAGTAGCCCATTATTCCCAGATCGTCGTTGAAGTTGGCGAGGCCCCTCAGGTAATAGGCATAGTCGACGCTCGGGTGATTGGGGTGGAGCTTGATGAAGCGGTCGGCCGCCGCCACCGCCAGGGTCGGCTCGCCTTCCTTGTAATGGGCGTATGCGATCTCGATTTGCGCCTGCTGGGCAAAACGCCCGTAGGGATAGCGCGATTCGAGCTTCTGGTAGAGCTTGATCGCCTCCTCGTAGTGCGCGCTGTTGAGATTATCCTTCGCCTCATTGTAGAGTTTCTGCGCCGACCAGCCCTTGGTCTCGTCCTGTTCGCCGGGAAGCAGGCCGCAGGCGGCGATGAGCACGCCGAGCAGTAAGGCTAAACTATGACGGATGATGAGCACGCGAAAACCTCCCGAAAATTATAGCGCAACCGCCTCCGCGCCGGCGCCGGCGCCGGTGAAGCTCGCGGTCCCCGCCGGCTGCGCCGGTTTGCGGTTGGACCAGGCGCTTGCGCAATTGTTGCCGGAATTTTCACGCAGCCGGCTCGCGCGCTGGGCGCGGGACGGGCGGGTCACGCTCGACGGACGGCGCGTGGCCCCGCGCGACAAGGTGCGGGGCGGCGAGGCGATCGAGGTCACGCCGTCCCCGGACCCCGCCGTGCTGGCGCACGGCGCGGAGGACATCCCGCTCGACATCGTGTTCGAGGACGACTCGCTGCTGGTCGTCAACAAGCCGGCGGGGCTCGTCGTGCACCCCGGCAGCGGCAACTGGCAAGGCACGCTGCTCAACGCGCTCCTGCAGCACGCGCGCGCGCTGTCCGCCGTTCCCCGGGCGGGCATCGTCCACCGGCTCGACAAGGACACCAGCGGCCTGCTGGTCGTCGCCAAGACGCTCGCCGTGCAAGCCGGTCTCGTGCGCCAGATCCAGGCGCGCAGCGTCGCGCGCGAATACCTCGCCGTCGCGCACGGCCGCATCGCCCGCGGCGGCAGGATCGACGCGCCCATCGGCCGCCACCCGGCCCGGCGCACCCGGATGGCGGTCACCGCCCGCGGACGGAGCGCGGTGACGCACTACCAGGTGCTCGAGCGCTACGACCGGGCCACCTTGCTGCGCTGCCGGCTCGAAACCGGCCGCACCCACCAGATTCGCGTTCACCTCGCCGCGCTCGGCCACCCCCTCGTCGGCGATCCCGCCTACGGGAGGCGCAACAGCGGTATACCGTTCACCCGGCAGGCCCTGCACGCCGAGCGCCTCGGGCTGCTGCATCCGAAAACCGGAAAGCCGGTGAGCTGGCAGGTCGATCCTCCGGCGGACATGCAGGACTTGATCGCCGCGCTGCGGGAATCATCCCTCCGCCCTCATCCCTCATCCCAAGGGTTACCCATCACCCATCACCCATCACACCGTTAAGGATGGAACCGCCACACCCCGACTGGATCGTCCCCGACTGGCCCGCGCCGGCCAACGTCAGGGCGCTGATCACGACCCGGGCTGGCGGCGTGAGCCGGGAGCCGTTCGCGAGCCTGAATCTCGGCCTGCGCACGGCCGACGACCCGCAAGCCGTCGCCGCCAACCGGCAGCGGCTGCGCGAGTGCCTGCCGCAGGATCCGAAATGGCTGCGCCAGGTCCACGGCGGCGGCGTTGTCGAGGCGGACACCCTGACGAACGCGCCCGAGGCCGACGCGAGCGTTGCGCGGCGTCCGAACACGGTCTGCGCGGTGCTGGTGGCCGATTGCATCCCGGTGTTGCTCACCGACCGCGCGGGAACGGTCGTCGCGATCGCGCATGCCGGCTGGCGCGGGATTGCCCGCGGCGTGGTTGAACACGCGGTCGAGCGGATGGCGCTGCCGCCGGACGGGTTGATCGCCTACCTGGGTCCCGGCATCGGGCCGCGCGCGTTCGAGGTCGGCGCGGAAGTGCGCGATGCTTTCCTAGCCCGTGATGCCCGGGCGGAGGCCGCGTTTGCCCCGCACGCGCCCGGCAAATGGCTCGCCGACCTGTTCCGGCTCGCACGGCTGACGCTATCGCGCGCCGGAGTACGGAATGTTCATGGCGGCGCGCTGTGCACCCACTCCGACGCGCGGCGTTTCTTTTCCTATCGTCGCGACCGGGTCACCGGGCGCATGGCGGCGTTGATCTGGCGCGCCGGCTGATTCCCTGATCACGTATAATTCCGCGCCTCTTCCGGATTGAATCGAAAGTCTTCATGACCCTGGTGTGGATCCTCGCCGCGACCGTGGCCGGCGGAGTCCTGTCAGTCATCGCCGCCGCGGCGGTGGCATTCAAGGCGCGCGCGTCCTGGATCCCGGTGCTGATCAGCTACGCGGTGGGCGCGCTGCTCGGGGCGGCGTTCCTGGAGCTGCTGCCGCAAGCATTCGGAAGAGCCGACAACCTCGAAACCATGGCCGGGATCATTCTCGCCGGCATCCTGCTGTTCTTCGTGCTGGAGAAGCTGGTGCTGTGGCGCCATTGCCACGTGGAGCAGTGCGAGGCGCACGACCCCACGACGGCGGCGCACCACGATCACGGCCGCAGCGGCATGATGATCATGATCGGGGACACGTTTCACAACTTCGTGGACGGCATACTGATCGCCGCCGCGTTTCTCGCCAGTGTCGAACTGGGCATCGTCACCGCGATCGCGATCGTCGCGCACGAGGTGCCGCAGGAGGTCGGCGATTTCCTGATCCTGCTCCACTCCGGCTACAGCAAGGCGCAGGCGCTGCTGCTGAACATGCTCTCGAGCGCCGCCATGGTCGCCGGCGGCGTGATCGCCTATTTCGCGCTGCAGGTCGTGGAGCACTGGGTACCGCCCCTGCTGGGGCTCGCGGCCGCCAGCATGCTCTACGTTGCGGTGGCCGACCTCATACCCGGCCTGCACCGGCGCCCGGAGCTGGCCGCGACGCTGCAGCAGGTGCTGCTGATCGCGCTCGGGATTTTCACGATCTGGCTGGTGGGCGACCTCGCGCACTCCCACGCCTGATCGCTCGCGCGCGCCATGAACGATACCCGCGGCAACCCGAGCACCGCGCGCCCGTCCCTCGACGCGCTCAACCGCGGGCTGATCGAGGGCATCTCCAAGCCGCTCGGCCTGAATGCCGGCTTCGATGTCCCGGAAATCATCCGGTCGCTCACCGCCGGGCTCGCGCAGGACAACGAACGCTGGCTCGAGATCCAGAATCGCTATTACCGCAAGCGGCTCGAGCTGTGGGCGGCCTACGCGCAGCCGAAGGGCGCGGCGCCGCCGCCGCCCCTGGTGGAGCCGGATCCGGCCGACCGGCGCTTCCGCGCGCCCGAATGGCGCGAGGCGCCCTATTTCGAGTACCTGACGCAGTCCTACCTGCTCACGGCGCGCTGGTTGCGGGAAGTCATAGGCAGCGCGCGGCTCGAGCCGCACGCCAAGCGCAAGCTCGAGTTCCTCGTGCGCCAGTTCGCCGACGCCATGTCACCGGCCAACTTTCCGTGGACCAACCCCGAAGCACTCAAGCTCGCCGCCGCGACCGAAGGCGACAGCCTGACCAAAGGCTTGCGCAACCTCGCCGCCGATCTCGACAAGGGCATGGTCTCGATGACCGACGAGACCGCCTTCGAGGTCGGGCGGAACCTCGCGATTCAGCCCGGCACGGTGATCTACCAGAACGACTTCATGCAGTTGATCCAGTACCGGCCCGCGACGGACACCGTGTTCGAGCGGCCGCTGGTCATGGTGCCGCCCTGCATCAACAAGTACTACATCCTCGACCTGCAGCCGGAGAACTCGTTCGTGCGCTACGCCATCGAGCAGGGGCACACCGTGTTCATGGTGTCGTGGCGCAACGTGCCGCGCGAGATGGGGCGCGCGACCTGGGATGACTACCTCGAGCACGGCGTGATGAAGGCGCTGTCGGTGGCCGGCGAAGTCTGCGGCGGGGGCAAGGTAAACGCCCTCGGCTTCTGCGTCGGCGGCACCCTGCTCGGCGCGGCGCTCGCCGTGCTGCGCGCCCGCGGCGACGACAGCGTGGCGAGCCTCACCCTGCTCGCCTCGATGCTCGATTTCAGCGACACCGGCGAGCTTTCCGTGTTCGTCGACGAGGCCTATGTCGCGCAGCGCGAGCGGGACTTCGCGGACGGCGGCCTGCTTCACGGGCGGGAGCTGGCCCTTACGTTCGCCAGTCTGCGGGCGAACGACCTCATCTGGCACTACGTGGTGAACAACTATCTCAAGGGGCGCACGCCCGAGCCGTTCGACCTGCTCTACTGGAACAGCGACAGCACCAACCTGCCGGGCGTGATGTACGCCTACTACGTGCGCAACATGTACCTCGAGAACAACCTGCGCGCCCCCGGCAAGCTCACCATGTGCGGCGTGCCCGTGGATCTCGGCAGGGTCGACCTGCCGGCCTACGTGCTCGCGACCCGCGAGGACCATATCGTCCCATGGCGCACCGCCTATGCCAGCGGCCGGCTCCTTGGGGGTAGAATCGACTTCGTGCTGTCGGCGAGCGGGCATATCGCCGGAGTGGTCAACCCGGCATCGAAGAACCGCCGCAATTTCTGGCTGAATCCGACCCTGGAAGCGGACACCGAACGCTGGTTCGCCGCCGCGGTGTCGAGCCCCGGCAGCTGGTGGAAGCACTGGTCGGACTGGCTTGCGCGGTCAGGCGGCGCGCAAGTCGCGGCGCGCCGGGCGTTGGGCGGCAACGGCTACCGGGAAATCGAGCCCGCCCCCGGACGCTACGTCAAGGAGAAGTGCGGCTAGTCCCGCTTTGCACCGTTCGACCTCGGAGGAGGAGTCATGGCTCAACGTGTAGCAGTCGTTACCGGCGGCATGGGTGGAATCGGCGAGGCGATCTGCGTGCGGCTCGACCGGGCGGGTCACAAGGTCGTCACCACCTACTCCCCGGGCAACACCCGGGCCGATGCCTGGCTCAAGGACATGAAAGGCAAAGGCCACGACGTGATGGCGCTGCAGGTCGACGTCACCGACTTCGACGCCTGCCAGAAGGCGGCGGCGAAGATCCAGTCGGACGCCGGCCCGGTGGACATCCTGGTCAACAACGCCGGGATCACGCGCGACGCGTCGTTCAGGAAGATGGGCAAGGCCGATTGGGACGCGGTCCTGCGCACCAACCTCGACAGCGTGTTCAACATGACCAAGCCCGTGTGCGACGGCATGATGGACCGCGGCTGGGGCCGCATCATCAACATCTCCTCGATCAACGGCCAGAAGGGCGCGTTCGGCCAGACCAACTACTCCTCCGCCAAGGCCGGCATGCACGGCTTCACCAAGGCGCTGGCCCTGGAAGTGGCGCGCAAGGGGGTGACGGTCAACACGATCTCACCGGGGTACATCGCGACCAAGATGGTGCTGGCGGTCCCCAAGGACGTGCTGGACGGCAAGATCATCCCGCAGATTCCGGTGGGGCGCCTCGGCAAGCCCGAGGAAATCGCGGAGCTCGTCGCCTATCTTTGTCTCGACGAAGCGGGTTTCATGACCGGCGCCAACATCGCGATCAACGGCGGGCAGCACATGTACTAGAACCCGACTATCCTCGCCGATTTCAGATCCAGGAATCTTTTGCCATGCGTCAACGCCATGATGCGAAGCATCACGATGGCGCGGCATTGTTGATTTACCGATATTTTTCAATCCCTTAGTTTGCATTGCGAAGGCCGTTCTGAAATAATACGGATCCCCTTCACAGCGCGTGCGTGCCATGACGCAACAGCCCCGGATCATCAAGAAGTACCCCAACCGCCGGCTTTACGACACGGAAACAAGCAGTTACATCACGCTTGCGGACGTCAAGAAGCTGGTCCTGGAGCAAGTGGGCTTCAAGGTGGAGGACGCCAAGACCCATGAGGATCTGACGCGCAGCATCCTGCTGCAGATCATCCTCGAGGAGGAGGCCGCGGGCGCGCCGATGTTCTCGAGCGACATGCTGTCGAAGATCATCCGCTTCTATGGCAATGCGATGCAGGGGATGATGGGCAATTACCTCGAGAAGAACATCCAGACCTTCATCGAGATGCAGAAGCGCCTGCAGGACCAGTCGCGGCAGATGTACGGCGAGAACCCGATGCTCAACGCCGACGCCTGGAGCGAATTCATCAAGATGCAGGGGCCGGCGATGCAGGGCTTGATGGGCAGCTACCTCGAGCAGAGCGCCAGCGCCTTCATGGAAATGCAGCAGCAGCTGCAGCAGCAGACCCGCAATCTCTTCGGCAACTTCCCCTTCCCCGGCTTCCCCGGCGGCGGCACCCGCCAGACTGGCGACACCAAGGCACCGGGATCGCCGGCGCATGACAGCGGCAAGAACGAAGGCGGCGAGAACAAGTCCTGAGCGGGCGGCGCGGCCGCGCGCAGCGCCCCTCCCCAAGGTCGGGTTCGTTTCCCTCGGCTGCCCCAAGGCGCTGGTGGATTCGGAGCGCATCCTCACGCAGCTGCGCGCCGAAGGCTACCTGATCGCGCCCACCTACGAGGACGCCGACCTCGTCGTCGTCAACACCTGCGGTTTCATGGACAGCGCAATCGACGAATCGCTCGGGGCAATCGGCGAGGCGATCGCGGCGAACGGCAAGGTCATCGTCACCGGCTGCCTCGGCGCCAGGGGCGACATCGTCAGCCAAACGCACCCGCGCGTGCTCGCGGTAACCGGCCCGCACGCGACCGACGAGGTCATGCAGGCGGTGCACCGGCATCTGCCCCAGCCGCACGATCCCTACACGAGCCTGGTCCCGCCCCAGGGCGTGAAGCTCACCCCCGCGCACTACGCCTATCTCAAGATCGCCGAGGGCTGCAATCACCGCTGCACCTTCTGCATCATCCCGTCGCTGCGCGGCGACCTGGTGAGCCGGCCGGTCGGAGACGTGATGCAGGAGGCGGAGAGCCTCGTCAAGGCGGGCGTCAAGGAGTTGCTGGTCATCTCGCAGGACACCAGCGCCTACGGCGTTGACGTGAAGTACCGCACGGGTTTCTGGCGCGGCCGGCCGCTCAAGACGCGCATGACGGACCTCGCGCGCGCGCTCGCCGGGCTCGGCGTCTGGGTGCGGCTGCACTACGTCTATCCCTACCCGCACGTGGATGACGTCGTGCCGCTGATGGCCGAAGGCGGAATCCTGCCGTACCTCGACGTGCCGTTCCAGCACGCGAGCCGCAGGATATTGAAGCTCATGAAACGCCCGGCCAGCGCCGAGGACAACCTCGCGCGCATCCGGCGCTGGCGCGGGATCTGCCCGGAGATCACGCTCCGCAGCACTTTCATCGTCGGCTTCCCCGGCGAAACCGAGGAAGAGTTCGCGGCGCTGCTGGCGTTTCTGGAGGACGCGCAGCTCGACCGGGTCGGCTGCTTTGCTTATTCGGCCGTGGAGGGGGCGGCGGCCAACGCCCTGCCCGGCCACGTTCCGGAGGACGTCAAGGAAGAGCGCCGCACCCGCTTCATGAAACTACAGGAGAAAATCAGCGCGCGGCGGCTCGAGCGCAAGGTCGGCAAGTCCATTCGCGTGCTGGTGGACAAGGTCACTGCCGATGGCGCGGTGGCGCGGTCGAGCGCCGACGCCCCCGAAATCGACGGCTGCGTGTATGTTGCGCCGGCCCCTGCGCTCAAGCCGGGCGACGTCGCCGCGGTGCGCGTGACCCGCGCCGATGCCCACGACTTGTGGGCTCGGCCGGGCTGAAAAACGCGACTGCCTCGTCAGCGCTCCGCGTGAGCCGCATGGGCGGCAGGCTCGCCAGGACGCGTTTGCCGTAGCCGCGGGTGAGAAGCCGCGGATCGCAGATCATGAGCACGCCGCGGTCGGTTTCATCCCGTATCAGCCGGCCCGCGCCCTGCTTGAGCGTGATCACCGCCTCGGGCAGCTGGTATTCGAGGAAGGCGCTGCGGCCCTCGCGGTTCATGCGGTCGATACGCGCGGCGAGCACCGGGTCGTCCGGCGGCGCGAACGGGAGCTTGTCGATCACCACGAGGGACAAGGCCTCCCCGCGCACGTCCACCCCTTCCCAGAACGAATGGCTGCCCACCAGCACGGCGTTGCCCAGGTCGCGGAAACGCACCAGCATCTCCGACCGCGGGCCCTCGCCCTGAACGAGCAGCGGAAGCTTGAGTCCGCGTGCATCCAGCGCTTCGCGGAGCCGCTCGTAGCCGTTGCGCATCGCGCGCAGGCTCGTGAACAGCATGAACGCGCCGCCGCCGGCCGCCTCGATCAGCGGCAGCGCAGCGTCGACCACCGCCCCGGTATGCTCCGGGGTGTTGGGACCGGGCAACTGTTGCGGGATGTAAAGCAGTGCCTGGCGCGCAAAGTCGTATGGGCTGTCCCAACTTGCCGTGCGCGCGTCCGGTATCCCCATCTGGCCGCAATAGTGGGTGAAGTCGCGGTTCACCGAGAGCGTCGCGGAGGTGAGGATCCATGCGCGCGCGCTGTCCTCGACCTGGCCGCGAAAGGTTTCGGCGATCGACAGTGGCGTCGAGTTGAGGTGCAGGGAGCGGCCGAAGAGCTCGATCCATCGCACGCGCCCCTCATCCAGGCCGCTCCGCCAGCGTTCGATCCGCTCCGCCAGCGAGAGCGCCCGTTGCCAGAGCCGCATGAGCCCTTCGCTCCGCTCGGCCTGCCCCTTCAGTTCCGCGCAGAGCGTGTCGAGCGTTACCAGCACCTCCGCCAGGGCTTTTTCGAAATCCGCATGGCGGCCCGCCAGCGGCGCAGGCACCCGGCCGGTTTCCTCCGGGAAGGCGATCCTGAGATCGCGTGCCGACCGCTCGAACACCCGTGACGCCTCCGGCAGCGCCGCGTAGTCCCGTGCCGCGGCGATCCCTTCGAGCCGGGCATCGCGGGCGAGATCGAGCAGCTGTGAGGTCGAAACGCTGTCGCCGAAGAACAGCGTCGCGGTCTCGGGAAGCTGGTGCGCCTCGTCGAAGATCACCGTATTGCAGGCCGGCAGCAGTTCCGCGGCGCCTTCGTCGCGCAGCACCAGGTCGGCAAAGAACAGGTGGTGATTGACCACCACCACGTCGGCTGCCAGCGCCTGGCGCCGCGCTTCCATCACGAAACAGGTGTCGTAACGGGGACACTTTGAACCGAGGCAGTTCTCGCGCGTGGAAGTCGCGTGGGACCATGCACCAGCGCTCTCAGGCACCGTGGAGCAGTCGGCCCTGTCGCCGGTGCCGGTCACGCGGGCAAACCGCGCGATCTCGTCGAGATGCCGGGCATCCTCCCGCGTTGCCAGGATCCCGTCGTTCAGCGCGCGCTCCAGGTGATAGTGACAGACGTAATTGGCGCGCCCCTTCAGCAGCGCGACCGTCACCGGAACGTTCAGCGCCCGGCGCACGGTGGGAAGGTCGCGGTCGAACAGCTGGTCCTGCAGCGTCTTGGTGCCGGTGGAGATGATGACCTTGCCGCCCGAAAGCAGCGCGGGCACGAGGTAGGCGAAGGTCTTGCCGGTGCCGGTGCCGGCCTCGGCAACGAGCACGCTCTTCCCGGCGATCGCCGCGGCGACCGCACCCGCCATTTCGACCTGGAACGGCCGCGCCCGGAATTCCTTGACCACCCGCGCCAGCGGCCCCGTTGCGGAGAAAACCGTGTCCAGATCGACCACAAGCCAATGTTAACAGTTGTTTTCCAACAACATTGCCTGCTGGAAGGTCCGCAAAACTGTCATATTTCTTGGTGCCGCAGTGCGGGTTGGTTATCGTTTGGTGCATGAAGACGACTGCGGCGGCTCGCTTCGCGAACTTCGTACGCCTGGCTTGCGCAGTGACGGCGCTCGTCTGGACATGCCTGTCGGCCCCGGCAGCCGCCTCCGCCGCGCCCGCGGGCGATGCCGGCAGCCTCGCGTTTCTCGAGGGAGCCCTGGGCAAGTATCCGCGGGAGATCGGGCTATGGGACCACGCGTTGCTGCATCAGCGCCTGTCCGCCCTCCTCGGCAAGCGTTTCCCGTTCTTCCGCAGCAATATGTGGAATACCACGGTATTGTCGCGCCAGGGACACCTGATTTACGTCACGGGGACGCGCGTCCCGCTTGGAAGCGACGGCGCCATCTTCGTCGCCGACCTTAAGCGCGAGGCGGTTTGGGTGTGGGTGATGATCAGCGGCAGGCTGTTCGAGCACCGGGAACAGCCGGCGCAGCCGGAGCTGCCGGCGGAAGTCGCGCTGTTCATCGACAACTGGCGGGCCCGCAGCCGGTCGGCGAGCGCGCCGGGCCTCTCGTACCAATGATCCCCGGCCGGATAATCAGCGCACTTCGTCGACCTTGACCAGTACGCGCCGGTTGTCGCGCATGGCGGTCGTGGTCCGGCCCAGTATCACGGTCTGCTGCCCGCTGGCATCCTGGCCGATGCCGCCGATTTCCATCCATTCCCCGAGCCGTGCGGAGACGGTCGTCACCACGCTCTGGACGTTGACGCCGCCGCGGACCTGGTCCGAGAGCGTTTCACGCTGCGGCCTCACATCGAGCGTGACCCGGTCGCCGGCCATGCGCGGCAGAACGTAGAAACCGGTGGTCACGTCGCGGTACTGCGTGCCCTCCACCACCTGCTCCACCACCTGGCCGCCGACCACCACGCGCCGCACCTGCCGCTCGCGCACCGGCACCGATTGGCCGATGCGGACAAACGCCTCTCGTCCTTCCAGTACCCGCACCGACTGTGTATTGCGGTCGCTCTCGATGCCGCGACTTTCGACGACGTGCGCGCGCAGCCGGTCGTCGCCGTCGCGCAGGACCACGTTGCCGCCGCGGGGGTCACGGCTCGAGGGCGGGATGGTCACCCGGCCGTGCTCGCCCCCCACGCTGCCCGAGACCTCGGCCGTGCTCCGGCTGCGGTCGATGTCGGCGTCCTGCTTCACCGTGATCACCAGTTGCCGAGGCGCGGTGTCGATGCTGGCGAGGATGCGCCTGACCTCCTCTAGGTTGGAGGGCGTGGTACGGATGATCAGTTGGCTCTGCAGGCCGCTGACGCTCCCGTCGCGCCCGAGCATGGGCTGGATGATCGGGATCACTTCCTGCGCCGTGCGATAGCGCAGTGGAATGACTTCCAGCACGGTGGTCTGGGACAGCGCCGGCGCCGCGGTCAGCACTATCAGGGCCGTGAACGCCCAAATCCGCGCGGTCTGGAAGTCGCTTTGTCGCCAGCAGGACATGGGTTGATTAACGCATTGAGCAACGGTCAGTTTACGCCCGGTTGGAAGCGGCACGAGGAGGCAAAGTTCACCTTGCGGGGCAATACAGTTCTAGTAATACGAATTGTTATCATTACTATTGCATATGAGAACCATTCTTGTTAGTATCCGGCCCACCCCTTCATCTCTTTGGACACCGGACGGAGTCTCATATGACACATCGGCCCACTCTTCACCTCCAACTTGTCGCCTGCCTGCTACTCGCGGTCATTCAGCCCACAGCCGCCTCGGCCCAGGACAAAGTACTCAACCTATATTCCTCCCGGCACTACGAGACCGACGAGGCGCTGTACACGAATTTCACGAGGCAAACCGGGATCAAGATCAACCGCATCGAGGGCGGCGAGGATGCATTGATCGAGCGCATCCGCAACGAGGGCGACAAGGGCCCCGCCGACGTTCTGATCACGGTGGACGCGGGACGGCTGTGGCGTGCCGAGCAACTGGGGCTGTTCCAGCCGGTCAAGTCACCGGTACTGGAATCGCGCCTGCCCGCCGCCTATCGCCACCCGGACGGGCTGTGGTTCGGATTCTCGGCGCGGGCGCGCATCATCGCCTACAGCAAGGAACGGGTGAAGCCCGGCGAGATCACGCGCTACGAGGACCTCGCCCATCCCAGGTGGAAGGGCAAGATCTGCACGCGCTCCGCCGGCCACGTCTACAACCTCTCGCTCATGAGCTCACTCGTGAACTACTTGGGTGAAGCAAAAACGGAGCAATGGGCCCGGGCCGTCTCGTCCAACCTCGCCCGCACGCCCAAGGGCGGCGATACCGACCAGCTCAAGGCGGTCGCCGCCGGGGAGTGCGATCTCGCGCTCAGCAATACTTACTACTACGTGCGTCTGCTGAAGTCGCAAAAGCCCGACGAAAAAGCGGTCGCAGAGAAGGTCGGCGTCATCCTGCCGAACCAGCAGGACCGCGGCACGCACGTCAACATATCCGGCGCCGGAGTGATGAAGCACGCGCCGAACAGGGCATCCGCCGTGCTGTTCCTCGAGTATCTCGCCAGCGACGAGGCGCAGAATTATTTCGCCAACGGCAACAACGAATGGCCGGTCGTGCCGTCGGTCAAGCTTAATAATGCCGCGCTGGCCACGCTCGGGAAGTTCAAGACCGACGCCCTGAATCTGGGCTCGATCGGCAGGAACCAGCCGGTCGCGCAGAAGATCGCGGACCGCTCGGGATTCAAGTAGCGCGCCCGCGCTTCCCCCTACCGCTGCTCCGCGGCGACCCGCGCGCGGATCAGGGACCGGGACAACACGACCAGCGGCACGACGCCAACGGCGACGATCGTCAGCGCGGGGACCGCGAGCTCGCTCAGGCGCTCGTCGCTGGCCAGGTTGTAGGCATGAACCGCCAGCGTATCGAAGTTGAACGGCCGCATCATGAAGGTCGCCGGCAGCTCTTTCATCACGTCCACGAACACCATCAGGACGGCCGTCAGCACGCTGGGCATCAACAGGGGAATATGCACGCGCGTGAGCGTTGCCAGGGGCGTTGCGCCGAGACCGCGCGCGGCGTCATCCATGCTGGGCGTGACCTTGGTCAGGCCCGCCTCCACGCTCTGCAGCGCCACGGCGAGAAAGCGCACGAGATAGGCGTACACCAGGGCCGCAATGCTGCCGGTGAGTATCAGCCCGGTCGAGATCCCGAACCAGGCGTGCAGCCACCCGGACAATGCGTGGTCGAGCCGCGTCACCGGAATCAGCACGCCCACCGCGATCACCGCGCCCGGAACGGCATACCCGAGCGCAGCGAGACGGTGGGCAGCCATCGCCACGATATTGCCGCCGGTACGCGCGGCATACGCCATGAGCAGCGCCAGTCCCACCGCGCAGGCCGCCGTCAGCGCGGACACCGAGACGCTGTTGGCAACCAGCCTGAAATAGCGCGCGCCGAAATGCAGGTCTCCTCCCGATATCGATAGATTGAGCAGGACGGCGGTCGGCAGGGCAAAGCCGACGACGAGTGGCAGTACGCACGCGAAGATCGCGCCCAGCGCGGGCAGGCCATGCAATCGCTGCGGAACCAGCCGGCGGCGCACCGAGCGGTCGTCAAAGCGCGCGCGTCCGCGGCTGACCCGCTCGGCAATCAGCACCAGCGCGACGAAACCGAGCAGCGCAGCGGCAAGCTGGGCCGCGGCCGCGCGGTCGCCCAGCGACAGCCACGCCCGGTATATGCCGGTGGTGAAGGTCGGCAGCGCGAAATAGGCGACAGTGCCGAAATCGGCCAGTGTTTCCATGAGCGCCAGCGCGACGCCGGCCGCCACGCCCGGGCGCGCCAGCGGCAGCGCGAGCCGGAAAAAGCTTCCCCATGGGCCATAGCCGAGGCTGCGTCCCGCCTCGATCATCCCGGCCGCCTGCTCCATGAACGCGGCGCGCGCCAGCAGGTAAACGTAAGGATAAAAGACAAAGGAAAAGATGACTCCCGCGCCGCCGAGCGAGCGCACGTCCGGGAACCAGTAATCCCTGGGGCCCCATCCAAAATAGCCGCGCAGCCCGGTCTGCACCGGCCCCGTGAACTGGAGAAAATCGGTATAGGCATAGGCCATCACGTAAGCCGGGACGGCGAGCGGCAGGATCAGCGCCCATTCGAAGAAGCCGCGACCCGGAAAGCGGCACATGGTGGTCAGCCATGCCGTTGCGACGCCGATCGCCGTCACGCCGATGCCGACCCCCAGCATGAGCCACAGGGTGTTCTGGATGTATTCGGGCAGCACGGTCGCAGCGAGGTGTGTCCACGTCTCCCCGCTCGGCGTCAGGACGCTGCTCAGGACAACCAGCATCGGCACGGCCAGCACGCTGGCTGCGACAGCCGCGGCCGCGGATACGGCGTTCCAGCCGCGCCGTCTCAGGGCGGCCGGGGAAAATAAGCCGATCAGTTTTTGCACGTTGAATTTATCCAGCCCCCGTATCCAACGTAATAGTTTGAATATCAAGGAACTTTATTTTAACAACAGTCGTGCTGAGCATCCAGGACAATGAGAATGCTTCTTGTTCCTGGGTATAATCCGGTCATGGCGATGCTATTGGAAATCACCGGCATCCGGCACGCATACAACGGGCGCCGGGTGTTGGACGAGTTCTCGCTCGCACTGGCCCGCGGCCAGATCGGCTGCGTGCTGGGGCCAAGCGGCTGCGGCAAGACAACGGCGCTGCGCTGCATTGCCGGATTCGAGAGGATTTCCGCCGGCCGGATCGAGTTGAATGGAGGAGAAGTCAGCCGACCCGGCCATGCGACCCCGCCGGAGCAGCGCCGCATCGGCATGGTGTTTCAGGACTATGCGCTGTTCCCCCACCTGACCGTCGCCGGGAACGTGGGCTTCGGCCTGCGCCATCTCGATCCCCAGGGACGCGCCCGGCGCGTCGGCGAGACGCTCGAGTTGATCGGCATGACCCGCGCCGCCGGGCGTTACCCGCACGAGCTCTCCGGGGGCCAGCAACAGCGGGTCGCGCTCGCGCGCGCGCTCGCGCCGCAGCCGCAGCTGCTGCTGCTGGACGAGCCGTTTTCCAACCTGGACGTCGACCTGCGCGAGCGCCTGGGTCTCGAGGTCCGCGACATCCTCAAGCAGCAAGACATGACCGCCATCCTGGTCACGCACGACCAGCAAGACGCGTTCGCGATCGCCGACGAGATCGGCATCATGAGCAGGGGACGCATCGAGCAATGGGGCACGCCCTACGATCTCTACCACAGGCCGGCGACCCGCTTCGTGGCGGATTTCGTCGGACAGGGCGCATTCCTGCCCGGCACGGTATTGCCCGACAGCCACATCCGGCTCGAACTGGGCGTATTCCAGGGCAGCGTGCCGTCCGATTGGCCGCACGGTATCGTGGTGGATGTCCTGCTGCGGCCCGACGACATCCTGCACGACGACGCGAGCCCGCTGCAGGCGCAGGTGCTGCACAAGGCGTTCCGGGGCGCGGAGTTTCTCTACACGCTGCAGCTGCCGGGCGGCGGGCGCGTGATGTCGCTGGTGCCGAGCCATCACAACCACGCGATCGGCGAGAAAATCGGCATCCGTCTCGAAATCGATCACCTCGTCGCGTTCCGGCACGAGACGGCGGGGGATTCCGGGGCGCCCGTTCCTAGGGATTGACCAGGCCGCGCAACTCGCTCGCGAGCTCGTGCACCGCCAGCGCGTAGTTGACGCTGCGGTTGTAGCGAGTGATGACGTAGAAATTGTTCAGCCCGAGCCAGTAGCGCAGTCCCTGTTCGGTTTCCACGGAAAACAACGCCGCCTCCGCCCCATCGTCAACCGGTGCGCCCGGAACGACCCCGCGACGCCTCAGATCGGCGATCTTGAGCCGGGGCTGCAGGCCCATCTCGATCAGCGCGTCCACGGCGCCGCCACTGGCCTCGACCGGCACGACGACCGGTTCTCCCTCACGCCAGCCGTGCGCCTTGTAATAGTTGGCGACGCTGCCGATCGCATCCGCGGTTGCGGAGATCAGGTCGCGCCGGCCGTCGCCGTCGAAATCGATCGCGTAGCGGCGGTAGCTGCTGGGAAGGAACTGCGGGATGCCGATCGCGCCGGCGTACGATCCCCTGACGCCGGTGGCGCTCAGCCCGGTCTCGCGGACGAGCAGCAAGTATTCCTCCAGCTCGGAACGGAACAGCCCGGCGCGGGGCGGAAAATGGAACGCAAGCGTGGCGAGCGCGTCCAGGACGCGGTGGCTTCCGGTATTGCGGCCATAGAGCGTCTCCACGCCGATGGTGGCGACGATAATTTCTTCCGGCACGCCGAATTCCCGGCTTGCCCTGGCCAGCACGGCGGCGTGCTCGTGCCAGAACGCCGCGCCGCCGTTGATGCGCGCGGCATCCACGTAACGCCCCCGGAATTCGTGCCAGGGGCGCGCCGTGCCAGGAGCCGATATCGCCCGCAGTATCCCCGGCCGCACCTGCGCCTGGGCAAGGAGCCGGCGCAAAGCCCCGGGTTCGAACTGGTGCTTGTCCGCCACCTCGCTGATGAAGGACTCGATCTCGGGCGACAGCGGGCGCTGTGGCTGAGCGGCATGGGCAACCGCCAGCCCGGGCAGGAGGATCAACAGCGCAACGAGGCGGAAAAAAACGACCGCAAGGGTCGTCTCTTCAGTGGCGGAGAGGGTGGGATTCGAACCCACGATACGCTTGCGCGTATTCCGGTTTTCGAGACCGGCCCATTCAACCACTCTGGCACCTCTCCGCGCGAAGGCGCGATTCTACCAGCGCGATTCCGCAGCGACTAGCTCGCGCGGATGGCGCTCGTTCCGCCCAGGTACGGACGCAGCGCTTCCGGCACGGCAACGCTGCCGTCGGCGTTCTGGAAATTCTCGAGAATCGCCACCAGCGTGCGCCCGACCGCCAGGCCCGAGCCGTTAAGCGTGTGCACGAACTCGGTCTTGTGCTTCTCGTTGCGGAAGCGGGCTTGCATGCGACGCGCCTGGAACGCCTCGAAGTTGCTGCACGAGGAGATTTCCCGATAGGCGTTCTGCCCTGGCAGCCAGACCTCGATGTCGTAGGTCTTGGCAGCGGAAAATCCCATGTCTCCGGTGCACAGCGTGACCACGCGGTACGGCAACTCGAGCCTCTTCAGGATGGTCTCGGCGTGCACCGTCAGCTCCTCCAGCGCCTGGTACGACCGCTGGGGATGAACCACCTGCACCAGCTCGACCTTCTCGAACTGGTGCTGGCGTATCATGCCGCGCGTGTCCTTGCCGTGGGAGCCCGCCTCGCTGCGGAAACAGGGCGTATGGCAGACGAACTTGAGCGGCAGCTTCTCGCCCGGGACGATCCCCTCGCGCACGATGTTGGTGACCGGATACTCCGCCGTCGGGACCAGGTACAGGTCACGGCCCTCGACTTTGAACAGATCGCCCCTGAACTTCTCCAGGCTGGAAACACCGTCGGCGCACTCACCGGTCACCAGATACGGGACATAAACCTCGGTATAGCCGTGCTCGCGCGTGTGGGTGTCCAGCATGAACTGCGTAAGCGCCCGGTGCAGCTGCGCCAGGGCGCCCCGAATGACGACGAAGCGCGCGCCGCTGATCCGGCTGGCTGCCTCGAAATCAAGGCCGAGCGCGGTGCCCACGTCCACATGATCCCTGACCGGGAAAACGAAAGTACGCGGCGTCCCGCCCCTGCGCAACTCGGGGTTGTCCTCCGGTGATTTTCCCACCGGCACGCTGGCATGCGGCAGATTGGGAATCACCCTCAGGAGCTCATCGAGCTCGCCTAGCATGGCGGCCAGATCCTGCTCCAGCGCCTTCAGGCGGTCCGCCCCGGCGCTGACCTGCGCCATGAACTGCGAGGCATCTTCGCCTTTCGCCTTCAGTTGTCCGACCTGTTTGGAGAGTTGATTGCGCCTCGCCTGCAGCGCCTCGGTCTCGGTCTGCACCGCCTTGCGGCCCGCCTCCAGCTTTTCGAACTCCGCTGCGGGAAAGGCGTAGCCCCGGTCCGCCAGCCGTTTCGCGACCGCCTGCAGGTCGCTGCGCAGCAACTGTACGTCGAGCATCCGGCTTCCGATCGATCAGGGCAGGTTGAATCGTTGACCGCGTATTATACGGTCACCGCTCGCGCTTTTTCCTGCCGGACTGCGCGTCGAGCTGCCGCAGGCGCGCGAGGTGCTCGCGGATCCGGGCTTCCAGCCCGCGCTCCGTCGGGCGATAAAACTCCGGCCGCTTCATCCCCTCGGGAAAATAGCTTTCCCCCGCCGCGTACGCTTCGGGCTCGTCGTGCGCGTAGCGGTAGTCGCGCCCATAGCCGAGGTCCTTCATGAGCCGCGTCGGCGCGTTTCGCAGGTGCTCCGGCACCGGGCGCGACGCGTCGTTGCGCACCAGCCCCCGCGCCGCGCTGAAGGCCACGTAGGCCGCGTTGCTCTTCGGGGCGATTGCCATGTAGAGCGCGGCCTCGGCGAGCGCCAGCTCGCCCTCCGGCGAGCCCAGCCGCTCGTAGGTTTCGCAGGCATCGAGAGCCACGCGCAGCGCGCGCGGGTCGGCGAGCCCGATATCCTCGATCGCCATGCGCACGATCCGCCGGCCAAGGTAGAGCGGATCGGCGCCGCCGTCGAGCATCCGGGTGAACCAGTAGAGCGCCGCGTCCGGGTCGGAACCGCGCACCGACTTGTGCAAAGCCGAAATCTGGTCGTAGAACTGGTCCCCCCCCTTGTCGAACCGGCGCAGCCGCTGCGCCAGCGCGTCGCGCACGAAAGCCTCGTCCACTTCGACGCGCCCGGCCGCGCCCGCTGCGAGCCTCACCTGCTCGAGCATGTTGTAGAGCCGCCGGGCGTCGCCGTCGGCGGTGGCGAGCAGCAGCGCCCTGGCCGCGGCGGCGAACCCGAGATTGTCCAGCGCCGCGCCGCGTGCCCGGTCGAACAACTGGCCCAGCTCGTCCTCCGTGAGCGGCTGCAGCACGTAGACCGCGGCCCGCGACAGCAGCGCGCTGTTGACCTCGAACGAGGGATTCTCGGTGGTGGCGCCGATGAAGGTCAGCAGCCCCCGCTCCACGTGCGGCAGGAAGGCATCCTGCTGCGCCTTGTTGAAGCGGTGCACTTCGTCCACGAACAGGATCGTGCTGCGCCCGGATTGCTGCAGGACGATCTCCGCCCGGGCCACGGCGTCACGGATGTCCTTCACGCCGGCCAGGACCGCGGAAATGGCGATGAACTCGGCTTCGAAGGCGAGCGCCATCAGGCGCGCGAGCGTGGTCTTGCCGACGCCTGGCGGCCCCCACAGGATCATGGAATGGGGCTTGCCGGCCCCGAACGCGAGGCGGAGCGGCTTGCCCGGTCCCAGCAGGTGCGACTGGCCTACGAACTCATCGAGCGTGCGGGGGCGGAGCCGGTCGGCGAGCGGGGCTTGCGGGTCCCTCTTCTCGAAGAGGTCATTCACTGATGACGTCCGCCCCCTTGGGCGGCGTGAAGCGGAATATTTCCGGCGGCAGCTTGGCGTTGCGTTCGATGGTCGAGAACTTGATCACCGTGATCTGGCCGAACTGGTCGCGCAACTCCATCGCCTCGAGGCCGGCCTTTCCGAATCCCAGCCGGATCGTCTCGAACACCGTGTCGCGGGTCCGCGGCACCGCCTCGAGCCAGTCGAGCCCTTCCTGGTTGCCGATGCCGGTCAGCGTGTAGCTCTTCTCGATCTCGTTGCTGCCGGCAAGCAGGGCTGCCGGGCTGCTCCCCAGCGCCCGGTCGAGGCGCCGCACCGTCACCTGGTTCAAGTCCTTGTCGTAGAGCCAGACCTGGCTGCCGTCACTGACGATCAACTGCTCGTAGGGCTTGTCGTACTGCCAGCGGAACTTCCCGGGCCGGGAGAACTGCATGGTGCCGGTCGACTGCTGGAGCATTTTCAGGTTCTTGTCGAGCACCATCTGCGCGAAGTGCGCGCGCGCGGTCGCGGTCTGCCCGAGCAGCGCCTTCAGGGCCTCGAGGCTCGACGCGCCCGCCGCGCCCGGCGCCAGGGCAACCAGCAGCAGCAAAAGTCTCGACATCAGAATTTCCTGATGCGATCCATGTCGTCGATGCGCCCGCCGCGCAACGTCACCACGGTGGTGAAAGGGTTGGATACGGTGGGGAAGTAATAATAGGTCTTGACGATGTCGTGCCGGAAGCTCTCCAGGCTCTCGTGATCGGGCTTGCCGGCCCGCAGCAGCAGCTCGCCTTCCGTCATGCCCCGCTGCAGCCGTATGAAGACGTCGAAATCCATCCCGCGCGCCGAGGCAAGGGGTGGCGCGGGTAGCGGCGCGGCCACCTGCGGCCTGGGCTGTTCCTGGGCAATCCGCCGCCTTTCGGCGTCAACCTTCTGGCCGAGCTGGCTGTCCGTCTCGATGGTGCCGCCGGGCTGGGTGTTGACCGGCGTGGCGGAGCGGTTCGCCGGGGGCTTTTCACCGTAGTTGATGACACCCCGCTCGTCCACCCACTTGTAGGTCTCGGCAGCCAGGCACGCGCCGGCCGCGACGGAAAGCAGCAATCCTATCAATGGGTTGAGGGGTCGCATCGGCTCGGCATCCTATCCGACTGAGACAGCGGCACGCGCAAAACATTCTATACGCAAATCAGCGTTCCTCGGTTGCCGAGGCCGGCACCAGGACGTCGCGGTTCCCGTTCGATTGCATCGCGGAGACCATCCCGGCCCGCTCCATCTGCTCGATCAGCCGCGCCGCGCGGTTGTAGCCGATTCGCAGGTGGCGCTGCACCAGGGAAATCGACGCGCGCCGGGTCTTCAGCACGATGGCGACGGCCTGGTCGTAGAGGGGATCCGATTCCGCGTCCCCGCCCTCCAGGCCGCCTTCGCCCTCCGCATCCGGCTCCGGCCCTTCCAGCACGCTCTCCACGTACTGCGGCCGCGCCAGCTTCTTGAGGTAATCCACGACCTTGTGCACCTCGTGATCGGCCACGAACGCGCCGTGCACGCGCTGCGGGAAGCCGCTGCCGGGCGGCAGGTAGAGCATGTCGCCCTGGCCGAGCAGCGCCTCCGCTCCCATCTGGTCGAGTATGGTGCGCGAATCGACGCGGGCCGACACCTGGAACGCAATGCGCGTGGGTATGTTGGCCTTGATGAGGCCGGTGATCACGTCCACCGACGGCCGCTGCGTCGCCAGCACGAGGTGGATGCCGGCCGCGCGCGCCTTTTGCGCGAGCCGCGCGACCAGCTCCTCCAGCTTCTTGCCGACCACCATCATGAGGTCCGCAAGCTCGTCGATGACCACGACGATCAGCGAGATCTCGTGCAGCGGCTCGGCGCTCTCCGGCGTGGGCGAGAGCGGGTTCGGTATCGGCTTCTTGGCCTTGATCGCCTCGCGCACCTTCTGGTTGAAGCCGGCCATGCTGCGCACGCCCAGCGCGTTCATGAGCTTGTAGCGCCGGTCCATCTCGGCGGTGCACCAGTTGAGCGCGTTGGCGGCCTGGCGCATGTCGGTGACCACCGGCGCCAGCAGGTGCGGGATGCCCTCGTAGACGGACAGCTCGAGCATCTTGGGATCGATCAGGATCAGCCTCACCTGGGAGGGCGGCGACTTGTAGACGAGCGAGAGCAGCATGGCGTTGATCGCCACCGACTTGCCCGACCCGGTCGTGCCGGCGATCAGCAGGTGCGGCATGCGCTGCAGGTCGGCGACCACCGGGTTGCCGGCGATGTCCTTACCCAGCGCGAGGGAAAGCGGCGAAGTGATGTCGGCGTAAACCTGCGAGCTGAGGATCTCCGACAGGCGCACGATCTGGCGCGTGGGATTCGGGATCTCGAGCCCCATCAGGCTCTTTCCCGGAATCGTCTCGATCACGCGGATGCTCACCACCGACAGCGCCCGCGCGAGGTCCTTCACCAGGTTGATGACCTGGCTGCCCTTGACGCCCACCGCGGGCTCGATCTCGTAGCGGGTGATGACCGGCCCCGGATAGGCGGCGACGACCTTGACCTCGACCCCGAAGTCGAGCAGCTTCTTCTCGATCAGGCGCGAGGTGAATTCGAGGGTCTCGGTGCTCAACACCTCCAGGTTCTTCTCCGGCTCGTCGAGAAGGCCCAGCGGCGGCAGCAGCGAATCAGGCAGGTTCTCGAACAGCGGCACCTGCTTCTCGCGCTCGACGCGCGCGGACTTGGGGATCTCGGCCGCCGGCGGCTCGATGCGGATCGGCTCGTGGACGTCCAGCTTCTTCTTGCTTTCTTCGACCACTTCCTCGCGCTCGATCGTCGCCTGCTCGCCGGCGCGCCGGTCTTCCCGCTCCTGCAGCTTCTGCGTCACGAACAGGTAGACGGTCTCGGCCCAGCCGCCGAGGCGCTCGAGAACGGTGAGCCACGACACGCCCGAGAACAGGCTCAGTCCGGCCGCAAGCACCACCAGCAGGATGAGCGTGCTGCCGGTGAAACCGAGCGCCTGCGCCAGGGTATTGCCGACCACGTCGCCCAATATGCCGCCGGGCGCTTGCGGCAGCGCCGCCTTGAGGCTGTGCAGGCGCACTGCCTCGATGCCGCTGCTTGCGACCAGAACAGTGACGAAGCCGATTGCAGCGACGGCGACCGGGCGGCGGTCGCCCTGCGCCTCGTCCTCGATGCGGCGGAATCCCCACCCGACCAGCACAGCGCACAACACCACCCACCAGTACGCGGACAGGCCGAAAATATAAAGCGCAACGTCCGCAACCCAGGCGCCGACCCTGCCGCCGGCGTTGTGGACCGTGGCCACGGTGGAGCTACGCGACCAGCCGGGATCAGACGTGTTGTAGGTATAGAGGATGAGCGCGAGGTAGAGAGCCAATCCGAGGAGGGCGAACCACCAGAACTCCCGGACCAGCGCGGCCAGCTTCGGCGGCAGCGGGTTCTTGGCCGCCCGCGCCGCGGTCTTTTCGCTCATCAGGATCAAGTCGCTTGTTTAACGCCTTGATTGTACACCGGTACAAAACAAACCCCGCACTCGGCGGGGTTTGTCGTCCTGGAGCGGCGCGCTGCTTACCGCACCACGCACTCTTGGCCGGAACCGCCCTGGACACGGCCCGAACCGATCCCGAGGGCGAACGGCAGCTGGCTCACGTTGAGGCCGGGGTCGCCGGGCAGGATAACCGGCGGCGTCCGCGGGTCGCGGGCAAAGCCGAACTGGCCTTCGCCGATGATCTGCGTTCCGCCGTCGTTCTGCATGATGTAGCTGCCGGTGTAGGTCGTGTGATAGACGCCGGCCGGAAGCTTCTCGCAACCCGGGGTGACGCCTTCGCAGCTGCCGGCGGAATTGTCGATCGTATCGCCTGAGGAGCCCCGGATCCCGATCGTCGCCGTGTTGGTGCCGATCTTGTAGGCATCCTGGTTGCCGCGCTTGCCGACGAGGCCGGTTACCGTGCGCAGCCCCCCCTTGACCAGGCGCAGGAAGGAGCCGTCGTCCTGCGGACGGTCCTGCACGAAGTTGTACTGCTCGACCTTGATCTGGGTATTGGGACGCATCGTCAGCGAGCTGCCGTCGGTGAAATTGATCTGCGCGTAGCTGTCGCGTTGCGTGGTCAACGTGTCGCCGGGATTCACCTCGGATTTCTGCGACAGTATGCGCACGCTGCCGTCGGGACGCTGCACCGACAGCGTTCCGCTCAGGTGCGTCACCGTGCCCGCTCCCGCCGCCCACGCCGCAACGCTGAACAACGCCAGCATCAAGAAACCCGCCTGACTCAGTAGCCGCTTGTGCCTGTTCATGGTCCACTCCCTCTGATCGGTTCGATGGACGAGCCCTGACCCGCCCGTAAACTGCTCATGCAACACGCAAAATTTATACCACAAGCAGCGTCCTGAACAGTGAACAAATGCTCAGTAGCAACCGGCTGCCCCAGTGACAAATGTCTCAAAATCAATGAATTACGGCACCACTGGGCGCCGGGGTGACGGTCCCGGGCCGGCCCGTGACGCGGCGCGTCACTTCCGTCAGGAATGACGGCGCTCGCCGTGGCGGGTGGAAGCCCGCTTCTGCATGGATTGCTTGTCGAGGACGTAGATGCGGCGCTTCTCGGCGCGGATCAGGCCCTTCCCCTGCAGGTCCTTGACCACGCGGCTGACCATCTCGCGCGAGGCGCCGATCATGCGCGCGATTTCCTGCTTGGGCGGCGCATGTTCGACCACCCATTTGCCTTCCTGGTTCTTCGCCATGTCGATCAACAGCCGCGCCACGCGCCCGTAGACGTCGATCAGGGCAAGGCTCTCGATCTTGCGGTCGGCTTCGCGCAGACGCTTGACCAGGTTGCGGATGATCAGCATCGCGAGCTCGAAGTTGTCCTTGAGGATGTTGGTGAAGCCGGCCTTGGACAGGCGCAGCATCTCGCACGATTCCAGGGTCTCCACGCTCGCCGAACGCGACTGGTCGTCGAGCAGACCCATCTCCCCGAAATATTCCTGCGGGCCGATGATGGACAGGATCACTTCGTGCCCCTCCTCGTCCGGGATCAGCACCTTGACCCGTCCCGAAAGGACGAGGTAGAGCGCGTCGGTTTCCTCGCCGGCACGCAGGATGAACGCGTTCCGGGGATAGCTGCGGTGCTGCACGCAGGTCAGGAGCTGCGCGAGCTGCGCGTCCGAAAACAGGGAAAACAGCGGTACGCCCTTGAGGATCTGCGGATTGAGCGTGAATTGTGCCGGCATGTCTAGCCACCCTGCGTTCTTGTTCTGATCACGGCGCCGGACGGCGCCGTGCGAGCCACCCCATAGTCTGCCAGATCAGGCGACTGGCGTCACGCTACCGCCTATTTGCAGACGTTGGGCTGGCCCTTTGCGCTGCTGCGTGTTTGCAGATTGGCGTCCTGCTCGAAGGTTTCCGCGCGGGTCGCCTCCGTGGCCCTCAGGAAGGCCGCGAGCAGCGACTCATCGATGAGCGGCGCGCCGGCGATGACCAGCGCGTCCTCGCGGGGCTGCAAGGCCGCCGGAGACTTGACTTCGATCCGGCCGGAAACCGTGATCGGGTAGCCCGAGCCGGAGACCCGCACGAGCGCCACGCCCAGGGCGTCGAACATGCCGGTTCCGCCGGCGCCGTCGAGCACCAGCCCTTGCCCCGGCAGGTTTTCCGTGACACTGATCCGGATTGCGCCCGAGGAGGCAATGCTGGCAAAGCCTTCGACCTGGCCGCCGGTGACGGGATCTATGCTCCCCGTGCCCGAGGTAATGAATATGTTGCGGGCTGCCACCTGCAGGAGCTCGTCGCCCGTGATCTGTTTTCCGATCTCGGTCCCGGACAGTGCGACCGCGCGGGCGTTGGGGCCCGAGGCCGTGGCGTCACCGCCGATGATGGTGATGTCGCCGCCAGTGCCGGTGGGCGCGCCCCCGCCGACTTCGATGCGCGCGCTGCGGGAGGCGATGATCACGGCGGAAGCGTCGGACTTGGCGATCCCCGGGTTGGATGCCACCGCCGTGCCGCCGGTCAGGGTCATGTTGCTCGCATTGTCGGCCGGCAGACCGACGCCGGGATTGTCAAAATTCCTGAGGCCGCGAATCGTGACGACATTGCCGTCGAGCGCCGCAATGGCGGACGCGGTGGTCTGGTCCGTCGCCAGCACCGAAGTGGCGGAGGTGCTGCCGCCCCGCATCACGAGGTCGCCCGAGAGATAAACGTCGAGCGTGCCGATCGTGCGCAGCACGGCGTCGCCGAGGACCATCTGGTTGCCGCTAGCCGTCACGATGCCGCCGCCGCCCGCCGCATTGGTTTCGGCAAAGAGCTGCAGGCCACCGACCGGCAGCGGCTTGTTCGGGTCCCCGCCGAGCAGCGTCCCCACGATGATATTCGCCGCCCGCAGCTCCACCGGTTGCGCCGTGGTGTAGGCTGCGACGCCGGGTGCCCGGAATGCATTCAGGTTGCGCGCGTCCACGATCACCGCACCGACGCCATTGCCGAGGCTCACGGCGCCGCGGTTGGCCTCGGCGTTGCTCGCGTCGGCGCGCATCTGCAGGTTGCCCTTCAGCATGATGCCGCCACGGACGACGATGTCGTTTTCCGCGACCATCACCAGGTTGTGGTCGAACTCCTCGGCGATCAGCTTCCCGTTCTCGACCAGCGGATCGCGCGAAACGCCCTTGCCGATGGTCACGCCGAACGCCGGATCGACCGGATTGAGGACGATGTTGCCGCCGCCGCTCCCGCCGTCCGCCGCGTAGAGCTGCAGTGATCCACCCGTGTTGCCGCGGTTGATCATGTCGTTCGTGACCTGCGCATTCACCTTCACGTCCCCGTCATTCGCGATCAGCACGAGATTGCGCGCCTGCAGCCCGGCCAGCGTCGCGAGCGTGATGTCCTGCTCCGTCGCCGTGGCGATGAAGTCGGCCGCCGTCCCGACGCCTTTCAGCACGAGGCCGGTGGAGCCCTTGTAATCGATGCTGCTCGCGGCAAACCCGCCCACCGGCTCCGGCGGCGCGCTGGCATCGTTCGCCAGGCGGGTCTCGAGCACTACCCCGGTCGTCCCGGCAGTGTTGCCGTTCGCGTTACCGTCCACGGCCGTCCCGTTCTGCAAGTCGATGAAAGCCGCGCCCGGAGACGAGGGTCCCGGCGCCGGGTTCGGCGTGCTGTTGTACGTGCGCACGATCAGGTCGCCGACGTTCTGCAGGCCGGTCGGGCTCGTGTCGGGCTGCGTCACCGTGTTCGTTGCGTTAATGATGATGCTGCCAGTGCCGGCGATGACCTTGGCGTTGAACGTCACCGTGCCATTGGTATCGGAGGCCGCCTCCGTCGCCGGCGCACGCACGCCCGCCGGGAATCCCGCCATTTCCGTGTTGGTCGCGGCGGCGCCCAGGCTCGACATGCCAGGCGCGTTGCCCGCCACGATGAGGACCGGTCCGCCGGCCTGGGTCCGGTCGCCAGTGCCGCCGGTAGTGTCCACGGTGGCGTTCACCGTGACGTTGTCGGCGGCGCGCAGGGCGACGGATCCGCCCGCGGTCAGCGTGGCCCCGATCGTGATGTTCCGGTCGGTCGCGCTGCCGGCCGTGTCGTTCGCGGTCAACTGGACGGGGCCCGCCGCGGTGGATGTCCCGCTGACGTTAATGGAGCCGTTGGTCGTCTCCAGCGCCACGGTGCCGGTGCTGCCGTTGGCCAGGCCGGTCAGGTTGGCATCGCCGGTCGGGAACAGCAGGAATACGCCGCCCGACGTGGTGTTGTTTGCGGCGACGTTGGTTCCGGTGACCAGCATCGGGCTCGCCGCGGTGCCGATGCCGCTCGCCGCGTTGAAAGTCAGGTTGGTCGTGGTGATGAGGCCTGCGCCGTTGCCGGTGATGGCGCCGGCCGTCGCGCCGCCGCCGTTCGCTGTCAGGGTGAGATTGCCCGCCCCGGCGGTGTACGTAAGCGGCGCGTTGACCGCGATACCGCCGGTGTTGTTGAGGATCGTGAAGCCGCCGGTCGCGCCGGGCAGGCTGTTGAGCGTGCCCCCGACCGTGATCGCTCCCGTTTGTGCGGCGTCGCCGATCGTGAGCAGGCCCGTCGTCGTGATCGAGTCCAGCTCAACCTGGCTCAACTGCAACGTCCCCGCGCCCACCGCGCTGAGCGATACCGCGCGGCTGGCCGTGGCAGGCGTGATCTGCACCGTATTGGCGCCCGCGCTGATCGTGCTGTTCAGCACGAGATCGTTGACCCTGAGCGTGACGGGACCGCCGGAGTTGACCGGGCTCAGGAACGTAGCGGTCCCCTGGGCCGTCATCGCAATGGGGGCCCCGGCGTTGGTGGTAATGCTCCCGGCCGCGTCGATATTGGCCGCGTTGACGATCGTAAGCGCCGACAGATTGCTGATCGCCTGGTCGAACAAGACATCACCCGTCATACCGGGCGTGGTCAGTGTGAGGGAGTTGGCCTGACCGTCAACGGTGTTGACGAAATGAATTCTGCCGCCGAACGTTCCGCCGGCGGGTGCGTTCGACGTGTCGATCGAGCGATTCCCCACCAGGAGCACAGCCCGGTCGAAACGAACGAGGTCGTTCGTGGTAGTGATGTTGTTGCTGAGGACCGTGATCCCCACGCCGTTCTGGATGACGTCGCCGTCGGCGCTGATGGCGGCGTTGACTGTGAGCTGACCGGCGTTATTCAGCGTGACCGAACCGCCGGCGGTCGTCGTAACCGGCTGGTTGATATCGAGCGTGCCGCCGGCGCCGCCGAGAGTCGTGAGTTGGACATTGCCGCCGACCGTCATGCCGGTGGTGCCACCCACTATGCCGACCGCGAGCGCGTTGCTGTCCGTGTAGCTCACCCCGACGGGTCCGCTTGCGGCGAGGGTCGCTACGTTATTGGACGCGTGGTCCAACGTGTATGGGCCCGCGCCGAGCAGCTCGAGGCCGGAGGCCGTGACCGGCTGCGTCTGCGTCACCGCCCCGCCCGCGGCCAGTGTCACGTTCGCCGGGGTGCTGATGCCGTTGAGGGGATCGGGCACTTGACCATCCAGCGCGGGCACGCTCCCGATCACCAGCGCGCTCGCTTCGTCCAGGAAGATGTTGCCCGTCGCGCGCGCCGCAAGCGTGCCAATGTCGGTATCGATGCGGTTGGTGGTGGTTCCGATGCCCCCGCCGAGCGCATCGAGCCGCAGCGAGCCCGTGGTCTCGTATTCCGTGCCCGTGTCGGTCGCCGTATTGGTCGTGATCGCGCCTGATGCAATCACCTGGATCGTCCCGCTCGTCGAGGAAACCTTCGCCGAGTCGTTCACCGCCACGTCGCCCGCCACCGTCCGCAGCGCCACGTTGCCGGAGCCATTGGCGGCAACATTTTGAGAGATAGTCAGCGTGCCACCTTGCACCGTGAGCGTGATGTCGTTGTTGTTCGCCTGCGTAGCGATGCCCGAGAGATTCGCGCGCCCGTCCAGGCCGGTCGCCGTGCCCACCGTCAGCGCACCGCCCGCCGCCACCTCGTTCAGGAAGATGTCGCCGCCCGTACTCGCTCCCGCACTCACCGCCGCCAGCGTCGGCACATTGGTGTCGA
>Ga0156023_1101_pt1 | contig 28018 bp, 27 predicted proteins | sample RifCSPlowO2_02_FD_107677 | JGI IMG/M metagenome (GOLD analysis project Ga0156023, IMG submission 107677) | Betaproteobacteria bacterium RIFCSPLOWO2_02_FULL_67_26
GCTGTCAATGGCGTATGCGGCAACTCTGTTGGCTGCCGACATCAAGACCACGGTGGATCCGCAGGCGGACCTGGGGAAGTACAGCACGTTTACCTTCCTCGAGTCCGAACCGAAGGGGAAGGGCGCCATCACTGACAAGCGCGTGCAGGAACGCCTCCGCTACCTTATCGCGCAGCACCTGAACAAGCGCGGCTATAAACCCGTCGCGCCCAAGCAGCAGGCCGATCTCGGCGTGCATTTCGCGGGCCACGTGCAGCCCAAGCAACGCGTGCTGATGACCGGCCGGCCGGGTCCCTACAGCTACAACTGGGGCCGCACCGAGCTGGGCGGCCAGGATACGTTCGATTACCGCGATGGCACGCTGATCGTGGATCTCGTCGATCTCTCCGCAAGTCAGCTGTTGTGGCGCACCCGCATCCAGGACGCGTTTTCCTCCAGTTACTCCGAGGACAACTGGAAGAAAATTAACCGGTTGCTCGACGAGGCGTTCAAGAAGCTGCCGGCGCGCCGCTGAAGTCCGATTTTTCGGTTATTCACTATTCCATGGAGACTTGAAAATGAAACCGATATCCGTAACGCTCGTCGCCCTTGCCGCGTTGTCCCTCTTGCCCGCGCTCTCGCAGGCGCAGAAGCCGCCGTCGGGGGCGGTCGTCGTCGCCAGCGAACCCGGGAAGGCTGCCATCGTCGCGACTGCGGAAGTCACTGCCAGGGTCGTGGCCATCGACAAGGCGACCCGCACCGTCACGCTCAAGGGGCCGCAGCGCACGGTGGACGTGGTGTGTGGAGACGAGGTCAGGAACTTCGACCAGATCCGGGTCGGCGACAACGTGGTGGTGAAGTATGTCGAGGCGCTCACCCTCGAACTCAAGAAAACGAAGGCGCCCCTGGATGCCAAGGGCGAGGCGGCCGCAGTGCGGGCGGCGCCCGGCGCCAGGCCCGCGGGCGCGGTCGGACGGGAAATCACCGTGCTTGCCGACGTCGTGGCGGTGGACCCGAAGAAGAGCATCATCTCCCTCAAGGGACCGCGGGGGAACGTGTATGACCTGAAGGTCCAGAACAAGGACCACTTCAAGGTGGTGAAGAAGGGCGACCAGGTCGAGGCGGTGTATACCGAAGCGCTTGCCATAGCCGTCACACCTGCGCCCAAGGCCGCTGGAAAGAAGTAGCCGCACCAACTTTGGAATTACGGTACTCCCAGCAGCAGGTACAGGCTCCAGCGCCCGGATTCGCCAGCGCCGAGCCCGAAGTAGGCGGGCCCCAGGAACGTATCCGCGGCCAGAAACACGGAGCCTGAGAATACGGTCCCCTTGGCGGGGAAGCCGTCGAAGCGGCTGTGGATTTGCGCCGCCTCAAGCGAGGCGCCCGCGTACACGCCCGAGCCGAGCAGGTCCGGGAGCTTCACCGCGTGGTTGTAGTACATCAGCCGGCTGAACGCCATGCGGCGGCCCGAGAACTCGTTGATCCGGTAACCGGACAGTCGCAACGGGCCGCCGAGGGTGAAGGTTTCGTAGGCGGGCATTTCAGAGTGCAGATCGGTGCCGCCGGAGAAATTGAGGCTGAACGTATGGTCGCCCCAGCTTTTCACACCGACGAGATCTCCTTCGAGGCGCTTGTAGTTGCGATCGGAACCCAGTCCCTCGTCGGCCACCAGCGCAGAAACGATGATGCGATGGCCGCGGCGCGCAAACCACGCGTGGTCCAGATGGTCGCCGTACAGCCTGAACCTCATCCCCGCCGAGTCTTCGTTCAGGCTCGGCAGCACGGGAGAGCCGGTATCCACCTTGGCATCCACGTTGCGCCAGAGCGCCCCCAGGCGCGCCTCGCCCCAGGTGCCGAGAACGGCGCCCGCATCCACCCCGACACGGCCCTCCAGGACGTCGTACTCCGCGATGCGTTTTTCACCCAGGAAAACGCCGCGCGTGCTCTGGCCGTACGAGGCATACGGCGCCACGAAATAGCGCCCGCGCTCGTCCACCGGCTGGTAGAACTCGGTAAACAGTCCTGATTCCCGGCCGACCCGCGCCTCGGTGAGCCACTCGCCGCCGAGTCGGTTCATCCAGGTCTTGCGGTAGCTGACGAGCACCGTGAAGGGGGTTTCGCCGCGAAAGTCACTGGCTAGGCCGAGGCCGAAGCGCAGGTAATCGGGGCCCCAGTCCTTTTCGCGCGGCTGGATCACCATCACGCGCTTGCCCGGTTCCTGCTGGATCCGGTAGTCCACGCCCTCGAAGTCGCCGCGGCCATAGATGCGTCGCAGGTCGGAGCTGATTTTCTCCTCGGTCAGCTCTTCGCCCGGCTTCGATTGCACCAGCGAGCGCAAGACCTCGGGATTGGTGCGTTTCAATCCCTCGAACCGGATCTCGTCCACCGTGCCGAGACCCTTCCTCTCGGCGACCTGTTTCTCGCGCAGCGCCACGTACTGGTCCGGTGGCAGGCTGTAACGCCTGAGCTGCGCGGCCACCGCGCGCGTGGCGTCCTCGCCAATGCGGATGGCGTCGGCGGTGCGCTCGAAGCTTCCGGCGGAGATCGTTCCGAGATCGGGCGTGATGAGAACGTCGCGCTCGCCCAGGCCTTTGAGCTGCTGCTGGACGGTCTGTTTGCCGAGGAAATTGATGAGTTGCAGGCTGACGCTCAACGCGGAGGTCAGTTCCTCGCGTTTGAACGGGGGCGTCGAGATGTTGACCGCGATGATCACGTCGGCGCAGAGCTTTCGCGCCTCGTCGATCGGGAGGTTGTTGGCGATGCCGCCGTCCACCAGCAGGCGGCCGTCGATCTCCACCGGCGCCATCGCGCCTGGAACCGACATGCTCGCGCGCATCGCATGCGCAAGGTTGCCGTGCGCCAGCACGACTGCTTCGCCGGTTTCGATGTCGGCGGCCACGGCGCGGAAGGGAACGGGGAGCTTCTGGAAATCGTCGGTGCCGGCAGCGGAGCCGGTGAGCGTACGGAAAAACGCTTCGATCGAGACGCCCGCGATGACGCCCTTCGGCAGCGCCAGGCCGCCGTCCTTGACGCCGAATTCGGGTGCGAATAGCGTCTTGTAGTCGTCGGCTTTGCGCCGTATCGAGATTTCCTCCCGCGGCGGCCGATCCCGGAAGATCTCGTTCCAATCCGCCTTTACGGCCCTTTCCTCGAGTTGCCGCGGACGCCCGCCGGCGGCGTAGGCGCCGCCGACGACCGCGCCCATGCTGGCGCCCGTCACGCAGTGCACCGGCACGCGCAGATCCTCCAGCACCTTGAGCACGCCGATGTGCGCAATGCCGCGCGCGCCGCCGCCGGAGAGTGCAAGGCCGATACGCGGCGCCTTCGGCGCGGCTACGCTTTCCGCGGCCAGTGACGGCGATTGCGGGTGAAGTGTGAAAGCTGCCGCGAGGGCCAGGGTTGCGAGGGGCCGGGCTGCGCCGGCAAGAGTGAGGATCTTCATGAGACACCCGTTTTTCCGCGATCCGCGACCGGAGGTCTCCGGTCATGCGCGGCCGCAATTCATTCTACCTGTGTAGAATCGGCATCTGATGAACGCCCTCATTCCCGTTGGCCGATGAGCGAGTTGCCGAAGCGGATAATTTTCAACCTGGCCCTCGCAGCGGTCGTCGGTCTGGGCGTGGCGCCTGACAGCAGTGCCCAGGGGACGCAAACCGCGCGCGAGGGTATGCCGGTCGTGGTTGCAAACCGGCAAATCATCATTCTGCGCGGCCCGATCGCCGGCTACACCGCGAAGGAACGTGCCACCGGAACGATGCAGCGGATCGAGGCTGCGCTTGCCGCCGAAAACCTTCCCGCCGTGACCACGAAAGAGCATGAGGACGGAACCCTCGTGATGCTGGGCGGAAAGCACGCGTTCCTCGTCACCCAGATCGACGTCGACTCGCAAGCCGGCGAGACCCCCCAGAACGTCGCCCGGGAAGCGGGCAAGCGGCTGAAACGCGCGATAATCGAGCGCCGCGAACAGGAAACGCCGCGCTATCTCGCGATTGCGGCCGGATTTTCCGCGCTGGCGACGCTGGTCTACGGCGCCGTGCTCTGGCTCATTTTCCGTGTCAATGGCTGGGCCGGAAGGCGGCTTTCGGCCGCCGCCGCCGCGCACTCGCAGAGGCTGCACGTGAGCGGCGTGCATCTGCTCGATGCCGCCCACGTCCTGCTGTTGACGCGGCGGCTCATCACCCTGGCTGCCTGGGTGCTGGCACTGGTGCTCGCTTCCGGCTGGCTGACGTTCGTGCTGGAGCAGTTTCCCTACACCCGCCCGTGGGGCGAGCAGCTCGAAGGCAACCTGCTCGATATCCTGAAGCAGATCGCCCTGGCGATCGTCGGCGCGCTGCCCGGCTTGCTGTTCGTGGTGGTGATTTTCGTCATCGCGCGCGCGATCATCCGGGCGGCCGGGGTATTTTTCACCCGGGTGGAGCAGGGCAGGCTCGACGTCGGCTGGATCGACGCGGATACGTCGCGCCCGACGCGGCGCATATTCAACTTCGTGATGTGGGTGTTCGCGCTGGCGATGGCTTATCCCTACCTGCCGGGTGCGCAAACCGAGGCGTTCAAGGGACTCTCGGTGCTGGTTGGACTCATGATCACGATCGGCGCCTCGAGCGTGATCGGACAGGCTTTCAACGGCCTGATCCTGATGTATACCCGCGCGTTCCGAGTTGGCGAATTCGTCCGCATCGGCGACACCGAGGGTACGGTCACGGAGCTGGGCATGTTCGCGACGCGTGTCCGGACCGGCCTGGGCGAGGAGATCACACTGCCGAACTCGACCATCATGGCGACGACAACCAAGAATTACTCACGTGCGGTGGCGGGAACCGGCTACGTCGTGGACACAGCGGTGACGATCGGCTACTCGACGCCGTGGCGGCAGGTGCACGCCATGCTCGAGGAAGCCGCGCGCCGCACACCCGACATGGCGAAGAGCCCCGAGCCGTTCGTGCGCCAGACGGCACTCTCCGACTTTTACGTCGAGTACCGCCTGGTTGCCTACACGCCCGTCGAGCATCCGGCGCGGCGCGTGGACGTGCTGAATCGCTTGCACGCGCACATCCAGGACGTGTTCAACGAGCACGGCGTGCAGATCATGTCGCCGCACTATATGATGGATCCGAAGGAGCCGCAGGTGGTGCCGAAGGACCAGTGGTACGCGGCGCCGGCGCGGGCGCCTGAAAGGCAGTGATAAGGGACGGGTGATGAGTGACGCGGCGGGTGCCTCGGGAGATAATGCCGGTTACTGGACGATAGGAGACAGCATGAACAAAATCATTTTTCCGGCCCTGGTGCTGGCGCTGGCGGCGCCGGCATTCGCGATCAACATGAGCGGCTTCAAGGAGGCGCCGATCACGCGCTTGACCGGCGAGGAGCTGAAGGCGTTCCGCGCGACGGTCATGAAGACGCTGGATGACACGCCCGACGGCATGACCGTCGAGTGGAAAGCGCCGAAGACCCGCTTCGTGAGCAAGATCACGCCGCAGAAGAGCTTCACGGAAGGCAAGCTGCGGTGCCGCGAGGCGACGATCGAGTCCGATTCCCACGACCGTTACCAGCGCGGGATCTATACGTTCTGCAAGGGCGCGAAAGGCGACTGGCAGTTCAAGACCATCGGCGCTACCAAGACCAGGAAACCCTGACCGGCGCCCGGTCCGGCTGCGGGTGTACGGTACTCAGTCGACGATGCTGGCGCCCTTGATGCAGTCCAGCCCGGGCAGGCTCGGCGCGGGATAGACCTGGAGATACTTCACGTTCTCGAACGGAATGAGCAGCATCGCGCCGTCCGCCTCCACCAGCAGGTGGCGTTTCTTCAGCAGCTCGTCGACCTTGACGGCGGCGGCGTGCTCGTTCGGCGCCTGCCTGGGGAAATCCAGCGACAGCTTGCTGCCGTCGCTGAAGTAGACCGTCAGGGCTCTCTTGTTCTCCATGTGCGTCTCCCGGCATCAGTAAGGTTCGTGGGAAAGCTGTCGCCGGGACCAAAATAGCACAACGGCTGCCCGGCTGCAGGCAGGGCTAGAATGAATGAAATCTTGAAAAGCGGGGGCGTTGCATGAGACACGCTACGATGATTTGCTGGGCCGTGCTGGGCGCGGTGCTGGCGGGGCCGGTCCTGGCGCAGTCGGGGACACTCGACAGGATCCGCAATACCGGCGTCATCACGATGGGCTACCTTGCCGGCAGCGCACCGTTCTCCTCCGTGGACGCGAAACGCCAGCCGCAGGGCTACTCGGTGGACCTGTGCCGCGAGATCGCGGGCGGCATCCGCGCGCAGCTGGGGCTCGCCGGTCTCGAGACGCGCTGGGTCGAGTTGACGATACAGAACCGACTCGAAGCGGTGCGCAGCGGCCGCGTGGACATCGAGTGCAGCACGACCACCTGGACGCTGGGCCGCCAGAAAGAGGTGGACTTCAGCCTGATCACGTTCGTAGACGGCGGCAGCATCCTGACGCGCGTGGAGTCGGACGCCGGCCGGCTCGCTGATTTCGGCGGCAAGCGCATTGCCGTGATCACCGGCACCACCACCGAGAAGGTTTTGAAGGCATCGCTCGAGCAGCGGGCGATCCGGGCTGACGTCGTCACGGTGAAGACGCGCGATGCGGGCCTGCAACTGCTCGACCAGCGCAAGGTGGACGGCTTCGCGTCCGACCGCATCGTGCTGATCGGTCTCGTGCTGGGGACCCCGACTCAGGCTGCATTCAAGCTGCTCGACGAGGACTTCTCGGTCGAGCCCTACGCGCTCGCGCTGCCCCGCGGCGACCATGAATTCAGGCTCGCCGTGAACCGGGTGCTTGCGCGCCTGTACCGCACCGGCGGCATCGACAAGATCTACGGCCGGTGGCTTGGCAAGATCGGCTCCCCGAGCCTGCTCCTCTCGGCGGCGTATTTCATCCAGGGATTGTCCGAGTAAGTCATGACCGGTCTCGCACGAGGGAAGGGGCTGCGCGTTGCTGCCCGCTGGATGCTGGCGGCCGTGGCGCTGGCGTGCGCGGCCGTCGCCTTGCCCCAGTCCCTCAAGATTCCCGATTTTCGGCAGAGCCCGCCCGAAGGGGTTCCCGGACCGAGACCGGGCCAACCGTGCGACAACTGCGGCGTGATCCGCTCGATCCGGGAGGTCCGGGCGTCGCGTCCCGTGACGGTTCCGAAGCCGTTCCAGTCGGATCAGTTCAGCCAGGGCCCCGGAACCAGCATGTACGTCGGCGCGGTGGTCGCGCTGCCCATGGGTGAACGATCCGACAAGTCGTTCGTCGGCGGCATTGGCACGCCCGAAATGCGCGAGCGTTTCACCGAAACCACCTACGAAATTACCATCCGCTTCGACAGTGGCGCTTACACCGCCGTCCAGCGGCGCGACGGCGCGAGCTTCCAGGTCGGGGACCGGGTGCGGGTGCGGGGCAGCCAGTTGTCGCTGCTAACCCCATGAATTTGTGACCATTACGGATCAGCTATTCATCGATTTCACAATAGCCGGCCTATCCACCCCGCTGCCGGAACCTGGAATCTGTTCGAGGATTCCGTTCTAGTGGTATATTTTTAAAGAAAAAACGCCCGTTTTTTCCCCGGGGGAGGAAGAAGGCTCCATGTTCCGCTGGTGGCCGGCAATCCGCATCGCGGTCTTCGGACTGGTTCTCGCCGCGCATTCGACCGCCGCTCTGGCGGCCGATCCGCTGGTGCTGTTCCTGTTGCGGATGATCCGCGATCAGGTGATTTCATCGGCCATCCAGTCCGGCGTCGAGGCGGCGCAAAAGCCCGAGAAACCGCAAGTGGCGGCTGCTCCACGTCCCGGGCCGCAAGCCCCCACGGAAGGACAGTGGCTCAAGGGCCTGATCGACGACAGCTTTGTTCATCTCGGCCCGCAGCAGCGCGATGAGCTTTATGCCAGCCTGATGAAGATGCTCGGCGACCCGAAGAACGAGCCGATTCGGGCCGAAATCATCTCCGAGTTCACGCGCCAGGCGATCGCCATGCGTGACGCGCACCGGCAGCTCTCCCGGCTCAGCGAGTCCGACATGAAGGTCATCGCCGCCGAAGCCCGGGTCGAGTTCGAGAGGCTGACGCCGGACCAGCGCCAGCAACTGATGCAGGCCTTGCAGTACGGCGTGCCGGGGATGCCGCGGGCGCTGCACGACCTGATGCTGGCGGAATTCAACAGCGTGCCCGCGTCGCCTTGATGTAGCATGCCGCGCCCTGTCATGTCACGCGCTACCGCGTCATGCGCCTCACATGCCACTGTTAAACGCTTCCGTTCAGGCCAATCCGGCCAGCGGCTTCGCCACCAGCGGCCGGTCCTTGCGGGTGGCCGCCTCGTTGCCCGTCAGCGTGCTGATGTCCCCGGACAGCTCGCCGCCTTCCTCGATCTGGAGCTTGCCGTAGCGGATCTTCCCGGTGACCTTGCCCCCGGCGTGGATCACGAGTTGCTTGCGGGCCGTAAGCTCGCCCTCGAAGCGCCCGTGGATTTCCGCGACGTCGATGCCTGCAGTGCCGCAGAACGTGCCCTGCTGGGCGATCTGGATGACGCGGCTGTCCATGGCCGCTTCCACGCGTCCTTCGACCACCAGCGTGTCGCAGTCGGTGATTTCGGCGCCCTTGAGCTTGATGTCAGGTCCGACGATCAGCTTGCTGCCTTTGGCATCGCCGCCGGCGCGCGCCGCCTCGTTCCGCGCCGGCTCCGGGTACGGCGGGCGTGGCGCGGGTGGCGGATTCTGGAACAGCCCGTTGTTCTTGAACATTGCGGCTCCTCTCTTGGCGTTAAGGACAAATCATCGAGCCACGAGCAAGGCGCGTGCCATCGGCAGGCAAACAGTTTGGATTCAACGGCCTTGTTTGCCCGTGTGCCACGCCGGGCCTTATTCGAGGGTGCGAATCGTCGCTCGCGAACGACACGCACGCGCGTGATTTTTCCAACAGGCTGTTTTTCTGCGATTACGGCTGTAGCTGGCCGGCGACGCCAGACGGCTCGCCGCTCGTCCGTCCCCGGTCGTTACGCAGTACAAAAAAACGCGGCGGGGTCGCCGCCGCGTTCAAAAGGCCGCTTGCGCAGCCTTTAACCGGGGGGAGGAGGGATCCCCGGTTGAAGACCTATCGTCGCTCGTTAATGTTTCAGGACAGGCTTCAGGAAATAGCTGCCGCATGCGGCAACTTTTTCCTTTGCCCACCGGAACGCGCCTACGAGCCTCTCCGCCTGGCGCAGGTTATCGATTGCGCGCTGCCGGTCGGGAGCGCTCATGCGTATTCCCTCCAGGCGGGCGTAAATGCCTGAATCAAAGACTCTTTCATTAGCTTTTCTCATCTCTATCTTCCTTTCCCGGACTACAGGCCGGAACTCGTTTCTGTCACAGTTATGTCATCTATCCGGATGACTTTGCATGCAATTATAGACCTGCACAGGGCCAATTTGTTGCACTGCAATAGCTGATATATAATCACCGTTTGAGTTAGCTTTACTAATCTAAACTGTGACCTATCGCCTTCCCCCGCTCAACGCCTTGAAGGCGTTCGAGGCCACTGCCCGTCATTCGAGCGTGAAGCAGGCTGCCGTCGAGCTGAACGTGACGCCGGCCGCCGTGAGTCACCAGATCAAGGCGCTCGAGGACTACCTGGGCGTGCGCCTGTTCCATCGCCGCAAGCGCGCGCTGGAGCTCACCGACGCGGCGCGGGCCTGCCTGCCCAAGCTGCGCGAGGGTTTCGAGAATCTCGCGCAGGCGGTGGACCAGCTGCGTGCCCACAAGGGCGGCGGCATGCTCACGGTGAGCGCGGCGCCGTCGTTCGGGGCCCGCTGGCTGATGCCACGGCTGCACCGCTTCCTCGAGACGCGGCCCGAGATCGACGTCCGCATATCGGCACGCCTGCGGCAGGCTACGGAAGGCGGCAGACGAGGCGCTGCCGCGGAGCGTGCGACGGTGGATGCCTGGCTCGCCGATTCCGACGTCGCCATCCTCTACGGCCGCGGCGACTACCCGGGTTTCCGGGTGGACAGGCTGCTTGCGCTCACCGTCACGCCGATCTGCAGCCCGCGGCTACTGACGGCCCCGGAACACCCGTTGCTGCGCCCCGGGGACCTGAAGCATCACCTGCTGCTGCACGATGACACCGGCGATCTCTACGACGGGGTGTCGTTCTGGGAGGTGTGGCTCAAGGCCGCCGGCATCGAGGGCGTCGATCTGAAGCGCGGGCCCCACTTCAGCCACGCCGTGCTCGCCTTCGAAGCCGCGATCGAGGGGCACGGCGTGGTCGCCACGATACCGGTGCTCGCCGAGGCCGACCTCAACGCGGCGCGCCTGGTGACGCCGTTCGCGCTGCGCGTGCCGCTCGCGTCAGCGTACTATTTCGTGTGCAGGGAGGATGCCGCCAGGCGCCCGGCGGTGGCGGCGTTCCGGGAGTGGCTGCTCGCCGAAGCCGCCCGCGAAGCGGGGGCGGCGTAAAGTCAGGCCGGGCGCATGGCCGGCCTGACGATCTGCCGGTCGTTGATGGGCAGGTTGATGAGCGCCGCCATCACGCCCAGCCCGATGGTGAGCAGCCACATCAGCCGGTAGGACCCGGTGGTGTCGAACAGGTAGCCCCCGATCCACACCCCCAGGAAGCTGCCAACCTGGTGGAACAGGAAGGCGATGCCCGTCAGCGTCGAGAGGTATTTCACGCCGAACACCTGGGCGATGAGCCCGCTCGTGACCGGCACCGTGCCGAGCCACAGGAAGCCGATGGTGGCGGCGAACAGGTAGACGGTCAGCGGTGCGACCGGAGACAGGAAGAAGACCGTGACGACCACCGCCCGCGTGAAATACAGCGCGGACAGCACGTATTTCTTGGTGTAGCGATTGCCGAGCCAGCCCCAGAGATAGGTGCCGAAGATGTTGAACAGGCCGATCAGGGCGAGCGCCGTCATGCCGGTCTCGGGCGTCATGCGCTGGTCGATCATGTACGCGGGAAAGTGCACCGAGATGAACATGATCTGAAAGCCGCACACGAAGTAGCCCGAACTCAGCAGCACGAAACCGCTGTGGCCGAACGCCTCGCGCAGCGCCTCGGGAATGGATTGCTTGTGGGATTGGGCGGCCTGCGCTTTCTTGTCCTCCACCAGCGCAGTCGAAAGCGGCAGGATCAGCATGACCGTCACCGCGCAGATCAGCAGCGCGTTGCTCCAGCCCATGTGATTGATCAAGGCCTGGCCGTAAGGAAGCATCAGGAATTGCCCGAGCGAGCCTGCCGAACCCGTGATGCCGAGCGCGAGCGTGCGTTTCTCCGGCGGGAACGCGCGGCCCACTACGCCGAAGATGACGCTGAATCCGCTGCACGAGAGCCCGATGCCCACCAGCAGGCCGGCGCTCAGGCTGAAATCCCAGCCGGTCCTGGTAAACGCCATCAGCGCCATGCCCAGCGCGTAGAGCAGGGTGCCGGCCACCAGCGCCCGCGGCGCCCCGTACTTGTCGGCGATCATCCCGGCCAACGGGGATCCAAATCCGTAGATCAGGTTCTGGATCGCAAGGGCGATCGCGAAGGTCTGCCGGCTCCAGCCGAGATCCAGCGTCATGGGCTGGAGATACAGCCCGAAAGTGTGCCGCGTGCCGAGCGAGAGGGTGAGGATGATGCCGCTGCAGATCAGCACCGCGAGCGGCGTCCGCCAATTGGACTGCGTCATTTTCGTCCTGGGTTCATCGCGCGAAGGCGCATTGTAGCCGATGGCGTTGCACCCGAACCCACGCAGTTCCGCTCGCTCACGAGATGAGCGGTTGACGCTGCGGCATGCGGCGAAGGAAAATACGTCCCCTGCGTCGTTCGATGCAGCACGGTCTTCGTAATGCAGTTCCAATGGGTGGCTAGCTCAACTGGTAGAGCAGCGGACTCTTAATCCGTTGGTTCGGGGTTCGAGTCCCCGGCCGCCTACCAACTCTTATTCCGGACACACAGTGCCGGAATAAGTCCGCCGGTTGGAGGCGGACAGCAAGCTGCCGCTCAACCGGCGGGTTTCCTGGGACCCACCGTACTGTACAATTCCATCTCCTGATTCATTCAGGGTGTGGCGCAGCTGGGTAGCGCGCGTGCCTTGGGCGCACGAGGTCGTCGGTTCGAATCCGACCACCCTGACCACTTCTCCGTGACATGGTGAAGCGTGACATGGTGTAGCGTGACGTAGTGATGCGTGCTTTTCTAGCCGCGCCGTACCACGTCACGCATTATCACGTCACGTTTCATCAAGTCACGCATTATCAGGTCACGTTTCACCAGTATGCCAGTCAGGCAGGTCATCGAAGAGGGCCGCGTTCCGGTCAAGATCTACACCGATGACGTGGAGGCGGGCGCGCGCCAGCAGCTGGTCAATCTTTCGCAACTGCCCATCATCCACCATCACGTCGCGGCGATGCCCGACGTCCACGCCGGCATCGGGTCGACCGTCGGCGCGGTGATCGCCACGCATCGCGCGATCATCCCGGCGGCCGTGGGGGTCGATATCGGTTGCGGGATGATCGCGATGCGCGCTTCCCTCACCGGCAACGATCTCGACGAGCAGCGGCTGAAGCGCGTGTTCGACCAGATCTCGCGCGACGTGCCGGTCGGGCGCGAGCAGCACAAGGAGGCGCGCGCGCTGACCGATGCGGCGAAACCGTTCGGGCGTGAGCTCCGGCGCATCCTCGACAAGCACCCCCAGCTCGAGAAGCGCTTCCCGCGCACGCAGAACTGGGTGTTCCAGATGGGCACGCTCGGCGGCGGCAACCATTTCATCGAGTTGTGCCTCGACGAGGCGAATCACGTTTGGGTGATGCTGCACTCGGGCAGCCGCGGCATCGGCAACGCCATCGGCACCTATTTCATCGAGCTCGCGCGCCGCGACGCGGAGCGGCAACAGATCGCGCTGCCGGACCGTGACCTCGCTTATTTCCGGGAGGGCGCCGAGCATTTCGACGACTACGTCGAGGCGGTCGGCTGGGCGCAGCGCTACGCCGCCGCCAACCGTCGCGCGATGGCGGACCTCGTGCTCGCCGCCATGCGCCGGCATCTGCCCGCGTTCGAGGTCACCACCGAGGCGGTGAACTGCCACCACAATTACGTCGAGCGCGAGCGCCACTACGGCGCCGACGTATGGGTGACGCGCAAAGGCGCCATCCGCGCGCGCCAAGGCGACCTCGGCATCATCCCCGGCAGCATGGGGGCGCGGTCGTACATCGTGCGGGGCAAGGGCTCGGAGGAAAGCTTCCAGTCCTGTGCCCACGGCGCCGGGCGCCGCATGAGCCGCACGCAGGCGCGCAAGACGTTCACGCCGCGCGACCTCGTCGAGCAGACCGAGGGCGTGGTGTGCCGCAAGGACCGCGGCGTGGTCGACGAGATCCCCGGAGCCTACAAGCCGATCGACGAAGTCATGGCGAACCAGAGCGACCTGGTGGAAGTCGTGCACACGTTGAAGCAGGTGGTGTGCGTCAAGGGGTGAGTCGCCATGGCCCGGCTGACAGCGATTTCCGGCGTGGGGGCGAAGGGCCCCGCCTGCTTCCTCGTCGAAGCCGGCGCGGCACGCCTGCTGCTCGATCTCGGTTACGGTCCCAATCCCGGCCAGTGGCCCGACGTCGAAGGGGTGGGGCGGGTGGATGCGCTGTTGCTGTCTCATGGGCACCGGGACCATGCGGGTGCGCTCAAGCTTGCGCCGCAGGTCGGCAATCCCCCGCTGTTCGCGACCGCGGCCGTGCTGGACCGCCTCGGTCGCAGTGCTGGGGGCACGGTCCTTCCGCTCCAGGGCAATTCGGAAGTCTGCGGCGTCCGGGTACGGACCGGGCGCAACGGGCATGCCCCGGGGGGCGTGTGGCTCCATCTCGATATCGGGGATGGGCTCCTGTACACGGGCGACTACGGCGTGGAGTCGCCGATCTACGCCTACGATCCGCCGCCGCCGGCCGGCACGGTCGTGCTCGACGGGTCGTATGGCGATTATTCCGGGTCCATCGAGGATTGCGTTGCCCATCTCGCCCCGGCCTTCGATCGCGGCGCGGTGCTGCTTCCCGTGCCGCCCGACGGGCGCGGGCCGGAGCTGGCCTATCAATTCTCGACCTCGCACGGAATCCTGCCGTGCATCGGCGCCGACTTGCGTGCATCGCTCGAGCGCTTGGCAAGCGCGGAGCGCGGCAGTTTGCGCCCCGGCGTGGCGACACTGCTGGCGCGGATCGCGCGCGACGCCCCGCCGATAGCTGAACCGCGGGGAATCCTGCTCACCGGGCGCGCCGATGCAAGCGACGGCGAGGCGGCGGACCTTGCCACGCGTTGGGAGCGGCAGGCCGCGCCCGAGATCGTCTTCACCGGCTATTTCCCGTTCGGCACGCCGGCGCATCGGCTGGTGGGCGCCCGGCGCGCCAGTTACATCCGCTGGAACGCCCACCCGCGCCTGGAGGACAACCTGTCGCTGGTACGCGCGGTGGAGCCGCGAACCGTGATGCCGGCCTTCGGCGACGCCCGCCACCTCGCGGCGTGGAGCAGGGCGTTCGCGCCGGCGCGCGTCACTATCGAGCGCGAGATCACGCTTTCAGCGTGAAGGGATTGAAATCCGTTTTCCGGTCGTAGTAATCCTCGTGCTCCGCGCGCTTCAGCCAGCCCACCACCTTGTACGTGATCGGCGTGAACGCCACTTCCACGCCGACCTTCGCGACGAACTGGGCGAGCATCACCAGCGGCAGCTTTTCGTCGGGGATGATGCCGCTGCCGTAGAAGGCGAGGGGATAGAACAGCGCCGAATCCACCGCCTCGCCGACGACGGTGGAGCCGATGGTGCGGGTCCACAGCCATTTCCCCGCGGTCAGTATCTTCATCTTCGCCAGCACGTAGGAGTTGACGAATTCGCCGCAGAAGTAGGCGATCATCGAAGCCCCGACGATGCGCCAGGTGGCGCCGAACGCGATCTCGTACGCGCCCTGATGCTGCCAGAACGGCGCGGGCGGCAGCGCGACCACGACGGCCGCCATGAAGGAGGCGAATCCCAGTCCCGCGAAGCCCGCCCAGATCACCTTGCGCGCGCGGACGTAGCCGTAGACCTCGGTGAGGATGTCGCCGAACACGTACGAGATCGGGAAGAACAGCGCGCCGGCGCCGATCACGAAGGTCCCGATCACGGGCAGCTCGAGCTGCGCGATCTTCGCCGGTCCGATCAGGTTCGAGCAGATCAGCACCGTCACGAACGCCGCCATTACGAATTCGTAATAGCGATAGCTGCGCGGCTCGGCCATAGGGGCGGTGATGGGTGACGAGCCGCTCAGCTCAGGGGCGCGGCGCAGTGCTGCGCGAAGCCGGGGCGCTGCTTGATCCGGTCGTAGTAGGCGGCGAGACGGGGGTAGCCGGGCCGCTCGATCGGCAGCAGGAACCAGCGGTGCAGCGCCACGCCCATCGGGATATCGCCCATGGTGAATGCCGCGCCGGCCAAGTAGGGGCGGCCGGCCAGCCCGCTCTCCACCATCTTCAGGTTGTCGGCCATTTTCCTGCGCGATTCCTCGACCAGCTTCATGTCGCGCTTGTCGGGCTCGACCCGCACCAGGTTCCAGAACACGGGCCGCAGATTGTTCCAGAGGGTGGTGCTGTACCACTCCATCCAGCGGTCCGCGTCGGCGCACGCCTTTTCGTCGTCTGGCCACAGCGTGCCCCGGCCGTGCTTGCGCGAGAGGTAGCGCACGATGGCGTGGGATTCCCACAGGATGAAGCCGTCATCCTGTATCGTCGGCACGAGCCCGTTGGGATTCATCGCGAGGTACTCCGGCGTCGTGTTGACGCCGAACTTGCCGCCCGCGTCGACGCGGTCGAAGCCGAGATTCAGCTCCACGCAGCACCACAGCACCTTCTGCACGTTGATGGACGTCGTGCGTCCCCATATTTTCAGCATGCTTTTCTCCCGATCAGACCACGATCTCCATTTTTTCCCTGGCGAGGACGGTGCCCGGAAAGCGGGCTTGGCATTGCCTTTCGATATCGAGCAGGAAGGCGTCGTCGTGGTCGGGGTCATGGTGGGTGACGATGAGGCGCTTGACCCGCGCCCGCTCGGCCACTTCCACGGCCTGCACCCAGCTGCTGTGGCCCCAGCCGCGGTGGGCTTGCAGTTCCTCCGGGGTGTACTGGCCTTCGTGAATCAGCACGTCCGCGTCCCGCGCCAGATCGACGATCTGGGGATCGATGCGCTCGCCGTGCTCGATATCGGTGCAGAACACGATCACCTTGCCCTCCGAATCCTGGAAGCGGTAGCTGTAGGCGCCGCCGGGATGGTTGTGCTTGACGACCCGCACGAAGGCTTTCTCCACGTTCAGCTGGTCTTCGGGGGTCTGCAGGAACTCGATTCTCGCGCCCATGTCCTCAAGCGGGACCGGAAAATATTGCTCCTGCATCTGGGTCTCGAAAATGCTCCGCAGGTCGGTGCCGTAGCGTTCCCGGCCGATCGCGCTAATGGTGAACGTCCGCCGTGAGTCGTAGGCAGGCTGGAAAAAGGGCAGCCCCTGGATGTGGTCCCAATGGAAATGGGAGAACGCCAGGAAACAGGGGCGATCGATGCCCAGGCGCGGATCCCGCGCCATTTCCTTGCCCAGCTCGCGGATTCCGGTGCCGGCGTCGAGGATGACCGTGCGCGTCGGGCCTTCCATCAGGACGCAGGTGGTGTTGCCGCCGAATTCCAGGTACTCCGCGCCGAAAACCGAAATGGAACCCCTGACGCCGTAGAACTTTATGCGGGCCATGACCGTTACCTGTGGACGGCGGGAATCATCCGCCGCTCACGCGGCGGTTGAACGCGTCAAAGAATTTTTCGGCGAGCTGCCTGGCGACGCCGTCGATCAGGCGCGACCCGACCTGGGCCAGCTTGCCGCCCACCGTGGCTTTCGCGCTGTAGGCGAGGCGCGTGGCGCCGTTCTCCGGCGTGAGGGCCACGTTCGCCTCGCCCTTGGCGAAGCCCGCGACGCCGCCCTGGCCCTCGAAGGAGAGCGTATAGGCGCGCGGCGGGTCGGAATGGGTCACGGTCATCTTGCCCTTGAACTTGGCGCTGACCGGCCCGACTTTTGCGGTCATCACGACGTCGTACTCGTTGTCCGAGACGCGGGTGATCGATTCGCAGCCGGGAACGCAGTCCTTGAGGACCTCGGGGTCGTTGAGCGCGGCCCAGGCCGCGGCCTGCGCCACGGGTATCAGTTGTTCTCCGGTCATCTCCATGCAGGTTTCCTTTGATCGCGTTTCATTTTGAAAAATGGGGTCAGAGTCGATTTTCTGCGCGGGTCCCCGCGTGCCGGGTCAGAAAATCGACTCTGACCCCATTTTTTTTCCAGCGCCCGCTTCAGGTCCATGAGACTCTGCAGGTTGTGCACCGGGAGAAACTCGTCCACGTGCGGCAGCATCGCCTTGATTCCGGCGGGCTTCGCTTCGAACCCCGGGTAGCGCAGCAGGGGGTTGAGCCAAATCAGCCTGCGGCAGGACTTGCGCAGGCGCTCGATCTGGCGGGCGAGGTCGTCGGCGCCTTCGCAGTCGAGCCCGTCGGAAATCAGCAGCACCACCGCGTCCTGCCTGAGCCGGCGGGACCAATTGACGTTGAACGCCCGCAGGCAGGCGCCGATCCGGGTCCCGCCGGACCAGTCCTTGACCTGGCGCGCAACGCCCGCGAGCGCGGCATCGGCGTCGCGATGGCGCAGCTGGCGGGTGATAGGGGTGAGGCGGGTCCCGAAAGTGAAGGCCTGGACGCGGTCGTGCTCATTCGCGAGCGCATGCAGAAAGTGCAGGACCATGCGCGTGTAGCGGCTCATCGAGCCCGAGACATCGGCCAGCGCGACGACCGGCGGCGCGCGCCGGCGCAGCGACCGCCGGCGCAGCGGGAGCGTGGCGCCGCCGGCCCTCAGGCTCGCGCGCAGGCTCGCGCGCGGATCGATGCGCGCGCCACGCGCGTCCGGCGCATGGCGGCGTGTGGGGCGTTGCGGTAACCGCAGGCGTAACCGGCTGACCGCGGCACGCGCGGCGGCGAGTTCCTCATTCGTCATGCTTTCGAAGTCCATGGCTTGCAGCGACTCGCGTGCCGAAAAGGTGAGGCTTGAATCGAAGGTGATGCGCTCCGCGGCCGGCGCCGCCGGCGAGGCGTGGTGTCGCGGCGTCAGGGCCTGCACCACCCGGGCGGAAAGCTCCGGCTCGCGCTTGCGCGGCGGGATGCGGCCGCGAACCTCCGGCAGGCGGCGCACGCGGGCATGCAGCGCCGGGTCGCGCCAGAACACGCGAAATGCCTGGTCGAAGAGGTCGAGCTGGTCGTGGCGGCCGAGAAATACCGAGGCCAGCGTCCAGTAGAAATCGTCGCGGCGCCCGACGCCCGCGACCTGCACGGCGCTCAACGCATCGAGCACCCGGTCGGGCCCAACCGGCAGCCCTGTCCTGCGCAGCACGCGGCCAAAATGCATCACGTTCTCCGCGAGCTTGCCCTGAAGGTGGCTACCCGTCACTGGTCACCGTGTTCTAGGCCGCCACCGCGGCCTTGACGTCCTTGAGTATCGCCGCCGCTTCCGCGCCGTGAACCCGGGAAATGTCGTCCTGGTACTTGAGCAGCACGCCCAGCGTGCTGTCCACGGCCTCGGGGTCGAGGGCCACGGCATCGAGCGCGGCGAGCGCCTTGCACCAGTCGATGGTTTCGGCCACGCCCGGCAGCTTGAAGAGGTCCATGCCCCGCAGCTGCTGCACGAACGCGACGACCTCCCGCGACAGGCGCGGCGGCGCTTCCGGCGCCCGGCAGCGCACGATTTCCAGCTCGCGCCCGGCGTCCGGATAGTTGACCCAGTGGTACAGGCAGCGGCGCTTGACGGCATCGTGGATCTCGCGTGTCCGGTTGGACGTGATGACCACGATCGGCGGCCGTTGCGCCCGGATCGTCCCGATTTCGGGGATGCTGACCTGCCAGTCCGACAGCACTTCCAGCAGGTAGGCCTCGAACGGCTCGTCGGTGCGGTCGAGCTCGTCGATCAGCAGCACCGGCGGCTCGGCATCGCCGCTGTCGAGCGCTTCGAGCAGCGGCCGCTTCACGAGAAACTTCGGGGAGAAGATGCCGCGCTCGAGGTCGTCGCGCGCGGCCTTGCCGGTTGCCTCGGCAAGCCGGATCTCGATCATCTGCCGCTGGTAGTTCCACTCGTAGACCGCGGAGGCGATGTCGAGCCCCTCGTAGCACTGCAGCCGCACCAGGCGGCGGCCGAGCGCGCCGGCGACGACCTTCGCGATCTCGGTCTTGCCCACGCCCGCCTCGCCCTCGAGAAACAGCGGGCGCTCCATCTTCAGCGCGAGGAACAGGGCGACGGCGAGGCTGCGCTCGGCGATGTAATCGTGCGCCCGCAGCAGCGCGAGCGTCTCGTCTATGGATGTGGGGAGTGCGCTCAAGATCGGAATTCAGCCGCCAAGGCGCCTGTCTTTACTTGCCGGCGAGAGCCGCCGCGACGGCGCGCTGCGCGATCACGGTGATCAGGTGCGCGCGGTACTCGGCGCTCGCGTGGAGGTCCGAGTTGAGGCCGTCGGGCGGCACCTTGATCCTGGCGATCGCCTCGGGGGTGAAGCCGGACGCGAGCTTTTTCTCCATGGCGCGCGCGCGGAACGCGCAGTTGGCGGCGCCGGTCACGGCCACCCGCACGGTGCCGGCACCCTCGCTCACGAACACGCCGACGATGGCAAAGCGCGAAGCGGGGTTACGGAACTTGACGTAGGCCGCGCGCTTCGGCAGCGGGAAGGCGACCGACGTGATGATCTCGCCGGGCCGCAATGCGGTTTCGTAGAGGCCGGTGAAGAACTTGTCGGCCGCGATCGCGCGCTTGTTGGTGGTGATGGTGGCGCCGAGTCCCAGCACCGCCGCGGGGTAATCCGCCGCCGGGTCGTTGTTGGCGAGCGCGCCGCCCAGCGTTCCCAGGTTGCGAACCTGGCGGTCGCCGATCCCGTCCGCGAGGCGGGCCAGCGCCGGGATGCTCATCGCCACGTCCCGGGACGAAGCGACTTCCGAGTGGCGGGTGAGGGCGCCGATGGCAAGCGTTCCACTGTCGATCCTGATGCCGCGCAGCTCCTCGATCGCGCCGAGATCGACCAGCGCGGGCGGGCCGGCGAGCCGCAGCTTCAGCGCCGGGATCAGGCTTTGCCCGCCGGCGAGCGGCCGCGCATCCTGGTTCTTGCGCAGCAGCGAGAGCGCTTCCTTGAGCGTCGCGGGCCGGTGATAGTCGAATGCGCGCATGGGGGGCCTCCTACTTCTTGTTGGCCGACTGGATCAAGCGCCACACGCGTTCGGGGGTGGCGGGCATCTCCACGTCCCGCACGCCGAGCGGGCCCAGCGCGTCCACGATGGCGTTGATCACCGCCGCGGGCGCGCCGATCGCGCCCGCCTCGCCGCAGCCCTTGACGCCCAGCGGATTGTGCGTGCACGGCGTCTCCCGTGTAGCCACCTTGAAAAAAGGCAGATCGTCGGCCCGCGGCATCGCGTAGTCCATGTAGGTGCCGGTGAGGAGCTGCCCGTCCTTGTCGTAGGCGCAGCCTTCGAGCAGCGCCTGGCCGATGCCCTGGGCCAGGCCGCCATGGACCTGGCCTTCGACGATCATCGGGTTGATCACCTTGCCGAAGTCGTCCACCGCGGTGAAGTTCACGATCCGGGTCTGGCCGGTGTCGGGATCGATTTCAAGCTCGCAGATGTGGCTGCCGGCCGGGAAAGTGAAATTGGTCGGATCGTAGAACGCCGACTCGTTGAGCCCTGGCTCGAGCTTGTCGAGCGGATAGTTGTGCGGCACGTAGGCGGCAAAGGCGACTTCCGCGAAGGTCTTTTTCCGGTCCGTGCCGGCGACCTTGAATATGCCGCGTTCGTATTCGATGTCGGTTTCCGCGGCTTCCAGCAGGTGCGCGGCAATCTTCCTGCCCTTGGCGATGATCTTGTCCGCCGCCTTCATGATGGCGGTGCCGCCGACCGCGATCGAGCGCGAGCCGTAGGTGCCCATGCCGAAAAGTATCCGGCCGGTGTCTCCGTGCACGATGTCCACGTTCTCGATCGACATGCCCAGGCGGTCGGCGACCACCTGCGCGAAGGTGGTTTCGTGCCCCTGGCCGTGCGCGTGGGAGCCGGTGAACACCGTGACCGATCCCGTGGGATGCACGCGGATCTCGCCCGCCTCGTACAGGCCGGCGCGCGCGCCGAGCGCGCCGGCGACGTTCGATGGCGCGATGCCGCAGGCCTCGATGTAGGTCGAGTAGCCCAGCCCGCGCAGTTTGCCGCGCTTTTCCGCCTCCTTGCGCCGCGCCTCGAAACCCGCGACGTCGGCCAGCTTGATCGCTTCGGTGAGCGTGGCGTCGTAGTCGCCGGTGTCGTAGAGCAGCGCGACCGGCGTCTGGTACGGGAATTCCTTGATGAAGTTGCGCCGGCGAATATCCGCGCGGTCCATCTTCAGTTCGCGCGCCGCGGTTTCGACCAGGCGCTCGACCACGTAGGTCGCCTCGGGGCGCCCCGCGCCGCGATAGGCATCCACCGGCGTGGTGTTGGTGAAGACCGCCGTCACCTCGCAGTAGATCGCGGGCGTGGTGTACTGGCCGGCCAGCAGCGTGGCGTAAAGGATCGTCGGGATGCAGGATGCGAACGTGGACAGGTACGCGCCCATATTGGCGGTGGTCGTCACTCGCATCGCGAGGAACTTCCCGCTCTTGTCCAGCGCGAGCTCGGCCCGGGTCACGTGGTCGCGCCCGTGCGCGTCGGACAGGAAGGATTCCGAGCGCTCGGCCGTCCACTTGATCGGGCGGTTGATCTGCCGGGACGCCCAGGTGAGCACGGTCTCCTCGGCGTACAGGTAGATCTTGGAGCCGAAGCCGCCGCCCACGTCGGGCGCGATCACGCGCACCTTGTGCTCGGGCAGTCCCAGCACGAACGCCGTCATCAGCAGGCGCTCGACGTGCGGGTTCTGGGTCGTGACGTAGAGCGTGTAGGCATCGTCGGCGCGCGAATAGCTCGCCACGGCCGCGCGCGGCTCGATGGCGTTCGGGATCAGGCGGTTGTTGATGAACTCGAGCGTCGTGACGTGGCCCGCGGACGCAAACGCCCGGTCGACGGCCGCCTTGTCGCCGAGCGCCCAGACGTAGCAGGTGTTGTCGGGCGCCGCGTCGTGGACCGCCGGCGCGCCGGGCTTGCGCGCATCGGCCGCCTGGACCACTGCCGGCAGCGACTCGTAATCCACTTCGATCAGCTCGGCCGCGTCCCTGGCCTGGTTGAGGGTTTCGGCAATCACCACCGCAACGTGGTCGCCGACATAGCGTACCTTGCCCTGGGCGAGCGGCGGGTGAGGGGGCTCCTTCATCGGCTGGCCGTCGGTTCCGGTGATGAGCCAGCCGCAGGGGAGGCCGCCGACCTTGGCCCGCGCGAGATCGTCTCCGGTGAACACCGCGACGACGCCCGCCGCGGCGCGCGCCCGCGTCGTGTCGATGCCGCGGATCCGGGCGTGCGCGTGCGGCGAACGCAGGAAACAGGCGTGCGCCTGTCCCGCCAGCGTGACGTCGTCCGTGAACTGGCCGCCGCCGGTGAGGAAGCGGTAGTCCTCCTTGCGTTTGATGGATTGTCCGATCAACGGCGCGTTCATATTGCGCTCCCTGGATTCAGCGTCAGTGCCCGGTCACCGGTCAGCGCTTCATGGCGGCGGCGCCGGCCAGCACCGCCTTGACGATGTTGTGATAGCCGGTGCAGCGGCAGAAGTTGCCCTCCAGGCCGGCGCGCACGGTATCTTCCGAGGGATCGGGGTGGTTCTGCACCAGCTCGATCGCGTTCATCACCATGCCGGGAGTGCAGAAGCCGCACTGCAGGCCATGATGATCGCGAAATGCGGACTGCATCGGATGCAGCTCGCCGTCGCGGCTGATCCCCTCGATGGTCACCACTTCCGCGCCTTGCGCCTGCACGGTGAGGATGTTGCATGCCTTCACGGCGCGGCCATTGACGTGCACGGTGCAGGCGCCGCACTGTCCGGTATCGCAGCCGACGTGCGTGCCGGTGAGCCGCAGCTGATCGCGCAGGAAATGCACCAGCAGCGTGCGCGGGTCGATGTCGGCGCCCGCGGCCTTTCCGTTGACGGTCATGGAGACGGCAATGCCCATACGATCCTCCGGAAGGTGGGGTGGTGCCCGCATCGCTCATCCTGCGACTGCGGAGCCGGTCGCGGGAGGATGGCGACGCTTCGGGCCATGCTAGCCCAGGCGCACCCCGTCTGCAACCGGTCACCCCTCTTCCGGCAGGTGCGCCGACCCGCTATATTCGGTAAAATATAACCCCTGCATCAGGAGCGGAGCGGGCAATGGACAGTGTGGATCTGCAGGTGTTGCGAAGCGCGCGCGATTGGGTGAATGCCGGCCGCCGCGTGGTCATGGCGACCGTCATCCGCACGTGGGGCTCCGCCCCACGTCCGATCGGCGCGCTCACGGCGATCCGCGACGACGGCGTGGTGGTGGGCTCCGTTTCCGGCGGCTGCATCGAGGACGACATGATCCTGCAGGTGCGTTCCGGGGAGCTGGTGCAGGACAAGCCGGCGACGACGAAGTACGGGGTCAGCGCCGACGAAGCGAAGCGCTTCGGGCTGCCGTGCGGCGGAACCCTCGAGCTCGTGCTCGAGCCGCTCACGAAGGAAAGCGGCCTCGACGAGCTGTTGACCCGCGTCGAGCGCCACGAGCTGGTGATGCGGCGGCTCGACATGAAGTCGGGACGCGTGGCGATTGGGCCGGCCCAGCCCACGGACTTGCTGACCTACGACGGCCGGACGCTGGCCACGGTCCACGGCCCGCGCTGGCGCCTGCTGATCATCGGCGCGGGGCAGCTCTCGACGTTCCTCGCCCAGATGGCGCAGGGGCTCGACTACCAGGTCACGGTCTGCGATCCGCGCGAGGAATACGCCGAAGGGTGGAACCTCCCCGGCGCGGAGCTGAAGCGCGGCATGCCCGACGACGTGGTGACCGGGATGAACCTCGACGGCCACTGCGCCGTCGTGACGCTGACCCACGATCCCAAGCTCGACGACATGGCCCTGCTCGAAGCGCTCAAGTCCCCGGCCTTTTACGTCGGCGCGATCGGGTCGAGGAAGAACAACGACGCGCGCCGCAAGCGGCTGGCCGAGTTCGACCTGTCGCAGGCGGAAATCGCGCGGCTGCACGGGCCCGTGGGGCTTAAGCTCGGCGCCAAGACGCCGCCCGAGATCGCGATCGCCATCCTCGCCGAGATGACCGCGCTCCGCAACGGCGTGACGGTCCCCGAGCTGCTCGAGCCTGAAAAGGCGACCATCGCCGGCTGCGTCACCTGAACTGCGGTGACAGGGCCCGTGGCCCGCAACGAACCCAGGGAGTATGCTTCAGGCATCGGCCATCGGGTTTGTCATTGGCGATGCCCTCCACCGCTTGCGTTGTCCTGATCCTCGCAGTGCTTGCGGCTCCGGCCGGCGCAGCCGAGAGCCTGCCTAACGCGATTTTCCTGGTGGCGAAACGCGAGATGGGCGACCCCCGGTTCCGCGAGACGGTGGTGCTGGTCACCCAGCCGGGCCAGGGCGGGCCATTTGGCGTGATCATCAACAAGCCGCTGCAGCACCGCCTCGCCGATGTATTTCCCGACCTCGGGACGCTGAAGGGCCGGGACGACGTGGTCTACTTCGGCGGACCGGTCGTCCCGCGGGGGCTGTTCGTGCTGTTGCGCGCGGAGAAAATGCCGCTGCAGGCCGTCCGGGTGCTGAAGGACGTTTTCTTCAGCGGCGATCCGGAGGTGATCGACGGATTGCTCCAGCGCGACGAGCCGACCCGGGGGCTGCGCGTCTATGCCGGCTACTCCGGCTGGGCTCCTGGCCAGCTGCAGAACGAGCTCGCCCGCGGCGACTGGTACGTGATGCCGGCGGACGCCGAGACCGTGTTTGAAAAACCCTCCACCGGCATCTGGCCGGAACTGCTCGAGCGCGCGAGCACCAAACACGCCAACACCCGGGAGGGCGGGAGGGCGGGAGAGCGAGATTTCCCATCTCCCGATCTCGCGCTCTGACGATCTCCCGAGAGTCCGCCTGTAAAATGGCGTACATGCGGGTCGGAATCATCGGCGGCGGCACCATCGCGCGGCTGTTCATCGAGCACATCCGCCGCGGCGATCTCGGGCGCTCACGCGTCGTCGCCATCGCGGGCCGCGACGACCGGTCGCGCGGCAAAGCGCTGGCCAAGGCGTTTCGCGTGCCTTTCGTCACGGGCCTCAAGGCCTTGCTTGCGAAAAAGCCCGACGTCGTGGTGGAGGCGGCTTCCCACGAGGCGGTGCGCGAGTACGGCGAGGCGCTGCTCGGAAAGGGGATTTCGCTGATCGTGCTGTCGTGCGGCGCGCTGTGCGATGACGGTTTGCGCCGGAAGCTCGAGCGCGCCGCGCGCAGGAGCGGCGCGCTGCTCTCGGTGCCTTCGGGCGGCATCGGCGGGCTCGACGCGCTGAAAGCGGCCTGCGTGGCCGGCGTGGATGAAGTGACGATCGCGGTGACCAAGCCGCCCGCGGCGTGGAAGGGCATCGCGTATGTCGACACGCTCAATGTGGACCTCGACCACCTGCGCGGGCCGCGCGTGCTGTTCGACGGCCCGGCGCGGGAGGGCGTGCCGCATTTTCCGGCCAACGTGAATATCGCGGCAGTGCTCTCCATGGCGGGGATCGGCTTCGACCGGACGCGGCTCAAGGTCGTCGCCGACCCGGCGCTCCGGCACAACACGCACACCATCGACATCAGGGGCCGCACCGGCAACATCAGCATCAGGCTGGAAAACGTGCCGGCGCCGGAGAATCCCAAGACCGCGTGGCTCGCCTGCTACAGCGCGCTGGCGGCGCTGAAGGCAGTGAAGTCGCCCGTGCGCTACGGAACCTAGAAAATTGGCCGCCAAGGCGCCAAGACCGCCAAGCAATCGAATATGAACCCAAAATCATTGGATCCACAAAGTGCCGAAGCGATCCGGCAGCGGTATCTCAAGGTGGATGCCGCGACGATTTCGGACGTTCTGGACCAGCTCGGATATTTGCACCAGGGGCTGGCGGCGACCTTTGCGCCGTACCCGGAAACCGCGGGCAAGCTTGCCGGATGGGCCTACACGATCTGCGGCGAAATGCGTCCGTACGCGGGCACGGGCGACCCGGAGAAGATGCAAGCCGTGGACGGCATCCAGGCGGGCTGCGTCAGCGTGTGGAGCGGGCAGGGTGACGGCGTCTGTTTTTTCGGCGAGCTGATCGCGCTGGGCATGAAGACGCGCGGCGCGACCGGCGCGCTGGTGGACGGCGGCATCCGCGACATCGAATGGATCGCGAAGCATAGGTTTCCCGTCTACGCGCGCTACCGCACGCCGGTCCAGTCCATCGGCCGCTGGCAGGTGACGGCGTGGCAGGTGCCGGCGTATCTCCCCGGCGCAACCAAGCAACACGTGATCGTGAACCCCGGCGACTTCGTGGTCGGCGACGCGGATGGCGTGATCGTGGTGCCGGCGGATGTGGTTGAGAAGGTGCTGAACGAGGCCGAACGGCTGACCGCGACCGAGGTGAAGATACGCGCCGAGCTCGACGCGGGAGCGACCCTCGAGCAGGTGCTGGCCAAGTACGGCCACGTCTGAACGGCCTTTGACTTGGGCGGGTTCCTGTTCTAGATTGGGCCATGGCGGGGAGAGTTCTGCGACGCTCACTGGCTGCGGTTGCGGTGGGGTCGTGTTTTGTGGCGGGCGGTGCGCTCGCCAATCCCACGGGCCCGGCCGTGAAGCACGGCACCGCCGCATTCCAGCAATCGGGCAACGTGCTGCGGATCACCAACAGCCCGAACGCCATCATCAACTGGCAGGGCTTCTCGATCGGCGTCAACGAGTTGACCTGCTTCATCCAGAATTCCGCGGCGAGCGCGGTGCTGAACCGGGTAATCACGCAGCACCCCTCCCAGATACTGGGTGCGCTGCAATCCAACGGGCGCGTGTTCCTGATCAATCCCAACGGCATCGTGTTCGGCCCGAACAGCCGGATCGACGTGTCGGGTATGGTCGCCTCCACGCTCAACCTGAGCGACGCCGATTTCCTGACCGGGCGGATGCGGTTCACGGAGACGCCGGGCGCGGGCAGCCTCGTCAACCAGGGCAGCCTGACCGCCGCACCCGGAGGGCACATCTATCTCGTCGCGCCGGACGTGACCAACAGCGGCCTCATCACCAGCCCGGGCGGCGAGGTGGTACTCGCGGCGGGCAAGACGGTGGAGCTGATGGATCCCGGCACGCCGTACCTGCGGGTGCAGGTCACGGCCCCTGACAACCAGGCCCTCAATCTCGGGCGGATCGCGGCGGAGAGCGGAAGGACGGGCATCTTCGCCGGACTGATCGCCCAGAGAGGCGCGATCAACGCCGACAGCGCGAGAATCGGAGAGAGCGGGAAAATCGTGCTGGCGGCGGGGAAGAGCACGACGCTCGAAGCGGGCAGCGTCACGACCGCCAGCGGCCCGAGCGGGGGCAAGGTGGAGATCCGAGCCGAAGACACGACCGTCGTGGCGGGCGTCGTGGAGGCAAAAGGGACTGAAGGACCGGGCGGGACGGTGCAGGTCCTGGGCAACCGGGTGGGCCTCATCGGCAGCGCGAGCGTTGACGTCAGCGGCGCGAGCGGCGGCGGCGCGGTGCTGGTAGGCGGCGACCTCCAGGGCGGGAATCCGGACATCCAGAACGCCTCGCGCACGACGATCGCCCCCGATGTTTCCATTCACGCCGATGCGACCGGCGCGGGAGACGGCGGCACGGTCATCGCATGGTCGGACGAAATCACGCGCTTCTTCGGCCAGATCTCGGCGCGCGGCGGACCGCGCAGTGGCGACGGCGGATTCGTGGAAGTCTCGGGTAAGGACGAATTGGTGTTCCATGGCAGGGTGTCGCTATCCGCGCTGTTCGGCCGTGGCGGCACGATGTTGCTCGACCCGGCCAACATCACGCTGGTTGCCGCCGGCGGCACGCTGGATGGCCAATTGAGCGGGACTGCCGACCCGAATCTGCTGTTCGCCGACGGGGGCGCGAATACCACGCTCTCCGTGGGCGAGCTGACGGCGGGATTCGCCAGCGGCGACACCATCGCCCTCCA